>Ga0153947_1000586_pt1 | contig 18077 bp, 15 predicted proteins | sample TSNJ031MetaG_FD_104697 | JGI IMG/M metagenome (GOLD analysis project Ga0153947, IMG submission 104697) | Attine ant fungus gardens microbial communities from New Jersey, USA - TSNJ031 MetaG | ecosystem: Host-associated > Fungi > Mycelium > Unclassified | place: USA: New Jersey, Wharton State... | reverse complement strand
CATCGCGCCGCCGTCCATCTCCACCAGGCCCTCATAGGGCAGCGGCGTGAGGCCATGGGTTGAGGCCACCGAGGCCGCTGTTTCCATCGCCCGGCCCAGGGGGCTGGAATATATATGGGTCAGGGGAATGGCGCACATGCGCTCGGTTAAATGGTATATCTGCTGCTTGCCCAAAGGGGTTACCGGCAGGTCGGTGCGGCCTTGAAAGCGCTTGGCCACATTGCCCTCCGTTTGGGCGTGACGTATCAGGTAAACGGTTGTCATATCTTTTAGTTCCACCTTTCGGAAATGAGCGGTTGAAAAAAATGTCCCGGGGAGGTATACTGGTTGACGGTACATATTTACGGGAACAGGCTGCCCAAATAATTACAGAATACCACTATTGTACATGAAAAGCACGGAGAATACAACAGGCTGAATTGCAAAGAGGGCTTCAGGGCAAGAAGCCTGTCCTGCAAAGGATTTCTCACGTTTTTGCCTCCCAGGCATACTATGGAGTAAGAAAAACTTGCAAATGGGAGGATCGTCATGGATACAATGATATGGATGGTGTTTTGCCTGCTGGCCGCCATTGGGCTGGTTCAAGCCGGGAGCTGGCTCTGGAGCCTCTTGATTCGTCCGAAGGCGCAAAACAGAGGGTATTATGTGCTCCCCCTGACCAATGACCCCGCCGGGCTGGAGGCGCAGCTCCGGTATGGGCTCACCTGCCGCTACTGGGGCGGCGCCCGGGAAAGCTATCTGATTTTGCTGGATAACGGCCTGAACGAGGAGGGCCTGAATATCTGCCACAGGATGCTGGAGGATACCTGCGGGGTGTTTATCTGCGGGGAAGAAGACCTGGCCGCCACCCTCCGGGGGCTGGAAGGGATACAAAGGGAAAACAGGGAAAAAAAAGTATAAAGGGAAGGCGGCGGTTTGGCAGGTGAAGGAGGAGTTACAGGTGATCCGGGGTACGGTGGAGGCCGTGGTTTTCGCCAATGAGGACACCGGCTTCACCGTCTTTGAGCTGGATGCGGGCGGGGAGCTGGTCACGGTGGTGGGGGAGGTTCCCGGTATAGCGATGGGGGAGGAGGTTTCCCTCACGGGGAGCTATAACTCTCACCCCACCTATGGCCAGCAGTTTAAGGCGGAACTTTGCGAGCGGACGCTGCCCGCCACCGCCGCCGCCATCCGGAAATACCTTTCCTCCCGGGTTATCAAGGGCCTTGGCCCCCGAACCGCCGCCGCCATCGTGGCCTGCTTTGGGGACGACACCCTGACGGTCATCGAAAAGGAACCTGCCAGGCTGGCGGAGGTCAAGGGCGTCTCCATGAAGAAGGCGATGGAGATATCGGAGCAATATAAGCAGATTTTCGGAATCCGGTCGGTGATGCTCTATTTGGCGCGTCACCAGATCGACCCGGCCGCGGCTATCCGGGTGTGGAAGCAGTGGGGCCTTTTGGCGGTTCAGGTGATTGAGGACAACCCTTACCGGCTTTGCTGTGAGGGGGTGGCCATTCCCTTTGAGCAGGCCGACGCCATCGGCCTGGAGTTGGGGGTGGATCCCAATGACCGCCGCCGCATGGAGGCCGGTATCGCCCATGTGCTGACCCATAACCTGAACAACGGGCATACCTGCCTGCCCCAGGACAAGCTTCTGGCCACGGCGGCCGGGCTGCTGGACTGTGACGCCGTGAGGCTGGAGGATATTCTGGCCGCCGCGGAGGAGGAGGGAACCTTCGTCACCGACAACCTGGAGGGTATCCGGTATGTGTACCTGCCCCAGCTCTATGAGTCGGAGACTTATATCGCGGGGCGCATTCACCTGATGCTGTCGGGAAACCCGCCGGAAAAGAAAAGCTATGCCGGCCAAATAGACGCGCTGGAGGAACGGCTGGGTATCCGGTACGCGGACATGCAGCGGAGGGCCATTGAAATGGGGCTGCAAAACCAGGTGTTTATCCTCACCGGCGGCCCCGGAACGGGAAAAACCACCACCCTCAACGCCTTGCTCACCCTGCTGGAGGAGCAGAAGGAGAAGGTGGTGCTGGCGGCACCCACCGGCCGGGCGGCCAAGCGGATGAGCGAGGTAACCCACCGGGACGCCAAAACCATCCACCGGCTGCTGGAGGTGGACTTCCGGGATCAGAACGACAGGCATAAGTTTAAACGGGACGAGAAGAATCCGCTGCCCTGCACGGCGGTGATTCTGGATGAGGTCTCCATGGTGGATACCCGGCTCCTCCATTCGCTGATGAAGGCGCTGCGGCTGAGCTGCCGCGTGATTTTAGTGGGGGATCCCGACCAGCTGCCCTCGGTGGGGCCGGGGAATATCCTCCGGGATCTTATCCAAAGCGACGTGGTGCCCATGGTGCAGCTCACCGAGATTTTCCGCCAGGCCGCAAGGAGCGCCATAGTGGAAAGCGCCCACCAGATCGTCCGGGGGGAAAATCCCAACCTGGGCATCCGGGACAATGACTTTTTCTTTTTAAAGCAGCCGTCTTATGAGGCCACACTGCAAACGGTAGCCGCCCTCTGCAAAACCCGGCTGCCCGGGGCCTATGGCTTCTCCTCCATGTGGGACATTCAGGTGATCGCGCCCAGCCGGGTGGGCGCGCTGGGCACCGTGGAGCTGAACCGCGCATTGCAGGGTGTGCTGAATCCGGCGGATCTCCAGCGGTCGGAGTACAAATCGGGGAATGTGATCCTCCGGGAGGCGGACAAGGTGATGCAGGTGAGGAACAACTACGATATCCTCTGGACCCGGGACGACGGGGCGGGGGGAACGGGGGTGTTCAACGGGGATATCGGGGTGATTCAGATGATCGACCGGCCCAGCCAGACTATTTTGATCCGCTATGACGACCGGGTGGCCCAATATACCTTTGATATGGCAAACGAAATCGAGCACGCCTACGCCATTACCGTGCACAAGAGCCAGGGCAGCGAATTTGAGGCGGTGATTATGCCCCTGATGAACTACCATCCAAAGCTCTACTACCGCAACCTGCTCTATACCGGCGTGACCCGGGCGAAAAAGCTTATGATTATGCTGGGGCAGCCGGAGACGGTTTGCAGGATGGTGGCAAACCACAGAAAAATCCTGCGGTATACAAACCTGGCCGGGTTTGTAAGGGATTGTCAGGAGGAGACGCCCCTTGGATAAGCGGGAGCTGTTGGACAGGCTGGTTTCCATCCTGCTGCCCCATACCTGCGTATTTTGCGGCGGGGTGGTGGCGTACGAGGATCTGTGGTGCGGCAGGTGCCACATCCCCTGGCGGCCCGAGGTTTGCCAAACGCCTCCGGAGGAACGGGTATATTCCCGCCTCATCGGCCCCTTTTGGTACGAGGGCACAACCCGGCCCGGCTGCTGGCGGACGCCCTGTCGGCGGAGACGGGGCTGCCGGTGGCGGGAAACCTGCTGCTGCGCGCCGAGGATTCCCTGGCCCAGCATAGCCTGAATACGGCCCAGAGGGCGGAAAACGCACGCCGCTCCTACAGGCGGGTTCCCGGCGCGGAGCTGGCCGGGGAAAGGGTGCTGGTGGTGGACGACGTATGCACCACCGGCTGGACGGCGGATGCGTGCGCCGCCTGCCTCCGGGGCATGGGGGCAGGTGAGGTGATCGCCCTTGTGGTATGCGTAACGAAAATAAAAGTTGAAAAAAGATGAAAAAACGCATATACTACAGCAAGGAGAAAAAACGAAAAATCGGAAGGCGTCAAGTTGAGCAAGGCAAGGCCGTCAGGGACGGCGGAGCCGGATGGGGAGAAAAAATGGCAACATTGGATATTGGAATCGACCTGGGGACATCGGTTATGATCGGCATGGATTCACGGTTTTCAGTTAAGCTGATAGAGCCTGCGGTAGCCGCTGTGGACACGCGCACCGGCAAGGTTATCGTCATAGGCGGGGAAGTATATAAAATGATCGGTCGGACGCCGCCCCACATCAGGGTGGTGCACCCTCTGATGGATGGAGTAATATCGGATTTTGAAATGACGGGGGTTATGATAAAGCATGTGCTGAAAAAAATCTGTACCAACGCTTTGGTGAAGCCCAGGGTGACGGTGTGCGTACCCAGCGGCATTACGGGGGTGGAGTCCCAGGCGGTTCTGGACGCGACGGTGGCGGCCGGAGCCCGGAAGGTGTATCTCATCGAGGAGCCGGTGGCCGCCGCCATAGGTGCGGGGGTGGAGCTGGCCCGGCCCAACGGAAACCTGATTGTGGATATCGGGGGCGGCACCTGCGACATCGCCGTCCTTTCCCTCAACGGCATTGTGTGCAAGACCTCCCTTAAGGTGGCGGGCCTGTCCTTCGACAAGGCGCTGATTAAGTATATGCGGAGCAAATATAATATGCTCATCGGGGAGCGAACCGCCGAAAGGGTTAAGATGGAAATCGGCAGTGTCGATCCGGATCACGAAAATATTTTTACCATTATCAAGGGGCGGGATCTTCTCACGGGGCTGCCGAAGCAGATGCGGATTTTCCGGAAGGAAACGCTGGCGATTTTTAAAGAACCGGCGGATCAGATTGTGCGGGCGGTTCAGGGTGTGCTGGAAAAAACCCCGCCGGAGCTGGTGGGTGATATCCGGGAAAACGGCCTGATTCTTACGGGAGGCGGCTCCCTGCTGGACGGTTTGGATACCCTTTTGGAAGAAAAAACCAGAGTTGCCGCAAAAATTGCGGAAAATCCCCAGGAATGCGTTGCCATCGGCACCGCCAAAAGCTTTGATTATCTTGACAAGCTATACGACGGCTTTGTATCGCCATCCACCCATGTTCACTGATTTGAAAATGCAAAACAATACATTTGCTCCAAGGTTTCACGGCCATAAAACCATATCACACGGATATACTAATTTTGCGGCAGAAGAGCCACAGAAGCTTTTGCTTCGGTTTAAAATACGCCGCGCGCTCAGGCGCTCACAGTATTTTAGGCTCCGGCCCGATTGCCGCAATTTTTTTCTGAGGAGTGGATCTATTATGGCTAACTTAACAGCAAAAGAGTTGTCTGCGATTGAAGATCAGCTGGGCATCGAACAAAATTTGATTAAAAAATATAATATGTACGCGCAGACTTCCCAGGACGCGCAGATCAAGACCAAATGCCAGCAGATCGCAACCAGGCATCAGGGACATGTGGATACCCTGATGGGCCACTTGAATTAAGGGAGGATGAAGGGAAATGAATATGAATATGCAGAGCACCGCACAGTTTGGCGATAAGGATATTCTCACCGACATGCTCTCCAGCCAGAAATTCGTAACCGACGGCTACAACACCTATGCCAACGAATGCGCTACCCCCGCGCTGAAAACGGATTTCATGAATATCCTCAACGAGGAGCACAGCATCCAGAACGAGCTGTTTACCGAGATGCAGAAGCGCGGCTGGTATGCCACCGAGGCCGCCGACCAGAACAAGATTAATCAGGCAAAGCAGAAATATCAGGCTTAAGCAGGTAAACAAGCCTGCCGCCGGTGGCGGTCAGAATCATAGCAGAAAGAGCCTCCTGTTGTGGGAGGCTCTTTTTTTACAGCAAAGGGAAGAAATAACGGAAAAAGCAGACTCATCCTTTTGCTGCATACACAACCGGAATGAATAAGGAGTTCTCCACATTATTATTCCGGTTGCTATAAATTATTCCGTCTGTCGGAGCGCCTCCCGGATGTCTCCGATCAGGTCGCTTTTTAGCTGAAGTATATTTGCGGTTTCCGTCCAGACAAAAACAGTCATCTTTACATAAGCGTAGGTTTGGTCGGAAAAGCGGATGATAGGCGGCGGATCCGCAAGGGCTAAGGTCGATTTCTCGATGACCTCCAGCGCCAGCTCCTTGACGTGGGAAAAATCGCTGTTCCGGCCGATGGTGAAGGTCAGATCTAGGCGGCGGATGGGCTCGGCGGAATAATTGATGATGGTGGCCTTGGCCACATCGCCGTTGGGCAGATAGATTTTTTTGTTGTCGATGGTTTGCAGGATGGTATACACCATCCCGATTTCGCGGACGGTGCCGGGCTGTCCGCTTACCTCCACATAATCCCCCTTAGCAAAGGGCCGGCTAAAGAGCAGGGCGATCCCGCCGGCAATGTTGGCCAGGATATCCCGCACCGCCAGGGAAACCGCCAGGCCCAAGGCGCCCAAAGCGGTGAGGAGCGGGGTGAAGTTAACCCCCAAAATACCGATACAGGTAATGCCCAAAATTACGAAAAGGACAATTTTAATGGTGGACAGGATAAAGCCGTATAGGGTTGTGTCGGTTTTGGTGCGTTCCAGGGTATGGCGCAAAAACCGCATCAACAGGCGGATAAGCAGGTATCCCACAAGAAAAAATACAACCGCCGTCCCGATAGAGGGCAGCGCCTTCGTGAAGGAATCGGCAAACCGCTGGGCAATTTGGGAAAGGGACAGGTGGCTTAGCTCCTGTAGGGAGCCGGTTATATTTTCACCGATTGCTTCGGCAGTCTCGGGGTCGATGGGAATTTCGGCGGACAGGGAGATATAGCCCAGGCTCATTGACGGTCACCACCTTTCACAAAGTCAAATTCATACTAATTCCATTTTCTGACTATCGTGTTACTCATAATGCCACCAGCGTTTGCCAAGGAACACTGGATTCTTAAGGACTGGAAGTCCTTAAGCGGGGTTTTAGGGGCAGGAGCCCCTATTTAAATATCGTAGATACCTATAAACTACTACAAGATCACCAAAGACAGCTACCCAGAGTGCATGGGGGGTCACGGGGGCCCTCCCTCGTGGGAATTTTGGTTACTTTTGTTCCTCCAAAAGTAACTGCCCGTCGCGGCATGAGCGACATGCCAGCCCGTGGCACTGCGGCTGGCATAGTGCGCAGCGGCAACCCCTGACTAAACGCGATAGTCAGATTCCATTTAAAAACATTCCATGGAATATTTTTATTTGAAAATAATATCAGTATATGTCCCAGGCTGTGCAACTATGCCTGCCGGAAACAAGAATCCGGCAGCCGGGTGACCTGGGCCCTGCCGAGGATATCCCGGTGTCCGTAGTCAAAGAGGAGGAAACGGGGCGGGCCGTCCCCGGTGGCGGGATCCCAGGGGAACCGCTCCACATGGAGCTGTTTTGCGTCCCGGCCCCGGTAAAAGGCGGCAATCTCCTTCCGGTGGGGAGCGGACATATCCACATCCGCCCATAGGGGGAGCCGCCGGATTTTTTCGTGGAGGGCCATGTCATATTTACACAGCCATTTTGCCCGCGGGGTTATCGGAATGCCCCGGTCTTGCATAAATTCCCCCAGCAGCTGGTAATGCCCCACCTTGTCCGGCGGCGCGGCGTCATAACCCTTCCGCTCCCAAAAACCGGCCAGCGCGGCGTAGAATTCAAAGGGGGAGGGAAAGAAGTCCGGCAGGAACGCCACCAAGTGGGAAAAACGCCCCGAATTGTAGTAGATATCCAGCACTTTTTCCACCTGCTCCAAATGGATGAGTTGGGAAAAGGTGAGCCATTTGGTGGACAGCACCTGATAGGGGGCCAAGGCGCGGTATTGCAGGCCGTAGGCGGCGGCATTCGTTTCCATGGCCGCGCCGCGCAGCACCTTGAGAAAGCCCAGCTGCAGCTGGGCGGGCGCCAGCGCGTATACCTCATTGAAGGAGCCCACGAAGCTTTCAAAGTCCTCCTCCGGGAGCCCGGCAATGAGATCCAGGTGGAGGTGGATGTTTCCGGGCTTTTGGAGCCGCCGCACCATAGCGAACAGGCGCTCCGTATTTGCGGGACGGTTTATTTCCCGCAGGGTATCCGGGTTGGTGGACTGGACGCCGATTTCAAACTGAAACAGCCCGGGCCGCGCACCGGCAAGCAGGCCGGTCATCTCCTCGTCCAGCAGTTCCCCTGCCAGCTCGAAATGAAAATTGGTGACCCCGTTGTCCCGCTCCATCAGGAACCGCCAGATGGCAAGGGCGTGATTTTTGTCGGCGTTAAAGGTGCGATCCACCAGCTTCAGCCGAGGTACTCCGGCATCCAAAAAGCGTTCTAAATCAGCGAAAACCAGCGGCAGGCTCCGCCGGCGCACCCCCGGCCGGATGGAAGAAACGCAGTAGCTGCACCCAAAGGGGCAGCCCCGCATGCTTTCGTAGTAAACCACCCTGCCTGCCAATAATGACAGGTCGTTGTAGGGAAAGGGGAGGGCGTCCAGTGGAGGAGGGGGGGCGTCCGGGGTGTCCAGGATGGTATCCCCCTGCCGGAAAGTAACACCGGGGCAGGAAGCGGGCGGCAGCTCGCCCAGCAGCTTGGCTGCGGTTTCCTCCCCCTCCCCCCGGATGATAAGGTGGAGCCCGGGGTTTTCCCGAAGAAATTCCCTGCTCCGCCAGCTGACCTCGGGGCCGCCCGCCCATAGAAGGGAACGGGGGCTGACCTTCCCGAGCTCCCCGGCAATTTCCCGCACCAGCCGGATGTTCCAGATATAGCAGGAGAAAATGTACACGTCGGCCTGGAGGGCGTAGAGCCGGGACAATATGTAATCGGCCCGTTGATTAATGGTGAATTCAGCGAAGGTAACGCCGAACAGCCCCCGGGCAGCCGCATAGGCGGCGATGCCGCGCACAGCCAGGTTGGTGTGGGGGTATTTGGCGTTGATGGCAACAAGAACCGCATTCATAGGTATGATTCCTAACCGTTATTTGTGGTATTTTCCCCCCGAGGATATGGAGAAGGCCCGGTAAATCTGTTCCAGCAGCATCACCCGGGCCAGCTGGTGGGGAAATGTCATCTCCGACATGGAGAGGCGAAGGCCGCAAGCCTGCTTTACCTTGGAGGACAGGCCGTGGGAGCCGCCTATGACAAACGCCACGGCGGAGTGGCTTTGCCCCAGCCCCGCCAGCTTCCCGGCAAAATCACGGGAAGAGAGGGAATCCCCCTCGATACAAAGGCCCACCACATAGGCTTTGGGGGCGATTTTTTGTAAAATCGCCTCGCCCTCCGCCTGGATACCGGCCTGAATTTGGGCGTCGCCGGGATTTTTGGGCAGGCGGAACTCGGCGACCTCGGTAACGCTTAGCCTGCAAAAAGCTCCCAGGCGTTTGCAATATTCGGCGCAGGCTGTGGCATACGCCTTTTCCCGGAGGCTGCCCACCGCTACAATTTGAATATGCTGCATATCTCTCCCTTGCTTAGAACCTGTTTAGTATCTAGGCGCGAGCGCGCTTTTGAGCAATAATTTGCTGGATTTTTGGTGCGGAGGACGCCGCCGGGCTGACGCCCGGCAAGGACGACAAGGCAAAAAGACAGTGAATTTTGCCGAAATGGCGGTTGTGAATAGATACTAAACAGGTTCTAAAACACCAATACCTCCTGGGGGCCCTTGGGAGAAGCCACCCGGAGTATGTAATCATAACCCTCCCGCATATTGGCGGCGTGGAGAAGGGCTTTTCCTGTTTGATAAGCAATTTCCGGCAGGTTGTTCTCCTGACTCAGATGGGCCAGCACCACCCGGGTGGTGCCCTGGGAAACCAGCTCCACCACCTCCTTGGCGCAGGCGTCGTTGGACAGGTGACCTCGGCGGCTTTTGATGCGGCGTTTCAGAAAGTAGGGGTAGCGCGAGCACTCCAGCATTCCCTTGTCGTAGTTTGACTCCAGCATCACCAAGTCGCAGCCGGTAATCTGCGTCCGCACCTCCTCGGTAATATGTCCCAGATCGGTGGCGACGGCCACCGTCCGCTCGTCCGGCATGTGGAACCGGAAGCCCAGGGGGCCGCACGCGTCGTGGGGGGTGGGGAAGGGGATTACCTGCAAGTCCCCCACCACCTGCCCCGGGGCGCATTCAATCAGGGTGGCTCCCGGCGGCACATGATTGTGGGCAGCCAGATATTCCAAGGTCGCCGCAGAGGCGTATACCGGAATTCCCAGCCGGTCCAGCAGCACCCGCAGCCCCTTGATGTGATCCGAGTGCTCATGGGTGACGAATACCGCCCGCAGGCCGTCGGCCGAGAGGCCCTGGGATCCCAGGGCGGAGCCCAGGGCTCGGAAGCTGACGCCCGCATCTACCAGCACCGCCGTATTGCCGCCGGAGAGATAGGTGCAGTTGCCCTTGCTGGAGCTGAACAGGTTGCAAAAACGCGACATGGCGATCCTCCCATTTTATTTTGGCAATTAATGACTATTTCAGCACGACAGAATCTTTGTTATAATAGGCGGCAATCGCGGTATTGCGCCAATCGGTGGGATCAGGGGTAATATCGTCGAAATACAACACATGGGGGAGAGTGGTAAGCGCGGAAACCTCAACCTGCCTGATTTCCGGATCGGTATAGAGCTCAAGGCGGGATAAATGTTCCTCGTGATAGGCCCTCGCCTCTCCCGTGATAAGCGACCTCGCGGCACTGACGCTGGTCATGGCGTTTGTGTCCGCGCCGGAGACAATAACGCAGCCGAGAAGAAAGCACGCGGCTAAGATACCGGTCAGGCCGGGCTGGATAGATTGATCCCGCTTGGCATTCCCCTTTTTGCCTTTAACCGGCGCAGGAGCGGGAGGAAGCTTCCGGGAAATCCAGCCGCACCAATAAACGAGGATTAAAAACAAGAATATGAGAAAAGCGTAATAATTAACATTAACCACCCGCGCCATTCCCAATGAGGACATTGCGTAAAGGTTAGGCGTATAGGTGCTGGCATAAACGCCATAAAGCAAGGCGGTAACCACACCCGGCAGCCGGAAGGTGAATTGGCTATCCCTCGCGGTTTTATAGATTATGGGGATAATACAGCCAAAAGCAAAGTAAACGGGTATGCGGACGAAATGTATTACGAACTGAACCGCATACCAAAAGGACATAACGATAGCGGCAACCGGATTCATGCCTTGGAAATGCTCCTGTCTTATGGCGTTGCCGGGAGCGGACGCGCTGATGAATAATGCCGCGCACATGGCGAGTAATCCCAATAACGGAATGAGCCATTTGCCGCGCCTCACAATCAAGCGATAAGCAAAAAACAGCGCCATAATCACCGATGACGTCAGGGCGGTCACAAAATTACCGCCGCCGATTAAAAAAGAGAGGACGACCGCCAATACGGCGCAAATAATGTTATCGTGCATCTTGTCGGCTCTTATAGAGAGCAGAACCACGGAAAACACTACCAGTGAAAGAATATGGAAGCCGGTATAGTACATCGCGCCATTGTACCAAAAAAACGCTTCAACCGGAGAAATCAAAAATTGCATGGAAAGAAATGTAATCACAATGGCGATTATGCCATAGCTGTATTTATCCGCCCCCAGATAGTCCATGAGGATAATTTTCAGCAAAAGCATTGTCGCGGCGGAAAATCCCAAAATCAGGATAACAGGAACGAGCGCGTATAGGTATTCGCCGAATATCGCGGGGTGCAATGTCATAAAAAAGACAGCGGCAAAGGAGCCCTGCCAGGTATTGTAAACAGTTTCCGTACCCTCCGCGGCGGCTGATATTGTTTGGGTCAACGAGCCGGTTTCCCGCCATGTGGCTACGGTGTGGTTTCCATATGAAAAATCGTCGGCGCAAGGGTGGTTATAGCGGGCGATAAGTAACAAGGGTATCAGTGACAGCAGAAACAGAATCAAAATATACCTGCATATCCGTTTGCGGTCTAATATAGGGTGTCCCGCTGTTTTTTTCACAGAAAAACCTCCGGTTCTATTTTTGCGGCAGGCCGCTGCACGCGTTTTCAGAACATAAGGGCCACTGTAAACAACACCACCCCCGCAACCCCGGTTGGAGATGCGAGGGCAAAATCGCGTTCTGTCAGCTACAATGCGGCCGGGGCATCCACATCCGGAATATCGACATGGCGTATCTTGGCGCCCAGGCAGCGGAATTTTTCCACAATATCCTCGTAACCCCGCTCAATGTGGTAAACATCCTCAATTTCCGTGCTGCCGCTGGCCATAAACGCGGCAATCAGCATGGCGGCTCCCGCCCGGAGGTCGGTGGCCTTTACCGGCGCTCCGGTAAGGCGCTCCACTCCCTGCACCACGGCCACCTTGCCATCCACCTGGATGTTGGCGCCCAGGCGGCTTAATTCGTCCACATAGCGGAACCGGTTATCCCACACGCCCTCGGTTACTACGCTTGTCCCCTGGGCCATGGCGAGCATGGCGGTCATCTGGGGCTGCATATCGGTGGGAAAGCCGGGGTGGGGCATGGTTTTAATGGTAGTGGGCATAATAGGCCCCGTGCGGGACACACGGATGCTATCGTCAAATTCCTCCACAACGGCGCCGGATTTAATCAGCTTGTTTGATACCGATTCCATATGTTTGGGGATCACATTCTTGATGAGTACGTCGCCAAATGTAGCCGCGGCGGCAATCATGTAGGTTCCGGCCTCAATCTGATCGGGAATAATGGAGTAATCGGCGCCCCGCATAATATCAACGCCATGGATTTTAATGACGTCGGTGCCCGCGCCCCGCACATCCGCGCCCATGGTGTTGAGGAAATTTGCCAAATCCACAATATGGGGTTCCTTGGCGGCATTCTCCAATATGGTGAGCCCCTTGGCCCGGACAGCCGCCAGCATTACATTAATGGTGGCGCCCACCGATACCACATCAAAATAAATGTGGGAGCCCGTAAGGCTTCCCTCCACTGTGGCGTTAATCATGCCGTGGTCGATATTGATCCGGGTACCCAGGCTCTCAAAGCCCTTCATATGCTGGTCGATGGGCCGCACGCCGAAATGGCAGCCGCCGGGCATGGAAACGCTGGCCTCCTGGCATCGGCCAATGAGCGCGCCCAGAAAATAGTAGGACGCCCGCAGATGCCTTGCCAGTTCATAGGGTACAAGCGGGCTGGTGATGTGGGTGGTGTCGATGCGAACGGTGGTTTTATCAAGAAAGGCGACTGAAGCGCCCATTTCAGTGAGTATTTTCAGCAGATAGCCAACATCGCTGATGTTGGGAACATTCTCTATAATACAGGGACCCTTGGCGAGTATGGTGGCAGGAATAATGGCGACTACCGCGTTTTTTGCGCCGCCAATGGTTACCTCACCGGATAGCCGGGTACCCCCTTCAACAATAAATTTTTCCAATGTGCGGTTCTCCCTTTGACCGGCCATAAATGTGGCCTAAATATTAACACTCCTATTATATCACAAAATGCGCAAATTAAAAGCTCAAAATACAAATTTAGCAAATCCTTACCACTTTGCAATTATTGTTACCAATAAGTCATATAAAACTCATGGAAATGGCTGATGACAGCACCAATTCCAGTATATTTTAAAGTAAATTATGTAAAAAACAATAGAAAAGTTTGGCTTGAGGAAAGGAGGTATGCTATAATAGTAGCGCAAGGTTTTTTGGCCGTAGCTCTCATACCCGGCCAAGACCTGGGCACACTGCTTTGTAAAGGATGATCCCGCTTGAATAATCCCCATATTTTGTACAGCGCCGAGAAGGTAAGCGCAAAAAGCCGGCTTTTTAAGCTGGCGCAGCTTAAGAACACGGAGCTGATGCGCGGCAAGACCGTGGAAGAGCACCGCGTGTTCCAGCAGCGCCTGGCGGAAATCCGGCCAATTCCCCCCAATATCAGCGTTGCGGAGGATGTTGTCGCCAATGTTCACTGCGAATGGGTTACCCGTGAGGAAAGCCGGACGGATAAGGTGATCCTCTACATCCATGGCGGCAGCTGGGCCTTTGGAGACCTGCAAACCGCCCGGCCGGTTGGGGTGCTGCTGGCCGAGGCCACCAACAGCAGCGTCCTGGTGGCGGACTACCGGCTGTCCCCCGAGCATCCCTACCCGGCGGGCTTGGACGATTGCGCCGATGTCTACCGCCAATTGCTCCGAAATGGGATATCCCCGGAAAGGCTTGCTGTTTTTGGCGACAGTGCCGGGGGGAATTTGGCGCTCTGCCTTTTACATCAGCTCCGGGAGGAGGATACGTCCCTGCCCTCCGCCGTGGCCTGCGCTTCCCCGGTCACCGACCTTTCCGACGACAGCGCCCTTTTCCGGCAGCAGCCCGATCTGATCTTCACCCAGCATAATGGGGAGGAAAGGGACATTTTCTCCCTGTATCTGGATGGCCAAAGCCCCGGCGATCCCGCCGTTTCCCCTATTTTGGCGGACACCGCCGGTTTCCCCCCCATTCTTATTCATGTGGGCGGGGACGAGGCTCTCCGGGACGACAACGTGGCATATGCAAATTACGCGGTGGCCCAGGGCTCTCCGGTGATCTGCAAGGTTTGGAGCGAAATGTTCCACGACTTCACCATCGCGGGAGCGGCCCTTCGGGAGAGCAGTCATTCCGTCGCGGAAATCGGACATTTCTTTATGAAGCATATGCGGCAGTAACCGGCCTACAGTCAAAAAGCAGATGTCAGCGAAGGCTGACATCTGCTTTTTGACTCACAATGCTATATTGCTTATCTGGCTATCGTGTTTGCTCATAATGCCAACAGCGTTTGCCAAGGAATACTGGATTCTTAAGGACTGGAAGTCCTTAAGCGGGGGTTTTAGGGGCCGGTGCCCCTATTTAAATATCGCAGATACCTATAAACTACTATAAGATAACGAGAGACAGCTACCCAAAGTGCACGGGGGGTCACGGGGGCTCTCCCCCGTGGGAATTTTGGTTACTTTTGTTCCTTCAAAAGTAACTGCCCGTCGCGGCATGAGCGACATGCCTCCCCGTGGCACAGCGGCAGCGGCAAGATGCAGCACCAACGCCTAACCAAACACGATAGCCGGAATTGTTCATATTGCTTTCTGTCCATGGGGGCAGTGGAGGCGAAGGCGGCATATGCCGCACTGGGGGCTTCTGGCCCGGCAGACGGCACGGCCGTGGAGCACCAGCCGGTGGCAGAAATCATTGGCCCGCTCCATGGGCAGTACGTTCCGAAGCTGACGCTCCACCTTGTCCGGATTTTTGGAATCGGAAAGCCCCAGCAGGTTGGTGATGCGGATGCAGTGGGTGTCGCAAACCACGGCGGGCTTGCCGTACACATCCCCTACAATCAGATTGGCGGTTTTTCGACCCACCCCCGGCAGCTTGAGCAGGGTATCCAGGTCGTCGGGAACGATGCCGCCATACTCATTGATAAGCATATTGGCCATGGCCACAATATCCCGGGCCTTGGTGTTTCCCAGGCCGCAGGAACGGATGCTGTCCGCCAGCAGGGAGGGCTCCGCGTCGGCAAAGGACTGGAGGGTGGGGTATTCCACAAACAGATCCTGGGTGACAAGATTAACCCGGGCGTCGGTACATTGGGCGGCCAGCCGCACCGAAATCAGCAGCTCATACGCCTTGTGATAGTCCAAGGAACAGACGGCGTCGGGATATGCTTTTTCCAGCTCATCCACAAACCATTTTGCTTTTTGTTTCACGGTCATGGCCATCGTCCTCCTGAAAAATCGGTTTTGCCCTATTATTTAAGCTCGGCGATTGTCACGCCGGAATCCCCCTCGCCGTACGTGCCCAAGCGGTATTCCAGGACGCTGCGGTGGCGCTTCAGCCGTTGCTGCACCGCCGTGCGGAGTGCGCCGGTACCCTTGCCGTGGATGATCCGCACGGTTTTCATGCCGGAAAGCACGGCGGTATCCAGATATTTGTCCAGCTCCAGCAGGGCCTCGTCTGTGGTCGTGCCCCGCAGATCCAGCTCACCGCTGGCGGTGGCCTTGGCGCTTTTCACAACGCCCCGGGAGCTGACGCCTCCGACGGTGACCCGCTTGGAGGATCCATCCAGCAGCCGCACCGCCGACAGCTTCACCTTGGTTTTCAGGATGCCTGCCTGCACCAGCACATACCCGCCCTCGGGGGCTGCCATCACCACCCCCTGGGAGTTAAAGTCCACCAGGTGCACCGTGTCCCCCCGCTTTAAGGGCCGGGGCAGGTAGTATTCCGGTGTTTTTTTGGCCACCACCGGGTCGGAGATATCCTCCAAATCCCGGACATACGCCTTGAAGGTGGTGCGGATATCCCCCACGGTGGCGGAAAAATCCGCCTTGTCCTTCTGCTTTTTCAAATCCTCCAGCTCGGCGAGGAGCTGCTCCGACTGAAATTTGACCTGCTCCACAATACCCCTTGCCTTTTCCCGGGCCTGGGCAAGCTCCTGCTCTCCCCGGGCATCGGCGCTTTCCCGGACGGCCTGGGCCTCCTGCCGGGCTGCTTCCGCCTCCCGCCGGTAATGCTCCGCCAGCTCCTTTTCCTTTTCCAGCTGCTGCCGGGTGGCCTCCAGGCCGCTGACCACGTCCTCAAACCGGGTGTTTTCATGGGACATCTGTTCCCGGGCGGCGTCGATGACGTCCGGGGGAAGCCCCAGCCGTTCGCTGATGGCAAAGGCGTTGGAACGGCCGGGAATGCCGATGAGGAGCCGGTAGGTGGGCCGCAGGGTGGACACATCGAATTCGCAGCTGCCGTTTTCCACGCCGGGGGTCTGGAGTGCGTACATTTTGATTTCGGGGTAATGGGTGGTGGCGGCGATTTTAGCACCCTGGCGGCGCAGGCGGCCGATGATGGCCACCGCCAGGGCGGCGCCCTCCACCGGGTCGGTGCCCGCGCCCAGCTCGTCCATCAGCACCAGGGTGTCCTTGTCCGCCTTGTCTAAAATCGTGATAAGATTGGTCATGTGGGCGGAAAAGGTGGAAAGGCTCTGCTCGATGCTCTGCTCGTCGCCGATATCCGCCAGCACCTGGCTGTAGACGCAAACCGCGCTTTCGTCGGCGCAGGGAAGCAGCAGGCCGCACATGGCCATAAGGGTAAGGAGGCCCAGGGTTTTCAGGGCAACCGTCTTTCCGCCGGTGTTGGGGCCGGTGATGACCAGCGTGTCAAACTCGCCCCCCACCCGGATGTCGATAGGCACTATTTTACCGGCCTCAATCAGGGGGTGCCGGGCTTTTTTGAGATTGGTTTCCCCCGTTTCCAGCAGGACGGGGATGGTGGCGCGCATCTTGTCCGCCAAGCGGGTCTTGGCAAACACCAGATCCAGATGGAGGATGGTGTCATAATTGCAGAGCATCACATCCCCCAGATCCCCCACCCTTGCGGAGAGGGCATGGAGGATCCGGGTGATTTCGTGCTGCTCCTTGCTTTCCAGCTCGCGGATCTGGTTGTTGGCCTCCACAACGGACAGAGGCTCCACAAACAGGGTAGCGCCGCTGGAGGAGGTATCGTGAACCAGTCCCTTGATTTCGCCCCGGTGCTCCGCCTTGACCGGCACCACAAAGCGGCCGTTGCGAAGGGTGATAATCTGCTCCTGGAGGTATTTCTGATAAGAGGCGGAGCGAACGATTTTTTCCAGCTGCTCCCGGGCCTTGGAGCCCGCCTGCCGGATTTTCCGGCGGATGTCCGCCAGCTCGGGGCTGGCGTTGTCGGCCATTTCCTCCTCGGAAAGGATACAGGCGGTAATATCGTCCTCCAGGGATTTGTTGTGCTCCAGCTGGGAAAACAAATAATCCAGGGCGGTTTCTCCCTCATCCGACTGGCGCTTCCAGGCCAGCAGGGTGCGGGTGGTTTTCAGCAGGGTGGCGGCATCCAGCAGCTCGCGCATGGAAAGCATCCCCCCCACCTGGGCACGGCCAATCAGGTCGCCGCAGGGCTTGACTCCATAAATGGAGGGCGTACCAAAGCGGTTGGCCAGGGCATGAGCGTCGGCGGTGAGCCGCATCTGGGAGGAAGCCTCCCGGAAGGAGGCGGCGGGCGTAATGGCGGCGGCCATCCGCTTGGCGTCCTCGCAGCTTGCGAATCCGGAGAGCATTTCCAATATTTTGTCCAGCTCTAAGGCGTGGTTGTGTTTTGTGGCTTGCAATGTATGTTCCCTCCAGTCATAGGCGTGTCCTATGCTTTTATCAGGCTTTTTGAACGCGGTGGGTAGATTGACGGCAGCTTTAGATATGTGTGTGGTTGTCTAAGGAAACAAAGGCAAATCTTCAATTATTCCACCAACAATAAACCAAAATGATTTTGCACTTCTTCCTCGTTCCTTAAAGTTTGAATTTGCAGACCATTTGCTCTAACGGTTGCAAAAACATCTATTCCGCAAGCCTCCATTGCAGGGACGGTTTCTTTTGGGAAACTACAAAAATCGGGATTGCATTTTTTGCACTTCTGACAAGGGCCGCTTCCGAAAGCAATCACTTTATAAT
>Ga0153947_1000585_pt1 | contig 18077 bp, 10 predicted proteins | sample TSNJ031MetaG_FD_104697 | JGI IMG/M metagenome (GOLD analysis project Ga0153947, IMG submission 104697) | Attine ant fungus gardens microbial communities from New Jersey, USA - TSNJ031 MetaG | ecosystem: Host-associated > Fungi > Mycelium > Unclassified | place: USA: New Jersey, Wharton State... | reverse complement strand
TCATCCGCGGACAGCCAATACCCATGATGTTTCCTTTGAGAATGTCACATTTGCTTATGAAAACACGGAGCATCCGGCGGTAGCAAATCTCAGTTTTACTGCCAAGGCAGGGACAACGACCGCTCTGGTTGGGCATTCCGGCTCCGGCAAGAGTACGACCGCCGGCCTTATTCCCCGATTTTATGATGTACAGGAGGGTGCTGTTAAAATCGGCGGTGTGGATATACGGGAATTGTCCCATGCGGATTTAATGAAAAAGGTGGCCTTCGTGTTTCAAGACCCAAAGTTGTTTAAGGATACCCTTCTGGAAAATATTTGTGCGGCTCGCCCGAATGCCACGCGGGAAGAAGCGTTGAAGGCGGCGCATCTTGCCCAAGGCGGCGATATTTTAGAGAAATTTCCAAAAGGGATTGATACCATCGTCGGCGGCAAAGGTATCTATCTGTCTGGCGGCGAGGCCCAGCGAATTGCAATTGCAAGGGCTATTTTGAAGGATGCTCCGATTGTGGTGCTTGATGAGGCTACGGCATTTGCCGACCCGGAGAACGAACATCAAATCCACCAGGCATTTGAAGGCTTAGTAAAGAACAAAACCGTGATTATGATCGCTCACAGATTGTCTACCATAAAAGGTGCGGATCAGATATTGGTGATAAAACAGAGCCATTTGGTCGAAAGTGGAAAACATGACGAGCTTCTAAAACTGGATGGAGAATATGCCCGCATGTGGAGTAACTATGTAAAAACAACAAAATGGCATATCGGAAATGAGGTGAAATCATGCTGAAACGTGCGTTTGCTCTTAGTGACCAGGGCGCTGGAGATTTGAATAAAGGGATTGCCGCAACGACTTTAAGCAACCTTTGTCAGATAATCCCGACCAGCCTGCTGATCATGCTTATCATGGAGCTTTTAGGCATCATTACGGGAGAAAAAACGGGATTTGAAAAAAATATTCCTTTATACTGCGTTCTCACGGTTGTATTGTTTGTCGTGGTATTTGCCACTCAATGGCTGCAATACAACAAGACTTATACCGTGGCGTATCAGGAAAGCGCTAACCGGAGAATTGTTTTAGCGGAAAAACTCCGTAAACTGCCGTTGTCTTTCTTTGGACAAAAAGACATTTCAGATTTGACAACGACAATTATGGGTGATTGTACCGCCCTTGAGCGAACGTTCTCCAACGCTATCCCGCAACTATTCGGAACGATTTTTATGTTCATGATCACATCCGTCTGCCTGCTCATTATAGACTGGAGGATGGGCCTTTGTATTGTCATTCCTGTGCCGGTGGCCGCGCTGGTTATCTTTACAGCCAGAAAAGCGCAGACCAAAGCGGAAAGAGCAAATCTGGATGCGAAAAGAGCTGCCTATGACGGCGTTCAGGAATACCTGGACACCATTAAGGAGCTAAGATCCTCATCCAGAGAAGCTGAATATTTGGAAGGGTTAGAACAAAAGCTGGAGAATGTGGTGCGTTGCTCTTTCAAAAACGAGTTGGCCCCGGGCGCTTCCACTACGGCGGCTCAATTCCTGCTGCGCTTTGGGTTGGTTGCCGTTCTTCTTCTTGGAGGACACCTTGTCACAGTTGGATCACTCTCCATCCCGATGTTTATTCTGTTTCTTGTGTTCGCGGGAAGGATTTATGACCCCTTTACCAGTTGCTTCATGCTGATGGCTGAGGTTTTTGCCGCTCAGGTCAGCGTGGGGAGAATGAAACAAATTGATGCGGAACCGGAACAAACAGGCGCTGCGGTATGCAACAACAAAGGATATGACATTGAATTTAAGAACGTCGTTTTTTCCTACAATGAGGAACCTGTGCTGAATGGAGTCTCCTTCACAGCCAAACAAGGTGAGGTGACTGCTTTGGTGGGGCCATCCGGCAGCGGTAAATCAACAGCATCGAAACTGGCGGCCAGATTTTGGGATGCCGGCTCCGGGATAATTACACTTGGCGGAGTTGATGTGAAAAGTGTTGAGCCGGAAACCCTGTTCAAAAATTTTGCTATCGTATTCCAGGATGTTTTGCTGTTTGACGATACGGTGATGGAAAACATACGGTTAGGGCGTCGTGACGCTGCTGATGAAGAAGTAATGGCCGCAGCCAGAGCCGCACAGTGCGAAGAATTTATAGGGCGCTTGCCGAAAGGCTATCAAACATATATCGGAGAGAACGGCAGCACCCTGTCAGGCGGTGAACGGCAGCGTATTTCAATAGCGCGGGCATTACTAAAAGATGCGCCGATTGTCCTGCTTGATGAAGCTACGGCATCTATGGACGCCGAAAGCGAAACGCTGGTACAAGATGCCTTATCTGTGCTGCTTGGAAAGAAAACCGTAATGGTGATTGCCCACCGGATGAGGACTGTCGCAAACGCCGATAAAATTGTAGTACTGGATAACGGCCTTGTCAGTGAACAAGGTACTCCCGCAGAGCTGATGGAAAAAGGCGGCCTTTATGCTCATATGGCGGCCTATCAACAGGGCACATTAAGAGCCGTTTAGATGGATAACGAGGTAATTTATGAACGATAAAGGAGAAGTTAAAAATAGAATTTTTATATTGCCATTCGCCGGAGGCGGGGCTTCTGCCTTCAGTAAATGGCAAAAACTTTTTAATAGTACGGAAATAATAGCGGCGCAATACCCCGGCAGGGAAACCAGGATAAAAGAAAAGCCAATTGAAAATATGGATACCCTCGTTTCAGAATTATTTGAGGATATAAAGCCCATAATTAGCGACTCGATTCCATATTTTTTATTCGGGCATAGTCTCGGTACAAAGGTTGCATATGAGCTTGCATTGCGCATCCAAAACAGTGAATATTATCAGCCGCGCGGATTGATAATAGCTGCCGGCAAAGCACCTTGTTTAAAGGAAAACAATCCAATCCATCAATTAAACGATAATGATTTCATTCGTGAGATTGGAAGATTTTCAGTTACCCCAAATTCGATTCTGCAGTCAAAAGAGTTAATGGGTGTTTTTTTGCCTATGTTGAGAGCTGATTTCAAATTAGACGAAACATATCATCGCAGTGATGTCCAAAAGGTAAACTTACCGATTCTGGCACTGATGGGAGAGGATGATCCGGAACTAACAATAAATGAACTTTTGATGTGGAGAGACTTTACAAGCCATGAGTTTACATACAAAAAAGCAGCAGGTGCGCATATGTTTGTGATCACCAATCAAGAAGACGTAGCAAAAATAATCCGGGAATATATAAGTTTATGAAGGTTCTCAATGAAAAAGTAAAGTTTTCAATAATAACAAGCTGCAATGATATTATAATGCAAGATGTGGAAGAACTGCTGGTTGCAGGTGTTCCGCAGATATTCTTCATAGATACAAGAAAAGACAGATGTGAATTAGATACTTTTAGGTATCTGTCAGATGAAGACAGGAATCGGATAAGATCCCTGAAAAAGGAGTCTGATCAAAATAATTATCAGGTGACTCATAGCTTAATTAACTATATCTATTCTCGTTTGCTGAAATGCAGCGTTGCTGTTATTCCCTATAAAATGGGAATATATAAAAAACCATATATAAGAAATGACTTCAATTATCACTTTAACATATCACACTCAAACAACTATGCTATCGTAGGGTTATTAAATAGCGAATTGGGTGTTGATATTGAATATTACGATGAACAACTAGACTTTGCCAGCCTTGTAACAGGACTGTTTTCTCCAAAAGATAAGTTGTATATACAGACAGAGCGCAAAAAATTCTTTCGGCTTTGGACAGCTAAGGAAGCATATCTGAAATACTTGGGAACAGGCTTCTATCATGATATAAACGGTATTGCCTGTATAGGCGATGGAAAGAATCAAATTACACTTTTAGACATGAAAACCAAGTCGGAGCATTCCGTTTTTATTTTAGAGGAGCAAGAATACTTTATTGGATTGTGTCGAGATGAATAACGGAGGTTAATATGAATACTCAGGAAAAACAAAGACTTGAATCATTCTATACAAACAATGTTTGGGAAGATGTTACACTTGGCAATGCGCTGACCTTATGGAGCGAAAAATACTCTGGCAGGATTGCCATATCAGAGGCCGAAAGGCAAATGACATATGACGAACTTGAGATAGAAAGCAAAAGAATCGCTTCCGGTTTTCAGCGCCTCGGATTTGTAAAAGGCGACAAGATTGTCCTGCAAATTCCAAACACCATCGAATTTGTAACAACTGCATTTGCACTATTCAAATTGGGGATTATACCCATCATGGCCCTCCCCGCACAGAGAAAAACCGAAATTAAGGGGATCATTGAAAAATCTAATGCAACGGGATATGTAATCAAAGACAAATATTTGGGATTCGACTATAAAAAGATGGCACAGGAAATTTTCTTGGAGGTTAATACTGATTTGTGCGTAATTGTCATTGGAGAAAACGATAGATTTCTATCCTTTGATAAACTGCAGGAAGGATCTGAACTGCAAGACAGCCCAGAAGTAAGCCATGTTGAAATTGGTTTGTTTCTTTTATCCGGCGGAACAACGGGAGTACCAAAATTGATTCCGCGAAGACATGCGGATTATCTGTATGTGGCAAAAGAGACCGCAAAAAAATGTCGTATGGATGAGACATCCGTATATATGGCGGCGCTGCCTATAGCACATAATTTTCCTCTGTGTTGTCCGGGTCTTTTAGGGACACTCAGCGTTGGTGGAAGAGTGGTAATCTGTAATGTGACGAGTCCGGATGAAATCATTCCGCTGATTGAAGAAGAACAAGTTACAATAACCGGCTTAGTTCCGGCTATGGCGAATATGTGCATTGAATTATTAGAGATGGATAATGATTATGATTTATCATCTTTAAAAATAATCCAGGTTGGCGGTTCAGTATTGGATTCATACTTGGCGGCAAAAATAGAAAAATCATTCAATTGTAAATTGCAGCAGATATTCGGTATTGCCGAAGGATTAATCTGCTGCACGGATATAGAAGACAGTGAATTTGTCAGACATCACACACAAGGCAAGCCCATATCTGCATTTGATGAGGTGCTCATTGTTGATGAAAGGGAAAAAGAGGTACCGGTTGGTGAATATGGGGAACTTATCACAAGAGGGCCCTATACGATTTATGGGTATTACAATCTTGAAGAGATAAATAAAAACTGTATATCAGACGACTGTTACTTTAAGACAGGCGATAAGGCTCGTCGTTTGGATAACGGTAACTATCAGATTGTCGGTAGGCTAAATGAAATGATTAATCGAGGCGGCGAAAAAATTACTCCTTCCGAATTGGAGGAAATCTTACTTCAAAACAATCTGATAGAAGATGTGCAGGTAGTGGGCATCAAGGATAATGACCTCGGTGAGAGAATCTGTGTATTTATATTGGACAATACGGAGCATTCGACGCTCATTGATATCCGAAATTATCTACAAACCCAGGGTGTAGCAACTTTTAAATTGCCTGATCAGCTTGTTTATGTAAATACCTGGCCACTTACCAATGTGGGAAAAATCGACAGAAATCAATTGCGCTTGCTTGCAATGCAAAAGTGACCGGGAGGACGATTATGGTGAATAATAAGAAAAAGACTGAAGCAATTAACTTCGTGTACGATAAGGTATTAAGTATGCTGTCTGTTCCTTCAATTGCAGAAGATAGTAACTTAATCGAAGGCGGTCTGAGCTCTATCAATATTATGCAAATTTCCAATATGCTCAGAAAATACAATATTAGGATATCATTTGCAAAGCTAATTGAACATCCTACTCTTAGAGATTGGAACGAGATACTTCACAATTCCCAAATAATAAAGAGAGCTCCCCAAACGGTTGAGATGAAAGCCGGCGGTGATGGGGACTTTGAACTTACTGACGTACAATCTGCCTATTTTATTGGCAGACGAGATGATCAGCCTTTGGGGGGAGTGGGATGTCACGCTTATCTGGAGTTTGACGGACAGAATGCAGAGGCTGAAAAATTAGAGAATGCATGGAACACTTTGCAGCGGCAGCATCCGATGTTGAGAGCCAGATTTCTTGATAACGGCAGACAAGACATTATGCCGTTACCATACAGCGAAAAAATAACAATATTTAATCTCCAGGACTTTACTGAAAGCGAAACGGCGGCGGAGCTTATTTCAATCAGAAACTCCTTATCTCACCGGAAGCTCAAGGTTGAACAAGGAGAGGCTGCCGGCATCTCGCTGGCACTTCTTCCAAATAAGAGGAATAGAATCTTTCTTAATGTGGATCTGCTTGTAGCGGATGTATTAAGTCTTAGTATTATCGTCCGTGATTTAGCAGAAGTATATATGGGGAATACCCTTGCCGTACAGCCGGAATATACTTTTCAGGACTATTTGACAAGTAAATTCTCCGATGATTTCTCTGCTGATGATATAGAAAAAGATAGGGCCTTTTGGGAAGATAAGTTACGCTTGCTATCTATTGAGGCACCGGACATACCGTTGAAAACAAAGCCGGAGCTTGTCAGAAAAACAATGTTTAGCAGGCGTACGGACATAATTTCCAAAGACGATTGGAATAAAATCAAGCAAATTGCGGCCGAGGTTAAGGTAACCCCATCAATGGTATTGCTGACCTGTTATGCGCTCGTATTGGAAAGATGGTGTAACCAGGATAGTTTTTTTATCAACTTACCTCTTTTTAACCGCAATCTGGAAAATGATAAGATCGGCAATATGGTGGCTGATTTCACAAGCTTATTATTAGTTGAATATAGTAGGAAGTTTCAAGAACCTTTTTTAAACACGCTATATCGTATGAAAGACACATTTTTAGAAAATGCTGCACATAGCAATTATTCCGGTGTCAGTGTCCAAAGAGACATATTTACAAAGATGGGTGGAACACTCTTCTTTGCCCCCTTTGTTTTTGCATGTAATATAGACTATCCATTGGAAACTGATGTATCAAGAGAAGCGTTTGGAGATATTAGCTTCATGCTGTCACAGACACCGCAAGTATGGATTGATTTTCAAACATATATAAAGGAGGATTCATTAATTCTATGCTGGGATGCTGTTGATGAATTATTTCCAGGGGAATTACTGGATGATATGTTTGGTGCTCTTTTAAGGCTGCTTCACGCTTTGACTCAAAAGGATAACTGGGGTATTACGCATGATGTTCTTCCACAGCGGCAGGCCGAACATCGCAACGCAGAGCTGGAAAGCATTCTCCCCTTGCATTACCCTGTAAAGACGCTGCTGTCCGACTTTCTCAATAATGTGAATCGCTATCCAGAGAGAATCGCTCTGATTAATGGTGTAACAAAAAAAGAAATCACATATAAGACCTTGTACAACAGAGCTTTTGAAATCGCAGACATTTTAGTCAAGAGTGGGGTAAAATCAGGTGATTATGTCGGAATTACGCTGCCGCGCGGCTGTAAGCAAATATATGCGATATTGGGAATCCTGTTACTTGGCGCGGTGTATGTTCCTGTCGGTTTGAATCAGCCAAAAGATCGCCGGAAAAGGATATATCAACAAATGGGATTGAGCAGCCTTATCACGGATACAGAAACAATGAATCATGTTTCCGGCAAAGTAACGTTTGAAAAGCCGGCCATGACCGACCCAACTGACAGCGCCTATGTCATTACGACATCCGGCAGTACCGGGACGCCAAAAGGTGTAGAAATTAGTCATACGGCTGCTGTCAATACAATTGATGCTGTTAATCAGATATGCAATATCTCATCAAAGGATACAGCAATTATGGTGTCTGCCATTGATTTTGATCTGTCTGTTTACGATATCTTTGGGATGCTGTCTGCCGGCGGTAAAGTTGTGGTATTAAGCGAAGATACTTATAAAGACCCAGACCTGCTATTAGCATTGATTGATGAATACGCCATAACGGTATGGAATTCTGTACCGATACTGTTCGATATGTTGGTGACCATGGCAGAGAAGCGCAGCAGGACAATTGGTTTGCGGATTGCTATGCTCTCAGGTGATTGGATAGGGCTTGAACTTCCACAAAGATTCTACAATCTAAGTAAAGATTCAACGGTTGTTGCTATGGGAGGTGCAACCGAAGCATCAATCTGGTCAAATTACCTGGTTGTTCCGGAAAGACTTCCCACCGATTGGACTTCTATTCCTTATGGGAAACCGTTGAAGAATCAGATATACAAAGTGATAGACGATTTCGGCAGGGTGTGTCCGGACTATGTCCATGGAGAATTGTGGATAGGCGGTACAGGAGTTGCAAAAGGATATAAAAGCGATGAAAAGCTTACCAAAGAAAAATTCATAACGGACACAATCAGATGGTATAAGACCGGTGACAAAGGAAGAACATGGGATGATGGTACAATTGAATTGCTTGGGAGAATTGATAATCAGTTCAAAGTAAGCGGTTATCGGATTGAGGCTGGAGAGATTGAAGCTGCTTTATTGAAGCTGAGCTTTATCACACATGCTGTGGTTTGTGTGATTGAAAAAAAAGGAGATAAAATCATAGCTGCTTATATTGTATTTAAACATCAGTCAGGTGCAAGCATTGATGCCATCAAAGAAGCGCTTGAAAATTATCTTCCGCAGTATATGCTGCCATCTAAGTTTTTGGCAGCAGAAGAATTGCCTTTAACAGAGAATGGTAAACCGGATAAAAGAAAAATTACCGCTTTACTGCAAGAGCAGTGTGAAAGAACCACAGCATCTCTGCCGCAGAGCACCCTGGAAGTTGAAATAGAAAAGGTTTGGAAGGAAGTACTGCAAACGGAGATGATCTCCAGAGCAGATAATTTCTTCAGGCTGGGGGGTAACAGCCTTAAAGCTGTTGAAATTGTTGCAAAGGTTGGCACCGCATTAAAGCTATCCGAAAACATATCCATACAAACAGTATTTAAATCACCCACTATTCAGGAATTCGCCCTTGAGGTTGATAAGCTGTGCAGTGGCTGCGTAGAGGAGTCAATTTAAGCGAAAGATGAAACAATACCATAGTATAAAAGGAGGATAATACAGTGGATGTGAAAAAAATGATTAATGGACTGCGGGATAAGGGGATTATGCTTTGGAGTGAAGGCAAGGTCCTGAAATACAAAGCGCCCAAGGATACAATCACGGCTGAAATAAGGAGTTCTTTGAAGCGTAATAAACAGGACATAATTGAATTTCTCAACAATAACAACCAAGTAGCATTTGAACGGAATAATGCTGGAAGGTATAACAAGTTTCCCTTGACCGATATACAGAATTCATATGTAAGCGGCCGAAACAACGTCTATGAATTAGGTGGAGTAGCTTGCCACGGCTACCTGGAAGTCGTATTTGATGAAGTCTTGGCGGGAAAACACCTGGAAGCCGCCTGGAACAGAGTCATTCAAAAACACGATATGCTTCGTGCGGTTGTATACGATGTTGGTTATCAGCTCGTTCAGGAGACGGTTCCCTATGTAAACATTGCAATCCTTGATTTGCGGGGAGAAAGTGAGAATAGTCAGGAAAAAAGGGAAATGCTGCGTGACAATCTTGCAAACAAGCAATACCGTTTGGGTGAGTGGCCAATGTGCGATGTGGCCGTCTGCATTGAGAAAGAGAAAAGTATTGTGCACTTCTCAGTTGATATGTTGATTGCAGATTTCTTGAGTATGAATATCATACTCAACGATTTGGAGTTCTTTTACCGAAACCCGGATGCCGCAATCAGTTATCCAACCCTATACCGCGATATTATCACTTATCAAAATGAGCTGAAGGTTACGAATTCAAAAGAGCGGCAGGCTGCGGAAGCATATTGGGACAACAAACTCTCTAATATAGGTGAAGCCCCGGATCTTCCGGTTATTAGAAAAAGTGCACTGCCAGAGCATACCTTTACACAAAAAAAGATTTTTCTCGATAAAGATAACTGGAGAAAATTCTGTGATATCGCAAAGGTAAACAGTCTTACCCCATCAGTGATTGTGATGGCGGCTTTGGTAGAAGTCGTATCTCTGTGGTCATCCTGTGATAAATTCAGCATTAATACAACTTTTTTTAACCGCCCTCAAATTGCAAAGGATATGAATCAGGTAGTAGGTGACTTTACAGATGTCATTATATCTTCCATGAACCTTGATTTCAGCGTTCCTTTCTTAAACAGGATTCGTGTAATCCAAAATGACCTCTGGAATGACTTGGAGCATAAGGCCGTTTCGGGAGTAGAGATACTAAGGAAACTAACCAAAGAGCGGAAAAAGAACATCATTATGCCGATAGTCTTTACCAGTACAGCAGGTATTGCAGGCGAAGACGATACAACGGTCAGAAGAAGAATTGAACATAAAATCAGTCAGACACCTCAGGTATATCTGGATTGTCAGATTTCGGATGAAAATGGCGGAGCAAAAATAAATTGGGATATTCGGGATGGCGTTTTCAAAGAGAAAATCATGAATGACATGTTTGATGGTTTTTCCAGCCTGATTTTGTCTATCTGCAATGAATCAGAACATGTACTTGCTGAACGCTTCCCCATTGAACTCTCACAAAAGACGAGTGAGATAAGAGATAGTATGAATAACATCAAAAGGGGATTCACTCCTCAAATGATAGAAGATGGTTTTCTTCGTTCGCTGGGTACATACCCTAACAAAACTGCATTGATCACAGATAATGGTGAATTTACCTACAAATCGTTTTCCAGATATGTCAACACAATTGTTGATATATTGAAAGAAAACGGTGTTGTGTCTGGGGATAGAGTGGGCATCAATATAGATAAGAACGAGTGGCAAATCGCAGCAGTTATTGCCACCCTTCTGGCGAAGGGAACCTATGTGCCTATAGATGTGAATCAACCTTATGTGCGAAAAGAGAAAATTGTAAATGCAGCTGGTATCAAAGTGCTTTTGTCTGAGGATGATGACTTTCAGTCACATAACTGCACAAACATAAACATCCATAACGTATCATTATCAAATAAGATGATGAAGTTATTTACTCCGGATACTGACTATGAGCGGCCTGCTTATATTATCTTTACTTCAGGTACGACTGGAGAACCCAAAGGTGTTATTATTTCTCACAGAGCTGCAATGAACACCATACTTGATGTAAATGAGAGATATCCCATTAACGAGTCAGATGTGTTTCTGGGTCTTGCTAACTTATCCTTTGATTTATCTGTATATGATATTTTTGGATGCTTCCTGGCCGGGGGAACATTGGTTATTCCTGATTCAAAAAAAATTAAAGACCCCAAATATCTGTACGATTTGATAATACTGAACCGAATCAGCGTATGGAACTCTGTACCTGCTCAAATGCAAATGGTTGCAGGATATCTTGATACCTTAGATTACCAGAAAAAAAACACGACTCTGCGTAAGGTGTTTTTATCAGGTGACTGGATTCCAACCAACCTTCCCGCTCGTATACATGCTATGTTCCCGAACGCCTCCGTTGTTAGTATGGGAGGTGCAACAGAGGCATCAATTTGGTCAATTTATTATGATATTAACAGAAGTGAAGTGTTTGATAAGAGCGTTCCATACGGTAAGCCAATGGCAAATCAGCAATTTTATGTTCTAAACGGGTATATGGAACCCTGCCCGGATTATGTTGAGGGGAGCCTGTATATAGCAGGAGAAGGATTATCGTTGGGCTATCTGAACGATGAAGCTCTAAATGCAGAAAAATTTGGTAAGCTGCCGAAAACTGGCGAGCGAATCTATCGAACCGGGGATAGAGGCTATTACAGAGAAGATGGAAACATCATTTTTAGAGGTAGAGAAGCTGGAGATGAGCAAGTAAAAATTCATGGCCATAGGATTGAGCTGGAAGAGATTCGTGTTGCATTGACGGAATATCCCACTATTGACTCCGCAGCAGCATTGACAATAGGTACACCTCCTGATGAATTGAGGATCCATGCTGTGGTAACCCCAAAACGAAAAGCGATAAAGGAAAACGCTGCAACTGATCTTTCAGAGATTGAAATGCTCTCCTCAGCAGGCAAATCTTATGAGGCAAGTGTTGACATTGATCTATTGGAAAAATGGACAAAACAATCGGAACGTGTGGTGATTAGTGATATATACAATACATTCCGGAGATTTGGTATCTTTATTGAATTCCATAAGCCACATCATTTTACTGAGATTGTTCAGGCAATGAGTATTCCTTCAAAGCTTAATAAACTTACGAAACGATGGCTTGCTGTGCTTGTCAAGGAAGGGATTGTCAGGGAAAATTGTTCTACCTACGAGTTGATTGACAATGATCAGATTCTTGATTCTATATCGCTATGGGAAGAGTTTTACCAGATTGAAGATAAATTCAATTACAGTAAGGAATTTGTTGATTATTTGAAAACATCCAGTGATTTGCTGCCGGATATGATTCAGGGTAAGGAAAATCCGCTCAATATCCTATTCCCTAAAGGTGACACAGAACCAGCCATGGCAGCTTACCATGACAATAAAATTAACCAAATTCAGAATGGAATCGCATGTAAAGAAGTGGTTTATCTCTGTAAACAATCCAATAAACAGAACCCGGGCAAGCCATTCCGCATTTTAGAGGTTGGGGCTGGAGTTGGTGGAACATCAATAGATTTGATTCCGCAGTTGGACGGCTGCAATGTCGAATATTATTTCACCGATTTATCTGCATTCTTCCTGAACAATGCACAGCAGAACTTTGGTAAATATAATTGGGTAAAGTATGGCTTGTTTGATATCAATCAAGACTTTGCTTTACAGGGCTATGATTCATTTTCCTTTGACTTAATCCTATGTGCAAATGTCTTACATAATGCTGCGGATATCCATTATGTTATGGAGAATTTAAGGAGTCTATTGAATGACAACAGTACAATGATTGTCTTAGAGGAAACACGCATCAGTTACATGTTATTGACATCCATGGAATTTAAGGATGGTTTGACCGGTTTCACAGACGAGCGCGCGGAAGACGATGAGACCTTCTTTACCAGGACACAGTGGGAAAATAATTTCAAACAACACAAGGGAGAAATCGTCTTTGAATTCCCAAGTAAGGGCAGCAAGTTAGATATTTCCGGCCAAACCATTTATATAGCTCGATTTCCATGTGAATATGAGCAGTTAGACAAAACAAGAATACAAGAGTTTTTGTTTAATACCATTTCATCTTATATGGTTCCGGGTAATATTCTTGTTATTCCATCCATGCCGTTAACAGACAATAAAAAGGTGGACATGGGGAAAATAAGGGCATATCTGGAATACAGCGAGAAAAAATCTGAAATGGAAACAGATGAAAAACAAATGCCCGAAACGGATCTTGAGTATCGTATTGCAGAAATATGGTGCCGTGAATTGAAAATTGAATCAGTCGGGAGGAAGGATAATTTTTATGATATAGGAGGGGACTCACTTTTAATCGCCCAGGTAGTTGGAAAAATAGTGGAGGAAATAGAAGAGGCGCAAGATTGGGAATGGAGTGCGCTGCTCACAGAGATGATGCAAACCCCAACAGTAAAAGATGTCGCTGCAAAAATCACAAAATTCCAAAATGAACGTGATACCTTTATTGACCCGTCACTCATACAGATCAAAAACAGTCAAGTCCCAAACAATGAGTCGGTGGCTAAAGTTTTATTCCATGCCGGAACGGGAACCTTGTCTGCATATACGGACTTGTTATCATATATAGTGGAAGACAGCAAAGATAATGAAAGTATACTAGGGTTTTCATTTGGAAACGAAGCGGAATATATTTCGATGGAAACCAAGGATACGTTCAAATTGCTGGGGAAAAAGTATGGAAGAATCCTAAAGAGCATGGGATATGCGAAGTATATATTGATGGGGCATTGCGTTGGCGGTGTTATTGCACTTGAAGCAGCAGAACATCTTCGGGAAAATGGGCTTGTTGTCTCTGATGTAACATTGATCAGCGCAACGATTCAGATGCAAAAAGAGATGACGCATTACGCAGAGCTATCTGATACGGTCTATAAAAAGGCTTTAGAGACTAGTCTGGATAACGAACTGCTGCTTGAAAGAACATTCGCCAAGTTGATCAATGCCAATGAATATGAAGCAGGATATTTAACAAGTGATGATGATCTGGAAAAATGTATTGAGTATCTCGTAAAAGAGTGCAATGGAATCATAAGCACTGAAGCTTTGTGTTCTCTAAATGGTAAATACCAGGCTATTGGTGACAATTTTACAAAACTCTGCCAAAAACCAATTTCGGAGAGGTTGAACAATCTATACGCAACAATTGAGAATTCTGAATCCAATTTAATGGAGCATGAGAGAAAAATGTTGAATACGTTATTTAACATCTTCTCGCAAAATTTTGGCTGCGTGGCCAGTCATCAACCCCGCCCGTATAGCGGCTTTGTCCGATTATTCTCCTGTGAGCAGCAGGGAGGCAGCTTTTTCCGCGAGTTTTTTGGGGAAAACATTCAGACCTGGCTTCCCTATCTCAAAGGAGAATATACATGCGACACAATCGTCGGACAGCATTTTGACTGTATTGCTGAACCTAATTTGAAAAAGAATATAGACAAGATACTGGATTTTAACTACTGCATTATTGCCAACAAAAAGGAGAATATATGAGCTGCATTGGTGTTCTGGGAGGAACAGGCGAAATCGGCAGCCGCATCCTCCCTATTCTAAAAGGGAAGCATTCTCTAATTGCTTCATATTATACCAGAGTCAGAATGTCCCATGATGATTGCGAATATATGAGGGTTGACATCTCAGACCGCCAGCAGATCAAAGCATTTTGTCAACGATGCGATGTGGTAATCAACTGTGCGGGCGCTTCGTACTTGAATGGTGAAAATGTAGCTCGAATCGCAGCGGATCTATGTGTGCCATATATTGATCCGTCAGGGGAGGCATTTTTGGAGGATAAACTTAAAGATGTAAAAGACAGGAATATCTTTGTTTTATCCAGTGGTTATTTCCCTGGAATGAGCGGTTTGCTGATGAAGTATACTTGCGGCTTCTTCGATGTTCCGGAAACAATCTGCGGATTGAGTGTGAGTGATGAAATTCCCAGCCAATCTGCTATTGAAGATTTCATTCTCACCAATTTATCTGGATTTGGAACGGCTCTTTGCTGCTATAATAGCGGGACAATCGAACGAGATGAAAATGAGCGAATAGAAATGATCAGGGGAAAAGAGTATAAATTCCAAAATTATTTAACTGTGGAAGCGGAAAGAGTAGCGAAAATGTATTCTCTGCAAAAAGCAAATTGGTATAATTCGTCATTTGGGGATGCTATTATTCAAAAGCTGCAGACTGCCGTAATACAATACAGGTCAGGGAAAAACGAATATAAAAGCACCGTACGGGAAGTAATAAAAACTTTCCGCAACAATATAAAGGATAGTTGTCAATTCAGTTACACAAGGATAGAAGGTCGGGGAATCCTGCGTAATAACAGAATAATGATGACATCAGAAATTTCTAGTGACTGCAGCAGTGAAATAAGTGCTGTCATAGCTGCTTATGCTGCGGAAGCTGCTTTATCAACTGATTTGGCGAATGGCATTCATTATGCTATGGATATTGTCAATATGGATCAGCTAATGGTTGACATACCTAAGTTGAATGTAAAACTAAATATCGAAAATATTATTTTAAAAAGGGGGACTTATGATGAATGTGAAGAAGGAGAACTCTAAATTACATATTATTGGAAAGATTCATAAATCAAAAGTCATGCTGGTGCATGGGGCCGGGTTTTATTGGGAAACATGTTTTCCTCGAATTGTGGATGACCTAAAGGATCAGTATTGTATTTTGATCCCGGAATTAGAGGGCCATACAAATAATCCAGAAGAATTCATGGTCTCGGTTGAAGCGACTGCCGGCAACATCACCGAGGAGTTACGAAAGCTGGATATCCATAGTATTGATGTAATATACGGCATTTCTCTGGGAGCCAGCGTTGCCATAGAAATTGCACTCCAGCGCAAAATTAACGTTAACCATCTAGTATTGGATGGCGGTCAGTATGAGTCCATGGGTGAAATGAAAGAGCAGTATTCAAATTTTATGGCTGATGCATTTTTAAGGCTTCTTGAGGGAGAGCACTTGCCTTCCCCCGTAAAAGAGAGCATGGGATATACTGCTGGTAATGATGTGGAAGTATTTAAACCGCTAATTTATAAACACATTACACGCGATGCACTTTTACATGCTTTCTTAGCCGCATACAGCTACGATTTGAAATCAAAATGCACGAAAATAGACACACATGTGGCTGTCATGATCGGAGGCAATGAAACCTAGGCGGCGCAATGTATGCCTATTTTGGAAACAATTTGTGCTAAGCATTTGGAAACATATGATTTTCCCAATAGGGGTCACGCAGAAATATTAAGTAAAGACCCTGAAAAAATATCTGATTTGATATTTGGTATAGCAAATGCCTATTTCGGCCAAAAATTCGGAGGTGTAAAATGAACAAAGAATTAAATGATAAAGAAAACCAAAAACAATTTATATTAACAGGCAACCTGTGGAAAGTCATGGTCCAATTGTCATGGCCGGCAGTTATTGCCATGGTACTGTATGGCGCAAATACGGTTCTGGATGCCGTTTTTGTCGGACAATTCGTCGGAGAGACTGCAATGGCAGGTGTTTCTCTGACATATCCACTGTCGCAGATCAGCGTGGCTTTCGGTTCCCTGCTGGGTGTCGGCGCAGGTTCGGTACTTAGTATTGCTCTTGGCTCGCAAGACAAGGAAACACAGTACAAATTGCTTGGCTGCGTCAACCGGCTGTCATTAATCTGCACTGCAATCTACATGGTGGTTACGCTGGTTTTTTCAAAACAGCTCGTCGCTGTTATGGGAGGCTCGGGTGAAGCTCTGACACTGGGCAATAATTATTTCAGAGTAACGATTTTTGGTGCCTTCTTCTGGGTTCACGGATTGGCCGGAAATATGATTATCCGCGCCGAAGGAAAAATGAAAACGGCGGCGTGGATGATGGGTGCCGGTTTGGTTGTAAATGCCATCGCCAACTATATTTTTATCGTTCTCCTTGATATGGGTGTGGAAGGAGCCGCATGGGGAACGAATGTGGGGATGCTGGTCTACACCGTGCTGGGTTGGGTATATTTTGGCAAAGGATACGCTTCCTTCAAGTCCAAAATCTTCTCTTTTAAAGGTGATAAGGAAATCACAACGTCTATTATCCGGCTGGGGATGCCATCGCTGATGATGTCGGTCATGACATTGGTGCAATCCGTTGTTGTGTTCAATGCCATTACCCGATATGGAACAACATCGGATGTCGCTTTCTACGGCGTGGTCAATAGGATATTCCAATTCCTGCTGACGCCGATTTTTGGGCTTATGCGAGCGCTGCAGCCGGCAATTGGCATCAATTACGGTGCGAAACAGTATGATCGTGTGATACGCTCCTATAAAATCTTTGGTGTTGCCGCCATGCTGTTGACGCTGCCGTTCTGGTTTATTTCAATGGCAGTACCCGGATCCGTCTTGAGATTGATGCTGACAGAGCAAGCAATTTCAGGAACGCATTTGACATATTTCCGTACATATATGGCAATCCTGCCGGTGATGTCTTTTATCTTTATGGCGATGACGCTGTTCCCCGCCGTTGATAAGGGAAAGCCGGCAATGATTATCGGGATGGCCAGGCAACTGGTTTTCTATGTGCCTGTCATGTTAATTTTACCGAGAATTGTCGGCGTATCTGGAGTATACTACGGTTCTCTTGCCATTGATACTGTCATTTTGCTGTGGACGCTGATGATGGTAAAAAAAGAGTTCAATTCATTGCGGGTGAGAGAGGTTATGCCCTTGTGCTTTTCCGATGGCAACAGTTTGGCAAAAAAAATCAGTAAAACAACATAAGCTGTGTAGTTGAAATTTTACACAGATTATATTGACCTCTTTACAAATTCTATTTTGAAAACTTTCTAAATTCCTATTGACTTAACTTATATACTGTGCTATCATCTATTTAGAAAATATTCTAAATGCGAGGTGATGTATATTGGGTTTTCCAGAAACTTTCAAGGCATTATCTGACCCTGTTAGGCGTGATATTCTTGTCATGCTAAAAGATGGTCG
>Ga0153947_1000584_pt1 | contig 18082 bp, 22 predicted proteins | sample TSNJ031MetaG_FD_104697 | JGI IMG/M metagenome (GOLD analysis project Ga0153947, IMG submission 104697) | Attine ant fungus gardens microbial communities from New Jersey, USA - TSNJ031 MetaG | ecosystem: Host-associated > Fungi > Mycelium > Unclassified | place: USA: New Jersey, Wharton State... | reverse complement strand
CCGGTGACTTCCACGCGATTGGCGCTGCGAACAACCTGCTCGCCGCCATGCTGGACAACCACATCTTCCAAGGAAACGCGCTCGGAATCGACAACCGCCGTATCACATGGAAGCGTGCCGTCGACATGAATGACCGTCAACTCCGATACATAAATAACGGTCTCGGCGGCCGGGTCAACGGCGTACCGCGCGAGGATGGCTTTGATATCACCGTTGCCAGTGAGGTCATGGCGATACTCTGCCTTTCCAAAGATATTGCCGACCTCAAAGACCGCCTGTCCAAAATCATTGTCGGCTATACCCGCGACGAACAGCCCGTTACAGCCGGACAACTTAACGCCCACGGAGCAATGGCGGCGCTCCTGAAGGACGCGCTCAAACCGAACCTCGTGCAAACGTTGGAAGGGACCCCCGCGTTCATCCATGGCGGGCCGTTCGCGAACATCGCCCACGGCTGCAATTCCATCATGGCGACCAGAATGGCGCTCAAGCTTGGCGAATACGCCGTCACCGAAGCGGGATTCGGCGCCGACCTTGGAGCGGAGAAATTCATCGACATCAAGTGCCGTATGGCGGGGTTGAAACCCTCCGCGGTAGTAATCGTCGCAACCGTCCGCGCGCTCAAGCACCACGGCGGCGTGGCAAAGGCTGATCTCGGCGATGAAAACCTCGACGCGCTTGAAAAGGGGCTGCCGAATCTATTGCAGCATGTGGAGAATGTGACGACTGTATTCGGCTTGCCTGCCGTCGTCGCAATCAACCGATTCCCCACCGATACCGAAGTTGAGCTAAAGCTCATTGAGGACAAATGCAAAGCGCTCGGCGTAAACGTCGCTCTGTCCGAAGTGTGGGGCAAGGGCGGCGAAGGCGGCAAGGCTCTGGCCGAGGAAGTTGTGCGTCTCTGCGAACAGCCGAATAAGTTTACCCAGACCTACCCGCTCGACATTCCCATCGAAGACAAGCTCAACGCGATCGCGCAAAAAGTCTACCATGCCGATGCGGTCGATCTGACGGCGGCTGCGAAAAAACAGGCAAAGCAGCTTACCGATTTGGGTTTTGCGGGTCTGCCTATCTGCATGGCCAAGACACAGTACAGCTTCTCGGACGACGCGGCGCTTCTCGGTGCGCCCAAGCATTTCTGCGTTACGGTGCGGAACCTCAAGGTATCGGCTGGAGCCGGCTTCATCGTTGCCCTGACAGGCGATATCATGACCATGCCGGGGCTTCCGAAAGTACCCTCCGCTGAGAAGATCGACGTGGACAATACAGGGAAGATTTCCGGTTTGTTTTAACAAATATCGCTTGCCATCCCGCCGCTTTCCCCCTCCCTCTTTATGCTCATGAATTCCGGGAAAGCGGCGGATGTTATTTACTTTAAGGAGAAGACTATGGATTTTACAAAACAAAGCTGCGAGGAATTTGTCGATGTCCTCGCTTCAAAGGAGCCAATTCCCGGCGGCGGCGGAGCCGCAGCGCTGGTCGGAGCGATCGGCATGGCGCTTGGCAACATGGTCGGAAGCCTGACGCTTGGCAAGAAAAAATACGCCGACGTTCAGGACGATATCATAGAGTTGAAAAAGAAAGCGGATATACTGCAATCTGAGCTGCTTAGACTGGTCGCAAGGGACGCCGAGGTGTTTGAGCCGTTGTCCAAGGCTTACAGTATGCCGAAAGATACCGACGAGCAGAAAGCGGAAAAGGCCCGCGTCATGGAAGCGGCGCTTCGGGAAGCATGTTCCGTTCCCATGGAGATCATGAAAAAGTGCTGTGAATCAATCGAGTTGCACAAGGAATTTTCCGGGAAAGGCACGGCAATCGCCATCAGCGATGTAGGCTGCGGCGTTGCCTGCTGCAAAGCTGCGCTACAAGCCGCAAGCCTGAATGTCTTCATCAATACCAAATCCATGATGGATCGGGCATATGCAGAGGAATTCAACACGCAAACTAACATAATGTTGGGAACATATACATCCATGGCGGACGAAATCTACGCGCAGGTAGCCGCGCGTTTTAGGTGAGGTAAGAAAAATGGCAGAAATACTAAAGGGCGCGCAAGTGGTGGCGGCGCTCAATGAGAAACTGATACAAAAAGTGGCCGTACTGAAAGAAAAGGGCGTCACTCCTACTCTTGCAATCGTGCGCGTCGGAGAACGTTCCGATGATGTGGCATACGAAAACGGTGCGATGAAACGATGTGAAAAAATCGGGGTTAAGGCAAAGCAGATCACACTTCCCGGCGATGTATCGCAGGATGAACTGTTGGCAATGATCTGTGAACTCAACGGCGACCCGCAGATTCACGGCGTATTGTTGTTCCGCCCATTGCCCAAGTATATGGATGAGGCGCTTGTCTGCAACACATTGGCGCCGGAAAAGGATGTGGATGGCATTACCAACGCATCCAATGCGGGGATTTTAACCGGAACGGCAATCGGATACCCGCCATGTACACCTCAAGCCTGTATGGAAATCCTCGACTACTATGGTATTGGAACGACAGGCAAAAAGGCGGTTGTTATCGGACGCAGCCTTGTTGTGGGAAAACCCGCGGCGATGATGTTGGTCCAAAGAAACGCGACCGTCACGATTTGCCACACACGAACCGTTGATATGCCCGCTGTTTGCCGCGAAGCGGATATTCTGATCGTGGCGGCGGGCAGGGCGGAGATTGTCGGCAAGGACTATTTCCGCGAGGATCAGATCGTGATCGATGTGGGTATCAACGTCGATGAAGACGGCAAGCTCTGCGGCGACGTGAACTTCGCGGAAGCGGAACCGATCGTCAGGGCTATTACGCCTGTACCCGGTGGCGTGGGAACCGTAACAACCTCGGTTCTTGTGAAGCATGTGGTGGAGGCCGCCGAAAAAACGGCGAACAGGAAAGGGTAACGATATGAACGTATTCACTCCTGTCGAAATCGCGGCGAATTACGCCGACATCGGTGCTAAGAAAGCAGCCTCTCCCGTCTGGAAGCTGTTGCTGCTCGGTATATTGGCCGGCTTTCTGATCGGAATGGGCTCGGCGGTTACCAACACCGCCGCCCACGCGATTTCAAGCGTGTCGGCCGCGAGAATCATCTGCGGTTTATTGTTTCCGTTTGGGCTTGGCATGGTCATGCTGCTGGGCGCGGAGCTTTTCACGGGAAACTGTATGATTCCGATTTCCGTGCTGGAACACAAGGCAACTGTCGGCGGTATGCTGAAAAACTGGATTTGCGTGTATCTCGGAAACTTTGTCGGCGGCATATTGCTTGCCGCGGGCTGCGCGTATTTCGGCCAGCTTAACTACTCCGACGGCGGGCTTGCGGTTTACACAATCAAGGTCGCCGCCGCGAAATGCTCGATTACCTTTCCCAATGCCGTTGTGATGGGAATTTTCTGCAACCTTCTTGTATGCATCGGCGTACTGTGCGCGATATCCGCAAAGGATACGGCGGGTAAAATCCTCGGTGCGTATATTCCCGTTGCGTTCTTCGTAATTTGCGGTTTTGAGCATTGCGTCGCGAACATGTACTATGTCCCAGCGGGACTTTTTGCTATGAACGTACCGAAATACGCGCAGTTTGCAGCGGAGGCGGGCATTGACGTCAGTATGCTGAATTGGGGCAACTTCTTTGTCCGGAACCTGCTGCCGGTGACCATCGGCAACATCCTGGGTGGAGTTGCGATCGGACTGACCATGTGGGTTTCTAATCTGCGCAAGGCAAAGCAAAAAGCGCCTAATGCCGCAAAGGCGGATCAGTACGCAGCCGCGGCCACACAGCAAGGGAAGTAGCGGAAACAGATGGATAATGCTCCGGCAGACATATCCACTTGCGGAACGATATATAACTGTAACTCCGTCAAATACGCGAGCATTAAATGCACATGACCTGGCAGATATCATTGAGGAAGAATATCGCGGCTCCGTTACGGCCTGTGGCAACCCGGCTTCGGGTATTCGGCTGGCGATGGAGCATATAACCGGCGATCATGTGGTCTGTGTGTTTGGCTCTTTATATATGCTCGGTGAAATACGGGAGTATTTATTGCAAACGAAAGAATAAAAGGGAAAGGAAACTAGGTCGTGTTGACACTAACGTAAAGCTTCAACAATGAGAGCAAAGAAAACGAAGGCGAGAAAAACAAGATCCAGCTTGTCGTAGCGAGTGAATATTCTCCGATAAGCCTTGAGTCGACGAAAAAGGCGCTCTACTTCATTTCTGCGTTTGTAAAGGTCATGGTCGTACCCCCATGACTCTTTGCGGTTGGATTTGGGCGGAACACACAAGCCATAACCCAACTCTAAAGCCAAATCACGAGTATTATCGCCTTCGTAGGCTCTGTCCATGAGCAAAGAAATGTTGGTATGAACGGATCCCTGCGTCTCAAGAAGTTTTCGGCCTTGTGGCGCATCATGACAGCCTCCGCCGGAAAGGTGGAATGCGACAGCGATCCGCTCATTTGCGGCCAGCATATGAAGTTTCGTTGTCCAGCCCCCACGAGATTTTCCTATGGATTGTTCTCCGTTTTTTTGCAGCACCGCAACCATCGGGATGCACCTTGATGATCGTGCTGTCCAAGCTCAAGGCATCCATGGTCAAATTCGTAATCTGCTCGGCATGTAAAAACTCAAATACACGCTCCAGTACACCATCTTTCGCCCAGCGGTTCACGCGTTTATAAATGCTGTTCCATTTCCCATATCGTTTGGGCAATTGTCTCCATTTGCCGCCATTTTCCAAAGCGTACAACATGGCGTTGAGCACTTTTAGATTGCTGTATGTTACATTCCCGCGCTGTACCGGAAACATTTCTGCTATCTTGTTATACTGTCTTTTTGTTATTTTCATACCTTTTGTTTATCATATTATTGTGATTGTGTCAACACGACCTAAACAATTCGTTTGCAAGGTAAGAATCCACTGTTGTCAGAGTAGGGATCACACGTCAAGTGCCGATGGATGGGAGGTCGCCATCGGACGAAGGGCGAATGCGAACTTGTTCGCTATATGCCCGCGTTGTGTTTCCGCATCCGCTGCCACTACAAGATATTCTTCTTGATGTGGCGCGACCACATTAGGAGGAATTGTTTATGAAAAAGCCAAATGTCAAAAGACTTGTACTCACGGCGATGCTGATCGCACTTGAAATCGTTTTTACCCGTTTCCTGTCTATCCAGACGCCGATTATACGGATCAGCTTCGGATTCCTGCCGATCGCGATCATCGCGGTGCTTTATGGCTCGGTCTACGCGGGAATCGGCGCCGCTATCGCCGACTTGATCGGGGTAACGCTATTCCCCACCGGCGCGTTTTTTCCCGGATTTACGCTGACCGCATTTTTAACCGGAGTCACATACGGCGTCTTTCTGTATAACCGCTCAAAGAATTTGGTAAATATCTGCGCCGCGGCGCTGATCGTCACGATGGTCTTACAGCTTGGATTGGATACATTGTGGGTTCAAATCCTCACAGGAAAAGGATACATTGCCCTGCTTCCCGCGCGAATCATTAAAAGCCTGATTATGGCTCCGGTGCAGGTGATTTGCATCCGCATGGCCGTAAGCGAACGGTTCAATTTCATGCTTGGCGGCAGGTCTGTGTATGAGCATGCCGTAGACTAATCGGTTAAGGGTGCTGATATGAAAACAATTATTCTAAACGGCTCTCCGCGACTAAGTGGAGACACTGCCTTCCTGATTTCCGCATTAAAAGAACGGCTTGAAGGGGAAGTCATTGAGGTTTCGGCATACCGCGACAAAATCGAACCCTGCAAGGATTGCCGGTACTGCTGGAAAAATCCAGGCTGTGCGGTTCAGGACGACATGCAAAAGATTTACGCGGATGATTATGACAATGTCGTGATTGCGTCGCCGGTGCACATGTTCAATCTTCCCGGCCCCCTGTTGAGCCTTGCAGGCAGATTTCAGCCCTACTATGCGGCAAAGCGCTTTTTGAGACGGGAAATAGAACTCAGGCCAAAAAAGGCGGCGCTGATTCTTGTCGGCGGGGGCGGCGGTAGCCCGGAAGGCGCGATACGGTCGGCGGGTTTGATATTCTGGCAGATGAACGCGCACGATTTTCTCCCGGATATGGTTCTCTCGCTGGGCACCGACGAGATACCGGCAAGAGAAGACGCTCGCGCCCTGTGCCGGTTGACAGAAGTTGCCCGACGGCTGAATCATGCATAAAAAAATTATACGCTGCTAAAAAGAGCCTGCCCGTGAAAGGGACGTGTGCGGATCATTCACGGATAGGCTCTTTAATATATTTTTACAAGAAAGCGAGTGGTTAAATATGGCATGTAACTGCGCGGAGAATCGGGTGTGGAAGTTTAGCGATCCAGCGATCGACGCATCGTTACTGGAACCCACGTTGGAAAAATACGCGGATACCGAGGGGTAGCCTCATAACCATACTGCAAAAGGCGCAGGATTTGTACGGATATCTTCCTGTCGACCTGCTAGCGTACATCGCGGCAAGAACCGGCGTGAAGCCCGCGAAGGTGCTTGGCGTGGTGACGTTCTACACGCAATTCCGCACGTCGCCGGTGGGTAAAAACCTGATTTTGCTCTGCCAGGGGACGGCGTGCCATGTCAACGGGTCGGCGGCGATCGAGGAAGTCATAAAGGAGGAACTTGGTGTAAACGAGGGCGAAATCACCCCCGACGGATTGTTTACCTACAACAACGTGGCCTGCCTCGGCTGTTGCAGCCTTTCGCCCGTCATGATGATCGGCGGCAAGACTTACGGGACGCTCACGCCGGATAAGGTGAGAAAGATTTTGATGCAGATCCGAAAGGAGGAAGCCGGGGTATGAGTACAAAGGTAATCGTCGGCAGGGGAAAGCATGTGCGCAAAGCGCCTGCGGAGCATCCCTACATTAACAGAAATCCTGACAAATGTATCCATTGCGGCCTCTGCGTGAGGATCTGCGACGAGGTTGTCGGTGCGACTGCTCTCGGGCTTGTGGACCGGGGCTTCGATACCATCGTCAAGCCCGCTCTGGACGTAAAGCTTGAAGAAACCGATTGTATTTCCTGCGGCCAGTGTGTCAGCGCCTGCCCGACCGGAGCGCTGACCGAAACGATGATGATTCCTAAACAGGTACCGGTGCGTGAGATGCTAACGCAAACGACCTGTGCGTCCTGCTCGGTAGGTTGTCAGTAGAAGCTTGCCCATACAGGGGATCTAATCACGCGTTCGCTGCCGTCCGCCGAAAATGATAAGGACGCGCTGCTCTGCGAAAAAGGACGCTTCGGGTTCGGGTAAATAGCGAAAAAAGAACGGCTTACGGTTCCTATAATTCGCCATGGAGATAATTTGGGGGAAACGACATTTGGACAGGCCATGATTTATGCTAACAAGGGTTTGCAAAGCATCCAGAGCCAATATGGGAATGATTGCGTGGCTGTGGCGGTATCCGACCGCTATACCAATGAGGAAGCGTATCTGATTAAGGAGTACGCGAACAAGGCGCTGGGAACCAGCAGGGTATTCTCTTTTGCCCGGACAGACAGCGGGCTTGCTGATGTCCTTGGCCGCGATGCGTCAACAGCGACGCTGGATGAATTGGAAACCACGGAACTGATTGTCGTTATCGCGTCCGATTTGATGGAAAGCCACGCGGTCGCCGGAATGAGGGTTAGGAGGGCTGTGGACAGAGGTGCCAAGCTGCTGATCCTTTCGGATGGAGATAGCCTGCTCGACTAGAAAAAGCTGTGAAAGCTTACTGAGCTATATTCTTCAGCTACCCATTGATATTGTGTATCCGATTTTAGGCTTTAACATAAGTGTACCAATTGAAAAAATTGATTTGTTCCTTAAATTTTTCTTTGAATATCTGGAAGACAATGGGGTGCATTTTGATGAAGAAGAACTATATGCAGATGAAGATATAGAAGTTGTAGATGTTTTTCAATCAATGGATGTTAAATTCCAACGCTTTCTAACGATACTGGAGCAGATAAAAGATATGGACATTCTGGATGGGAATGTTTCTGTGTAATATAATAACGCAACACCAACGCTAACCCGCTTTCATAAAGAGAGCGGGTTTTTTATTTTCAGAAAAATTGAGGTGAAAAACGTGTCAACCGTAAACATAGATTCCAGAGGCTACGGCAAAATCTACAAGGCCGTCATGCGCAACCGGCAGCTCCCGCTACTGGCAAAAACCATTTACGCCTATCTCTGTACCTACGCAGGCAGCGGATACCAGGCTTATCCCAAGCGTGATAAAATCGTCCGCGACTTGAAAATAAATAAGGACACTTATACCAAGCATCTGAATATCCTTGTATCCGGGGGCTACATAGCAAAGGAGCGCACCGCCGCAGGCAATATCTATACTATCATGCAGACGGTTCCGGGCTATGATAAATCTGTCCGGGCCGAGGACGAAATGACCGATATGCTCATTATGGAGAGCGTAGGAGCGCAGGGCTTCGGAACCGTACCCAAACTGCTGATGCTCGACACAAGGCTGACCGCCCAAGCAAAGGCGATATACGCCTATTTCGCGTCATTCGCCGGAGCGGGAACCACATCGTTCCCCCGCAGATCAACTATCATGCGGGATTTGAATTTATCTATTACTACCTATTACGCACATTTCAACATGTTGGTGGATCTCGGCTACCTGACTGTGGAACGCAGAAAAAACAACGGAAGGTTTGACGTATCCCTGTACCGGCTGACCGACGCCGTGGAAACCCCAACTCCCCACCACTCCCCTCCCCGTAAAGGGAACCGGAAAACTATGTCCGAAAAAACAACACACGGTAAGAATGGCGACACTATCGGCAAATTACAGGACAAGGGAGAAGCCAAACCACCTATGTCCGAAAATTCAGTACATGGCGTTATGTTGAAAACTGACACCGCCTTGTCCGAAAAACCGATATCCGAAAATCTAATGTCCGAAAAATCCATACATGGAAAACCCGGACATGCTAATATAAATAACAATTCCACAACAAACAATTCTTTTGAAAAGGAACAGGGATATTATCATCAGGGCTGCGCCCCGTACGATGAAAAGCCTGTTCATTCACTTTCATTGGCGGAAGTGAAAGCGATTATCCGCTATGACGATGTGCGGTGTAATGCGCTTGCGTGGGGAGAGCTGAAAGCGAAGCTGGGCCACTTTGAAAGTCTCAAAGACAAAGCGCGATATATGCGTAAGATAACCGAAATTCTTGACGAAACGGCAAGGCAGGTGCAGAAAAAGCTCAACACTGCACAAGAGCCGCAGCATGTAACCGCCATTCTGGAAAGCGAAGCCTTTACCGCCTTTATCGACGAAGTGCTGGACCGATGGGATTCTATACGCTCCGTCAAAGGGTATGTGTGTGCGGCCCTGAAAAATATGATTGACAGATAGGAGTCCCGGCCGGCAACGGGCCAATAGTAGGATAAAAAGCAACGATTGAAGGGACAGCCCCCATTCTACAAAAAGGTCCGCCGGGATGAAAGTCCATCTCCCTGCGGGCCTTTTTGCCGAGCTTTTCTCTTGGGATATATTGATCCATACAAACCATCCTTTCCGCTGTAGTATAGCATACGCGAAAAGGGATGGCAAGCGTGAAAAACACCATTTCAAAAGCTTTCGGCATAATCTCTCATGCCGCCGTCACATATCCAGCGCTCTCGGCGCGCCGGTCATGGAACAAAGCGTAGCCCTTGCGTCGGTGAGATAAAACACTTCAAAAATAGGGTTTTCAGGCGTCTGGTACAACTGGGCAAGGAACGGCGCCGCCTCGAACGCTTTCACTTTCGCCGCCGGATTCCCGTCGAAAACTGCTTTTCCGCTCAGGCGAATCCACTCGTTATCCTTGGACGTCGCGCTGATCTCCAACCGCGGATTGGATTTTAACTGCCTGTAAACTTCCTTTTGGTTGTTTGTGCAGAAATACAACCTGCCCTCGAACTCCATGATAAAGCCGAAGGGGCGGACGCGAGGCTGATCCCCGTCCGTAGTGGCGATGTAAAAGGTCGGGTTCTCGGTCAAAAATTTCAGAATCTCGCTCATTTTTTCTCCTCCTTCGTTTGTATAGCAGTCTCTAAAGAAACAAATCCCATCGTTCCTCTGTCAAAGGCCGGTTTGTCCACTCGGTATTGAGTTTTTTATCTACCAGCTTAAAGCCGTATCTTTCATATAGACGCCTTGCTGCGTCAAGCATTTCGATTGTCCACAAAATGATGTGATGATACCCCTGCTCTTTGCAGAAGCACATGGCGGTATCCATCAGCTTCCCACCAACGCCCTTGCCCTGATACCGCTCACCAACGATAAACCATCGGAGCTGGGCGGCGGTGTCCCCGGCGTTTACGATGGCGATGGAACCAATGATGTTATCGCCATCCAACGCTACCCATAAGCGGCCGCCATCTGGAAAAGCGGTAAACTCCGCCATGGACGCAAGGAGATAATGCTCAAAAATGCCCTTGAACCCATAAGCCCGCTCATAGAACTTCATTTGCAGGTAGGACACATAGCTTGCCTCTCCCGCCTTGTACGGCCTTATCGTGATATGCCCCATGTTTTCATTCATCCCCGGTCAAAGAATGGAGACTTCCCGGAGACCGACAACGGAATGCCAATAATCAGCTTGTATTCCTCCAAAAGCCCCAAAGAAGCCGCAGCCTTGCCGATGGTGAACATGATCCGGTTATCCACCCGGCTGTCGGCCGCGAGGGAAACCGCCGAACCCAGCGCGATCCCCAAATCAAGCGGCGTGAACACGCAGACCGCGCCGGCCGCCTCGCAGGAGGGACAATCGGCAAATCCGCACAAACCGCACCGCTCGTTTAGGCCGCGCGGCTGATACTTGACGCCGACTAAAACCACTGCCTCGCTCGTGTCCACATTATCCGCGTCCCGGATAAAAAACACGCCTTTCTCACCGAAGCCCTCGCCGATCCGGCGCATTTCGCCTGCGACCCGCGTTTTATCCTCGCCGGTCAGCACCGCCGTATCCATATGGTCGATGCCGCAGGCTTTCGGCGCGGTTCTCGCCGCCGCGCAGACGGCGTATGCCACATTCAAAACCGCCTGTTCTTCCGCTTTTTTCGATTGAATTATCATAGCGTGCGCGTCCTCCTTTTATTCCGTCACAACCGCCGTGCCGCTGGCTGTCACCATCAGCATGTTTCCGCCCTGGCCGAGTACCTCGTAGTCAATATCCACGCCTACGACGGCGTTGGCTCCCAAAGCCGAGGCCCTTTGTTCCATCTCCCGCAGCGCGTTTTCCCGCGCTTCAATCAATTCTCCCTCATAAGAGCCGCTGCGGCCGCCAAAAAAGTTACTGAGCCCGGCGGCAAAATCCTTGATAAAATCCACTCCGCTTACGACTTCGCCGAACACAATGCCCTTGTACTCCCGGATTCGCCTGCCCTCAATCTGGGGTGTTGTCGTGATAATCATATCCTGTTCCATCCTCTCTGTGTTATAGATTTTTCACAATGCTTTCTGTTCCGTTATTGATAGCCCCCGCAGGCGGTCGCACAACAAAGTATTTCTCCGTACCGACTGGTTGTTTCCTACCGCGTAGGCCACGGCGCGGGTTTCCCCGATCAGGACAAACGCCTTTTTCGCTCTGGTGACCCCGGTATACAGCAGATTGCGTTGTAGCATCATGTAGTGGCTAAAGGTAAACGGCATCACGACGATGGGAAACTCCCCGCCCTGGCTTTTATGCGTGGTTATCGCGTAGGACAAAACCAGTTCGTCAAGCTCCAGGGATTCGTATTCGATCCGGTTTCCGTCGAAATTGACAGTCAGAGTTTTGTCCTCGGCGCTCACACCGCAGATTTCGCCGATGTCCCCGTTATAGACCTCTTTCTGGTAATTGTTCTTTACCTGCATTACCTTGTCGCCCAAGCGGTATTCCACTGCCCCGCGCCGAAGCGACAGGGTGTTTTTGTTGAGGGCTTCCTGCAAAACCCTGTTCAGATGGTCGGTTCCGGTTTCCCCGCGCCGCATGGGGGAAAGCACCTGTATATCGGTGACAGGGTTGATTCCGTAATAGTTCGGTAGACGCTTTGAGCAAAGCTCCACAATCTCGCCGACAATTTCCTGCGGGTTATCCCGCGCAATAAAGAAAAAATCGCTGTTTTTCCCTCCGGACAAATCGGGCATTTTGCCTTTGTTGATTTTATGAGCGTTGGTGATGATCCGGCTGCCTAAAGCTTGACGGAATATGCGCGTCAGCCGCACAACCGGGATGACACCTGAATCAATCACGTCCCGCAGCACGTTGCCCGCGCCGACAGGAGGGAGCTGGTCAATATCGCCGACCAGCAATACGGTCATGTGATCTGGCGCGGCTTTGAGCAGATTGTACATGAGCAAAATGTCAATCATAGAAGCCTCGTCCAGAATAAGGACGTCGCCCTCCAGCGGGTTGTCCGCGTTTTTTCCGAAGCCTTCCGGGGGCTTGCTTTCCAACAGTCGGTGGATGGTTTTTGCCTCCATACCTGCGGCCTCGCTCATGCGCTTGGCGGCTCGTCCGGTTGGCGCCGCCAGCAGCACCGTTTTCCCCGCCTGACGGAACAGGTCGATAACCGCCTTTGTGGTAGTGGTTTTTCCGGTGCCGGGGCCTCCGGTCATGACCGAAAATTTAGACGCCGCCGCTACTTTTACGGCGTTTATCTGCACCTCGTCATATGTAATGCCTTGGTCGCTCTGAATCCTTTCAAGCACGACGTCAATATCGGCTACCGTATTTCGGTTCGCATCTTCCATAATTGCCCGAACCCTGCGGGCCGTTCCTGATTCCGCATAAAAGAAGGGCGGCAGATATATCTTGTCGGCCTGTTCCCGGATCAGCTCGTTTTCTCGAATCAGATGCTCGGCTGTAGTCGTCATTTTCGCTTCGTCAACGCCCAATATCTCCGCGCTTTTTTGAATGAGATCACTGAAAGGGGCGTAGCAATGTCCGTCGTTTGAGAATTGGCCCAAAACATAGAAAAGCCCGGAGCGGCAGCGGTCAAACGATTCCTTCTCCATTCCCAGTTTTTCGGCTATGGCGTCGGCGGTCTTGAATCCGATCCCCCACACGTCGTCGGCAAGCCGGTATGGATTCTGACGGATCGTCTCAATGCTCGCGTCGCCGTATGCTTTGTAAATCCGGTGTCCGAAAGCGGTCGAAACGCCATGCTCCTGTAAAAACAGCATGACGTTCTTGATTTCCTTTTGCTCGCCCCACGCCTTTTTAATCATGGCAACCCGCTTGTGGCCGATTTTCTCGACTTCTATCAATCGGTCGGGAGAGGCGTCTATGATTTCGATGGTGTGCTCAGCGAAGCGATTGACGATCAGCTTGGCGAATTTGGGACCGATGCCTTTTATCAATCCGCTGCCCAGATATTTCTCGATGCCGTACACGCTTGCGGGAACGCTTTCCTCCCAGGAGCCGGCTTCAAACTGGCGGCCATATTTGGGATTATGCGTCCATTCTCCCGTGACGGTGACAACCGTGCCGATATTAACCGACGCCATGTTGCCAACGACCGCCACAAGATCGGAATATCCTTTGCATTTTATCTTTAAGACGCTGTATCCTTTTTCCTCATTGGCGTATGTAACTCTCTCCACCACGCCGCGCAGCTTTTCCATCATTCAGCCTCAATCTGTAATACATAAAATCTTTAGTGACAAACGGGGCATTATTCCGACGGCATGATAATAGCGCAAATCAGATACGTCATCCAGCCAATACCCGGAATGATTATGGCAAGAATCCGCACAAATGTCGGGTCTACACACAGGTATTCGGCAATACCGCCGCATACCCCCGCGATAATCCGGTTTGTGCGCGAACGGCGCAAACGTCTGTTAGGCTCCACGTTACTCCCCCCCAAGCATATCAAAATGGACGCTTTATCACCGGTGTTTTAGAAAAACAACTCTTTCATCTTTGCGTCAATAGCATACATTTGCTCGTCCGATAATCGGTATACACCCTGAGAAACATTTTTGGGACGGATAATCCTGATTTTTGAGATGCTTCTGATACAATGTGTCAGAGCATACGCCTCCAAGTCGGAGCCGGGAATCGTCTTTCCCAAATACACATCGGTAGAGCGCAGATCATCCCTGCCTTTTTTTTCATCCAATGTGGACAGCGGAATGACCGTTATTACCTTGCTAGTTTTCGGGTTGTTTTTATCGACCACGACTGCGTAGCGGGCGCCACCCTCCTCGTTGCCTACATTCACTCCAAGATGCGCGTGGATGATATCCCCGCGCCGGTATTCCATCAGCCTCTCGGGATCAAAGGACGATTCAAACTTCAGATAATCCGCCCATACGCTGATCCAGCTTGATAATATCTCCTGCTTTTTGGGCGATAATTTTGCGATTTGGTCGTCCAATTTGTCTAAAGCCTCACCGATATCCATATGCGGCACACTCCCTGATTTTTATTTACAGCCTGCCCGCATTCTTCAATCGAAGAAACGGACCGTTTCGTCAAGCGGGCTTCTGTCGCTGACAAAGTTGTTGATCGCGTGCGCCTGATCGGCGTATCCGATGGCGATGCCGACGGTGACCTTGAGATTGTCGGGGATTTGCAGCTCCCGCTTGAGCACATCGGGGAATAGAACCATGTTGATGGCGGGAATTGTGGCAAGCCCCTGCTCTGAGGCCGCAAGCATGATGCTCTGGGAATATGCGCCGATGTCGTATAGCGACCATTCGGACAACACCTTGTCCATGCAGATATAGATCCCCGCCGGTGCGTAAAACATGGCCTGGTTGAGGGCGACAAACTGGTCGGCGGCCTCGCCGCAGTCGCGCACCATGCCGGGGCGGAGTTGCTGCTGGCGATTCTTCGCGGCCTCCGTCCATTGGGTGGGGCGCGGCATCTCGGGAGTTGCTTCCGCTTTCTGCGCGTGCTTTTCCAGAAACGCCTCCCGGATTCGCTGCTGCGTATCGCCTGTGGCGACGAACACCTCCCAAGGCTGTGAGTTCGCCCAGGACGGCGTTCGCGCCGCCGCTTCGAGTACGGCGGAAAGATTGTCTTTTTCAACCGGAGTGGGAAGAAACGCTCTGGTCGAGCGTCGGGCGTTCAAGGCTTCGGTTACATTCATGAGAATACCTCCAAACGATCAGTTATTCGATTGTGATTTCTTCATCGGCCGACACGATCATGCTGTTCTCGGCGGTGAATTGCTCCGCGAGTTCCTGACTGAACAATTCGCCGGGAGCCATGTGATAGGGGATGTTGTGCTTCGCCCCCACCAGATTGGCGCAGTTCACGGCTTCCGCAATGTCCATGTTATATTTTCCGTCGCAGCAGAAGAACGCGTAGTCGAGGCTGCGCTCCATCAGCTCCGCCATCTGCTCCGTCGTGGAGGTATCGCCGCTCGCGTATATCGTTTTGCCGTCGCTCAGGGTGAGAATATAGCCGACACATTCCTTGATATCGTGGCCCTGATTATTTCCGGCCTGCACCGCCTCCACTGTAACGAAGTCAAGCGCAAAGGTTTTGTGCTCACCGTTTACAAGCGCTTCTTTGTACGTGATCGTTTCGCAGCCGGGGTTTTGCGTTTTGATCAGGTCAATCGCCGTATGATCCGGATGCGCGTGTGTTACAAGGATCAGGTCGGCCGGAGCGTCGTAACCCTCGCCCGCATACGGATCGATATAAATGACCTTGCCTTCCTTGGTTGTGACGCGCAGGCTCCCGTGCCCCTGATACAACAGTTTCGCCATGTCTGCATCCTCCTTCTGTTCGGTTGTATCTGTTTCGGAAAGCGATTGTGTGCTTACTTCCGCTTTGCTTTCCTCCGGGATGGAAGCGGATTCCGAGACAGCGCCGGCCTCATTGTTTGAACTGCCTGAACTATTCGCGGCCGGGCTGCCGGAACAGCCTATCAGCCCCAGAATCACCACGAAAGCAAGAAAAACAGCCGGTAATCGTATGTAGCGCATGCTTCGTCAACTCCTGTCAAAGAATTTTTTAATCTATGTCTTTTCTTTTCGTTTATAATTGTCCGGCGTCTATCAAAACACGCGATTCCACGCCGCACCAAGATAAATGTTGTTCGCCACTCAAATATCAGATATTTGCATCCAAGTTCGGATTTAGGTACTGCCGCGTGTGCGGACATACTTCGATGCACTTGCCGCAGAGGGTTATCTCACCGCCAAATTTCTGTTTAGTGCGTTCTCTCTCCGTCTTGCGGCATTTAACGGGGTCGAAGAATTCGTCAGATTATGGTCAGATCCCAGCTTTCGTCATAAAGCGTTGCTCATCCACGATAATACGGGTATGCCTGCCTTTCCCGATTTCGCCAGACCCGTCGTTCGCGGCAACGATAAATTCAACCTTTCGCCCAAAAACATACTCAACCGTGGCGGTTGCGGTTATCTTCGCGCCTATCGGACTTGCAGCGGTATGCTCTACCGATATTTGCGTTCCGACTGATGTTCGCCCGTCCGCCAGCGCGTCCGCGAGACACTTGCAGGCGGCTTGTTCCATCAGAGCAATCATCATCGGCGTTGCGAACACGTCGAGACTTCCGCTTCCGACCGCTTTTGCAGTATTGGCTTTGGTAACGGTGGTTGTTACACTTGCGGTTTTGCCGAGCGTCAGCTTCGTTTCAACAATCCCGCTCTGTATTGCAAGCACCGCCGCGACGACATGACGGCATACCGCGCCATTGCTTCTCATGGCGCACTTGTTGCATAAGAATGATTCAATATCCTGCCCGTCGCGGGAGAACTGTACCATCACGCGCCTGTGGTCGTTCTTTTCAGGGATGTCGGCAACATAGCCAAGGTTCGTATCCTCGGTAAATTGAACGCTGCCGCGCTCATATAATTTCACCCCGCGCTCTACATCGCCGACAATGTGGTTATGGCTTTCAAAAGTCGCAAGCGTCACCGCAATCTTATCACTCATTGTTTGTTCCCATGCCTTCGATCTGCCCACAGACGTACTCAATATAATCAACTGTTGTCGCCATTTGCTTTGCCCCACCTTTTAGAAAAATCTCTTCCCGTTTGCTATGCTGATTTCCTGTCAAGGAACAGAGTGTATGGATTTAGCGCAGTTGGATGACCGTTTAGTTATTAAACATTAGACGTAATTCATTATTAAGTCAGCCATTCCCAGTTTATGGATTGCACAAAACCGCTGGCGCGGTGGTTAGGAAGTGATAGTTTCACTATTCGCTTGCCAGCTTAGCGGAATCGAAGGCGAAAACATCGAGCTCGCCGTCGTATCCGCACTCGCCTATGCGGGGAGAATTGGTGACGGGGAGCAGCATGCCGTCATGGTCATGCTTTTCGCCGCATTCCTCACAGTAAAACGGGTTGTCGGAATCATACATGCACTCAGTGCATATGTAAGCGGCTGGATTGCCGCAGACCGCGCACTCAAACGTCGGCGGAGCATTGCGGGCCAAGAGCCTGACGGTTTCCCTTTGCTTTTTTCTTGTAGTTTGCCCGACAATCGTGATAATCGTTTCGGTGGTGGTGCCAAAGTCATACTCATGCAGAAGCGTATCTCCAATCGAAAAGACTTGCAGCTTCCGTCCCTTTCCAACCTCACCGTAGCCGGAGCCGGAAAATTTGCTCAAATGTCCGCAGCACTCCAGCCATATTTTCCTCAGAAAGCTGTCAACGCCCGACAAAGGCTTGTCCAGCGGGACGTCTACGAACAACCAATAGTCTTTGTTGTAAGCACCCTCGATTTTAAGAAGATAACACTCCTGATCGTCCTTGGCTTGCCCGTGCGCCTTAAGCAGGTGGTTTTTCATCGCGGTTTTGCCAAGTTCCGCGCCGCACAGATAGCAGTTTCCCTTTGTGCCTGAAGCCATAGTCATATCCTCACTTTCACCTAAATCATAAAATTTTTTCACAAACTCCCTTACAATTGTGTGGGGCTAACGCCTACATTTTGTAAGGGAGCATCATTATGACAAAAGAAGAAGTATTGGAGCGCGTCAGATTTCACGCTGAGCTAGTAGCGCTGGATACCCCGTTGAATCTTCACAAAATCCCATGTATGCGGAAAGTACGCGGCTTCCCGGATATCCTGACGCGGGAGGAGGTATCAATCCTCTTTGATGCTTGCGGTAATCTCCGG
>Ga0153947_1000581_pt1 | contig 18139 bp, 17 predicted proteins | sample TSNJ031MetaG_FD_104697 | JGI IMG/M metagenome (GOLD analysis project Ga0153947, IMG submission 104697) | Attine ant fungus gardens microbial communities from New Jersey, USA - TSNJ031 MetaG | ecosystem: Host-associated > Fungi > Mycelium > Unclassified | place: USA: New Jersey, Wharton State... | reverse complement strand
GACCAGGAGTATCCTGTCAGACCAGCATTTTCGTTGTTGACAAAACTTCTTGATGACTTTACGGCCAAAGTACCCCAATCTTTGTTCAAGAACCCAGGATCAATATCGTTCCCAGATATCAACGCGTATATACAAAAGTACCAAGATCCGCGCCAAGCAGATACAATCATGCGTGTACAACAGGAACTTGATGAAACAAAGATAATCCTGGTGAGCATTGTTACTCAAAGAAATGGAAGAGCTCAGGCCAACAGATGCACAGCATAAGACGATGGAATCAGTCCTGCAGCGCGGCGAGAAGCTTGATACTCTAGTCGAAAGATCCGAATCGCTTTCGGCGCATTCGAAGGCGTTCTACAAGACTGCAAAGAAAGTATGTAATATCACTGATTTATTTGATATTCGACTCACCGCTTCCTTCCAGCAAAACAGTTGCTGTACTATCATGTAATGTTTATATACCGTACGCTTTGTTTATACTGGAGTATGAAGTGGATTAATGCATGATTTAGAACGAGTTGCAACCGGTGTGAAAACATTCCCATCTCACTAAGACATTGGTGTGAAGGACCCGACCAGGGCGCAGAACTGAATCACATCAAGAATATCAAGATGCATCATGGTTACACAGTGCATAAGTTGCATGTAAGCTTTGCTCGGTCCAATGAAATGGACTGAGGCTATGGTGTAAAATCAATGCTCGCTGTCTGCGCAGTGCCATAGGACCCGCCTATCAGACCTAATAATTAGTCTGTTTGCAATTTTGGTTGGCACTCTCCCAGACTATGTTGGTGCCATTCTCGGTCTTGTGCGGGATGGGTGTGACTGACGACTCGACCCTCTCATGGTAACTTCCAACGAATCATCAGATGCCATCTTCGACAGGAAATGCGGGAGTTAAATCATTCATTTTCACCCAAAGGCCAACATAACGTTGTTTCGGCTGAATTGGTTTTACTTTACCGCTGACACGCAACTCTCTCAGAAGAGAACATTCGATAGTATGAGGAGCTCGCTGTAGTGTCTCGCCCAGGTTTTAGCATAGCCTCTGTTGCAGATTTTAGGGAGGCTGCTTCACCGGCAGGTTGAAAGGAATACCACCCACTCAATGGGAATTTGGCGGAAGAGCGTTGGTCGGACGCTGATGTTATTACCTGGGATTGATTTCTTCAAAAGACAAGCCTGCTTGGACGGCAGATTCCGAAATGCAGACCTTGCGGAGATTCTTCAGAATGCGACTCAAGAGGTGGCTGATGCTTTCAAGGCGCGTGTGATTCCCGGATGGATGGGAGTCGTCGAAATCCTTGGCATTGAGTAATCCCGCGAATGGGCGTGTGCTCAGTATGTTCTCCTGAGTCAGATTGGTCTTAGTTGGCCTGACTGATTGACCCATAGCTTAACGAGTTCAAAAGTCTGCCGACATCGTGCGCTACATCTACATTAATTCAACTCTCGTTAATGACTTCAAATTCCGGGACCGGTCTCAGAAACACGCCCAGGGGCTGGTCGAATTACCGAGAAGAGTCTCGACAATGCTAATAGCCGTTCAGTAAGTTTGTTGCCAATGAATTCATGATCTTGAATGTTTGATTTAATATTGGTCCAGCCCTTGGATGTTCTTGACTAGTTCTAGAAGAAGTCTGAGTCCGCCAAATACCTGAAGGACCCTTGTGTTAAGTTTGGCAATGTGTCTCACGCAGAATTGGCTATCAACATCTTCAATGCTATCATTCCCACTGTTCAGGTAGTAGATTTTTTTCCTCGACGATGCGACGATTCATCAGGGAAGTGCAAACGAGCATGATTTTTCCCAAAGGATTATGTGGCATGTCCGTGAAGCTCTCCATCTCCGTCCACTGGTGAGTTGGTCATCCTCTTGCCTTTCAACCATCTTGATCAACACATCGTGCAGTATGCCGGCGTCTATCGCACTGCGGTGGTCCCTGTCCCTGCTTATAATATCAAGCTTGAGGATTGGGTGTTTGTGGATATCGCGAAAGCGAATGTGCGTTAAGCCCTGTATACTGGAATTTCACCACTAATTGGTCATAACAGGAATCTCTGGGACCAATTCCTGATTATACTTGTGCAAAGAATGCCGGCGAGCATCGTGTAGCGGTGGAATGCATCAGCTAACTCACCTAGTTAACGTCCGGGGGTACTTAAGCTAGTGAAAGGCAAAAGGCGACTGATGTAACACATAGGGAGAGATTCCTTGTATACAACCAATGATGTAGTGGAGACAAAAGAACGGTTTACATAAGGTAATTTGTTATATATGTACGAGATAAGATTATTGAACAATACTCCAGCCGGCGAGCACCGGAACGATCACGGTTTAAACATGACGTTCCAGACGTTAGGTCGCTTCGTTTTGCAAATACCTTTGAGCAGGTGTGAACCCATGAGGAAGTCAACACGCCTGACACCCGCCTGCTTCTCTCTCTCTCTAGATCTTGCATCAGGTGCACGACTATGACGCTGGCGGTAGGCCAGAGAAATTGCATTTTGTTTCTCAAGGCTTTCCCGTTGATACTCTTCCTTCGATACGCGTAACCGTAGTGCTCTGTAGAACCCGCCAAGGACGTCGCTGACAGTGACAAAGGGAAGGACAGAAGATGATATTGAGATCTCCCAAGGTAAGAGGGGGGATACAAGTGAAAGCGAGGGGACGGGAGGAAGGGTAGCTGATTCATTGCGAACCATATTGACAAAGGAGTGTCCATACACAACTGGGTTCATGGCTGGATCGACTGAAACGTTGAAGTCGAACGTTGGCGCGACGAGGATACCGTGCATTTCCAATGACACTGGCGGTATGGGAGAGAGCGCATATAATGGTGAGGATTGGTAGACATAGACGAGAGGCGGATTATATACTGGAGGAGTGTAAGGCCCTGAGCTCGAGGGACTCGATGCATCAGAGGAGGGACTGTTGTCGGTAAAATGAACTTTGCGAGTGCCTTTAATCATTGGGCTTTGGACAAAGAATTGAATAGGAGCTCATTATATAGACGACTGCTGTAGATCCCGAGTCATAAGCAATGGTAAAATAAAATGGTGTCGTCGATTTCGCTGCCACGTACCCCACGCTGGATTCTTTGCAGATTGACAGCATTAGCAATACAAATGGGTTTATGTCTCCAGTTGGGTCATTGACTAGATCTGATTTCTGAATGAGTATGGCTGTGACGGACCCGAAGTTTGTCACTTGACCTTGACGATAACGCTTCACATCCTCCCACCCAGCCTCCTTCCTACCAGATAGCCCGCTGACTTCGGTTCTCATAGGCTTCTTAGCACTGTACCTTGCTTGTTATCGGATATAAATGCTGACTACGGAAAAATGTATTACACTTACTTCCTCAGGCAATCTCATATTTTTAGACCCAATAAACCACCGAGTCATTCCTTGAGCAAAAGAGGGAATTGCTCAATTTACCAACTTGGAAAACCGGAGGAGAAGGGAAAAAGTCCGCTGTGCCCTTTTCAATCCCAGCTGAGAGCCAAATGGAAGAGCTTAGCACACAGCGCAACGCAAAATAATTTGCTTCGAGCTGTTGATCAATGCAGTGATCTATCAACATCAACTAGGATTCCATGCCCTCACCGTTCTAAAATCCAGGTAGTGGCTTGGAAAGGTTTGATACGCCATCGCTACTGCTGTTACACAAGGCCGTACTACTGGTCATCATGAGCTATGATCCCAAATTGAAGTGGTCATGCGATTCTTTCAAGTGGGCTTGGTAGAGACAACCTGGGTTCATCTCATGGTATCATAGTTCTCAGGGAAAAATTTTTTTCAATGAAAGAGTGGATATAAACATGAGAAGCTGCTCATCATGTGTGTTCTCGGTCATATCGAGGTTTTACATTGGTGGCACGTTGGTGATACTGCTAAAGATCCCAGACAGATATGGGTCAAAATTGCCAATACGGCTGTCTCATTTTTCAAGCATACCAGACTGTTCTCTAAATATCGAGAGGATAGTCATGAGCATAGCAGCTCTGGAACCTGGTCTACCATCCTGTGCTTCGAATGCTCACAGCATTCGTGACATCTTGACATCGTGATACTAACAAAGCGTTTAATGATTCTATTTTTAAAATTGTTTACACCAGAGAACATGAACTGCGGAAGACATCTTTAGATCTTGCGAAAGGCGCTAGTCAACATCAAATTACCACTCTTTACCTTGTCCCTACATCAGCCCGCACCGTAGGTCTGGTATCGCTGATGTCTCTTCGTCTCGTTCCCTTGTTCCTAGGTAACTAAGTTCTAAGACAGACAGCCTGCACAGTCCTGTAGTCAAAGTTATTGATCTCAAGTATGATGTGTTTGATGACTCGGTCACTCTTCTGCTATTTCTGGCGCCATGTGATGCGCGAGCGTTACCTTGTAATTCGATGATTCCAGGTGTACGAGGCTGAGCGATTAAGGCCACTCGTAGAAGGGCCATGAATCATCTTATTGAAAATATATCTTACTTCCAAGCTTCCTGATTAGTCGATAATGTGAAGGTCGGTTACTGCATCCTCTATCAAAGCCTCTGCTCCTTCATACCTTGGCTTGATGACTGCATCATATGTCTGCGGAAACCTATACAGGGGCAACACAAAGTTAAGTTGGCAAACGCAACAGATTTTTCGAACTTACGAGATGACACCCGTCAACATCTTGGTTGAAGCAGATTTCCCTCCATCTTGAGGAGGCGTAATGGTGAAACATGCGAGGACACCTGTAACGACAGTATAAAGGGAATCAAGTGCAAAATATCGTCCAGGACAAATCCTTATATGTAAAAAAAATAAATGAAAAATGTTTGTAAAGTTGAAAGATACCAACCGTCTCCCACTTCCAAATGAATACGCCTGTGGGTCTTTCACATCTGTATCAATTTGACCACCTTTCAAGAAACGATCGGGGTTGAACTTTTCAGGTTCAGCGTAGACATCAGGATCATGTAACACAGCCCTGTTCGGATCCAGTCAACAAATCCGATGTCCAACAATCCAGGAAAAAGCTACCATATGTTCTCCACGATAACAGAGCCCTTGGGAATGAAGAAACCTTTGTAGACATCATCTTCAGTGACTACATGTGAGACAGCTGCAAGGATATAAGAATCTTGATTATCAAGCCATTTGAATCAACTCACACAAAGGAGTCACATTTTGCCATCGCAACACCTCCTTGCACAAGGCATTCACATAAGGAAGGTTTGGTTGATCACTAAAGTCAGGCAAACCATCCCGACCCACCACAAGGTCGATTTCATCTTGTGCCTTCCGCTGCGTTTCTGGGTATAATATCATGGCGAGTAAAAAGATGAGATTGGAAGAGACACTCTGTGCCAAGGGTTCAGGAAAAATTCAATGAATGATATTAGCGACTTGCGGTATCAGCTCCGGCTAATAATTGATGAGCTGATAGATCCACTAGAAGAGAAGCAACACTTCCGAACCTCCAAATGCAATCCCAAGGACGTCTTGAATGATCTCGACCCTGTTGGTGTCCTCCATGCTGGCATTTTCTAGCATATCTTTGCCAATACACCGCGAAGCCTCGTTTAGCTCCTATGAAAAGGATATGAAAATCGGGAATATTTCAACCGGTCAACGCGTACCATCTTCTTCCTCAGCATGATGAAACAATCATCTCTCAATGCACGTACATACCTCTCCCAATATTTTGCTATTTTCAGGAACCCAGCCCCGGGAAACCATCGAGGCAACTGTTTGAGAAAAGGGATGAAATCCACATAGAACGTTCCGAAGATACCGGCAATCGAGAGGCTTAACATGGAGACTTCTGCAATTTCATAGAAAGGGTCGTTGTCGTCTTTGATTTCTATGCCATACACGCTTTTTATGATATTGACTGTCTGGTTACTGGCGCAGAATATTAGCGGTGTCGAGACGTACTATCCCATCATTTGCAAAAACTAACCGACGCAAGTGGGTTTTGAATTCACTTGGGGAGTCAAGTAGCTGGCGAAGAAGCATTTTGCAGTGCTGAGCGTGGATAGGACGGAGCCATCGGACTGCAGATGAATTGAAATGCTGGTTGAAGATCCTCCTGCGCTCCCTCCATCTTTGGCCATAAGATTGGAAGCAGAAGTTCCAGTTCCAACCAATGCTATAGATCGTCATGGTCGGTATAAGTGGGGTCGAAAGGAAATACGCTACGTACAGTTCATTGAGCATTGGGAATCGTACTCGATCGGAATATAAGGCAGACCGCTTCTCCAATAGGTCTGCTATGGCTTGTGCAGAGTTCAAAATGATAGTCGTGCGGCCCAATTCGTTGATCGAAATAATATCACTACCTGCACAAAGGAGAACATTGGTATGAGGTCTACTTCCTCTATTGTGATCCCACCATATTGCTTGCTCCAGTTTTGGTATGTAACCCAGGGATTTTCTTGCGATGGATGAAAAAGCTTCTGCACAATCAAAGGCAGGTATTTGGGACCAGGGGGCAATGGCAAACCACGCCGAGACGATCGTTCCCGGTATTTAGAGACACCTATCACAATTGCTAGTGGTAGACACAGTAACCAAGCGACTGAGAGCCCAGGCATGGAGTAGAGCAGTGAGGAAAGAAACAATCACTGTTCCTCGTGTATTTAATCTCGTGGAGCGCCACTCTGGATATCTGACATGGTGCATGCATCTTTCCTAAAATTGCTACCAGTGAACTATTGTCAGAGCTCCTCAAGAAGCCTTCTCGTTGAGTTTCTCCGCATGCGTCTGCGATGCCTCTTTACACCCTCAAACTTAAATAACTTCAGCTTTCAAGATGGGCCAAGCCTAGCCACGACCTCAGTTCCACTTTTGTTCCTCTGTTGCTGAGCGAAGAGATGCTTCAAACCCCGAGTATGCAAACATTTTGTATCTAGGTTGACCGATAAGAAGGAGTTCTGCCGAGACAAAGAGTTATTAAAGTTTTAAATGAGTGAAGTCTAGGTCGCTTTGGGGCCTATCTAGAAGGAGGTCAGGCCTGACCAAAGCATTGCCATATTTGGAAAGCAGCATGCGGTCACTCGTAATCTGGACATCGCAGCAGGACTTGGTGAAGAGCCAGTCAGTACCCATGACATGATACATTGCATCTGAAACATGTGAACATGGGGCCATCTCAATTAACCTTTTTCGCAATGATACACGTTACCTGTACGATTGTGGTGTATCTCTCCCCTGATACTCTCCTCTATAGTTGTCCTTGTCAATATTTTCAAGTGATGTTGAAAGTGAGTTTTCTCCGAACAGAACAACTAATCACAGAATTTATAACGGAAACAGAGGACACTTTTTCTAAAAAAATCAATCAACAATTCATAATGCGGTGTACGAACACAGTCCGCAGTACAGAAGTCACTCGGCTGCTCATGTTGCATGTTTCCAAGATAGAGAAGCCAATTTGCGCGTGGGTCTGGGACATAGGGATGTAGATGGGCATAGATCTAACAGCTCCAATGGAATCGACTGCCTAGAGAAGTAGTATGTCTCTGATGTTCTTCTTCTTACGAGTATTTAGTACTGTTGAGAATCCTGTAGTGATGAGCACAGACACAATTTTATCTTTAACTCTTCTTCTCTTCGAAGATGGCGCATTTTTGGACTCCTGACGCGTATTAAAAAAGGTCCCTGAGAAACGGAGCATTCTCTTCCGGTGTCTTGTGGTTCTAGTGCGACATTGGATCATCTCTAATTGAGGAGATATCTCTGGAAGGACACTGGGGGTTGTGTTGGATCTATAATCTCGAACGACTGGACGGGTCCTCGAGTGATAGGAATGTTCGTCTATATCAAAGACTAGCTATGACAGTATATGAGTAGATAGACACAAGAGTAATATAGCGAAGTACTCACCACTTACTACCGTTAAGGCCCTCGTAGTTGAGTTGAATCAGTCCAAGGTGAACCCTTTGAGTGCATCCCACTGCGTTAGTCAGATGGGCTGCTCAATAGGTTGGGTTGGGATAAGGGGGGTGAGTTGACTTGCTCACAGTCTTTATCGAATCATTGTTTTCATGTGACATCCATTTGCGTAACACTGTATCTTCGGATCATACAAGTCCTAATTTTAGATACATTAGGAATTGTGGAACGACAGAATTGTATTTTCATAGTAATTTGACCATTCATTCCTTCACACACACATGTCAGCTTCAATAGGTAGGTACATCGATCATCTTAATTTTCCAAGGAGTGACATTACCTACCCCATTCCAGGTTCAGGTACCAGAGTGTGAAGGGTACTCCATGATACACATCGTTCTGGATCAATGGAAAATCCTGACTGACAGTGACTCACGGCTGAACTTTTTCAATGCCTGAACCTGGGAGGGGTGGGTAATGTTTACCATATGCATGTTATTCTGATGCTGCTCTTGATTTGAAAAGCCACGAATGACGTTAGAGGAAGAAGTAAGATTTGGAGGATCTATGTTCCACCAATGTATCTATTGAAGTTGACATGTGTGCGTGTGAAGGAATGAATGGCCAAATTGCTTTTGTATGACCAAAAATACAATTCCTGGTTCCAAAATATCTAAAATTAAGAATTGTATGATCCGCTCCATGTGAAGAGTAGTGCAATGTGTGAGAAAACTGGCCTCTCGTTCAAAAAACTTGTTGTCAACCTCTGTGTTCAACTGAGGCCGGGTTTTCACACAATTCGGACAATCAACACACAGTGATAACCATTGCATCAAGGAATGGTGCTGGCAAATGGTAAGAATCAAAAGATCAAACGGATCTTGTAATGATGATGAGTTTTGCCAGCCCCTATTTCCCCAAAGCTTGGTCAAAGTCGTGTGATGCACTAGCGGATATGAAACGTGAGGCAACGTAATCCAGGGACATTAAAAGCATCCGTAAAATGGATAGATTACTTTCCGATTTGAGCACTATCCAATAGCTACCTAATTTACGTACAGATACACTCATAAAAATACAAATGTGTTATGTTATCTCTACGTGCAAAGTGCATCATGATCAGACTGTTGGGGCGGACCAACGGCGACGATCGTATCTGGCCGTGCAACGGACCAAAGGCATCTCTCAAGCCTCGAACGATCGATCCAAGCACCCAACTCGGTAAACGCCCTCAGAGTATGAACGACCTTCAACCGCTTGTCAATGGCCTGTAATGCCTTTGCCAACGTCTGCGGTCGCATAGCACTGGTATCCTTCTGCCATGAGGTCGTGACAACAATGCTCTCCAATGCTGTCATGTCTCCTAGCCTAGCAACGTGCTTCATGATAAAGTCGCGATAGATAAACGAGGCGAATGAAAGATATTTCAAGGAGGAGAGCTGGTTTGTGGGAAAATCAGGTGGGAGACCTTCAAAGTGACGGAGATGGGTAATCTGGGCACAGAGCTGTAGAGCGTGAGGGGCAAACAGGACTCTCTCCCAGGGACTCCAGACGGTCATGATTGTGAGCTCGCGCAAGGATATGTGGAGGAATGTGGGCATGGAAGAGATGGACTCGAGAATGCGACTCTGGCATGCAAGGGAGACGAGATGGGTGCAGGCACGTGCAATGGCGATGTCTGCCTTGTTGGAGGCGGGGATCCAGAGATGATGTACGAACGAGACAATATTTGGGTATTTTTCAAGCAGAGCAAGAAAGCTGTCGACAGCGCGGCTGGAGGAAAGGCTGACAGGAACATGGGCAAGGCAGGCGAGGCGGACGGCGTGGTACCAGCCGCGGGACAACAGCAGCCAGGAGCGATACTCAGCTTGTGAGCCTGCAGCAGCATGCTTAGCAACTTCAAGCACAAGTTCGTTGGGCAGTGGATTCATGACAAGAAAAGAGAAGAACCACCATCTTTTTATATGGCCATACACGACGGCCCGGTAAACTCCGACGACGATCTACCCCAACAAAGTCTATTAACACAGTTTATCTGCGACCTCTGCTATCAGCTCTCGCACCTCCTTCTTACCCACGCCTCCTTCGCCCTCCCAACCCGAACCCTGCCTCAGCTTGCTTCTAAGCATCTCCTGTGTTTGCAGCACCTGCAGCAGCGGCCTGACTGTATCATCGTACCAAGGTGACAGTCGAACAAATAGCGCCAGCGCCGCCGTCAGACGATGCACTAAATAAAGCCATCAGAAACCACAGCCACATCTCGGGCCAAGGTCACCCACCAACTTGCTCGTTGGACTTTTCACGGCCCAGCGCCTCCACCACTGCGCTAATCAATTCCACCTCCCATTCCTCATTTCTCCCTCCTTCCATCCCCTTTGCTCTTCCATTCTGCAGCCATGCAGCCATATTGAATGCCACGCTCGACGCAGCCGTTCTCACAGACCCATCCTCGCTTACAAGACTCTCCACAACGACCCCTGTAAGTATTCCTCTCAGCGTCACATCGGTCAGAATTCTCCGTGTCAGCACCACACTTGAGAATGTATTGCACATCAGTCTCAAAACTGTAAGAACATAATTCCTTGGACCCTTGATATTTTCCCATGTCCCAAGCACGTCCAGGGCCCGCGAAGCAATAACCTGTATGAACCCTCCACATGCCGAAGCCGATGCACTAGAAGCCCACGAGCACGCAGCAGGATCAAGAAATGTCAAGCGCCACATGTCAATCAATGGGAAAAGAGCATCCACCGGCAAAATAATGATCACCACGCTTGTCGCTAAACTCCATGAGTTCAACATGCTCGACGTGCTCAAAACTCCTGCCGTTGATTCCTTAGCGGCCGAGATCCGACCCTTGAGATACGCCGCAAAACTCTCGGAAATCGTGTTTTTGATTTGGTCTCGAGTCGAGTTGGCGGTTGTGGGCCAAGATACCTCCTCGATTGAGGAGAACAGTTTCGAAACCATCGTGTCCACTGGCGGTGTCTGTGTGAACAAAATTGGTTTCGTCGATATTTTCTCAATATTCGGAAGATGGATACGAGTATGGGGGTGCGCTGTGGGGTAACAAGTTACTCGGTGATTTGGTTTTTAATTTAATCAACTCGCTTACGAGGATATGCTTCATAAACAAGCAAATCGATTTGAGTTTCTAATTCAGCTGCATTCGCCCCCTTGAGCTCAGCTTTCTGCAACTCATCACCACCAAAATGACATTCGTTCTGGAAAAAAAACTCACTTTTTTTCCATCCAGGAAAAAGTAAAATGTAGGAGTTGCCCTTATATTCCACTGACCAGCGAGGCTTCGTCCAAGCCCGACATCAATGTCAATTTTAGCACATGCTACTCCTTGAGGGCTCTTCTGTTCCGAGAGCCGTTCAAAAACAGGTTCTATCATTTGACACGGTGGACATGTCCGGCTCGTAAAGAACGCGACGGCGACTCGGTGGGATCGAAGAAACGAGTCGAATGATGCAGAATTTGTATTGACGTGCATCGGTGCGGTGATTGATGAGGTTTCCGATGAATGGGAAGTAGACGTCGCAGCGGACGCTCGTGCTTGATTAGATACGGATTGAAGGAGAGAAGCTCCAAGTTGACTATCAGCAGGAGGACGATGAGCTTGGCCTTCCACTGGACGTCTATACATAGCGTCGATGGTCGGGCGCAATGCGGCACCAAAAGGCGTCGATAAGAAGTCACTAGGGAGGTCTACCTTCGTCAGCTGAGGATCCATGAAACCAAGCAAAGATGACTATACCTTTGATGGACTCTGGTATGGAGCCACCCGTAAGGAATCCAATGACGTCATTGGTGAAAGAATTACAATTGAAGTCTGCGGTTTGTGGCCATGAGCATGATCGAAGTCAGGATTCGGTCCCATGACTAACCTAAGAGGTGGTACTAAATCGCGTGAGCTATTGAGTTGCGTTATGGATGATCGGTGACATACTTTATCTGCGGTATAATGCACCCTGAGGTCCTCCAAATAGTCATTGAACGTTTCCTCGTCGATGCCTGTTTCACCCATATCTATTATTTGAAGAGGTTGGCCATGCTGCCCAATAATCAGTCCCGCAGTAGGTTTAAATTAGATAAAGTTCTGGGGTGCTTTACATGAGATTGACCGGGTCTTGTCATATTGATTCCTTGACCATAGAACACTTCTCGTCTGAACACCACCACAGACGTATGCCTGTAAAAACGCCGATCAGTGAAATTAGTCAAAATCGTTTCGTATTGAAACATGTTGTCACCAGATTCCATCGATTTGCCGCCCAGTCAGCTGTCTAGAAAGATTTCTGGCCATGCCATTGCTGAGGTCGTAGATGTAGAGTTGGACGCTATTGGACATAGTTAATGAAGATCAAGGTTGATTGTATGACGTGTGCGCGAGTTAATCTCCACGTGATGGTGATTTAACTGTATGATTGGGGTCAATAACTGTCGCTGTCGACAGTGCTCTAGAACCTTCTAGTAAGACACTTGGAATAGTCCGAGCCACCGGAGTTGTGACCAGTTGCAACACTGATTATACTGCCTTGAAATCTTGCTCAAAAAACACCCACAGTCAATCAATATGGCGGACCCTCAATGTATTTGCCTTCCTGGAAAGAGATTGTAATTTCCCCAAATACTTGTCGTTGTTAAGAATCAGAAACAGCAAGACGTTTTGATGGACGCGTATATCAGTCAGGCCGTGAGAGGTCTTGTCAAACAAAATCTATCTGAGGCAGCTGTCATAGCAGATGAAGGGTCTTCAAATATGCTCATGTTGCTGATATGGGGGAATCACTATTATAATTCAAAAAAACACATGAAAATGTCGATGGGGTACCTGTGGATCTATCTACTATTCTGGTCCTTTCTCCAGCAACGTGCTTGAGGCTGTCATGAGAATTCCCCTGACCTCCCACACACTAATCCGTGGCACAAGAACGGAGGGTGGATCAATGTGATTACTGAGATGGTGGGAGCACTGAAGCAGGTGGGTTAAAGCAGCTATCACCTTCTAGTGGACTCACACGCTAGTTCAATGGGTTTAGTCATACTTTCCCTCGTTCTGACATGACAGTCAAAGTCACTCTCAATGGCCACGTCTTAGCTGAGTCCGATAAGACAATTCAGGTTGAGGGAAACCATTATTTCCCTCCAGACTCGGTCAAAACAGCAGAATTAACTCTGTCTTCCACGCAGTACGCCTCCGGGCTTTATCTTAGCCTTATGTTAGTGATGTAGATCAACTGGATCCGTGTCAGCACGGTATGCCCCTGGAAAGGGTAAGCATTTACTTTGAATTCCTACTGGATGTTTGTAATGCATGTAGCAGCGAAGCGTTTTATTATAGTACCTCCGTTGGCGGGGAAGAGATTCAAGATGTTGCTTGGTGAGCCAAGCTTTGGAGGAATATTCTAGGCTATTCATGCAAAACGACTGAAGGTACTATCCTTCGACAATCACGGAAAAAGCGAAACCGATTGAAGGGTATGTGGCATTTTACAAGGTGAAGATCATGCCCGGGCACCTTGACCATTCCTATTGACACCATGATCAAGACCAAGGTCACGATAGAGTCGGATCTAGCCATCACTTCTTGATGTCTTGTACAGTTTGATGACACTCATACTCTCTAAATGCTAGTTCTGGGTTTATCTCCCTCATCCTGAAATGTGGAATTGGAGATGACAGATGGACCTTTGGCTTGTCGTTTTCTTGCGGATTCGTCATTCAAGTTCATAGGAGCAAGGACAAGGGGCTATAAGCATGCTTGTCTTATACAACAGCACTGTCTTTCTGATCTCGGTCTTATACGCCGCAGTCAAGGACATCCTTAACTGTTGAGACGTTCACTAACCCGGTGCTCATGCCGACGTCGCATGCCGAGCTAGAAGCGTCCTCTCGATTGGCATCTGAATTCAAAAACGCTCTGATGAACTCTGGAGCGACCGAAATCCTTGAATCCGATAAAATTCCATCCTGGAGCTTCATTGATATCATGTCCTCAGTTCAAGAAACACTGCTGTGCATCGATCGTCAATGTACACATCTCCCCCAAACCAGTCCATCAAAATGAGGCTGAGGTGTTGCGCCGCAGCTCAGGAAGTACCGTGTTAATGAATCACTTGCCGAATCTTCTAACCATAAAAGTGAGGCAGAGGTCAAGAATTCAGCGATCTAAGCATAGGATCATGTCATTCCCTATCGACCTTGTCAAAGCTGAACTCGATAGTTTCATTCTCGGGTTCCTTGTTTCATATGTATCGAGTCAGCCTTCGGAAGCGGATACAGCGCATTGGACCTTGGAAATCAATAGACGATAATTTTAGCTTGGTTTAACCCTATTCAAATAACTCAAGTTGAGCCTATTAGAGTCTAGTTCCACCATCCAATTATATACAGAGCAGAAGTCGTCTGGACGAAGAGGGGATCAAGTAGGCGAGTAGGTCCTTTGGTGGTACCTACCCTCAAAGGTAATTTTCAAAGGCGATCTTCCTAGCACTGTCAAGTGAGGAGGTCATTAACTGGATGACGGTTAACTATGGGTGGTATGATGTCTTCTCTATGGTCTGTGTCAATCACTTGTGGCATTGCACCTGAGTTCCTAATGGACCTGAACCATATCATGTCCAACCAATCTACTTGCGCAGGGGTTAATCACACTGCGCAATGCAGTGCAAAGAAATACGACACTCTTTGAGTTGGATAATTTTGGAGCGTTTATTTGATGGAACGGTAAATGCTTTCTTCCAAGGCATTCATCTTCCAAGGCATCCAGAGTCGATTCCTTGACCCTTTCAAGCAAGTTGTAGCATCAGCATTAGCTCATATATACCTTTGGTCGAACAACCGATATGTTATCTACATGCCTCTAAACGGCTTTTTTCTTATTCTAGTCTCTTAAGCCCTTCGGTTAACCCTCATAGGCCGCGAGTTGCGTTTACTTCCGTCGCAGAAGCCGCAGTACTGTTATTATCTGACGAGGGAGCGAATGTTGAAAAAAGAGAGGATTGAATCTGATCGATTATGAGTACGATGTTAACCATGTACAGACGACAGTATGTCCTTATCAAACAGTCCCCGGCCTCGTTAACATTGAACATGGAAATGCCCAGGTGTTTTTTGTGAGCATAAAATCCAGATATGGTCCACGAAACAAACCGACGGTGATCTACTTGGTAAAGAAGCTTGATAATGAATGAGAGCTTAACAAGCTGCAAATTGTATCAGTAACAGTGTTGTTGGAACATCGAAACAATACGCATAGCCCGGTATAAATATTATAGAAAATGAACCAAACCATTCTCAAATGTCCAATGAGGCACATAGCGAGTAGCTTGGACATGAGCGTTTTAAGTGATTGGAATTCATTGAACAGGCTAAAGAAAGCAACAGAGGAATGGTGTCGTCACCGATCACACACATAAATAAATCTTCCCAATTCTTGACGGAAAAGCTTTCATTTTTAATTCGTCTGTCCCAAAGACAAGGAGCCGGCTTTTACTTTATAATACAATTGGACGGACGGTGCTAATTAGACTGCACCTCTAAAGTGCGAGAACAAAATGACTTTAACAGATAAAACAGGGGATATAAATTACGGTGTCAGCAATCGTCCAGAGTGTCGTATTCGTCATCATCAGTAATCCCGTACTGCAAAAGAATATTAATTACAATGCAAGTTTCACTTAGAATAATGGAGGTACCTTATTTTTCCACTGCCTCATCAATCTCCGAGTCGACTGCAATATAGAAACACCTATCCCACCCTTGTCTTCACAAAAACCCGTCTGCTCGCAGAGAAGACAACATGCACGAGCAAGTGCTCTTTCCTTCTGTGCGATCATACGCGCTGCTTTGATTGTCTTTGGACTCTCGGCCTTCAATCTTCGAAGGGCAGCTTCCATCACTTTATCGTATTTTCGAAGTGCTTCTGCTGCAAGGCGAACAGCCCTCTCTGCACGTGAATCCGTAGAGGGGTCTTTGGCCTCCTCTACGAGCGTCATTGTGACAGGGTATATAGGGTGCTCCTCGGCACCTCGTGATGACCAACCATCATGATGATGATCGACGTCCGAAATGAAACTATCGATTATATGATATAGGAGGCCAAAGGTGACATAACCCAATCCTTTGATGCGCTGACGCGTACCAGGAACCTTGGCTTTGAGCAGATTCTAGACATGTGATCCTTACTGTGAGTTCTAAACAAAGTCAGAAAAAAATAGATGAACCTCGATGCCTGACACCACAAAGTCTAATTCCTCCAGCCAGCTTAAATATAACTCGGTTTCAATGATCCGCTCTTTCGCTCTGAAGCGTGTCTTGACATTAAGCTTGGAGTGATGTAGCAGATGTTGAACGCATGGAGCTAAACCCTTTCCTGGGAGAGGGTTTAGTGGGCAGCCAAAGGGGATGTAACAAATCGTATACCGTGCGGCAGAGCTTTGAGCTCCTCAACGGTCGATATGTCAATCTGGGTACTACATCGCTTCAATAGAGAACATATATCAACTGATTCAGCGTCATTTGATGACCTGCGTGTTGTAGTTTTGATGACTTGCCAAGCAATCAATAAAAGGTATCGTTCAAAGAGGTCAACACACCTCTGCAAGAGCTCGGGGTAGTATCACTAGGGCAAGGAGAATCGACATATTTTCTAGTCCGTTTCCTAGGAGTTTGGTACTCATCCGTATCGCTGGTATAAATCCCGTATGACCGCTTCAGTGACGCGTAAACCATAGCAATGGGACAGTCAAGACCATTACGCGTGACAGGCGCGACATCAAATGGGATTCAGGGCAGGCGAGAACGCGTTCATCACGTGCACATCCAGCCGTCAACCGTCCCTAAAGAAAGGGTTTGGCTCAGTTACACAAAATGGTGTGAACACTAGAAGGATCTCTTGAATACCTGAAAGAATTAAAAAAAATATTCCAATTAGGTATATTGTTGGATTTTGGATGTCATGCGAGCCTGCGCGATGCACATGCTAGGATCAATCTGTTTGACATACTGGAATTGGTAGCTACATTACATGACGAGTAAATAGGTATATAAGTAGTGCAATTAGTTTGTATTCACTATCCGTTTGTGTCCTACCCTTACCCTTTGTAACCTCCCCTGTTCAGTTTCAACATATATAAAAGAAACTAAGTTCAGTAATGTGAAGCAGTGTATTATGTACACCCCACGGTGCTCGCAGTCGATGGCGACCTTGGCAAGCATTGTCAAATATTATGACCAATAACATGTAGAATACGAACACGGCCATGATTAAAAAACGAACACAGCCATGTTCACGTGCTCTTTGCATGATCATTGTGATCAGATTCTTAATCAACATCCCAAGTGACTGCCATTGAATGTAAGCGCCACGGTGCATGCAATGACGAATCACTACAGTCACTTATCATCAAAACCCTGATATAAGGTGAGACATTAGTTACAAAAACGAAAACAACTCAGTGTGCAAACAGCATGAGCTTGCCGTCTCAGCAAATTTATGTACATTGTGATTACAGCTTTGCTTTGATTTGCTCCTTCAGTACTTTCGCCCGCTCGCGAAGAACTCTCCGCAGTATCTTTCCACTTAGAGAAATTGGAATTGCATCTATAAATTCAACTCCACCTGCGAGGTGCTTGTAGGCAACTTTGTTATCAGCAACGTGCTAATACAAGAGTCAGTGCGATCATGCAAAAACAAGGAGACCTGCCTTTATGATTGAATTTCGTATGTCTGTAATCTGTCGGGGGTCTTCAGCAGCGCATTCTGTAGCTCCAGGAGTCAACGCCACAAATGCCATCGGTACTTCACCGCCTGTTCACCAGTTAACAGATGAGCTACTTGACAACGAGAAGATCGCTTGCTGTAATCGTCTGGTACTCCAACCACACAGGCATCTCTCACATCAGGGTGGTCCAGTAGACAGCCTTCCAACTCAGCAGGTGCCACCTGGAATCCCCTGACCTAACAGGAAATGCTCTTTCAATCATAATATCGCACTTTAGATAGTAACTCACCTTCATGATTTCCTTTCATGAAACTAGATAGATAACAATAGAAGATGAGCAGGCATCGCAATTTACCTTGATTCGATCAAGAATCCACACTTCACCATCTTTTCCTATTTTACCTTCATCGCCCGTATGGACCCAGCTAATGAGAAGGGATTAGGGAAGCAGGATGCAGTCATCTTTTGCATACCCGTCTCTGAAAGTTTCTTTGGTTCTGTCAGAACAAAATATGGGCGAT
>Ga0153947_1000579_pt1 | contig 18191 bp, 15 predicted proteins | sample TSNJ031MetaG_FD_104697 | JGI IMG/M metagenome (GOLD analysis project Ga0153947, IMG submission 104697) | Attine ant fungus gardens microbial communities from New Jersey, USA - TSNJ031 MetaG | ecosystem: Host-associated > Fungi > Mycelium > Unclassified | place: USA: New Jersey, Wharton State... | reverse complement strand
TAAACGATAAAATCCTTATTTTTGACGGCGCTATGGGCACCATGCTACAGCAGCGCGGACTTGTGCCGGGCGCGCTGCCCGAGCTCCTCAACATCACCGATCCGGATACCGTTACCGATATTCACCGGGAGTATGTGCTGGCGGGAGCGGATGTCATTACCGCCAACACTTTTCAGGCGCATGAGCTCAAGCTGCATGGGGAGCACAGCGTCGAGGAGGTCGTTGCGGCGGGGGTTGCCTGCGCGAAAAAATCCGGGGCAAGATTTGTGGCGCTGGACGTCGGACCTTTGGGACAATTACTGGAACCTATGGGGACTTTGAGTTTTGACCGCGCGTATGAGATATTCCGCCGCCAGATGGTTGCGGGCGAACAGGCAGGGGCGGATCTGATCCTGATAGAGACCATATCAGACCTATATGAAGCCAAGGCGGCCATCCTTGCGGCTAAGGAAAATACCCGCCTGCCGGTATTCTGTACCATGACCTTTCAGGAGGACGGCCGCACCTTTATAGGCTGCGACGCCCTTACCGCCGTCATTATCTTACAGGGCCTCGGCGTGGACGCGCTTGGCGTCAACTGTTCCCTCGGCCCCGAGCTGCTGGGGCCGGTGGTGGATACCATGCTGAGCTACTCGCGTTTGCCGGTAATCGTACAGGCGAACGCGGGGCTGCCGGTAATCCGCGACGGCCTGACCGTTTATGAGACTATTCCCGCCGAATATGCCGCCCATGTCCTTGGGATGGTTCGGCAGGGTGTGCGGATGGTTGGCGGCTGCTGCGGGACTACGCCAGAATACATCCGGCTGCTCAAAGAACAGCTCACGGCACAGGAACCGGTTCGCACCATGCCGCTGCGCGTTTCCGCATGCACCTCCGGCACAAAAACGGTGATATTGGACAATGCCACTACCGAGATCGGCGAGCGGCTCAACCCCACCGGGAAAAAGAAGATGCAGGCGGCGCTGCGAAACGATGATATGGATTACCTTCTGGACGAGGCCATCGAACAGGTACAGGCGGGAGCTCAGATATTGGACGTCAACGTCGGGCTGCCGGAGCTGGATGAACCCAGCCTGCTCGCTAAGGTAATCCGGGAGGTGCAGGGGATCATCAACGCGCCCTTGCAAATTGACAGCTCCGATCCAGCGGCGATTGAGGCGGGTATCCGCGTTTATAACGGCAAGCCGGTCATCAATTCGGTCAACGGCAAGCGCGAGGTGATGGAAAGAATTTTTCCCCTAGCCAAAAAATATGGCGCTCTGGTAGTGGGGCTTACATTGGATGAGGATGGGATTCCGCCCCATGCCAGAGGTAGACTGGATATTGCCCGCCGCATCCGGGATACGGCTTTAAGCTACGGTATCCCGGAGGAGGATATTATCATCGACTGCCTGGTGCTCACCGCCTCCGCGCAGCAGTCCCAGGTTAAGGAAACGCTGTCGGCGATCCGTCTTGTCAAGGCTGAGCTTGGGCTTAAAACGGTGCTGGGAATCAGCAACGTATCCTTTGGGCTTCCCGGCCGCGAGTTGATCAACGCTGCGTTTTTGGCGGCCGCTCTCGGCGCCGGGCTGGACGCTGCCATCCTCAATCCGCTTTCGGCGCGTTACAGGGAAATACTCGACGCTTATCGGGTACTCAACGACGAGGATAAGAACGCGTCGCGTTACGTGGAAAAGTACGCAAAAGAAGCCCCAAAGGCCGCGCCGTCTGCCGGAATCGGCTTATCCCTTGCCGAAATAATCGAACAGGGCCGTAAGGACCAGTCGGCGGACGCCGTGAGAAAGCTATTGGAAACCATTCCGCCGCTGGAAATTATCGACAACGAGTTTATCCCGGCGCTTGACCGGGTAGGCAAGCGGTTTGAGATGGGTGAAATCTTTTTGCCCCAACTCATGCAATCCGCGCAGGCGGTACAAAACGGCTTTGCGGTAATCAAGGACAGGATGCGGGCGTCAGGGGAAAAGCGGGAGGCAAAGGGCAAAATCCTGATGGCCACCGTATACGGAGACATCCATGATATCGGAAAGAATATCGTAAGCATGATACTGGAAAGCTACGGCTACGAAATCATCGACCTCGGCAAGGACGTACCGGCGGAAGCGGTGATAGACGCCATAAGGAGGCACAATATCCGGCTGGCGGGACTCAGCGCCCTGATGACTACAACTGTAAAAAGCATGAAAGAGACGATAGGGTTGGTCAGGGAATCCGGCCTTGATTGCGCCTTTTTTGTGGGCGGTGCGGTGCTCAACGAAGAATACGCCGATTTTGTAGGCGCGGATTATTACGCCAGGGACGCCATGGAAAGCGTCGCGATAGCGAACCGCTTTTTTACTATTAAATGAGAAAGCCGCCGTCATGCCCTTTTCGGAGACATGACGGCGGTTCTTATGCGAACGGTTATTCCTCAAACAAAGCCGTGGACAGATACCGCTCGCCGGTATCCGGCAGGATGACAACGATGGTCTTTCCGGCGTATTCCGGGCGTTTCGCTATCTGCGTCGCCGCCCAGAGTGCCGCGCCGGAGGAGATGCCCACAAGCAGACCCTCGGATTTTGCGATATCCCTGCCCGCTTGGAACGCATCCTCGTTTTGCACCTTGATGATTTCGTCGTAAACGCCGGTGTTCAGCGTATCCGGCACAAATCCCGCGCCGATTCCCTGAATCTTGTGTGGGCCAGCCTTGCCCTCGGACAGCACCGGGGAATCGAAGGGCTCCACCGCGATAACCTTAATGTTCGGATTCTGCGATTTTAAGTATTCTCCAGCCCCTGTTATGGTGCCGCCTGTGCCTACTCCGGATATGAGAACGTCCACCTTGCCGTCCGTATCGCTCCAGATTTCGGGGCCGGTCGTTTCCCTGTGAACCTGGGGATTAGCCGGATTGACAAACTGTCCTGGTATGAAAGCGTTCGGAATCTCCTTCGCGAGCTCCTCCGCCTTTGCGATGGCGCCTTTCATACCTTTCGCGCCTTCGGTCAGCACAAGCTCCGCTCCATAAGCTTTCAGCAGCTTGCGGCGCTCCACGCTCATGGTTTCGGGCATTGTCAGGATGATGCGGTAGCTTCTTGCCGCCGCCACCGACGCAAGGCCGATTCCCGTGTTTCCGCTGGTGGGCTCAACGATCACCGAGCCGGGGACAAGCTTACCGCTCTGTTCGGCCTCGTCGATCATGGCCTTGGCGATGCGGTCCTTCACGCTGCCCGCCGGGTTGTAATACTCCAGCTTCGCTACCAGCGTAGCGGAAAGCTCCTGCTTCCCGGCATATCCGCGCAGTTCCAGCAAAGGAGTTTTCCCGATGAGGTCGGTCAGGCTTTTTGCAATGTTAGACATAAGACAGCCTCCTTAATATAATCATAGTATTTATATATGCAATATACATTATGCTTGTTACTGATATCTTACTCCAAGGCAAGTAATTTGTCAATAGAATAATCATATTTATTTTATATGAATAATATGATTGACATTTGTATCGTCTTTGAGTATCCTTATATTGAAAGAAAAGGGGGAAGCCTCATGAGAATATCAGTAAAAGGCCGGTACGCTCTGGCGGCTGTGGTAGAAATCGCGCGCAACGCCGGCAGCGGTGAAAATATTGCGGTAATCAACATTGCCCAGACCCTTGGCATCTCCAAAATTTATCTGGAGCAGGTATTTACACAGTTAAAAAAGTCGGGTATATTGCTCTCGGTCAAAGGTTCTAAAGGCGGTTATCAGCTTTCACGGCAAACCTCGAAGATTACCGCGTGGGAGGTTTTGTCCGCTTTGGAAGCGGCCCTTGTCGAGCGGACGGAGGATACTGTCGGAGAAAACGCGCCTGAGATTGAATCAGCCATGAAAGAGCTGGTATTTATGCCGCTTGACACCATGATCATGGAGCTTTTATCAAAGGTGACGGTACAGAATCTGCTCGACAACTCGGAAAAACAGAGAACCGAACATGCGTTCATGCTGAATATGTGATATGGAGGGCTCCGGGATGAATACAAAACGGCTGCTTAACACATTTTTCGAGATGGTTTCAATAGACAGCCCGTCGCTTGGCGAAAGAAATCTCTGCGATCACCTTGCCGAGAGCCTTTCCGGGCTTGGGTTTGAACTTTATGAAGATAATGCCGGAGAATTGTTGGGTGGAACCAGCGGCAACCTGTACGGATATCTGGATGGCGACTCCGCTCTGGAACCGCTTCTGTTCAGCGCCCACATGGACACAGTAGAGCCCTCCCAAGGGAAAAAGGCTGTGCTCCACGACGGCGGGCGAATCACCTCGGGCGGCGATACGGTGCTGGGGGCGGACGATCTCGCGGGGACTGCGGCGATTTTGGAGGCGTTGCGGAGCATCAGTGAGCACAACCATAAGCATCGTCCCATTGAGGTTCTGTTTACTGTGGCCGAAGAAATCTACTGCAAAGGAGCCGGAGTATTTGACTATTCCCGGCTGAAATCGCGGGAAGCATATGTCCTTGACTTGGCCGGGCCTGTTGGAACAGCCTCCAATAAAGCTCCGACTATCCTGTCCTTTGCCGTCACGGTGACCGGCAAGGCGTCCCACGCGGGCTTTGCCCCGGAGGACGGTATCCACGCTATCGCGGTAGCCGCCGAAGCGGTTAGCCGGGTACAGATGGGACAGCTTGACGGGGAAACCACCTGCAATATCGGGCTGATCGAGGGAGGAACCGCCCTGAACATCATACCCGACCGTTGCATTGTAAAAGGCGAGATACGCAGCTATTCCCACGAAAAAGCCCTGAAACAAATGGAACGGGTAAAACAGGAGTTTATTGATGCTGCGAAGCCTTTTGGGGCAACGGTTGAAGTGGAGGCGGACTGTCATATCGAGGCATACGAAACCGACGCGGGGCATCCCGTAGTAAAGCGTTTTGAAGCTGCCTGTGCTTCCTTGAGCCCGCCGTTTTCCCTGTCACCGACTTTTGGCGGCAGCGATAACAACCATTTCGCGAAACGCGGAATTTCCGGGCTTGTCGTCGCGACTGCCATGAACAACTGCCATACCTGTGCGGAATACACTACCGTAAAGGAATTGGAGCGAATCACCGGCCTGGTGACTGCCTTAATGACAGGGATAGAAAGAGTAAAAGAGGGATAGACCCATGAAAATACCACTACGCTATCAGATGACCGAGTATGATTGCGGCCCTACCAGCATGTTAAACGCGATTAGTTATCTCTTTGAGCGTGATGAAATTCCCCCGGATGTACCGAAATACATCATGATGTACTGCCTGGATGCCTATAATGGTAAGGGCGAGTTCGGGAAAAGCGGCACTTCTCAAATGGCAATGATGTTTTTGAGCAGTTGGCTGAATCAGTTTTCCAAAGCCAAAAAGTTTCCCATCTGCTGCTCGTATCTGTCAGGCGAAGATGTAAGGATCAGCGCGGAAAGCCTTATCGTCGGAGCATTGCAACAAGGCGGCGCAGTTGTAATTAGATTGCTGTACGGCTGTTGGCATTATGTCCTGCTTACAGGAGTGCGGGGCACGGAAACCGAGCTATTTGACCCGTATTACCGCAAGCGCCCGTTTACCATGCCTGGCATAGAGCTTGTTTTGGACAAGCCGACGCAAATTAACCGGCGTGTTGCATTTGATGTAATGAACCGGGAGGAAAAAGGTCCTTATGCCCTTGGCCCATCGGAAACGCGTGAGGCGGTTATCCTGTTTAACAGGGAAACACGTAAGACGCCGGAAAAGACGATAGAATATTTTCTTTAGCGCATGAAAAGGAGCCCGGATAGATTCCGGACTCCTTTTGCTTGATTGCGAATCAGAATGTAGGAACGACCGCACCTTGATAGGTGTTTTCAATAAAAGATTTTACTTCATCACTATTTAGGGCCGCCGCAAGGGCTTTCAATTCCTCTCGGCCCTCATCGCCGGCCCGGATCGCGAGGATATTTGCAAAGGTCGTGGCTGCGAGGAAATCTTTGTCCTCATTTGCGATAGCGTCTTTTCCCACATTAAGCCCCGCCTCAATGGCATAATTGCCGTTGATGACTGCAATATCCACGTCCGGAAGTGAACGGGCGAGCTGCGCCGCTTCGATTTCAACGATTTTTAGGTTTTTGCGATTCTCTGTTATGTCGTTTATGGTGGCTTCAAGTCCGGCATCGGGTTTTAACTGGATCAGACCCTGCGCTTCAAGCAACAGCAGCGCTCTGGCTTCGTTGGTCGTATCATTGGGTACAGCTACCTGCGCGCCGTCGGGCAAATCGCTCAGGGAAGCGGTCTTTCCGGGATAAATGCCGAAGGGTTCATAATGAACGGTGGCAATCGTGACGATATTTGTACCGTTTTTCTCGTTGAAATCATCCAGATACGGTTGATGCTGGAAATAGTTTGCGTCCAGATCTCCGCTGTCCAATGCCAGATTCGGCCGCACATAATCGGTAAACTCACGGATCTCGAGCTCAAATCCCTGATCGGCGAGGAGTGTTTTTACCACACCCAATATCTCGGCGTGAGGAGTAGGAGTCGCGCCGACCACGATTTTTACCGGAACCGCGTCTGAAGGCGCCTGCGAATCGGGTTGAGAGGATGGGGTGCTTTCATTCTGCTGTGCGGGACTGTTCGGGGTGCTGTTTGATGGGGTATTAGCCAGGGTCTGCGAGCAGCCTGCCAGAAGGGACAGGACAAGGATCAGTATTCCAGTCAGTGTAGATAGTCTTTTCATCATAAAACCTCCAAAAAATTAGTTTCTTTTATCACTTATCTTCGCCAGCCTTGCGCCGATTTCCTGCAAAATTTGAACCACAATCACCAGCAGCGCGACCGTGACCAGCATGATATCCTTTTGATACCTGTAGTAGCCGTAACGGATGGCTATATCTCCGAGCCCGCCGCCGCCGACAATCCCGGCCATGGCGGAATAACCCAATATAGTAGTAATGGCAATGGCCGCGCCAAGAATCAAGGAAGGCTTCGCTTCGGGTATTAGCACGCGAAAGATAATCCGCATGGGTGTCGCTCCCATAGACCACGCGGCCTCCACGACGCCCTTGTCCACTTCCTTTAGCGAGGACTCCACCAATCTCGCTATGAACGGCGCGGCGGAGATTACCAACGGTACTACTGTCGCCGTAGACCCGATGGTCGTGCCCACCACCATCCTTGTAAACGGAATTACCGCCACCAGCAGGATCAAAAACGGTATCGACCGCAGCAGATTGATAATCGCCCCTAATACTTTATGGAACCAGCTTACGGGGCGGATGCCATCACTGCCGGTGACAACGAGCAGGATTCCCAGCGGCAAGCCAAACAGATAAGACAGCGCGGTGGAGAACAGCGTCATGTAAAGCGTTTCCCCGATTCCGCGTGCCAGCATGGAAACAACGGCTTCGTCAAACAAGATCGTTTACCTCCTCCGCCCTGAGTCCCCGATGCCTTATGTATTCCAGCATCCGGCCGGCGATAATCCCGTCCTCGGGAAGCTGGACAACTATTTGCCCATAGGCTTTACCGCCAATATCCCTCGTGTCGGCAAACATGATGTTGATCCTGTGCCGGAAATGCAGTACCAAGTCGGCTATGACCGGCTCAAAGGAGGAATTGCCGTCAAATACGATGCGGCAACATCGGTTCCCTGGGTTGTTTGAAAACTGGCCATGAATCTCGCCGTCAGGATAGACCAGCCTTCGGGCAGCGGATGACTTCGGATTTGAGAATACCTCCCCAACTGCTCCCGTTTCCACGACATGGCTCTCATCAAGGATGGAAACCCTTTGACAAAGGGTTTCCATAACGTGCATTTCATGGGTAATAACTACAATGGTGATGTTCAAACTCCGGTTGATGTCGCGTAAAAGTGAAAGCACGCCGCGGGTCGTTTCCGGATCAAGGGCGCTTGTCGCCTCATCGCAGAGCAAGACCTTGGGGTTGAGCGCAATAGCCCTCGCGATGGCAACCCTCTGCCGCTGGCCGCCGGATAACTGCGCTGGATAGCTGTCAGCCTTGTCCGGAAGGTTTACCAATTCCAGCAGCTCATACGCTCTTGCCCGCGCGTCTTTTCGTTTCCACCCTGCCACCTCCATGGGAAAGCGGATGTTGTCAAGAGCGTTTCGCTGCATCAGAAGGTTGAATTGTTGGAATATCATTCCCATGGATTGTCTTGCTTTGTATAACTGTGCCCGCGTAAGAGCGGAGAGCTCGCAGCCGTCGAAAATGATACTGCCGGAGGTAGGCTTTTCAAGATAATTGATACATCGCACCAGAGTGCTCTTGCCGGCGCCGCTTTTCCCGATGATACCGAAAATTTCGCCCTCTCCGATTTCCATATCAATATCTTCAAGGACAGAAGCTTCGCCGAATTGTTTACAGAGCTTGTTGATTTGAATAATGGCGCCTATATGGCTTACCTCCTACTAAGTATATAATATTAATATGTTTTATATATTATATCATGATTAAAAGGCAGTCAATATAATTTCATATAATAAATATATATTTAGTAAGCATTTCCTTTTGTTGCTTATTTCTGTGGGAAGTTATTATACAAAAATAACAAAGCTCCGGTTGCAAAACCGAAGCTTTTATTATAAAGAGGCTGTATCATGATTAAACAACAAAGGATTTTGCCACCTCGGAGGCGGTGGCGGCGTCCGGCGTGTATGCGTCCGCGCCGATTTGATCACAGAAACTCTGTGTTACAGGCGCACCGCCTACCATCACCTTGACCTTATCCCTAAGCCCTGCTGCCTTCAGCGTTTTAATCACAACCCTTTGCTGATCCATTGTCGTGGTGAGCAGGGCGGAAAGTAAGAGTATTTGCGGTTCATGCTCATTAACGGCCTACGACCTGGAATCCCGCTCCTTCCAGCATCATCTTGACGAGGTTTTTACCTATATCGTGCATATCACCCTTGACAGTCCCGATTACTGCCTTGCCGATAGAGGTAACGCCTTCCTCAAGCAGCTTTGCCTTTAACGCTTCCGTGCCCATATTTAAAGCTCTTGCGACAACCAATACTTCCGGCACAAAGACTTCATTTCTTTTAAACCTGGCTCCAAGCTCTCCCATCCCTTTTAGCAGGCCGCCATTCAGTATCTCTTGTGCGGAGGTTCCGCTGCCGAGCGCTTCCGTTATAAGTTGTACTACCTCTTTTGCTTTTCCTTTTTGCATGGCGACAGATATATTTTCTAATAATGACATAGACCTACACTCCTACATATCGTATTTTTTCGGATCAAGCTTTTCACACTCGCCTACGATGTTTTCGGTAAACTCGCCTACATCATCCGGCAAATCTTCAACAGCTTCATTGAGCTTTTCAAGCCACATCAATTCTTTGTCGCTCAGAAGCAAATCACCTTTGTGATGTGCCGATTGAATATGAGAAAACGCGAGTGACGCGGCTTTTTTGGCTTTTGGATAATAACCGTCAACCATAACAAGCTCTTTGGATATATCAAGCACAACATCGGGGCGCAGGACATATGCCTGCGGGTCAAGCCTGCTGTCGCTATCCGCATGTAAATCGCGGAGCAGCAGGGCGGTTTCATTGTCTCTTTCCGACGCGGTGTTCATCAGGCGGCAGTCATACACAAGCTGTTCAAAAGATACGGTGGGAGCCATACCGCCAAGCAGTTTGATATTTTGAATTGATTCGTTGCTCCATATATCGGCAACGCATGCCGCCACATTGCCCACCGGGGAAAGATGCGCGCAGGAGGCCGTTCTGCCTTCCATCGAAATCGGCGTGCCGGTGATCGCTTTTACATAGACGCCCTCGTAACCACAATCCTTATGCGGCCCTTTCGCCCCGCATTCAATAGCCACGAGGCTCCTGATTGATGAAACAACCCTGACAGCTGCCGCGAAAACGCGCGGTATGTAGCTCTTGTCCGCAAGCACCATTGCCGTATTCGCAAAGCCACAGGCTGTATCTCCCGATGCAATCGACCCTGTTTTATCGGATATTTTCACGATTTCGGTCCAGAGCTTGTTCATATCGGTACAGCCAAGTACGGACAAAGCAAATATTGATTTTGAAATATCGCAGTACATGACCGCTTCATCATGTACCTCTTTGCCGCCCACCGATTCAATGGCCAACAAATCCGCCCCGGTTTTTGCGCATCCCTCAAAGGTTTCGAGCATAGCCTCCCAATGTCTGCCGTGCCACATATGCTCTAAGTCGTCCCCTTCGCGTATGTCATTCGGGGTAATTCTTACAGCGCCTTTGATCCCGTGCTTTACTTCATATTCCTTTACAATGTCCACAACGGTTTTGCACACCTCGATGCCCCATTTAGGTTCAAAGGTCATCGGCGGCAAGGTTTCAATTTCGGCCACAAAGCCGGGAACTTGAAGTTCTTTTGACCTTTCGCAGATTCCCGTGATGATTTCCTTGTAATTGGCGATCACATCCGGCATGGTTTCTTTCGCAATTGTCATCGTCGGAAGCGTAAAGTTTATCTCCGGATACATAGTTCCCCCGCCGATTACCATACCGTTTTTCAACACGACCGGATACAGCGCTTTCCCGTATATAAAATCGGACAGATTTTTATACGCGGTTTCAGTAAAATTCTGCTTTGCCATTTCAACACTCCTTTAATTGTAGTTGGTATGACAAAGTTTATTACATAAGGCAATAAAAGTCTTGTACGAACGCGCTTTTTTTAGTAATATTATATTTATTCTATATTACCTATCTATTTTATATATTTTGAAGATGGAATACAAACGGTAATTGTGATAAAATAAATATTATTTAGATACTTAAACGAAAATGATACGAGAGGGATAAATGAAAAATTATTATAAAATATTGATATATGGGGTCGATGCGTTATGATCTATTTGGATTACGCGTCCAACACACCGGTTGACCCGGACGTGTTAGAAAGCTTTTGTCGGACGGAAAGACAGTTTATCGGAAATCCGAGCGCGAAGCATGAAGCGGGACGGCTGGCCCTGTTGGAGATGGAGCGGATCACGGAAAGCATTGCTGAAATGATAGGCGCAAAACCATTGGAGATCATTTACACTTCCGGAGCCAGCGAAGCGAACAATCTCGCGTTGAAGGGGCTTGCGCGCGCTTACCGCCACAACGGGAAGCACATCCTGTCCACCTGCCTGGAGCATCCTTCCGTCGGCGGCGCGCTGACCGCGCTCCAGGAACAGGGCTATGATGTTGACCTGATCGATATCCGTCCGGACGGGAGAGTGGATCTGCTGCACCTAAAGGAGCTGCTGTGCCGGGATGCTGTCATCGTATCGGTGTGCTGGGCGGACAGCGAATTGGGGGCGCAGCAACCCATCCGGGAGATCGCCGAAATCCTGCGAGAGTACCCGGCTTGCCGGTTTCATGTGGACGCGACGCAAGCGGTGGGAAAGCTGCCGGTAAGCTTCGACGGCATCGACTGTATGACTTTCGCGCCGCACAAATTCCACGGGCTGAACGGGTGCGGGATTCTCCTGAAACGTGAAGAAATCGTTTTGGAGCCGTTGATCCACGGCGGGGCAAGTACCACCATCTACCGCAGCGGAACTCCGGCGCTGGCATTGCCAGCTTCGACGGAGCGGGCTTTGGAGTTGGCGTTGCGGGAACGGGAATCAAGATTTGAAACGGTCAAATCGTTGCGGGAAAAGCTGGTTCATGCTTTAGCGCGATATCCGTTGGTACGGATCAACAGCCCGGCTGACGGAAGCCCCTATATCCTGAATATTAGTGTAGCAGGCGTGAAAGGCGACGTGTTCCGTTCGGCACTGGACAAACGGGGAGTCTGCATATCCGTCAAGTCAGCCTGCTCGGTACCAGGAACGCCATCCCGGCCTGTGTACGCTGTGAGCCGCGATAAGAAAAACGCGATGTGTTCATGGAGGATCAGCTTGAGCCATCTTACAACCGAGCAGGAGATCGCGGAGTTCCTGAGAATATTTGATCTTTGCTACAAGGAGTTGACCAAATGAATCGTGAGCTTACGGCCTGCCAGTTAATCGAGCGCAGCATCCGTAAAAAATTCCGCAAGACCTTATGGAATCCCTTTGTCGGCGGTATTAAGCGGTATGAGCTTATAAAGCCAGGAGATAAAATCGCCGTGTGCATTTCCGGCGGAAAGGATTCCATGCTGATGGCAAAGCTGATGCAGGAGCTCCACCGCCACAGCGAAATCAATTTTGAGCTTGAGTTTCTTGTCATGGACCCCGGTTACAATGAAATCAACCATCAAAAGGTCGTCAGCAACGCCGCCCTTCTGGAAATCCCGATTACGGTCTTTGAATCCGATATCTTTGAGGTCGTCGCAAAAACGGAGCAGTCGCCCTGCTATCTATGTGCCAGAATGCGCCGGGGGTATCTCTACGGGAAGGCTCAGGAGCTCGGCTGTAATAAAATCGCGCTGGGACATCATTTCAACGATGTAGTGGAAACCACACTGATGGGTATGCTGTACGGCGCGCAGATACAGACCATGATGCCAAAGGTACATAGCAAGAATTTTCCCGGTATGGAGCTTATCCGACCGATGTATTGTGTGCATGAGGACGATATCATTGCCTGGAAGCGGTATAACGATTTGGAGTTTATCCAGTGCGCCTGCCGGTTTACCGAAAGCTGTACCATGTGCGACAACGGCGGCGGCGGTTCCAAACGCCAGGAGATCAAAACCTTGCTCAAGCGCCTAAATCGGGAGCACAAGGATGTAGAAAAGTGCATCTTTCAAAGTATGCACATGGTAAATCTGGAAACGGTGATCGGTTATAGGATGGACGGGCAGGAACACAGCTTTTTGGAGGGTTATGATAAAAGCCGGGATGACTTTGGCACAAACAGCAAATGAGGATAGTTGCCAGCTAAATCTGATTTGAACAATAATCCTTTTCTTATAAAATAAAGAACAGCGGCCTCATACATGGCCGCTGAGTAGAAGAAAAAAGGGTCAAACCAATTATCAAATTTTTATATGCTGTAATCGTCAGCGTTATTATCACCATCTATGATATCTTGCAATGTAATACCGTCCAAATACTCGTTTATTAGTTTGTTCAATCCTTGCCATACCGGTAGGGTTTTACAGAAACCGCTTCTTTCGCATAAATTGGGATCGGTTTCAAGGCAGGCAACAGGGCAGAGATTTCCCTCAGTAATACGCAGGATTTGCCCCACCGTACATTTTTCAGGTGGCTGCGCAAGCATGTATCCTCCCTGATATCCACGGTTTGTGCGCAGGAGGCCGGATTGATTCAGTATCCCGACTATTTGCTCCAGATATTTTTTTGAAATATCCTGCCTTTCGGCAATATCCTTGAGTGATATATAGCCTTGGTCTTTATGTTCAGCGAGGTCAAGCAGCATGCGTAACGCATACCTTCCCTTGGTTGAAATTTTCAATATTTCCACCTCCAATTCATACTACTTCCCAGTATATCATAGGCAAACTATGCTTTCAAGCTTTCTATCTATTGACAATGAGGTTCTTCCACTCTATAATAATCCATATTAAGTCTATGGGTATTATGTCATTATTTCTCCCAATATCGGAAAACTATGCGCGAAGCGCTGTTAACTTTCAAAAGGCAAATAAAAATCATGAAAGAAGGATTTCACAATGAGCAGTAACAGGAATTACAAGTTTGAAACACTTCAGCTCCATGTCGGGCAGGAAACGCCTGATCCCATAACCGACGCGAGAGCCGTACCGATCTATCAGACGTCCTCATATGTTTTCAAGGACTGCGCGCAGGCGGCAGGCCGCTTTGCCCTTTCCGAAGGCGGCAACATCTACACACGGTTGATGAATCCAACCTCCGATGTGTTTGAGAAGCGCATCGCGGCTTTGGAGGGCGGCGCGGCTGCTCTTGCCACGGCGTCGGGCGCAGCCGCGGCTACATACGCCATACAAAACATCGCCAAGTCGGGCGATCATATCGTTTCCGACAACGCGATCTATGGCGGAACCTATAATCTGTTTGCCCATACCTTTGAGGATTACGGTATTGCGACCACCTTTGTGGATGGCGGCGATCCTCAGAATTTTGAAAAGGCTATTCTTCCCAATACCAAAGCTATTTTTATCGAGAGCCTCGGCAATCCCAACTCGACCATAGTGGATATTGAGGCCGTCGCAAAAATCGCCCATAAAAATGGCATCCCGCTGATCGTGGACAACACCTTCGCCACGCCATATCTGCTGCGGCCCATCGAATACGGGGCTGATGTGGTGATACACTCGGCGACAAAATTCATCGGTGGCCACGGTACATCAATCGGTGGCGTGATTATCGATAGCGGTAAGTTCGACTGGACCCAAAACGATAAATTCCCCGGACTTTCACAGCCCAATCCCAGCTATCACGGTGCGGTATTCACCGAAGCGGCGGGAAACCTTGCCTATATCATTAAAATCCGCACAACCCTGATGCGGGATACCGGCGCGGTGCTTTCCCCGTTCCACTCATTCATTTTCCTGCAAGGGCTTGAAACGCTTTCTTTGCGTGTGGAACGGCATGTGGAAAACGCCTTAAAAGTGGTGGATTATCTTTCAAAGCATCCGCAGGTGGAAAAGGTCAACCATCCTGAGCTTTCAGATCACCGTGACCATGCTCTGTATGAAAAATACTTCCCGAACGGCGCAGGTTCCATCTTTACCTTTGAGATAAAGGGCGATGCGGACAAAGCTAAAAGCTTCATAGACCATCTGGAGTTGTTCTCGCTTCTGGCAAACGTGGCGGACGTGAAGTCCCTGGTAATACATCCAGCATCCACCACCCACTCGCAGATGAGCGAAAGCGAGTTGCTCGGCTCCGGCATCAAGCCGAACACTATACGCCTGTCCGTCGGCACAGAGCATATCGACGACATCATCGGCGATTTGGAAAACGCATTGGAAGCAGTCAAATAGCAAGTGGATATATCCTTGTTAATCGGACGGTGAGATGAGGAATTTCACCGTCCGATCCGTTATGGAAGCCGCAACGCCGGTTCTGGTAAGGAAAGGAAAGAACACCAAATGAAAGCGTTGATTGCCATGAGCGGCGGTGTGGACAGCTCGGTCGCGGCTTATCTCATGCTCGAAAAAGGGTTTGACTGTACGGGCGCCATGATGAAGCTCTATACAAATGACGACATTGGACTGAGCCGGGAGAACGGATGCTGTTCGCTTGCGGACGTCGGGGACGCACGCGCCGTGGCGTTTTCGCTGGGCATCCCGTTTTATGTGTTTAACTTTACCGATTGCTTTACAAATCAGGTAATTCAGCGGTTTGTCAATGCCTATCAAACAGGAGTTACGCCAAATCCCTGTATTGATTGCAACCGCTATATCAAATTTGGCAGGTTTCTCATAAGAGCCCGCGAAATCGGGATGGATTACATCGTGACAGGGCATTACTCCCGGATTGAATATGATAAGGGCAGCGAACGGTATCTTCTTAAAAAAGGCGCCGACGCTTCCAGAGATCAGAGCTATGTATTGTACATGGCGACGCAAGAGCAGCTATCCCGGACATTATTCCCTTTGGGCGAGCTCCACAAATCAGAGGTGCGCGAAATCGCGCATGAGCAGGGCTTTGTTAACGCGAAGAAACATGACAGTCAGGATATTTGCTTTGTGCCGGACGGGAATTATTCCAAATTTATTGAGGGATACACCGGAACCGTACTAAAAAAAGGCCGTTTTGTGGATACACGCGGAAGTGATTTGGGCGAACATAAAGGCATTATCCATTATACCGTAGGCCAGAGAAAGGGGCTCGGGCTGTCGATGCCGACGTCAGTATACGTTTGCCGGATCTGTCCTGAAAGCAATACAGTGGTCATAGGAACAGAGGACGAGCTTTATTCAAAAACACTGACCGCCAAGGATATCAACCTGATCCCTTTTGAAAAGCTCGACGCTCCAATGAAAGCCAGGGCAAAAGTCCGTTATAGGCAGCCGGAGCAACCCGTGATTGTGCGTCAAATTGATTCGGACACGCTCCACCTCACATTCGACAGCCCACAGAAGGCAATCACAAAAGGACAGGCCGTTGTCATATATGACGGCGATGTTGTAATGGGTGGGGGAACTATTGCGTGAGCGGAAAGGATGGTATCGCTGTGCAGAAGGTATATGGAAGCTCTAACAGAACATAAAAGGAGGGAAAACCGATAGTTATAATTGACTAAATCACGCTTAATTATTTAGGCGGTGGACACATTGCTGTGCCGCTATCCTCCTTCGGCGCAAAATTAGGATTTCATGTCGTTGTATTTGACGACCGGACATCCTTCGCCAACACGGCCCGTTTTTTCGAGCGCAAACAGTAATCTGCGATGGGTTTGCTAACATCAATGAACGCTTGAATATAAGAAAGAGCGATTACATCGTAATAGTAACCAGAGGTCATCGGCATGACGCCTTATGTCTGCGCGAAATTTTGGAAGGTGAATTCCCTTGTTATGTTGGAATGATCGGTTCCAAACGCAGGGTTGCAATTATAAAAAAGCAATTAGAGGAGGAAGCCGACGCCGTTTCCAAGCTTAATCAACTGCACACTCCGATAGGACTCCCAATCGGTGCGGTCACACCGGAAGAAATCGCGTTATCAATACAAGAGGGGCTCTGATGAATCGATCTTGTATATGGATTGAGCAGAAGCTGGGAAACTTTCAGTGAGCTTTATGGTATAAGCATAATAGAAAGCTAGCGTTCATGAGATATCCCTAATCAAGTTCTTCAAGGAGGTATCAATATAACCTTTTATATTGTAAATCTCATCCCAGTGCGCCAGAATGTTGTCAAACATCCTGGAGAATGCTTCACTCTCCAGCGCCGCGACGACAAGTTCCGGATGATTGGCCTTATTAAGCTTTTTCAGGAGCTGAGCGGCCAGTTCCTCCAGGATCTCGACGATGACGAACTTATACCGCTCCGCGTCCTCGTCACAATCAAACAGGCATGCTCTTTGCTTCAGTTCACCCCAACTCTCAGCTTCGCTCAAAAGGTAATCGTAGTTCATTTTCTTTTTTACCTCATGTAAGGAAAAGATAGGAATGTCATCAACACCTTGCGGCCGCTGCGGGCGCCGCTGATGATTATTTACCTGTTCCGTTATGAAATAACTGTTTTTTGTAGAGATATTATTTATATTAGGATGTCCGAAATTCTGCGACACGGTTTTATCGGATACCGGTTTATCGGATATCACTTTTTCTGACATTGTATTACAGGACACCCCTATACCCGCGGAATATCCCGTTACATTGCCATCTGTACCGTTTTCCACTTTTTCGGACGCCGCCCTACGGGCGCGTTGGAGGCTGGTGGGGGTGTCCACGGTGTCCTCCAGGCGGTAGATACACACCTCGTATTTGCCGTTGCTTCGACCCTGTTCCACGGTAATATAGCCGTACTCCAGGAGCAAATTAAAGTGCTTATAGTATGTATTCTTTGACAGCTTCAGTTCTCGGATGATGGTGGTCGCCCTGGGAAACGCCGTGGTACCCATCCCGGCAAAGGATGCGAAGTAGGAATAAATGCCCTTGGCTTGGGCGGTAAGGCGTTTATCCAGCATGACAAGCTTGGGGATGGTCCCGAAGCCCTTGGCCCGGATATTCTCAAATACCAGCATATTGGTCAGGTCATCCTCCGGCTGCACCTGCACCTTGACGTCATAGGATGGAACCGTCTGTACGATGGTGTAGATATTGCCTGATGGTGTCCGCTCTTTTGCGATGTAGCCTTTTTCTACGAGGGTAGCCAGATGCTTGGTAAAGGTGTCCTTGTTGACGCACATGTCCCTTGTAATCTTATCCCGCTTCGGAAAAGCCTTTTCGCTGTTTCCCGCATATGAGCAAAGATAGGCGTAGATGGATTTGGCGATCAGCGGTAGATCCCGGTTGCGCATTACGGCCTTGTAGATTTTGCCGTATCCTTTGCTATCAATATTTACACTGCTGGACATGGTAGCACCTCAATTCATAAATTTGTATTGAACTGCTTCCATTGACAATAGATAGAAGGGTAAGAATCGAGTATAAATAAATACGCCATTTACGAATTTACTGCTTCGCAAATGGCGTTCGTTTTTTCTATAAATGGGAAAAAGGCGATAATAATGCGCTAAATTAACCCGTGGTGCTATTAAAAGATGAGGGATTTGATACAGATGGGATTGGGGTTGCCGATGCAGACATTGATAAGGAAAGCGACCGCAAAAGCCAGAAGTTTAGAGGACAAACGCGT
>Ga0153947_1000578_pt1 | contig 18202 bp, 15 predicted proteins | sample TSNJ031MetaG_FD_104697 | JGI IMG/M metagenome (GOLD analysis project Ga0153947, IMG submission 104697) | Attine ant fungus gardens microbial communities from New Jersey, USA - TSNJ031 MetaG | ecosystem: Host-associated > Fungi > Mycelium > Unclassified | place: USA: New Jersey, Wharton State... | reverse complement strand
TCGGGGTCGATGCACTCCATGGCGGCCATATCGGTTTTGCGCAGATCCTCGGGGTTGCCGCTGAGGCATACCCAGCGGAAGGGCCCATAGCCGTAGTCAAAGAGCTCAGGCCCCAAAATGTCCTCCACATAGGAGGGGTAGATAAAGCCGTCCTTCTCGTCGATGCCGTTTTTGGAGACCTCCTTGACGCCCGCGTCGTACACGGCCTTCAGGAAGGAGTTGCCATAGTCAAAGAAGTAGCTGCCCTTTTTGGCAAGGGCCTTGATGGCCTCAAAGTGGGTGCGCAGCGTCTCATCCACTGCCTTTTTAAAGCCCTCGGGATCCTTGGCAAGGGCCTCGGTGCGCTGTTCAAAGGTCATGCCCTGGGGGCAATAGCCGCCGTTGTAGGCGTTGTGGCAGGAGGTTTGGTCGGAAACCAGGGGGATATGGATGTCTTGCTCCACAGCGTATTGGAGCAGATCCACGATGTTGCCGTGGTAGGCGATGGAGATGGTTTCCTTTTTATCAATGTATTCCTGGGCGATGGCAAAAACCTCCTCCAGGTTGTCGGAAATCTTGCCTACCCAGCCCTGGTCGTGGCGGGTCTTGATGCGGGAGAGGTCAACCTCGGCCACAATGCCCACGCCCCGGGCAATTTCAATGGCCTTGGGCTGCGCGCCGCTCATGCCGCCCAGGCCGCTGGTGACGAACAGCACGCCGGCCATATCCTGGTCATGGGCCAGGCCAAGCTGCTGGCGGCCCGCGTTGAGAAGCGTGTTGTAGGTGCCGTGGACAATGCCCTGGGGCCCGATGTACATCCAGCCGCCGGCGGTCATCTGGCCATAGTTGGCCACGCCCATTTCCTCGGCGATTTCCCAATCGTCCTGGTTGTCAAACATGCCGATCATCAGGGCGTTGGTGATGATAACTCGGGGGGCGGTGGGCTTGGAGGGGAACAGGCCCAGGGGGTGGCCGGATTCCAGCACCAGCGTCTGATCCTGGGTCATTACCTCCAGGTATTTTTTCACAAGCTGATACTGCATCCAGTTCTGGAAGACGCTTCCCGTCTCCCCGTAGGTGACAAGCTCATAGGGGTAGAGGGCGATTTCAAAATCCAGATTGTTGTCGATCATCACCTGAAACGCCTTTGCCTCCACGCATTTGCCCTGGTATTCGCCGATGGGCTTGCCGTAGATGCGGCCCTGGGGACGGTAGCGGTAGCCGTAAATGCGGCCATAGGTGGTCAGCTCCTCCATAAACTCGTCCGCCAGCTGGGCGTGCAGGTTCTCGGGGATGTAACGCAGCGCGTTTTTCAGCGCTATCTTGGTCTGTTCCTCGGTGAGGCGGAAGCCGCGGCTGGGAGCGCGGCGGATGCCCTCCTCAAACTTGGGGTACTCGGGCAGCGTGCCGTCAAGCTTGATCTGCATGGCCTGGTAAATTTCGGTGTTTTTCATTGAATATACCTCCTTAAAATCTGCATTACTCATTGGTGGCTATGTTCATTACGGGCTGGAAACCCATAATAAAAAACTGGAAAATCCCCGGATTGCATTGGCCTGCGGTCTATGCTATACTGGTGCCGCGTAAGCCAGGTATAGGAGGGAAGGAAATGTGTCCGTTTATGACACTGGACAGGGAGGCGAAAACGCCGTTGTCCAGGCAGATTGTCAAAGGGGTAGTGGAGGGGATCGAAAACGGCCTGCTGCTGCCGGGGGACAAGCTGCCTACCGAAAGGGAGCTGGCGGAGGAGCTTGACGTTGCCAGGGGCACCGTTAAGAATGCCTACAAAAAGCTGGAGAGGATGCGGCTGGTAAAAACCCGGCAGGGAAGCGGCAGCTTTATCATCAGGGATGAGGAGCTCACCGAGCGCATTCAGAGGGAGAACGCCTCGGGTATGGTGGCGCAGATGGTGGCGGCGCTGAAGGGATACGGTATGCAGGCGGAGGAGATCCGCCAGCTTGTGGACCTGGCCCTCTGCCAGGACGCCAACAAAAGATTGAATCTCGCCATTATCCACGACAGCCCCGAAATACTTTTGGACTGTAAAAAGCAGCTGGGCTACCTGCCGGGGGTGTCTTTGTCCATATTTATAGAGGCGAGCATCACCGAGGATCAAAGCCCGGAAACCCTTTTGGGCGGCTTCGACGTTATCGTCGTCCCGTCCTCCCACTATGAAAACGTGATTAAAATGCTGCCCAATCTTCAGGAGCGGGTCATCGAGGCGGCCATATCCCCCGCAAACGATACGATCATTCAATTGACCGCGCTTCCCAGGGGTGCTCGAATTGGAATCATATGCAGAACCAATTCGTTCCTGAAAACGGTGCGGGGTATTCTGGAATCCTTTGATTTTCACAGCGACCGGATTTTATCCTTCTTTGAAATGGACTATACGGTTCAGACCTACTTTCCCGGGGGAATTGACGCGCTTATTTCCTACGGGGACGCACATATCTTCACAGATCCGGATTTTGCCTTCCGAAATGAGGAGTTTTTGGTGAAGGGCGGCTGCCTGATAGCATTCCACCACCAAGTCGAGCGTGGTACACTCATTTACATCGAGGATCGGGTGCGCCAGCTTTTAGGGAGAACCACAGTACCGGGAAGAAGGTAGGTGTACCGGTTGGAACTGAATTGCACTATACCAATTTAGCTCCTATTTAATTATAATACCTTTTGCGCCTTGCTGTCAATAACCTCTGAAAAATTCGGCATAACACCAAAAAAACGAAGATTTCGGCTTTAATGCCGTCTGCGATTAAAGGGGTTTTGCTTGATTCTTACAAATTGGTATATCTCAATAGTATTGGTACATACTATTGAATGGTCATATGCGCCAATCTTCTGTATCCATATGAAACCCGGAAGCGCCCTGCGAGAAGGGCGTTTTCTTTGTCAGTAAGCCATATCTTAAGCTGGCGGAAACGGATGACGCCATTATCTCGCATAGATGACAAAAAACGGTCTTGATATTTGTGCACTTTTAATATTGCATCATTGGCTCTCAAGTGGTACTATATGACTAGCCCAATATGAAGCCAATCAATTGGAACCTAGCTAATTGGAACCTGGCCCTTCCGATTGTATTTTCCGCAAATGTCCTTTTGTTGCAGAGGGGATACTTTATCATATTGGATCTAAGCTTGACACCATTTTTTTAAAACATACACTGAAAACAAAGAGAACAGGAGTTGGGTTAATCATGGCAAAATTGATCGAATGCATTCCGAATTTCAGCGAGGGCCGCAATCAGGATACCATTAACGCGCTGGTGAAGGAGGCGCAGAGCGTTCCCGGCGTAGTGCTGCTGGATCATTCCTCCGATGCCAGCCACAACAGGAGCGTATTTACCATGGTAGGCGATCCCGACGGCATTGCCGAGGCCGCTTTCCGCCTGTGCAAGCTTGCCAGCGAAAAAATTGATATGACGAAGCATCAGGGCGAGCATCCCCGCATGGGCGCCACAGACGTCATTCCTTTTGTACCCATTAAGGACACCACCGCCGCCGAGTGTGTGGAGCTTTCCAAAAAGGTGGCCGCCCGCATCTATGACGAGCTGAAAATCCCCAGCTTCCTTTATGAGGACAGCGCCTCCGTTCCCGGCAGAAAAAATCTGGCCACCTGCCGCAAGGGCCAGTTTGAAGGAATGCCCGAGAAGCTGCTCCAGGAGGAATGGGCCCCCGACTTTGGCGAGCGCAAAATTCATCCCACCGCGGGCATCACCGCCATCGGCGCCAGAATGCCCCTCATCGCGTTTAATGTGAACCTGAATACCTCGGATATCAACATCGCCAACGCCATTGCCAAGACCATCCGGGCCTCCAGCGGCGGATATAAGCACTGCAAGGCCATCGGCGTCATGCTGGAGGACAGAAATATTGCGCAAGTCTCTATGAATATGGTAAACTATGAAGGCACCCCCCTCTACCGGGCCTTTGAGGCGATCCGCTCCGAGGCCAGGCGCTGGGGCGTATCCATAATCGGCAGCGAGATCATCGGCCTGACCCCGGTGAAGGCGCTGGTGGACACCGCCGCGTATTACCTCCAGGTGGAGGATTTCGACTACGACAAGCAGGTTCTGGAGAACCACCTGTTGGGCTAAGGTACGTTAATAAGCGTGGAATAAGCGAACAACAAATTGGAAAGGGGCATATCAGCTATGGAATTCAAGAGTGATATTCAGATTGCGCAGGAAAACGCCATGCATCCCGTCCGGCAGGTAGCGCAGGAGGCCGGGATAGATGAAAAATATGTGGAGCAATACGGCAACTACAAGGCAAAGATCGATTACAGCCTGCTGACCGACCAAAAGGACGTGCCCGACGGCAAGCTGATTCTGGTGACCGCTATCAATCCCACCCCGGCGGGAGAGGGAAAAACCACCACCACGGTGGGCCTGGCGGACGGCCTGCGCAAGCTGGGGAAAAAGTCGGTGGTCGCCCTGCGTGAGCCCTCCCTCGGCCCGGTATTTGGCGTTAAAGGCGGCGCGGCGGGCGGCGGATACGCCCAGGTGGTTCCCATGGAGGATATCAACCTTCATTTCACCGGCGACTTCCACGCCATCGGCGCGGCCAACAACCTGCTGGCGGCTATGATCGACAACCATATCTTCCAGGGCAACGCGCTGGCCATTGATTGCCGCCGCATCACCTGGAAGCGCTGCGTGGATATGAACGACCGCCAGGTGCGGAATATTACCTGCGGACTGGGGGGCAAGGTCAACGGCGTTCCCCGGGAGGACGGCTTTGATATTACCGTGGCCTCCGAGGTAATGGCGGTGCTTTGCCTTAGCAAGGACATCGACGACCTGAAGGAGCGCCTGTCCAGGATGGTAATCGGCTATACCCGTGAGGATGTGCCCATAACGGCGGGACAGCTCAACGCCCAGGGCGCAATGGCGGCTCTGTTGAAGGACGCCCTCAAGCCCAATCTGGTACAAACCCTGGAGCACACCCCGGCCCTGATCCACGGCGGGCCCTTCGCCAACATCGCCCATGGCTGCAACTCCGTCACCGCCACCCGCATGGCGCTGAAGCTGGGCGATTACGCCGTCACCGAGGCGGGCTTCGGCGCCGACCTGGGGGCGGAGAAGTTTATCGACATCAAGTGCCGCATGTCCGGCCTGAAGCCCTCCGCGGTGGTGGTGGTTGCTACCGTTCGCGCCCTCAAGCACCACGGCGGCGTGCCCAAGGCGGCGCTGGGCGAGGAAAACCTGGAGAAGCTGGAGCAGGGGCTTCCCAACCTTCTGCGCCATGTGGAGAATATCACCAATGTATTTAAGCTTCCCGTTGTGGTCGCAATCAACCGCTTCCCCACCGATACCGAGAAGGAGCTTGCCCTCATCGAGGAAAAGTGCAAAGCCCTGGGCGTGAACGTGGCCCTGTCGGAGGTATGGGGCAAGGGCGGCGAAGGCGGGCGGAAGCTTGCGGAGGAGGTTGTCCGCCTCTGTGAGCAGCCCAATGATTTCTCCTTCTGCTACAAAGCGGAGGATTCCATTGAGGAAAAGCTCAACGCGATTGTGCGGAAGGTATATCACGGCAGCGGCGTGGAGCTGGCCGGTCCCGCCCGGAAGCAGCTGGCGCAGCTGGAGGGCTTGGGCTTTGGGCACCTGCCTATCTGCATGGCGAAAACCCAGTATTCCTTTACCGATGACGCCGCCCAAACCGGAGCGCCCACCGGCTTTAAGGTAACCGTCCGCAATTTGAAGGTATCCGCCGGCGCAGGATTTATCGTGGCGCTCACCGGTGATATCATGACCATGCCCGGACTGCCCAAGGTGCCCTCCGCCGAGAAAATTGACGTGGACAACAACGGCCACATCTCCGGCCTGTTTTAGGCTATAAAAATACCACACAAGGAGGATACTTATGAAACTGGTAGAAATGTCAGTAGCGCAGTTTGATGAAATCCTTGCCTCGGATGCCGCGGCTCCCGGCGGCGGCTCCGCCGCCGCGCTGGAGGGGGCTCTGGGCATTGCCCTGACCCATATGGTGGGCGGGCTTACCCTTGGCAAAAAGAAATACGCGGAGCATCAGGAGATGATCGAAAACCTGATGGCCCAGGCGGAGCGGATCCGGAAGGATTTCATCGACGTCATTGACCGGGATACCGAGGCATTCAACGGGGTCAGCGCCGTCTTCTCCATGCCCAAGGAAACCGACGAGGAGAAGGCCGCCCGGGGGGAGGCCATGCAGATCGCGCTGAAGGCCTGCACAATCACCCCCTACGAGATGATGTGCTACGCCGTGGAGGCCCTGGAGCTGACAAACAGCGCCGTCGGCAAGTCCAACACCAGCGCCGCCAGCGATCTGGGGGTCGCGGCCCTCAGCCTCAAGGCAGCCATCCAGGGCGCTTGGCTGAACATACTCATCAATATCAGCGGCATCAAGGACGAGGCCTTTGTGGCAAAGTATCGCGCCGAGGGCGAGGCCATGCTGGCCAAGGCGCTGCCCCTTGCGGACAGCATCTACGAAACCATACTGGGTTCTTTGTAATTTTCATAATGTGTCTCCCCCGTAACCCAAGCAGTTGGGACGGGGGAGACATTTTAAAAGGAGGCATATGCGCTATGGCAACCTGTGAGATTATCCGCGGCAGCAGTTATCCGGTGAGCTCATGGTCAGGCGGGGAGACCACCCAGGTGTTTATTCTGCCCCGGGACGCCGTCTATGCGGAACGCAGCTTTCAGCTGCGCATTTCCAGCGCCACCGTCACGCTGGACAGCTCTGACTTTACCCCCTTGCCCGGCTTTCAGCGGCACATTATGCCCCTGGAGGGCGAGATGCGCCTGGAGCATGAGGGACACCACACAGTTACGCTGAAGCCCTACCAATCCGACTCTTTTGAGGGGAGCTGGAAGACGAAATCCTTCGGCAGGTGCGTGGATTTTAACCTCATGCACACCCCCGCCTGGATCGGTGGCATAAAGGCGGTTCAGGGCGGCATGGTAGACTGCGCCGGGGAATACACCGGATTTTACGCCCGGGAGGATCTGGAGGTGACTGTGAGAACCGGGGGGGAGATTATATTATATGATAAGCTTGCCAAGGGCGACTTTCTCATGGTACACTGTGACTGCCCCGGGGAAGAACCCCAAGCGGAGCTGACCGGGGAGTCCGGCGCTGTCCTTGCCGTGGTAACCGCCGTGGACAGGAGAGCCTGACGTTAAAAAGCAGTATCATCCTAATAATAGATATAAACCGATTACATTAAATTATTAAGAGGTAACTTTTATGAATAAAACGGTAAGAACCCAAATTTATATCACAGTCGCGATGGGCCTGCTTATTGCCATTGAGATTGTATTTACCCGGTTTTTAGCAATCCGGACGCCGATAGTCACCATTGGCCTGGGATTTATTCCTGTCTCTCTGGCGGCTATGCTGTACGGCCCCGTCAGGGGCGGCCTTGTGGCGGCGCTGGGAGATTTTATCGGCGCCATTCTCTTTCCCATCGGCCCCTATTTTCCCGGGTTTACCCTTACAGCCTTTCTCACGGGGATGGTTTACGGCCTGTTTCTGCATAAGAAGGCCTGCAAGCTGTGGAACATCGCAGGCGCGGTTTTGCTGATTAATGTGGTGCTGAATCTCACAATGGATACCTATTGGCTCTATCTGATTACAGGTAAAGGGATGCTGGCGCTGCTGCCCCCCCGCCTTTTAAAATGCGCGCTGATGGCGCCGGTACAGGTTGCCGGAGTGCAGCTTATCAGCAGAACCATTGGTAACAGGCTGATTGTGCGCTATCAGTCCCAGTCTGCATAAGCGCAGGGGGGAAGGATATGAATTACTTCACACCGTCGGAAATTGTGGAGATCGCCAAGGAAAAAGGGGTAGAAAAGGCCAACAGCAGCCCCAAAAAGCTTCTGGTGCTCTCGTTTTTAGGCGGCATGTACATCGCCCTGGGCTTCCTGGCTTATGTACGGGTTGCAGGCACCATGCCCGCGGAGTGGGGCAGCTTTTCCTCCTTTTTGGGGGCGTGCGTGTTTCCCATCGGCCTTATCGCGGTATTGCTGGAGGGGGGCGAGCTGATTACCGGAAATATGATGGTGATGCCCATAGCCCTGGCCAGAAAGGCCATTACCCCCAAGGGTCTTATCTACAACTGGGCTTTGGTTACGCTGGGCAACCTGCTGGGCGCTGTGGCAACCGCCTATTTCTTCGGCCATGTTGTCGGGCTTACCGAGGGTGTTTTTCTGGAAAAGACCATTGCAATCGCCACCGCCAAGGTTTCCCAGGATTTTTCCCCGTCTCTCGTATCCGGGGTAGGCTGTAATATCTTTGTTTGCATGGGTGTCTGGCTTTGCTTTGGCGCAAAGGATTTTACCGGCAAAATTTTAGGCATTTGGTTTCCCGTGATGGTTTTTGTAGCCATCGGCTTTCAGCATGTGGTGGCCAATATGTTTATTGTCCCCGCCGCCCTGTTCAGCGGCGCGTCCGCCCTGACCTGGGGCCAGTTCTGGATGAGCTGCATCCCGGTCTACATAGGCAATGTTATCGGCGGCGGCGTTATGCTGGGGCTTCTGTACCATATCGCTTATCCGGTTCAGGTAAAGGGGTAACGCAATTAGCAGTTCTTGTTGATTTTACTTCAATAATCAATTATACTTAGTAATTGGTGATAATTATGAGAATAAGCCCCGACTCTTATATCGGAGACAACGGCACTTTCAGCTTGATGAAGAATATGAATCTGGAAAAAGTGTATAAGATCATCCTGCTGAACAACCCTACATCCCGGATTGAGATATCGAAAATCGCGGGACTTAACCAAACCACAGTCTCGCATTGCGTCAAATTCCTTCTTGAAAAGGGAATCATAGAGGAAGTGGGCATTCTGGGGAAATCGGTCGGAAGACCGCCCACCTCCATTGTGCTTCGCAAGCAATTTGGCGCGTTTGTAGGCATTGAGATCAACGTTATGGGAACCAAGATACTCGTTACGGACATTTACGGCAAAGAGCTGATGCACAAGAAATCCATGGAAATGCACCGAAGCCCGGCGCAGTTTCTCGATATTTTGGAGGAATCCATCCTTGAAATCCGGGCCCAGTGCAGGGGAAAAGGCATGGATATAGCCGGTATCGGCATAGCTGTAATCGGCAGCTTCAACATGAAAACAGGCGTGGTGGAGCACATCTCCACCATGCCCCAGTGGGACGGCTGCGCTTTTGAACAGGCTGTCAACGAGAGGGTGCCGGACATTCCGGTATTGTTTATGAAAACCAGCATCGCCGGCGTTTGGGGGGAAATTCACTTTGGAAAATCCAATCCCATGGAAAACCTGGTGTTCATCAACGGCGGATGGGGCTTAACACTGGGCGTGTATATGCACGGCTGTATGCTTTACGGCGACGACGGATATTTTGGGCGTTTTGGGCACACTACCGTGGAGGTCAACGGCAGGGAATGCGCTTGCGGAGCAAGGGGCTGCCTGGATGCCTATGCTTCTGTGGGCGTGCTGATCCGGAATATCTATGGGGATGAGGTTTTTCAGGAAAGATACCTGACCGATATCCGCGAGCGGTGGGACAGGCAAGACCCCGTTGTGGTGCGGGCCATGGACGAGGCGGTGGAATACCTGGCAATCGCGGCGGCGAATCTGGTCAATACCTTTAATCCCGGCCAGCTCGTTTTTGGGGGCCTGCTGCACGTTATCTGCCGGGGGAATATGGAGCGGATCAATCGGCGCATGAACGAGACGATTCTCCCCCATTACCGCGATAAGCTGACGATTAGCTGCTCCAGCCTGGAGGAATATGGACCTACTTATGGCTGCGTTGCCTTTGTGAGGGAAAAGCTGATTGGACTGGTTAAATAAAGCAGCCGGGCTGCGGTTCTTCTTTTTGATGGTCGTGTTGCGGTTTGACGCTGCCACTGATATTTTTGCTTGATACCACGCACTATGCCAGCCGCTGTGCAGCGGGCTGGCATGTCGCTCATGCCGCGACGGGCAGTTACTTTTGGAGGAACAAAAGTAACCAAAATTCCCACGGGGGAGAGCCCCCGTGACCCCCCTGCACTCTGGGTAGCTGTCTCTCGTAATCTTGTAGTAGTTTAAAGGTATCTACGATATTTAAATAGGGGCACCGGCCCCTAAAACCCCCGCTTAAGGACTGCTAGTCCTTAAGAATCCAGTGTTCCTTGGCAAACGCTGTTGGCGCGGTGCCACGGGGTGTGCCGTCGGCGGGCTGCCGCCGGTTGCGGCGCGGCTTTTGGGAGAGCGGTTTTCAATCGCCCCTACGCGATTGCCGTATTCGGGGGCTGGCTTTTTTCGCCCTGGCGTTGCCAGTTGTAGCACGGGGTGCGCCTGTCACTCATGCCGCGTCTTTCCGTCTGAAAATAGTCATGTTATACAAATATAGCTGTGTAAAATTGAGGGATACAGCAATTGACACTTAAATGAAATGGTGATAAACTTTAATAAATTAATTTAAGTAATTAACAGATGCGAAACAAATTTAGCATGAGGAGGAACTACATTGAAGGCTATCATGGTTATGTACGACAGCCTGAACCGGCGCATGCTGTCGCCTTATGGATGTGACTGGGTCAAGACGCCCAACTTTGATCGTCTAAAGGAACGCACAGTCATGTTCACCAAGAACTATGCGGGCAGCATGCCCTGCATGCCGGCGCGCCGGGAGCTCCACACGGGGAGGCTGAACTTCCTGCACCGCAGCTGGGGGCCTATAGAGCCCTTCGACGACTCCATGCCCCGGCTTCTCAAGCAAAACGGAGTATACACCCACCTGACCACCGACCATGCCAACTATTGGGAGGATGGCGGTGCTACATACCACACCAAATACAGCACCTATGAGCTCCACCGGGGGCAGGAGGCGGATTTTTGGAAGGGACAGGTGGAGGATCCCGAGTTCCCGGAGGGGCCCGCTACCGTAGTCCGTGATCCCAAGGGCCCGGCGTGGCGGCAGCACAACGTCAACCGCCAGTTCCTCCACAGCGAGGAGGATATGCCTCAATGCAAGACCTTCAGCGCGGGGATTGATTTTATCCGGCGCAATATCCAAAGCGACAATTGGTTCCTGCATATTGAAAGCTTTGATCCCCATGAGCCCTATTTTACCCCGGAGCACTACAGGCAGCTGTACCCCCACAAATACGACGGCCCCGAGTTCAACTGGCCTCCCTACACGCAGGTTGGGGAGACGCCGGAGGAGGTTGAGCATCTCCGGTATGAATACGCCGCCCAGCTTTCCATGTGCGACCACTATCTGGGCCGGGTGATGGATATCATGGATGAGTTTGATATGTGGAAGGATACCATGCTCATTGTCAACACCGACCACGGAATCCTGCTTGGAGAGCATGACTGGTGGGCAAAATGCATCTCACCCTTCTACAACGAGATAGCCAATATCCCCCTCTTTGTGTGGGATCCCAGAAGCGGCCGTAAGAATGAGACGTGCGACCAGCTGACGCAGACAATCGACCTGGCCCCAACCCTGCTGGATTATTTCAATATCCCCATCCCCAAGGATATGCAGGGTGTGCCGCTGAAAGAGGCAATTGCGGAAAACAAGCCGGTTCGAGAGGCGTGTTTATTTGGAACCTTCGGCGGGCATGTCAACTGTACCGACGGGCGGTATGTCTATATGCTTGCCCCAAATCCGGATTTGGGCGGCAGCCCCTACCTGGGAGAGAATTTGTTCAACCATACGCTTATGCCTACCCATATACGCTCCGCCTTTTCTCAGGGCGAGCTTCAAAACGCCGTTCTGGCGCCACCCTTCTCCTTCACCAAGGGTATGCCGGTGCTCAAAACGCCGGGACAAATCAGGCTGTCCACCTTAGCGCCCCAGAATCTGCGGGAGGGCGTGCAATACAAGACCATGCTGTTTGACCTGGAAAATGACCCGGAGCAGAACACACCCATTGAGGACAAAGAGGCGGAGGAGATGATGCGCGCCCATATAGTACGGCTGATGCGTGAAAATGACGCCCCCCAGGAGCAATACCAGAGAATGGGATTGAAAGGAGAAATCTGACATGTTGCTTCAATTGTTAAAGAAGAATGCCGCCAGCGTGATCTTTTTTGTGTTCGGCGTGGTGGCGCTGGCCATGATGGACACGCAAATCGTCAGTAAAAATCCGGTTGTAGCGGCGGAATCCAGGCAGTTCCCCACGCTTATGCTGAGTATGATGGTTATTCTCAGCGCGCTTTCTCTCGTGTTGGAATATTTAAAGCTGAAAAAGGCCGCCAAGGCGACGGATGACGCTCCCGTATTCACCGCGGGGATGCGCAAGGTTATTACCGTAATTATTGCCATTGCCCTGTGGACCGTTCTGATAACCAAAATCGGATTTATTATCTCCACCGCCGCCCTGCTTCTGGTTATCACACTGGTCGCGGGCAATAGGAAACCGGTTTCAATCGCCTTGTTAACAGTGGTGTGTCCGCTGCTGGTCTACTACATCTTCTCGCAGCTGCTGAACACCCGGCTGCCTGAGATATTATTCAAATAGGGGGAAGAATATGGATATGTTATTGTCCGCACTGGCTAACGTTTTTACCCCGGCCGCTATTATAGCAATGCTCGGCGGCTCGGCGGTGGGTATGCTCATCGGCTCCATGCCGGGGCTTAGCGCCTCCATGGGTGTGGCTCTCTTCCTGCCGTTTACCTTCGGAATGGAGGCGTCCGCCGGTATCCTGCTCTTAATCAGCATTTATTGCTCGGCTATTTATTCCGGTTCCATTTCCGCGATACTCATCAACACCCCTGGCACATCGGCCGCTACGGCCACATTGCTGGACGGATTTGCCCTGACCAAAAAGGGGCAGGCCAGAAAAGCCCTGGATATGAGCTTGCAGGCGTCTGTTATCGGGGGGTTGCTCAGCGGCGTTGTGCTGCTGGCCTTTGCGCCTCAGATTGCCAGATGGGCCCTGACCTTCGGCCCGGCGGAGTATTTCGCCCTTGGGCTTATGGGGCTTACCATTATAGCCGGTGTCAGCAGCGAGGGCGTGGTCAAAGGACTGGCCTTGGGAGCCTTCGGCTTCTTTATCTCCACCATCGGCGTTGACCCCGTAAGCGGCATATCCCGCTATACCTTCGGCGTCAGGGATCTGGTTTCCGGCGTAGACCAAATCCCGGCCATGATCGGATTATTTGCCCTGGCGGAGATGTTTAATCAAATCGAATCCGGCGCAACGCGGCTGACGGGAGACGTCAAGATAGATAAGGATCGCCTCAGTTGGCGTCAGATGCTCCCATTTAGCAAGGTTCTCCTTAAATCCAGCGTCATCGGCATGATCGTCGGCGCCATACCGGGCACCGGCAGCGGTACAGCGGCATTTTTGGCTTACAAAACCGCAAAGGGATCGTCAAAGCACCCCGAGGAATACGGTAAGGGGAGCCTGGAAGCCCTGTCGGCCACCGAGTCCGCCAACAATGCCGTTACAGGCGCGGCCCTGATCCCCATGCTGACCCTTGGAATTCCCGGCGACGCGGTTACCGCCATCCTGATGGGGGGGCTGACCATCCAGGGCCTTGCGCCCGGCCCCCAGCTTTTTGAGAAAAACGGCGTGCTAGTTTATACAATTATGATCGGCTTCCTGGTGGCAAATATCATCATGTATTTTGAGGGCAAGGCCGCCATACTGGGATTCAGCAAAATATGCAATATTCCCAACTATATCCTGATTCCCGTGGTTGTATGCTGCTGCCTTGTGGGCGCGTTTGCCGTCCACAACAGCCTCTACGCCGTGAAGGTTGCCCTTGTATTCGGTATTATCGCCTATTTAATTTCCAAATTTGGCTATAAAAACCTGGTGGCGGTACTTATCGCCATCATTCTCGGGCCTATTGTTGAGCAGAACTTCCGCCGGGCCTTGGTTCTCTCCGGAGGAAGCGCCTCCATATTCTTTACGCGCCCCATCTGCCTCGTTATTATTCTTATTTCCGTAGGTTCAATTGTGATGCCGCTGATTAAAGCGCGCAAAAGCAAAGCATCTGCGGCAGCCGGAATTGAAGAATGAAATTAACAATGAAATCGGAGGTTACACAAATGAAAAAAAGCAGCAGACTAATGACGGTAATATTGGCTCTCACACTAGTTGCGGGCGTATCGTTGACGGCGTGCAGCTCCGGCGGCTCCGGCACTTCCAGCGCCGCAGCTCCCACCGCCCCCGCCGCCTCCAGCGGCGCCGCTGGCACCGAAAACACAGCGGCCAGCACCGACTATCCCAAGAACGCGATACAGATTATCTGCCCTTACTCCGCGGGAGGCAATACCGACCTCATGGCCAGAATTATAGAGATGAAGCTGCCGGAGTATCTCCCCAACAGCGTAAGCATCGCCACCGTGAATGTCCCCGGCGGCAGCTACATCCCCGGCATGACGGAGGTCTATACGGCGGAACCTGACGGATATACCATCGCCTGTATTGCCGGTTCCCCCCTGTCGATTGTCCCTGCCATGGGCGAAACGGAGTATACCCACGACAGCTTTACGGCAATCGCCATGATTACCTCTTTCGCTAATGTAATCGCCGTCAAGGCCGATTCCCCCATCAATACGGCTCAGGAAATGATAGACTATGTCAAGGCTAATCCCGGCCAGTTTACATATGGCGTGGGCGGTGCCACCAACACGCCGAATCTGGCCATAAGCTCCCTCGTTATGGAGGAAGAGCTGGACATGAAGAGCGTGGTCTATAATGGCAATTCAGAGGTGCTGACCGCGTTCCTGGGCGGCCATGTCGACGCCTATGCCGGCGCGTCAACGGATATCAGGGCTTATGTCGAATCAGGCGAGGCGAAAATCATCCTCAATCTCGGAACCGTGAAGGAAGACTACTACGCGGATGCCGCAACAATGGGAGATCTGGGCTATGTCGCCGTCGGTGATTCTTACACAGGCTTTGTCGCCCCTCCCGACACCCCGGATGAGATCGTTTTGATCCTTGAAACCGCAATCAAAGAGATCCTTGAGAATGAAGAGGTAATTACCACCCTGTCGGATATGGGCCTCCAGCCCCAGTTCTTAGACCATACGGAGTTTCAAAAGCTGATTTCCGAATATTACTTGCGTAACGCGGAAATTCTCAACTTCCTGGGTCTTGCCGGATAGAAGCGCACACCCGCAGCCAGTTATGCGATACCCTTAAAAGGTCATCAGATGGAAAGCGGTTGTTTTCGTATAAATGGAAACAGCCGCTTTCGCGGTAGCCAATGGGGTATTCTTCCCGGGGGATGCCTTAGTGCCTGCGACCGCCACATGAAAGGGGGAAACCATTATGCCTGCCTGGAACCATATCCTACTCCAACTGAAGGAAGTAACCATTCTTTCCATCTTTACCCGGTTGCTGCTGGCAGCCTTGTTTGGCGGGATGATCGGCATGGAGCGCCTCCGCCACCGGCGCGCGGCAGGCCTGCGCACACACATACTGGTCTGTATAGCCGCTACCCTGGTGATGATAACGAACCAATACATCGTAGGGGAATTCGGCTCCGGAGACCCGTCCCGGCTGGGCGCCCAGGTTATCAATGGAATTGGCTTCTTGGGTGTTGGCACCATCATTGTGGATCGTGAGCAGCAGCAGGTGCGCGGGCTTGCCACAGCCGCCGGCCTGTGGGCATGTGCGTGTATGGGGCTGGCGCTGGGCATTGGGTTTTATATGGGCGCGTTTTTTACCTTGGGCATCATGCTGGCAAGTATCACGATTTTCACCAAGACGGAGCAGCTCATCATCAGCAAGTCCCGTTACATGAAGCTCCATATGGAGTTTGAGGCCCATGAACAGATTGACCGGTTTAGAGCCCTGATAGCACATAAGGCCATCAAAATCTCCCAGCTGGATCTTGTGCGCTCCCGGGAACCGGCAGGCGCGAAAGCCCGGCGCGTGGCGGCAATTGTTACCCTAAGGCTTCCAAGGGGTTACAATCACGATGAATTGCTGGCGTATCTGGAGACCGCATATGGGCCGGTTACCATCGAAGAGCTGCGTTAGCAATCCCCCCCCCGCGGCGTATTTCGCTGGCCTATGTGCCCGCAGCTGCCCCATGAAAGGAGGAGCCCATCATGCTTAATTGGGACTATATCTTACTCCAACTAAAGGACGTGACCGTTCTCTCCACATTTACCCGCTTGCTGTTGGCAGCCGTGTTTGGCGGGACAATCGGCATGGAGCGCGGCCGCCACCGGCGCGCCGCCGGCCTGCGCACGCATATGCTGGTGTGTATGGGCGCTACGCTGGCTATGATAACAAACCAATATATCGTAAACGAGTTCGGCTCGGCGGATCCGTCCCGGTTGGGGGCCCAGGTTATCAGCGGAATTGGTTTTTTGGGTGTGGGCACCATCATTGTGGATCGTGAGCAGCAGCAGGTGCGCGGGCTCACTACGGCCGCCGGTCTGTGGGCATGCGCCTGCATGGGCCTGTCTTTGGGTATCGGGTTTTATATGGGCGCGTTTTTCGCGTATGGCTTCATACTTGCGACCATCATAATTCTCAACAGGGTGGGGCAGCGCATTATTAATAAATCCCGGTCTATGGAAATCTATACGGAGTTTGAGACCCATGAGCAGGTTGACGAGTTTGTGGCCCTGCTTGCACAGAACTCCATTAAAGTCTCCCACTTGGAGCATGTGCGGCCGCGCGAGCCTATCGGCAAGGAATACCAGTGCACGGCGGCAATTATTAACCTGAAGCTTCCCAAGCGTTACGACCACGATAAATTGCTGGGGGATCTGGAGGATGCAAATGGGCTGATTATCATCGAGGAACTGCGTTAGCTTGTGCGGCCTTCCCCTGAACAGGTCTACTGTACGCATCAAACAAACATTGCTGTCACGAAGGGAGGTTGTGGCGTGAAATCGTTATCCCTGTTGATTAAGCCGGTTTCCGGCAGCTGTAATCTGCGCTGCCGCTATTGCTTTTATGCCGACGTCACCGACAACCGCGCGTTAAAGAGCCACGGAATAATGTCTGAAAGCACCTTGGAAGCGGTGGTTAAAAACGCGCTGTCGGAGGCGGGCGATTCCTGTGTATTCGGCTTTCAGGGTGGGGAACCCACCCTTGCGGGCCTGGATTTTTACCGTACCCTTATCCGGTTAGAGGCGCGGTACAATACAAAAAATATAAAAATCTCCCATGCGATCCAGACAAATGGAATGCTGATCGACGACGCGTGGGCGCAGTTTTTAGCGGAAAACCGTTTTCTTGTCGGCCTGTCCATTGACGGCGGCAAGCAGGTGCACGACGCGCTTCGGCCCGACCCCCAGGGCAAAGGAACCCACAGCCGCTGCATACAGGCAGCTAGGCGGTTGTCCCGATGCAAGGCGGAGTACAATATCCTCAGTGTAGTGACCCGGCAGCTTGCGGCGCACCCTGACAAGGCCTATCGGTTTTACAAGCAGCAGGACTTCCGGCATATTCAGTTCATCCCCTGCCTTGACGGCCTGAACGAACAGCATGGCGCGCACCCTTACTCCCTGGACGCGGAGGGGTACGGCAAGTTTCTGTGCCGGGTCTTTGACCTGTGGTATGAGGATTTTGTAAAGGATGATTATTACTCCATCCGCGGGTTTGACAACTATATTTACATGCTGGCGGGATACCCGGCGGAAAACTGCGCCATGAACGGCGTTTGTACTGCGTACCCGCTGGTGGAGGCGGACGGCGGCGTTTATCCCTGTGACTTTTATGCGGTGGACGAATACCGCCTTGGAAGCGTTCACACCGACAGCTTTTCGGAGATGCTTGCGGGCGGAACCGCGCAGGCGTTTGTAAAGCCTTCGTTTTCCGTGCCGCCTGTATGCAGGGTTTGCGAATACTATGTGATTTGCCGCGGCGGATGCCGGCGGGATCGCGTTTTGAAAGAGGATGGCAGCTTGGGCCTAAACCGCTACTGCGAATCTTACAAAATGTTTTTTTCCCATTCTCTGGAGCGCATGAAGGTTCTTGCAAAAACGCTCTGAAATTTGGTAGTAACGCTGATTCAACTGAACCGCCTCCGGCTTTAGCTGGTGGCGGTTCAGTTTTTATGATGGTGGGGGCGCTTGTCGCTGCGTTTTGGCGTTGTCGCTGTGTTGCGTTGCGGTTTGGCGCTGCCGCGGTGGTGCGGTGCGGTTATGCGGTGCCGCTGTGCCACGGGATGGCATGTCGCTCATGCCGCGACGGGCAGTTACTTTTGGAGGAACAAAAGTAACCAAAATTCCCACGGGGGAGGGCCCCCGTGACCCCCCTGCACTCTGGGTAGCTG
>Ga0153947_1000574_pt1 | contig 18259 bp, 19 predicted proteins | sample TSNJ031MetaG_FD_104697 | JGI IMG/M metagenome (GOLD analysis project Ga0153947, IMG submission 104697) | Attine ant fungus gardens microbial communities from New Jersey, USA - TSNJ031 MetaG | ecosystem: Host-associated > Fungi > Mycelium > Unclassified | place: USA: New Jersey, Wharton State... | reverse complement strand
CTGTGGAAAGCGGAGCGATCGAATCAAGGCGCTGGTACGGGAGCGGGATGGATTTCTGCTGCTGTACAAGCGATTGGACGATGGAAGATTCCAGTGGCCACGCAACGAGGCACAGGCGCTTGATCTGACAGAACAGCAGGTACGGTGGTTGCTGGAGGGCCTTTCCATCGAGCAGCGGACAGCGATACGGGAGGGGAAGCGCGGAGCGTTGTACTGAGGTGTCAAACACTCCAGAAAATATTGTAATGAAGCCAAATATTCGTCTTTATGCGAATGGAATTGACCGGTGAAAAATGGTACAATGGAGCTATGGTATTTGATGATTTTCACCGGGGGGAAGCTATTCTCCCACCGGAGGAAGAGGCAAAGCTTCGGGCGGAACTGGAAGCGGCTTTGGCCGAGAACACCTCTCTAAAAACTGAAAATGACGCACTCAGGGAACAGCTTGCCGCGCTAAAAAAAGCCGTCTACGGCCAGCGAAGCGAGAAAAGTGAATATGTTTTGGAGGGCGGCGAGCAGCTAAGCCTGTTTAACGAAGCGGAATGTGAGGAGAACCGCCGGGAACGGGAGCGCGAAGAGCCCATTGTTGTGGCGCCTCATACCCGGAAGAAGAAGCGCACCCACGATGAGATGGCGGCGAATCTTCCCATGGAAGAGGTCATCCATCCGGCCGGGGCTTCGGAATATCTTACCGGTTATCTGCGGGATGCTGCTCTCCACCCTCATGAGCATGTGCGTGGAAACTTTGAAAATAACCACAGCAGCGGGGTTTTCCGAAAAAACCTCTTTACTGGTAATTGTGGCGGGTGTGGCAGGAGTGTATTTCTTAAGGAGAAAATATTCCCGGATTCCCGACACGCTCCTGCTGCTTGCCTGTTCATTGGCAAGCTGGCTCGTGCTAAACAGGTTTTGAAAGCAATTGAATTTTACTATCTGGCTATCGCATTAACTCATGAAATGATATAATGGAAGAAAAAGCGGAAAGAGCTGATAGATATGGCACAACAGGGAACGATGACGCTGCTTGAATTTCAAGAGCGATTTCAAAATGAAGAGGTATGCCGGAAACATTTGTATGAGATGCGGTGGCCAGATGGATTTGTATGCCCGAAATGTGGAGTAACGGATGAGCCATTCAATGTTGCATCACGTGGACTGTACCAATGTAAGCACTGTGGTTATCAGGCGTCGGTGACGGCGGGAACGGTGTTGGAAAAGACACGGATACCGCTGCTCAAGTGGTTCTGGGCGATGTTTTTAATGAGCAACGACAAGCGTGGCTGTTCCGCCAAGCAGCTTTCGATTGAGCTAAATTTATGCTACTCTACCGCATGGTTTCTTTGTCACAGGATACGCAGTGCGATGGGGGAACGGGATACCCAGTACGTTTTAAGCGGATACATAGAGGCTGACGACGCTTTTTTCGGCGCGCCCACCAGTAACGGAAAACGAGGCCGTGGTACAGATAAATCGGTTGTATTGGTGGGCTTATCCCTGAATGAAAAGGGGCATCCCCAATATGCAAAAATGCAGGTTGCCTCCGATGTCAAAGGTGAAACGGTGGCGTCTTTCGCAGAGGAAAACATAGAACAGGGCGCGACCATCGCCAGCGATGGGTATGCTTCTTATAACATTTTGTCCGAAAAAGGCTTCGTGCATGAGGGAAGGATTTGCGATCCGATTTCTGACCCTGAACACCTGAAATGGTTGCATACAATCATATCAAACGCGAAAGCCTTCATTGCAGGAACCTATCATGGTCTTGGAGAAAAACATTTGCAACGCTATCTGGAAGAATTTTGTTACCGCTTTAACCGCCGCAAATTCACTCTCCAGCATTTTGACAGAACTCTTCTTGCCTGCATTTTTGCTCCTAAATTGCCTTATGCTGAGTTAACACGATAGCCAAATTTTACTATATTGGGGGTATTCAAATGAAACAATCTGTATCTTATCGAATAGTTACCGCCGGGCTGCTGGTTGCCTTGGGTCTGATCCTGCCTTACTGCACATCCCACATGTTTGCCATTCCTGGAACACTGCTTTTGCCGATGCACATTCCTATTTTGCTTTGCGGTTTGCTCTGCGGTCCTAAATACGGAGCACTTTGCGGCGTTTTGGTTCCGGTACTGTCCAGCCTGTTTACAGGAATGCCACAGTCATATCCGATGCTACCAATTATGACAGCACAATTGCTTACATTAGGATTGGTTAGCGGACTGCTATACTGGGGCTTGCGTCTCCCCATCTATTCCGCAATCCTGGGCTCAATGATATCGGGCTGGACACTTTATGGCGCTGTGTTCGCGGTTTTGCTGTTTGACAACGAAAGCTTGCAGGCGCTGACAGTAACCGCCGCAATTGTTACCGGTATACCGGGTATGATTACTCAATTGGTGCTGTGTCCCGTGCTTGTGACCGCATTGCACCGGTACGTCGGTGTTCAGAATTTTCTCAAGCAAATAGGAGACCATGTATTAGAGGATGCGCGCGTAATGATCAAAAAAAGCAATATCAGTTGTGTTGTCATCAGGGACAACACCATTGTACATACTGCTGATGGGCGGGGTATTTCGCCATTGCTTGCTCTATATATCAATGAACCGCAGATGCTTAGGGATGCCGTTGTTGTTGACAAGATAATTGGTAAGGCGGCAGCCGTAATACTCATATTGGGCGGGGCAAAATTTGTATTTGGGGAGATCATGAGCCGAGCCGCGAAAGAGTATTTAGTAAGATACGAAATTAAAGCGCAGTATGGACGATGTGTGGATATGATAACCGCCATAGGCGGTAAAGGGATATGCCCAATCGAAAAATCCGTATTGGATATTGATAAACCGAGCGAATGTTTTGTATCATTAAACAAAAAGGCTACGGAGATGCAAAATGCCGTTTAGGTATTTGCCTGAGTATCAGAATATGCTTGCTACACGTTAACGGGTCTGTGTACTCCTTCAGGCTCTATTGTCCCCTTGCGTCCGCTCATAAATGGCGCGGCATGCCAGTGTGTGCCGGTAATCGTCTGCCTGTTCCGGAAATCATCGACTCGCATCGCCACCAACCGCAAGGGGTATCGGGAATACAAAAGCAATCCGAAAATCTGCAACGCCTGCCCTATGCGCTCTCAGTGCACCCAAAGCAAAACTCTAAGAAGGTAGTCGTCCGGCATATCTGGTAGTCAATCTGGCTCCGGGCAATAGGCACGACAGCACCATGTTTGGCGATTTGAATAAGGGTATAACCAACCGGTTCTCTGAGGCAAATGCAGTTGATCTGGATACGGGATACGCGATTATGACAAAAATATGCTATCATCCGCTTCGGTTCACCAAGACGAGCGAACTGGCGTTATATCATCCCGCTGCCTGCCGTTTGCGCTTGCGGTCGGCCGCCTTCATGATGTTGTTGTAGACCCCCATCACATTATAAAAAGCGTCGATTTCATCGGGGGTACAATCCCGCAAGAGGTAGCTGTATGTCTTGGTGAGGGCATGCTCATCAAAGGCGGCGTGCGCCTGACAGAGCTGCTTGCCCTCGGGCGAGACGAACAGCTGTTTCTTTTTGGCGTCCTTTTCGGTGGAAAACCGCAGAATGTAGCTGTGGCCTCGCAGCACGGCGATTGTCTGGGAAATAAAGCTCTTGCTGCGCCGAAACTGCTCAGCCAGCTCGGTGGCGGTGATACCGGGGTGATTGTCAATCGCTGACAGAATATGGATTTCAGACATGCTGAGCAAGTTTCCAAAACCATAATCCCGGGGGGTATTTTCATAGTTTGAAAACAGGTCAATAAACTCGTACAGAATATTTGCACATTCCAACAACTCCTTTGAGCTGGCAACCGGTATCGTCATTTGGTTAACCTCCTGAACCACATATGGATGATGACTACATGATATCACAATATTAAACGTATATCAAGGGGACATCGCTTTATTTGAAATAATTGTTTACTATAATAACAAATTAAATCTGCATCGAGATTATTAAATATATGCTAATACAGCGTATTATTACAGCAATATTGTAAATATTACATATAATTTTGTAATAAAAATGTTCATAATGCAGATTGACAGCGACAGCATAAACGAATATGATATTACTTAAGTAATTAAACTAACAAACGTAGGCTTTTGCAAAAGCAACAGCATCCGACCGACAAGGGAGGAATCTACATGTCAAAAACAGTCTTTATCAACGCCCGCATCGTCGACGGAACCGGCCGCACAGCCATTGAGGACGGCGTCTTATCTTTCGGAGAGGGCAGCAAAATTCTCTACGCGGGCGACAGGGCGGCGTACAATCTGACTGACAACCCTGCCGACACCCGCATCGACCTTGCCGGGCACACCGTCGTACCCGGCCTCTTCAACGTACATGTCCACCTGTGGATGGAGGGCGGCAAGTACGACTTTGAATGCGATCCTTACGGCATACCCTTCCGGACGATGCTCTACCTTCGCAATCTGAGCGACGCTCTACTAACCGGCGTTACGACCATCCGCAGCGTCGGCGGGTCGGACGACATAGACCTCGCGGTGCGCAAGGCGGTCAACAAGGGGATGTTCTGGGGGGCGCGGCTTGTCACCTGCGGTTCACCCATCAAACCGCACGGCGGCCATTGCCACCTGACGCGCGGCTCGGTCTTTGCGAGCGGCCCAGCTCAGTTTATGGAGGCGGTGCGAACTGAGATGAGCAAGGGTGTAGACCAGGTCAAGCTGATGTACACAGGAGGAGCCGGCGGCACAACGGCCGAGGGCATGTTCGACAAGCACATCACCGACGAGGAGGCTGTCGCCGCCTGCCAGGTAGCACATATGCGTGGCAAGAAGGTGGCGGCTCACCTGAGCAACGACGAAGCCATACGAGCGGCCGTAGCGGCGGGGATCGATTCGGTAGAGCACGCCTATTCGCTTAGCTATGACACCGCCGTTGAGATGGCTCAAAGGGGCTGCTACCTCGTGCCGACGCTCGTCATGACCAACGGCGAGGACATGTTCCGCCGCAAGGAGGCAAGAGGCAACTTCCCGCCCATCATCTTTCAGCGACTTGACGCCCACCGTCTCCGACATATGGAGAGCATCCGCAACGCCGTAAAGGCAGGCGTCACACTCTGCACGGGAACCGACACTGCCCCCGGAGAGCACGTCGGCGGAACCTGGGCTACGACGCGGGAGATTGAGCTGCTCGTCGAGGCCGGGCTTACCCCGCTCGAAGCAATACGAGCTGGCAGCTACAACGGCGCCTGCCTTTGTGACCTGCAAGAGGTCACTGGCAGCCTCAGAGCCGGCATGGAGGGCGACTTCCTCGTCGTTGAGGGTGTGCCCGACAGGAACATCGCTGACCTTAGAAACCTTCGCCTTGTCGCCAAGGGCAACCGCGTGATCCATAGTACGCTCGCCGGACTTTTACCCAACAATGAGCTCGTGCCGGCTACCAAGTATATCGATGACCCCAATGCGTCTCCCCCCATCTGGTGAGCCGCCCATCCTATAGGAGGAAACCGACCGTTATGTATGACTTTGACAGGATTATCAACCGCAGGGGTACAGGTAGTCTCAAACACGACCGCCGCCTGCCTGATGGCGCCGGGCCCAACACCATCTCTATGTGGGTGGCCGACATGGACTTCGCGGTGCTGCCCGAGGTCAGGCAGGCGCTTAGCAAGCGAGTCGACCACGGCATCTACGGCTACTCCATCCCCTCGCCAACCTATGCCACCGCCGTGGCCGGCTGGATGAAGCGCCGTCACGACTGGGAAATCCTGCCTGAATGGATATCTACCAGCCCGGGAGTTGTTCCGGCGCTCAAGATGATCGTCCGCGCTTTCAGCTCCCCAGGCGACGCGATACTGGTTCAGCGCCCCGTCTACTATCCCTTTATGCGCTCAATCGAGTCGAACGACCGGCGCGTTGTCAACAGCCCGCTGCACTATTGTGCCGGGACGGGTCGCTATGAGATTGACTTCGACGACTTTGAGCGGCGAATCGTGGAGGACAATCCCCGCCTGTTCTTCCTCTGCAATCCCCACAACCCGGTTGGGCGGGTCTTCACCCGGGAGGAGCTATGGCGCATGGGCGACCTATGCCTGCGGCACGGTCTGCTCATCATATCAGACGAAATCCACCACGACTTTGTATACGAGGGTCACACCCACCTGCCTTTTAGCAAGGTCGACCCGCGCTTCGCGGCGCGGGCGCTCATCTGTACCGCGCCGAGCAAGACCTTCAACCTCGCCGGGCTTCACAACTCCAACATAGTGATCGCCGACCCGGAGCTCAAAGCCCGCTTTGACCGCGAAAAGATCCGCAGCGGGATGAACGATCAGAACTGCTTTGGCACCGTCGCCTGCGAGGCGGCCTATGCCTATGGCGACCGGTGGGTCGAGGAGGTAAAGAGCTACCTGTACGGCAACTACGAGCTGATCGACAGCTTCCTTAGAACGCGGCTGCCGATGATCTCGGTGCTGCGTCCTGAGGGACTCTACCTGCTGTGGCTCGATCTGCGCGGTCTTGGGATGACAAACGACGAGATGAAGCGTTTTCTGCTCGAGGAGGTTGGCGTTTGGGGCGACCCGGGCGACATGTTCGGCCCCGAGGGCGAAGGCTTCTTTAGGCTCAACATCGCCTGTCCCCGCAGCGTGATCACCGAGCTGTTCGAGCGCATGGAGCGCTGCGTAAACAACCGCTTTCAAAGGCAGGAGACCTGCCGTAACTTGGAGGAATAAGGTATGAGCAACACTAGAATTGACTTTATCTACCTCGACGAGAAGGACATGATCGCCGCCGGAGTCAAAGACATGGAGCGCTGTGTCGAAACGATGGAGGAGGTCTTCGACCTGCTTGGCCAGGGCGACTACAACATGGGCGGGCCAATCGGAGACACCCACGGCCTGCAAATCAAGTTCCCCACCAGCTCACCCTTCCCGAACATGCCGGTCGACGAACCGGACCGCCGCTTCATGTCGATGATCGCCTATCTGGGCGGCCGCTTCGACGTTTGCGGCAACAAGTGGTACGGCTCGAACCGCGCCAACATCGAAAAGAGCTTACCGCGGTCGATACTTATGATGACACTCACCGACAAGGACACCGCAGCGCCCCTTGCGCTTATGTCGGCCAACCTGATCAGCACGATGCGCACCGGCGCCATTCCGGGCGTCGGCGCGCGGCAGCTCGCCCGCAAGAGCGCCGACACCATCGCGCTGATCGGCGCTGGCGTCATAGGACGTACCTGTATGTATTCGCTGCTCTACGCGATGAAGGACGCAAAGCTCGTCAAAATCTACGATCTCTACCCCGAGACAGCCGAGCGCGTCGGACAGGAGCTGAAGCAAAGCTATGGTGTCAACTATCAGGTCTGCCGCAGCATGGAGGAGGCCATCCGCGAAGCGGACGTCGTCAACATATCCTCATCGGGCGACAAGCGTCCGGTCATCGAGCCGGCCTGGCTCAAGGAGGGGGCCTACCTCGCGCTGAGCTCCAAGTCGGAGCTTTCCCCCGAGCTGGTAAGGGGCTCTAGGATCGTGACCGATAACTGGGGCATGTATCAGATGCAAATGCGCGACAATCCCGGCAAATGCCGCGAGCGGATCGGTCAGGCAGGCTCGTACATCGCCGACTATGTCTACGACGGGGTCATTTCGGAGTCGGACATCACCAACTTTGGCGACATCGTGGCCGGCAAAAAGCCCGGACGGACGAGCGACAGCGACCGCATACTGTTCTGTATGGGCGGACAGCCGGTCTACGACGTCGCGTGGGCATGGGATGTATATCAAAACGCGAAGCAGAAGGGGCTGGGCGTAAGCCTCAATCTGTGGGATACACCAAATATGTACTGACAAACCGCCAGACAAGGCGTGACAAGCCCAGGAGCTGCCAATGATAAAAAAAGGAGAGTGTGAAGATGAACATCCGCAAATTACTTGCCCTGACCATGACACTGTCCCTGTTACTCACCGCCTGTGGCGGGTCATCCTCAGCGCCGCCTGCCCCCGGCGCGACCCCATCGGATACGGCGTCGGTTGTACCGGCTCAGGGAGAGCGCGTAATCAAGGACAACATCAACGCCGTCCTCAAGGGCGAGCCGAGCAACATCGACCCCCACGGCAACCTTGAGCTGGTGGCCTTCGCTGTGCAGACGCAGATCTTCGACACGTTGCTGCGCAAGGACGCCGACGGCAACATCATTCCCTGGGTAGCAAAGAGCTGGGAGACTATCGACGACACGACCGTCCGCTTCTTCCTGCGTGACGACGTCCACTTCCACAACGGCGACAAGATGACCGCCGAGGACGTCCGCTTTACGGTGCAGCGCGCCTGCGAAAAGCCCTCGAGCGCCTCGATCTTCGCAAACTTTGACCCCAAAAAGACGGCCGTCGTGGACGAATATACCATCGACATCGCCACCAAGGGCCCCTTTGCGAGCATCTTCAACTACCTCTGCTCGACACGCGGCGGCATCGTGCCCAAAGGCGTGCTGGAGACGGTCGGTGACGACGCCTTTGGCCGCGACCCGGTCGGCACCGGCGCCTTCAAGTTTCAGAACTGGGTCACCGGCACCGAGCTGACAGTCGCTAGAAACGACGCGTTCTGGGGCGACAAACCGGCCAGCTCGTCCATCACCTTTAAGTTTATCACCGAGACCGCGACCCGCGCCATCGAGCTCGAGAGCGGCGCAGCCGACATCATCTTCGACCCGGCCTCGTCCGATATGAAGCGGCTGAGCGAAAATCCCAACCTGACAGTTCACGTCGGCCCGAGCTTCAGCACCATGCAGATGATGATGAACCTCTCCGACCCGACGCTGCAGGACATCCGTGTGCGTCAGGCGCTGCAGTATGCCCTCGACATCCCCGGCATCACCGAGGCGGTCTTCGGCGAGTACGCCCGCCCGGCTGACGGCGTCATCGCCGACACCATCTTCTCCTACAAGAGCTATGGCCTGCCCGAGTACAACCCCGACAAGGCCCGCGCGCTGCTGGCCGAAGCAGGCTATGCCAGCGGCCTGACACTGGTCATGGCGCTGGCTAACGCCAAGGAGACGCAGGACACAGCTGAAATCTGCCAGAACATGTGGAATGCAGTAGGCATCAACATCGACATGAAGATCACGGCCATGCAGGAGTTTCAGGCGTCCTGCCGCCGGGGCCAGAACCAGGTCATGGCGAGCGCCGCCAACTACACGACCGGCGATCCCGGACACGCGCTATACCAGTACGACACCCGTGGCTTTGGCAGCAGCCTTGTCTCGCCGAGCGACAGCAAGGTCGACGGCATGCTTGACGAGGGCAGTCGCACCTACGACGACCAGGCGCGCATCAAGGTATATCAGGAGCTGCAGGACTATCTCCACGATCAGGTTTATATCATCCCGATCGCCGACAAGATGATTATGTACGCAACCTCCAACAAGGTTGAAAACTTCCCCTGCGACCCAGGCAACACCCCTTACCTCGCGGGCGTCGTCGTCTACGAATAGCCCGCCCACACACCTCCCATCTCCGTTGCCAAGGAGAAATATTATGATACGCTATATCCTCAAACGAATTCTAATGATGATCCCGGTAATGCTGGGCGTGTCGTTCATCGTCTTCTGCATGATCTACTTCACTCCCGGCGACCCGGCCGAGTACATCCTCGGCGTTGAGGCGACACCCGAATCGATTGCGACGCTCCGCGAGGAGCTCGGCTTCAACAAGGGCTTTTGGGGGCAGTTCGCCGACTACGTCGTCAGGATTGTCACCAAAGGGGACTTCGGCACCTCCTACACTACGCGCCGGTCGGTGACGACCGAGCTGCTCGAGCGGTTCCCCCACACGCTGCGGCTGGCCGCAATGGGGGTGGCGCTGGCGACCGTTGTCGGCATAGGCGCGGGCATCGTCGCGGCGACCAGACAGTACTCGATCTTTGATAACATGGCGACGGTCTTTGCGCTGACCGGCATCTCGATGCCCAACTTCTGGACTGGGTTAATGCTGATCATCGTGTTTTCGGTCTATCTAGGGTGGCTGCCCTCCTCCGGCTTTGCCGGGCCGTCCCAGTGGATTCTGCCGACCGTAACGACGGGGCTGGCGTCGGCAGCCACCATCATGCGTCAGACTCGCTCGAGCGTGCTCGAGGTCATCCGTCAGGACTATGTCGCGACAGCACGTGCCAAGGGTCAGACCGAGCCGGTCATCGTTTTTAAGCACGTGCTGCGCAACGCGCTGATCCCGGTGCTGACCGTTATTGGCATCCAGCTCGGCATGTTGCTTGGAGGCGCTATTATGGTGGAGACGATCTTTTCGATTCCGGGCATCGGCAAGCTGATGGTTGACTCGATCACCGTCAAGAATTATCCGATGGTTCAGGGGGGCGTGCTGTTCATCGCGCTCAGCTTCAGCCTCGTCAATTTGATTGTCGATATCCTCTACGCCTTCGTCGATCCGCGGATCCGTTCGCAGTACAGCCGCAAGCGGGTCAAAAAGCTAAAGGGAGGTGCATAACGTGGAGCAAAACGGCCTTCTGTGCCCAGACGGTGACGAAACTTCCTTCAAAAAGGGCAGCCTGTTCAACGAGACCTTGCTCAGCCTGCGCCAAAACAGGCTCGCGATGCTTGGCATGGTCATCTTGGTGATGCTGATTCTCGTCGCTATCTTCGCCGACGTCATCGCCCCCTACAGCATCGACGACCAGCAGCTCTCGAGCCGATTCCAGCAGCCCTCACAGGCCCACCTGTTCGGCACCGACAACCTTGGGCGGGACATCTTCTCACGCATTGTCTACGGTAGCCGCATCTCGCTGGCAATCGGCGCCAGCGCCGCGACGATATCGGCGCTGATCGGCGTGCTGCTGGGGTCGATTGCCGGCTTTTATGGTGGCCGGGTAGAGAACCTCATCATGCGCTTCACCGATATACTGATGGCCATTCCAAGCACGCTGCTCGCCATCTCTATTATATCGGCGCTCGGCCCCGGCCTCACCAACACGATCATCGCCGTCAGCATCGGCGCCGTGCCGGGATACGTGCGGGTTGTACGGGCCTCGATCCTCTCGGTCAAGGAGCAGGAGTATATCGAGGCGGCCCGATCTATAGGCGCGGAGGACGGGCGCATCGTATGCAGCCACATTCTGCCCAACTGCTTCGCGCCCATCCTTGTTCAGATTACGCTGGGGGTGGCGCGGGCCATTCAGGTGGCCGCGGCGCTTAGTTTTATTGGCCTTGGCGTGCTGCCGCCCAACCCCGAATGGGGCTCGATGCTGTCGGCTGCCCGGCCCTACATCCGGGAGCACTGGCACATGGTGGTTTTTCCGGGACTTGCCATCATGGCGACCATCTTTGGTCTCAACCTGTTCGGAGACGGCCTGCGCGACTCGCTGGATCCTCGTCTGAAAACCTAGAAGGAGGATCGTTATGAAGGAGCAGCTGTTATCCATCCGAAATCTTTCGGTTCACTATATAAAACGGGACAGCGTTGTGCGGGCGGTCAATAACCTGTCGCTTGAGCTGGGCGAGGGCGAAACGCTGGGGCTTGTCGGCGAGACGGGTGCCGGCAAGACAACAACAGCCAAGAGCATCCTGCGCATTGTGCCAAACCCACCCGGCAGGATCGTCTCGGGCGAAATCACCTTTCGGGGCAGCGATGTGCTTGCAATGTCCAAGCTTGAGCTGCGCAAACTGCGTGGACGGGACATCTCGATGATTTTCCAGGATCCGATGACCTCCCTCAATCCTGTTTTGACCGTTGGGGAGCAGATCGCAGAGGTCGTGCGCGTCCATGAAAAAGTTGGCCGGCAGCAGGCGACTCTGCACGCTCAGGAGATGCTCGAGCTGGTCGGCATCCCGGGCAGCCGCTACGGCGACTATCCCCACCAATTTTCGGGCGGCATGAAGCAGCGGGTTGTCATCGCCATTGCGCTGGCATGCAGTCCCAAGCTGCTCATTGCCGATGAGCCGACCACCGCCCTTGATGTTACGATTCAGGCGCAGGTGCTCGAGCTGATGAACGACTTGAAGCAGCGTCTGGGAACCTCGATGCTGCTTATCACCCACGACCTCGGGGTGGTGGCGGATGCCTGCGACAAGGTCGCGATCATCTACGCCGGCGAGATTGTCGAGTACGGCACGCTGGAGGACGTCTATGAAGACACGCGTCATCCCTACACACGTGGCCTCTTCGATTCGATTCCCAGTCTCGACGAGGACTGCGAGCGCCTTAAGCCGATCGACGGTCTCATGCCCGACCCGGCTGCTCTGCCGGCTGGCTGCGTCTTTCATCCGCGCTGTCCGTTGTGCGCAGACGCCTGTCGGGAGCTAAAGCCAGAGCTCATCGGGCTGTCAGAAAGCCACTGGGTGCGATGCCCGCTGGTACTGTAAGGGAGAGGGGCCGGTATGAAGCCATTGTTGCAGGTCAACGACCTGAAAAAGTATTTCAAGACGCCACGAGGCCTATTGCACGCCGTCGACGGCGTCAGCTTTAAGATTGAGCGGGGCAAGACGCTCGGCATTGTAGGGGAGTCGGGCTGCGGCAAGTCGACGCTCGGTCGCCTGCTGCTTCACCTGCTCGATCTTACCGACGGGCAGCTGATATTCGAGGGGCAGGACATCACCGACGTCTCGCGGCAGCGGCTCAAAGAGCTGCGTAAGGACATGCAGATGATCTTTCAGGATCCCTATTCGTCGCTCAACCCGCGCAAGACGGTAAGCGAGATCATTGCCGAGCCTCTCGTTATCTACAGGCAGTGCGCTAGCACGCAGGAGCTGAACAAAAAGGTCGGTCGGCTGATGGACACCGTCGGTCTGGCCCGCCGCCTCTGCCACACCTATCCGCACGAGCTTGATGGTGGACGCCGACAGCGCATCGGCGTTGCCCGTGCGCTCGCCCTCGACCCCAAATTCATCGTATGCGACGAGCCAGTCTCGGCGCTCGACGTCTCGATCCAGGCGCAGATTCTCAACCTCATGCAGGATCTGCAGCAGGAGAGGGGACTGACCTACGTTTTTATCACCCACGACCTGTCGGTCGTCCGGCACATCTCGGACGACATCACCGTCATGTATCTGGGGCAGGTGGTCGAGAAGTGCCCATCGCGCGAGCTGTTCAAAAATCCGATCCATCCTTACACACAGGCGCTGCTCTCGGCCATTCCACGGCCGTCGATCCGCAACCGGAGCCGTCGGATTCTGTTACGCGGCGAGATTACCTCACCCATCGACCCGGGGGACAACTGCCGCTTCTGTGCCCGCTGCAACTACGCGCAAGAGGCTTGCAGCAAGCTTACGCCGCCGCTTGTCGAGGTGAGCCCCGCCCACTCTGTGGCCTGCCACCGCACGGCCGAGTTGCTCAACGGCGCAAAGCCGTTTGAAATATGAAGGAGTTTGGAGCGCATATCGGAAAACACGCACATCACAATGTGTTTTCCATTTTGGTATTTCGACGCCACATCTCCAACGCCTTCGAAGTCAAAACCTCCGGCTTAGCCGGAGGTTTTGACATGATGGAAATGTGAGGGAAATGGTGGTATTATGAATTATCACAACTTGAACACTCTAGCGACTTGACCGATTTATAGATTAGAGTTATTCTATATCCGAGGTGGTATAGGATGAATCGCAAGAATCATGTGCAAATGAACGAAGATGAGCGAAAGAGGGTTCAGACAGAATTACATGACGCAGCGACGCCAAAAAGCATAAAGAAGCGGTGCAATGTATTGCTGATGGCGGACGAGAGCGCCGGGACACCGCCGACCCATGAAGAAATCGCTGTCCGATGTGGGGTGTCAGACGTTACAGTATATAATCTGGTCAAAGAATACGCAACTAATGGACTGGAAACATGCTTGAGAAGGCGTACACACAAAACTCCGCCGAACCCTCCGATTGTAACAGGGGAAAAAGAGGTAGGGCTGTGGATTTTATGATTGAACACTGTATAATCAGGAAACCGATTGGCCCCTGACATTATGGAATCGGAACGTTATTTATGCAAGTAAATACCCATTTGGAAATTATAACCTGTTTCAGTATGTCTATGTTTTGTAGTTCGACAACCGGACGAAAGAGGATAAGCGGTTTCTGGAAGCCTTTCATGCATTGCAATCAAAGCTTGCAGATGGAATGGTTGTGGTCGAACGCATAGTTCCAAAGCTGGCAAAGCTCTCTTTCTGCAAAAAGGACGAGCCGCGCGCGTTATCAACAAAACGCTATTACGAAATATTGAACAACCTTGAATAGCCTGTCGGGTTATTTCGCACACATTGTGGTAAAAGCCATAACGCAAAACAAGCGCATATACAATCATCTGATTTGTTAAAAACGCTTTTATGATGCTTAATATATGATGCACGGGGCGGATTTACACTCGTTAAAAAGCGAAGCTTCAACAATATATATTATAAAGTGATAAGATTCCCGTGGGTTCGAATCCCACCACCTCCTCCAAATGAAATGGTGGATTTAGATATAAGGCCCAAAAAGCCAGCATCTATGCCACCTGAAGGACTTTTTGAGAGCGATCTCAGAAAGTCCTTTTTCATGGATATAATTCTGCTAAACGCACCGATTTCCGGCTTGAATCTACACTACCAAAATATAGACCAGAGGCGGCGGAACACTCCCAAAGGAAATGTTCCGCCGCCTTTTTGCGTTTCAAATCTTATTCAAATGAACGGAGGACGAAAACCATGTCAAGATATTTCATGAGAGGAAACCCTCTCGCCGGTCTGGAGAAAACGATGATGCTCCCGCCGCACTTCCGTCCCAGGAGCGGTGGGGTATCGGTCAGGCGCTATCAATACACCGCCACAGACTGTGACTGCAGGTACTGCTTAAAAGCAGAAAAGGAAAAAAGTCCCTGCGGGGAACCCACCGGCTGCGTCTGTTTTGAGGAACGCCTCGCGGCCGGCTGCTGGACACACGGCGAGCTGGCCGAATACCTGATCAAAGAGATCGCCGTCAAAAGGCTGACCGACCGTGCCTTGCGCCTGCTACCTCCGCAGATCTCCACCCCGTTTAAAAATCAAGCGCACCGCCAAAGAATGACCTCCATAGCCGCCGCGATGAAAAGGGATTCCTCTCCCTACACCGCGGCGGCTTTTCTTTTGTCCGCCGACCCGACCCTGTGGAAGAAATCCCAGCAGGCCATCCGGGGCGGCGTCGTGGATTTTGGAAAGATCGACGTCCGTGGCGTCGGACCGGACGGATACGCGCTGCTCCAGACCGCCAAAGACCTGTACCACGGCGGCTGCCGCGTCACGACTGACGAGCTGTGCGACCCGCACATCATCAGTGACAGGCTGTTCCGGCTGATTATCAGATCCTTTGTCATCAGGCGATACGGGCTCCCCGTGGAGATTTTCAGTAGCTATTAAAAAAGCGTTGTGGTATTGTGTCTCGTTGAAGAAAGCACAAAGAATTGCCGGGCAAATAATGTGTCGGAAAACAAGCAATAAACCAAATATAGCAGGAGGTAAACGATCTGATGACAAAGGAAGAAGCACTCGCCCTATACGATACCGGCTGGTGGAAGGACATCACGCCGGAAAAAATTGTGGAATTTCAACTTTATGAGGAACGTCTGTGTATGCCCTTTGACAAATTTCAAGAGGCAATGGAAAAAGTGCTGGATCGCCCTGTTTTTACCCATGAGTTTGCGGATTTTGATAAGCTATGCGCCGACTACGAGAGAGTCAAAAAGGGAGAGCCGACGCAAGGCCCCGATTTCAGTATATTGGAGGGGAAATACATCAAGGATGAGATGGACGTCTTTGAAGCGATGGTAACCGCTCGACTCCCTTGCGGGTTTTGATTTCAGGTGGAGCTACTGCCTCATAAATATTGGCGATTATTGATTTAATTCGCCCGGCAAGGTCTTTTAAATTGCTGATATTTGTGCTATACTTGGCTCTGTCAAACTCCATCTGATGTCATTCCCTCTTTGTGTTTTGTGGTGATTACACTTTGAGAGTGTCATTTTTGATGGAGTTTGTTTTCATATAGCACCACGGGTTAATTTATTGTCGGAGCGGTCGCAGAAGCGCAAGCGCGGCAAATGAAATGATTCAAATATCATACTATACACGTTCTTCAAACGCTCCCTTTGGGCAATAGCTTTTACAGTTGCCGCAAGCGATGCACAAATCATGGTCAATTATCGGCAAAGAATAAATCGTTTTCTGTGAAATTGCGCCTACCGGACAAACCGCGATAGACGGACACTTGTGATTCTGCGGACATTTCTCTTTATTCACAACAATGCTCATTTTGGTTTCCTCGTTTTCATTTCATATGATTTCTGGTATACTATGTACCGAGCATATTATATATTTTTGCAGTAAGGATTTCCGTGATAATATCACACAGGAAGGGAGAAGCGTATGGAACATTTTCTGGCAAAAAATCTGCCGTTTTGGAATATGCTAAACGAGCATCAACAGGAAATGCTGATTAAAAACACAACGATGAACAAGCTGCCGAAAGGAGCGGCCATGTTTTATGACGCACAAAATTGCTCCGGCGTACAACTTATGAAGTCGGGGCAGGTTCGCGTATTTATCGCATCTCCTAACGGCGGTCAGATCACACTATACCGCCTTGTCGAAAACGACATTTGCGTCATGAGCGCTGCATGTATGATTCAAAATATTGACTTTGAAATCCATGTTGAGGTTGAAAAGGATTCCGAGATTTATCTGATTCCCAAAATCACATATACGAAAATTAGCAACGAATGCCACGCCGTTAAGGACTTTACCCTTGAGCTTGTATCGTCAAGGTTCTCCGATGTTATGTGGGTAGTGAATCACCTAGTTTTCTCGGGTATGGGCAAACGGCTTGCGTTGACGCTGCTTGAGCATAGCCAGATTGAAAAGAGCAACATACTCACATTAACGCACGACGATATAGCCAAAGACCTCGGTACGGCCCGCGAGGTCGTATCACGGCTGTTAAAACAGTTTCAGCTTGACGGTATTGTAAAGCTTTCACGCGGCAAAATTGAGATTTTGGATAGCGAAAAGTTAGGCAGGATATAAAACAAAAGCAGCCTATAACCGATTTGCGCTGTCATAAGCTGCTTTTGTCAACTTAAAAATTTTGTGCCTTTGGTGCTTTTATCTTGCAAATAAGCTGCGTTATGGTTCCCATAGGACAAAACACGCACCATGTTCGCGGTTTAAAGAATATCATGCTAACCAAGCCTATTAACGTGGCGGTGAGCATAACGCTGTAAAAACCGAACGCAAACTGCGCGATCCAGCCGCTTATTTCTCCGTGGTATACCCATTGCCATGGCAGCTTAAACGTCCAGAACAATGTAATTGCCTGCATAAGACTTTTTGCCCCGGCAGCAACAAGATATGTAGTATAGATCATGTTTGCAAACATAGTTAGAAAAATCACCATGAAGCCGTAACGAAAGAATTTGCTTTTAAGAAGCTTTGGGGTTTTATTCTGCATGGAAAACTTGCAATGATTGCCCAGCACGTCAAACAACTGTCCTCTGCCGCAATATTTATTGCAATATGCCTTGCCGCCTGTAACGATAGATATAACAAGTGGAATCATAAAACACAGAAGCCCCAACCATGCAAAAAGGATATTGAAAAATCCCATTGTCAGATAAAACGCAGAGAAAATCCAGAGATATTCGTACCACTGTTTTGCTTTTTCGTCTGCCTTGCCCGCCGTGATTGCCCCTGCGGGACACGCTTTAGCACATACACCGCAATCGACGCACAATTCCTCATATACTGACGCGTAAATCCCATGCTGTATTTTAATCGCTTTTTTAGGGCATATTTTTTCGCATACTCCGCAAGCCACACAGTCCTTTTCATTTATAACGGCCTTTTTCTGCTTAGCTTCAATCGCCATAACGGACCTCCAATTTTTAATATGATTCTAAGTATATCAAATCCAGCGGAGTCGGTCGGTGACAAAATCACATTACGGTAAAGCGGACAGCCTGCAAACTGTCCGCTTTATTTTTTGCGAAACATGGATTATACAAAACCGCTAAGGCAGCAGAAAAAGCGTATTGCCGCAAACGTGCTTATTTGACACCTTGCCCGTTCCCGCTGTTTTCCTCATCGTCATATATCAGCATGGCGATGCAGCGTATCACGCAAATTGTCCCGTTCGGCGCTCCCCTGTTTTTGCAGCCTCAAATACAAGCTGCTCATGAGCGGTACTTCCATCAACAACAACGTGATCGAGGCATACCCGCAACTGTACCTGCTCTACAACGCTTCGGTCAACATGCTCTGCATGG
>Ga0153947_1000573_pt1 | contig 18259 bp, 17 predicted proteins | sample TSNJ031MetaG_FD_104697 | JGI IMG/M metagenome (GOLD analysis project Ga0153947, IMG submission 104697) | Attine ant fungus gardens microbial communities from New Jersey, USA - TSNJ031 MetaG | ecosystem: Host-associated > Fungi > Mycelium > Unclassified | place: USA: New Jersey, Wharton State... | reverse complement strand
TTGTGAAAAACTAGGCAGCGCAGCCATAACCTACAACGCCTGCCGCAGCCGGGTCGACTGTATCAAAAGGCACATCTGCACAAGCGAATGCCGGAAGCCATCCGTCAAAAACTGCAAGCTCTGTGGCTTTTGCAACGACGTCTGCCCGGATTTTGAGGAACAGGTCTGCGTTTCCCGTTTTAAGCCGCCATACGTTTGTAATGGCTGCGAGGAGCGAAGCCATTGCAGTCTGGAAAAAACCATGTACCATGCGACAGAAGCGCAGAAAAAAGCAGAGAAGGGCATTTCAGGATCACGCCGTGGCGTATAAAGCAAGTCAAATCTTGGACGTTGAGGTGTAACGTTGAATGCTCAAAAGTGAACTGGCATTTTACCACCACTAACGCCGGAATCAAGCTGAAACGCTTATATCCAACTATTCTCTGATTACTTTCCGGATGGAGCACTAATAGCAATGCCGTTAGGTAGTTGTTGTCATCTATTTCACATTGTGGCAATTTCGCATCTTTTCTCTATATTGATTTTACTACAGACTTGAGGACAGTTCATTATCCATCAAAAAAACGGGTGGAATATAGCAAATAATACAATTAGACAACCGATAATTATAATGTTATTATTTAAAAACAACGGAATTTGAATCTTTCTTGAGCTAGGTTCGAAAGTTTCATGTATTCCAAAATTAACATCAAAACTACCGTTAATACACAGACTTTGCTCTTAGCGCCTATTTCAGAATCTCTTTGCCGTATCAGCGTTCTTCACGCTCTGGGCGTCGATGATACAAAAACTTGTCAACCCTTTCCTTCCATCGTCTATACGCACAAGGCCGACCAATTTTTTTTAACACCTCATCAAACAGGGTTATACCGCTTCCCCTCTCCTCCGTCCAGATTTGGAAGTAGTAAAACACGGTCGATTTGCTCTGAAAATCTGATGGCAGCATATCCCATTGACATCCGCTCTTGAGCACATACAAAACCGCGCAGAATACTTCATATAAGTCTACTTTCCGTGGTTTCGTCCGTTTTCTGGCCCTTTCAAGCTCTTTTTGTATCAATTCAAATTCTTCACGGCTGATATTACTGGGATAATCTCGCATTTCTCCTGCCTCCCTGCTCTTCCTACTCTATTTGTGCTCTTTGGGAGGCGTTTTGCTTCACTTTGCTAAACATTCTGAATAGGTTCTTAGAGAATTACAAGCGACTATTCATTATACCTTTTTTCATATATGGCAGGCAACTGCCTCATGATTTGTAATATATCAAATTCAGCTTCATTTTTAGGCTCAGAATTATAAATAAGCATTTCTTTTGGTGTTTGAATCCTCTGCAGACCTACTATATCTACTCTTTTTACCATATTTTCTATTGAGTCAAAATCTTTGAATTCATTGATGATGTCGCGAAATGTGAGCATGTTGGATTCAGTAACAGCCTTAAAAATCAGGTATGGATTGTTAAATATAGTATATGCTGGAATGATTTTGTTGACGCCTCCAGATATATAATAGTTAAACTCGTAAGGTGTCAAAGCTATACACTCATTTGCCAATTCTCGGACATCTATCAATTCATGATTTGCATATTTACAAGAGGCGCTCAAATAAATGCGCATGGGCTGAGCCTCTGTAAATTGTTCTACGACTAATTTCTTGCGGGTGGCTGTTGTATAGAATTCACTAATTCTGTCACTTTCAACCGCAACTATGCCAATCCGCCAGGAACTCGTTAACAACAGACTCTTCACAATTTCCTTTTCATGTTTCTCAACAATGGAAAGATTAACGTTGGGGATAAGTTCTCTGCACTTTTGGGCTAAACATATACTGTACTTTGTGCAAGCCAAAGGGTACATATAGACATCTAAATATAAATACTCGCTGGAAGCTCCTAATTGTATTCTTAACATGTTGGTATATTGCTCAATCACTTCTTGTGCCAATGGTAATATTTTTTCGCCCTCGGATGTTAAACTGACTCCTTTCTTTGTTCTTTTGAACAGAACAACATTCAGTTCTTCTTCCAAGGATCGGATTGTTGCACTCAGCGTAGTTTGATTTAAAAACAATGTTTCAGCCGCTTTGGTGATAGAGGATGACTTTGCCACTTCAATGAAATATTTTAAACTTTCAATACGCATATGACCCATCCTCGCTTTCCCAACAAGACTATGGAAAAGAATAAATCGAAATGAAGAATATAACATTATTGCGCCATAATAGCATGGATCTGAAAATTTGTAAAGGAGATTTTTTATGAAAAACAGTATTCTTTATATCAGCGAAGCAGAGATTTCTAAAGTTCTTTTATCGGCAGACGTGATTGAAGTCGTTGACGGTGTGTTTTCCTCTCTCAACGATGATAAAGTAGTTTTTGCTGAAAATATGCTTCTCTCATCCGGCGTTAAAAAAAACAATCGCTTTATTGCAATGTCCGTTAGCCTTCCAGAGTTAGGTGTATTGGGTCTCAAATGGATTAGTGTTTATATGGAACCCGAGCCTGGGTTTCCTTTCAGTCATGGAAATCTGATAGTTATTAATGATGCTAAAACTGCCGCACCGCTTGCGATACTTGGAGCTTCTGGTATTACAGCAATGCGTACTGCGGGCGGACACGCCGTGGTCGGCGCAAAATATCTTTCCGTAAAAAAACCTGATGTTCTAACATTTATCGGTTGCGGAAATCAAGGGAAAAGCGGCATTCGCGGTTTTTTAACTGAATTTCCGTCCATAAAAGAGATTCGGGTGTATGATCAATATGTCCCCGGATGTGAAGACGTTAAGGAAATATATGGAGATCAAGTCAATGTTACGATTTGCAAATCAGCTAGGGAGGCTGTTGAGGGAGCTAAAATAGTTGTAGTTGTAACCAGTAGTAAAGAGGTTCTTGTGACTTCTGACATGATTGAACCCGGTATGACGGTTATCGGCCTACATGGGTTTGTTGATCTGGATTTGGATCTTGTCACAAAAGCTGATAAATGGATTTTGGGATATAAAGGAGAAGATATCCCAAACATCATCCGCGAACCCGAAATGCTCCACGGCAAGAGAATAGCTGAAGAGCTTGTCTGGGCTGATCTTCCTGAAGTCATAAGAGGTGCAAAGAGTGGCCGAACAAATGATAACGAAATCATTCTGTTTAGCCATATGGGGATGGCTGTTCTGGATATAGCTTGTGCGAACATGGCATATCAAAGAGCGCTTCAAAAAGGATTGGGTACCAAGCTTGAAATATAAGCGTAATAAGAAGCAGACTGCAATACTCATTATTTTGCGGCAATATTAATCAGCAAGGAGGAAAGAATGTGAAAAAAATTGCTATTATTGGAGGCGGAGGAACCGGCTGCTGTACGGCCGCCGTTTCCAAACTCAGGGGCTTTGACGTAATTCTGTATGAAAGAAGGGACTGTTGGGCAGACAATATCGAAGGTATTATCGAGAAAGGAGGAGTTGAACTCACAGGTTGTGACTATACCGGATTTGCCGAATTCCCGATAACAGACAATTTAGAGGAGGCTGTGAATTTTGCGGATATTGTTCTGGTAATTTCCGTATCTTGGAGACACCAAGAACTGGCAGAAGCATTGGCCCCGCTGCTCAAGCCAAACCACGTTGTTGTTTTTTCTGCGGGCAACTTTGCATCCATCCAGCTTAAGAACATACTTGGCTTGGATTCTCCAGTTCTCGTAGGTGATATGGGCGGCAGTATTTTCTCCGCTAGAATGATTGACAAAGGCGTTGGTCTCATCGCCAATCCCCATGGTTATGTGACAAAAAATCTTGCCGCTTTCCCAGCAAAACACACCGGCAAGGTAATCGCCGCTATCAATCCCTTCTTTCCCTGCACTTCCATGAAAAATGTATTTGAGACCGCATTGAATTCCCCGAATGTCACCATCCATCTCGCTTGCTCACTCTTATGCTGTAGCCAAATCGATAAAAAGCAGGATTTTGCATTATATGCCGAAGGGTTGACCAAAAGCCAATATACAGTATGCAAAGCAGTAGATGATGAAAAAATAGCCGTACTTGAAAAATTCGGATATGAAGCTAAACGTGTTGCAGACGAAGTATTAATACTTATGGATTACGAAAATCATAGGGAGCTCGATTTGTTCAGAAGCCTTAAAGGACCCAGTAGTATGATGCATAGATACATAAGAGAAGATGCAACTTGCGGAGAAAGTATGTTAATTTGTCTGGCAGAAATGGTAGGTGTAGATGTTCCGCTACTCAAAGCGTTAGTGAAAATAGCTTCTGTGATCAATGGTGAAGATTATATTGATCTAGGCTTTACTCTCAAATCATTATCAATTGAGTCAAATTCGCCGGAAGAACTTAATAAATACTTATATGATGGATCAAAATAGAAAAATTCTTAGTTTGAGGAGGGGTATACAATGTCTGTAAATGCCAAAACAAACAACATCAGATATTATCTCATCTGCTTTATATGTTTCTTTCTCATGTTTTTTGGTGGCGCAATCCCGTCTTTTTCTCCCCTAATTCCCAAGGTCGGTATGCAGATTATCTGCCTATTCGTAGGAATGGTTGGTATGTGGACTTTCATAGGAGGAGTCTGGCCCAGCATTCTTGCAATCGTTGCATTAGGGATGACTGAGTATACCACGATTTCTGGTGCTATAGCAAGTTCACTTGGCGGCCCTGCAACCTGGCAGATACTTTTTGCGTTTCTATTAACTTCTGCCATTACTCTTAGCGGAGCAGGCGAATATATCAGCAGATGGGCATTGAGTAAGAAATTCTGGAAAGGCAAGCCTTATCGGTTTTCGTTGGCTTATCTGTTAATACTATCTCTGATATCGGCTTTGGGAAATGCAGTCGCGTCCTTGCTTCTGGGCTGGGCGATCCTTTCCAGTATAGCTGTTACCCTTGAATCAAGTGTCAAGCATAACTATTTTAAGTGTATGGCTGTGTTCATCATGCCAGCATGTGTTTTCGGTGAAATGTCGATTCCATTCAAAGGATTTATGCCAGCGTTTTGGGGTACTCTATGCAATACAGCTGGCGTGCAGTACAACAATATCGGATATCTAATCATTGCCGTTATACTTACTATTGCTGTCGATATTCTGCTCATTATCTCCATGAAATTACTTAAAGTGGACATTTCAATTCTTATAAACTATGATAATGCAAGCATAAACGAGAAGTTTAAGAATACCCCGCTTACCGACCAACAAAAATTTAGCCTTATTACCATGTTGTGTTGCTTGGTTCTCGCTATGCTTCCCAGTCTGCTCCCTTCGACTTCGACCCTTGCGGCTATACTTAACAAATTGTCTGCCAGCGGCATATTTGCTATTGGTACGGTTGCGTTGCTGTTAATTAAAAGAAAGAATGGGACGCAGTTCTTCGATATTGTTGAGCTGACTGCGAAATCACCGATATGGAATCCGCTCTTCCTCGCTGCGGCGGCAGTACCCATAGCCACAGCCATAGCGAGTTCGGACGTAGGCTTCACAGCGTGGGTAGCATCCGTTATGTCACCGATAATCTCGAACTGCTCGATAATAACATTTTATTCCATCGTTATACTGATATCCGTTATTCTAACCAACTTTGCTAGTAATGTTGGCATAACCATGATGATGCTGTCTATAGTTATCCCAATGTGCCCGCTCGTCGGTGCCAGTCCTTACATGACGGGTATTGCTATCATTATCTCCGCCAGCTGCGGTTATCTGCTTCCATCCTCGTCCGGCGTTTCTGCAATGGCATATGGCGTTAAAGATAGCCAAGGGCTTGAAACGAAAGATATATTTAAGTATGGCTTGACTCTATTGGGACTTTATACGATCATCGCCATAATTATTTTCCCGATTCTTGATAAGCTTATAGTTGTCTGATTGGAGGTATTAACATGTATTACGGCTGGAAAAAAAAGATTGCTATTCTTGGATTTACCACATCGCCGTCCATAGAGCGCGACTTCAATAAATACCTTCCCGACGGTATTGCCTGCTTAAACACTCGCGTCTTGGTTGAGAGAATAGATGCAGAGTGCCTAGCGGCAGTTGAAGAAAAGATCATTCAGGCGGCGAAAGATATGTCTTCAGCGGAGATCGACCTCTGCATTTATCCCTGCACCTCCGGTAGCTTTATTAAAGGAATCGGCTATGACCAGGAGATAATAAAGCGTCTTGAAGAAGCTACTGGCGGCGTGAAATCATTTACGACCAGCACGGCAATGATCCATGGCCTCAGAACTGTTAATGCTAGGAAGATTGCGCTTGCCACTCCATATTGTGACGAAGTCAATAAGATCGAAAAGAAATTTCTTGAAGACAGTGGATTTGAAGTTGTAGATGTTAAAGGGCTTGGCTTGACTGACACAAATGCTATACCAAAAGTTAATATCGACGAGATATATCACATGGTCATGTCGCTTGATCGCAGCAATGCGGATGCAGTATTTATCAGTTGTAATGGTCTGTGCTTCTTGGATTATGTACCAATGATAGAAAATGACCTCGGCGGAATTCCCCTTGTAACTAGCATGCAATCAACTCTGTGGATGGCTCTGCGCGAACTCGGGATGCGTGATGATCTCGGACTCGGTCAACTTTTCAAACTATAAAATTTAATTTGTTGGAGGTTTCTCATGAAAGTATTTAATTGTTTCGGTTTTGATATTCAAACAGAATACACTAAAACACTTGCGGATTTTGTTTATGACCTCAAATACGAAAATCTTCCCCCGGAGGTAATTGAAAAGGCAAAATTTATGATTCTACATACCATTGGAGTCTCTGTCAATGCTAGACCGGTGGGATTGTCCAAAAGCGCTGAAAGAGTTGCAATGTTTAGCAATGGTGGCGAGGGTGGTAATGCGACTTCATGGATCAGCGGTAAAAAAATGAGTGTACCTTCGGCAGCTTTTGTGAATGGAACTGCCGCTGATATGCTGGATTGGGAAGATTGCACATATACAGGACATCCCAGTGCTACAGTTGTTCCTGTTACAATTGGATTGAGTGAGTATCTAAAGGCAAACGGGAAAGACCTTATAACAGCGCTTGTTGCCGGAATAGAGGTTTTTCAGCGCGTGTCTTTGGCAGCCGGTGCGCCTACAGAATCTTTTGATCCAAAATATGGACATGGCTTGGCCAATTGGCCGATCTGGGCGGCCTCGTCGGCGGCGGCAAAAATGCTTGGGCTTAACAGGGAACAAATTGATAAAACAATGGGCATGACCGTTCTATTTCACAAGTTAACCAGCAACTTAGAACAGGCAAGCATGACCGATGCGTATCATTATGAGCATGGACAAGAGGCTTGGTGTGGTGTTATGGCGGCTATGTGCGCAAAAGAAGGAGTTTCCAATCTTCTTGGAGCACTAGATATCCCATATGCTTTCTTTGAGCAATTTTGTCCGCAACATCTGCCCGAACCTCGGTATGATTGGCTGAACAAGGATTTGGGTATGAGATATACCATAATGGAATTGTTAATTAAACACTGGCCTGCTAACATGTGGATTCAAACTCCAGTTGAACTCGCACATGATATTGTAAAAGAAAACGACATTGATGTCAATCAAATAGTTGAAATTATTGTAGACCCAGCAATGAATAGACCTCCTCGTATGCATTTCCGACCAGAAGGATTTGATTCCTTATTTGAAGCAGAATTTAGTACACCGTATTGCATAGCTGCATGTTTACTTGAAGATAAACCAGGTGCTAATTGGTATTCTGATGATAATCTGAAGAATCCTAAACTGCTCGCGTTAGCCTCAAAGGTCAAGAGCGGACCTACTCCTCAGCCTGCATTTCCATTTGCTTATTTCTTTGAGTCAAATGGAAAACATTCATTTGTGCGCACCGTCACTATTATGCTGAATGATGGCACAACATATTCGAAAACTTCAGATTTGCACAAAGGCAGTCCAACATATATGTTAACTTGGGAGGAATTTCACAAACTGTTCATGGATCAGACCGCCTTTGAGTTGGGAAATGAAAAATCGCAGGGACTGTATGAGTTTATTAAAGAATTGGAAAACGTACAAGATGTTTCGGAAATAGGCAAGTTTTTTTAAGAGCTTGAATTTACAATGTAAGTGTAACAGAGACTCGGAGCAAGAAATCCGATAATGTCAAGGTAATGAAAGGACTGGCAATATATGCCTCTTTTATCTATTAAACTATTCAAGGGGCGAAGTGAAGAGTTTTCCTTTGGAATCCTTAATCCACAGTACCTCATATTCAATCTGCCTATGCGATATAGGAGCAAACCGTTGATAGTTATGACGCTGCGATTCTTTATAAGCATCCTTGTAATTCTGATAAGCCATAGCCGCCCGCACAGGATTTGGAAACGTACTATGAATGTGAAAAAAATTATCCAGAAAGTCCGCAAAAACATAGTGAACCCTCAATACATCCTCGCAAAACCTCTTGTAGCAGTCAAGTAAATACTCTATTTCCCGATTGATATCGGGAATAAAAACATCGTTCTCATTTTCTGCATCAGACAAGGTGAAGCAAGTGATTTCTTTTGCGGTATCCCATTCGTCAATATCTCTAAAACCCCTGCGGCGGTTGTGTTTTTCTTCCCAAAACTGATCGTAGTCTATATCATCAGAGCTTTCGTAATCGCTCTTATTGTCAGGCGCGTGCCAGGACTCGTCCTCAGACGACTTGAAAAGAAACGGGTATACTCCCCATTTTTCCGAGGCTTCTTTTATGGTTATGTAATCCATGTAATCACCTGCCTGAAATGTTGTGTCCTGTCGATTTATTATACTTTATGTTGATGAAGTTCTCAAGGTCGGTGTTATGCCGGACAGTTAGCACGGAATATGCAGGAGATATCATCATCAGCAAGGGGCCACTGGAGCGGGAATAGCACCAATTCAAGAAATCTCAACTGAATGTTAAACGTCAACCCCGTCGGCTAAACAACCAACGGGGTTGTTCATGGTATTTCATTGTTTCTAAAGTTGTTACAGTTGCATTTATGAATCAATACTACGCAGTTATTGATTTGCGTAGCGGACTCTATGTAGGGAACTTGGAAATGCGGCGCCGTTTCCCATTATTGTGACTGGCTGAAAGGGGGTAGCACCTTGCATTCAAAATACGGTTCACCCGCAAAAACCCGTATACACAAACTACCGTGTGTGGTAAAATAGTCTGGACAAGAAGATTCGGCGTGATATAATGCAAAAGACAAGTAACATCGACATCCATGGAATACCACTCATTGCCTTTCCTGGTCTGATGCATCTCGTTGTCCCGCTCTTTGCTTTTGTTTTTCGTGGAGCTCGGTGCGCTGATGATCGTTGCGTCCACGATTGTGCCCCCACGCATCATTGCTCCACCCTGATCCAGCACATAATTGATTGCTCCAAACAGCTTCTCACATACCTTCCAGCATATGACGGGATTTCAGCAGCGTCGTCGCGTCCAGAGCCTGTTCTTCCGAAAATTGAGTCCCATGAAGCTGCGCATCGCATGTCGTAGATTGAGTCCTCTACCATTTCATCCGACAGATTGTACCATACCGGCAGCAGATGCATCCGCAGCATGATTTCTATTCCTATCGGGGGACGTCCCCATTCCCCTAAGGAGCGCGTTTCTTGAGGCGATCAAGGCGTCACCACACTAATGGACGAGTGCGATGCAGTGATACCCCCCACCGGATAGCTGAACACATCAAGCTCAACCCACACGCTGGCGGGGAAACTGGAGCTGCACATTCCCAGCTTCGGCCACGGGGGACAGCAACCTGCACATCTATACTCTGCCGGGACGACCTCGAAGAGGCGGAGTGGGAGCGAAGGATGAACGCTGCACTTGAGTGGAAGTACCAAAAGGCCGCCGAGATGGGCGCGCAGGTGTCGGGGGAGCACGGGCCAAGCGAGGGTCAATCTGTATATATCCCGCTTCATCCCGCACCTCCTGCATTGCTAGCGAACCACCCGGCCGGAGCCATCACCATTAATCAAGTTAAGCACATCTTCCGGAGTGGAAAGGTTAAAATCATACTCGATCGAATGTTTGAGGCAGGATGCGCCTGCCGCAAATTCAACAATTTTTTGTGCATCAAAATCATTTAGGACGGCATAAATCAAGCCGGACGCAAAAGAGTCTCCTCCACCCACACGATCCACAATCTGCATGGTATATTTTTTTGAAACATACGCTGCTCTGTCTGTATAGAGGAGGGCCGACCAATTGTTTACAGATGCGGAGATGGATTCCCGCAGTGTCACCGCAACCATTTCAAACCCGTAGTCATCCGTCAGCTTTTTGGCCAGCGATATATACCCGTCGATGCACAATTTCCCAGCGGTTATATCTGTGTCCGCCGCCTTTACACCCAGCACCTTTTCGGAGTCCTCTTCGTTGGCAATGAGAACATCAACATACTGCATCAGAGGCTTCATGGCTGCCTGTGCCTCCTCGGGTGTCCACAGCATCTTTCTGTAGTTCAGATCACAGCTCACCTTGACATTCTGCCGTTTTGCGGTGATACAAGCCTGAAGGCAAATTTTTTGCAGATTTTTGCTTAAGGCAACGGTAATTCCGGTAAAGTGAAACCAACCTGCGTCTGAAAAAATTTCATCCCAGTCAAAATCCTCCGGGCCGACTTCTGAAATCGCTGTGTGCTTTCGATCATAGATGACCTTTGAGGGCCTCTGGGAAGCGCCGCGCTCCAGATAATAGAGCCCCAGGCGCTCGCCGCCCCATGCAATATGGTCTGTTTGAACACTGTATTTATCCAGTGCGCGTTTTGCGCAGCGCCCAATATCATTATCTGGAAGCTTGGTGACCATTTCAGCTGGCATACCCATGTAAGAAAGCGCGACAGCCATATTTCCCTCGGCACCGGAATAGCTGAGATTAAAATGTTCTGCCTGGGCAAACCGCAGATACCCATCCGGAGACATTCTCAGCAGTATTTCACCAAATCCAACAAACTTTTTTCGTTTCAAATTCCTGCCCCCTCGTTATCCTGCATTTGCAATGGACACAAAACCGGCCGCGCGTTTCGTAAATTCGGCAAAATCGCCCTTTTCTATGAGCTTTTTGTCGGTAAGTCTCCCGCTGACCCCGGCGCCAACAATTCCCAAACGCAAATATTGCGCCAGATTTTCCTCATTGACACCGCCGGTCGCAATCAGCTTAACATGGCTGATCGGCGCCATGATATCCTTGAGATAGGAATACCCAAGCCATGTTGCCGGAAATAATTTCACATAATCCGCGCCATTTTCGTGTGCGGTCATGATTTCACTGGGCGTCATTGCGCCGGGAATGGACACCAAACCAGTTTCCTTGGTATGCCGTATTACTGCAATATTGGTATTGGGTGAGATTATGTACTTTGCTCCAGCTGATTTGGCTGCGTCAACCTGTTCTATACTCAGCACGGTGCCTGCGCCAAACTGCATTTCCTCCCCGAATTCCCTGCAAAGACCGCTGATTGCCTCTGCGGCTTTTTCGCAGCAATTTGGATCCTGCTGGTCAAAGGTGACCTCCATCAGGCGCAGGCCCCCGTCAAAAAGCGCATGTGCCAGCTTCATCAAATCATCTTTACTCATTCTGCGGCAAATACAAATCACCTTGTACCGTTCGATATACTCTAGGGTCGTCAATATTACCACCTCAATTCCGTATTAATTATTCCTGTTTGTTTTTTTGTAAATCTTTTAACATGACTATCCAGATAACGTAGGGAGAATCGTGAAAACAGCTATATCATGTATAGAGATCAAGATAACTTTCAATATGCAGAAGAATTATGCGCGGTTTGGATAGTCATATCTTTTAATTGAGCCACACCAGTTTACCAATCCAAGTGAGATGCCAGGAACATAAGCGATCAGCAGAAGAACAGCAACCGAAAATAGGGGATACACTCTCTCAAAAAGCCTCTGATGGAACACCCCGTAACCCCACAGGTCACATACATCAGGATCCCCTTTGGTGGTGTAATGCTGCCAATTGACATGTTGAATGCCTATATCATTCCAAAGTGAATCAGGCTGTCCAGTTTATCACGGTTTTGGGTTCTCGGACAGGTCTATTAATCGGTTTTTTCTATTGTTTCATTCTTGCTCACAGTGTTTTTGCTGATACTCTATGCAATTAATCTGGGCAGCCACATGGAAATTGCAGGCACGAATGCAAATACAAGGATGCATCCAAGCTCCACCAGCATAAACGGGATCGCCTCTTTTGCAACCTGCGTCAACGGATCATCATTTAACGCACAGGCAACAAACAGACAGCTTCCGAAAGGTGGAGTGGCCTGTCCCAACGCAAGCATAAATACAAAGATCAATCCGAAGTGTACCGGATCCATACCATAGCTAATTGCGATGGGTGCGAACAATGGCGCGAGGATCAGGTTGTTGGCTGCAACATCCAAAAACATGCCGCATACTAATAACAGACCTATTGTGATCAGAATAAACCCGGTGGAGCTGGTGACATAATCGAGAAACCATGTTGCAACCGCAGTGGGAATATTATAAACCGTGAGCAAATACCCAACCACCAGCGCGGAGCAAGTCAACATCATCAGTGTTGCAACACTGACAACTGTTGATTGTATAACCTCTATCAAAGTCTTGATACGCAATTCCCTATAGACCAACAGGCAGACCAGTCCTCCATAGAGACACGCTATAGCAGATGATTCCGTAGGTGTACAAACACCGGCATAAATTCCACCGAGGATAATCAGCGGCATGATGATAGCCCAAATCGCGCCTTTCAGCCCACTCCAGAATTCTTGCATGGTAAAAGGTTCGCCAACCGGATACTTTCTCCGCTTTGCTGTGACATACGCATTGATGCATAGACATATCGCACAAACCACACCAGGCACAACTCCGGCCATCAGCAACAGGGATATTGATGTTTGTGTGATGCTGCCATAGATTACAAAGACAATGCTGGGCGGGATAATGATGCCCAGTGTGCCGGCAACGGCAGGAATAGCGGATGTGTAGGCACTGGGATACTTCGCCTTCACCATTTCAGGGTGCATGATTCCACCGATCGCAGCTGTTGTGGCCACAGCCGATCCGGAAACCGCTGCAAAAATAGCACAAGCCACAATGGTAACCAAAGAGAGGCCGCCGTGTATCCATCCCACTAGTGCATTGCAAAACTTACATAACCTAGAAGATAACCCTCCCTTTGACATAATGTCCCCACAAAGAAAAAAACATGGCACAGCAAGGAACGCAAAGTTATTGGTTGCCGTAAATACCTGCTTGGGGACGACCATCATGATTTGTCCGGGATCGAACATAATACAGGCAATGGAAGCGCCGCACATGGCCCACACAATTGGGAACCCCGTTAACAGCATCACGAGAAGTACCCCGAGTAAAATAATGGATGCCGTATTCAGTATCATTTTTTCACTCCCTCTCCTTCTAACGGTGAACATAGAGCTACAATCGCTTTTATTAGCTGCAATACTGCGGCAATTAGCGAAAGGACAAATCCCGCCTCCATGACCATGTACAAATGCCCAAAACGGATAGGTGCCAGTGCACTCGTCAGTCTTGTCATGCCCGTTCCGATTAACTGCAAATTGTAGATTGCCAGCACAGCGCAGACCACAATTCCGGCGGCGTCGTACAGCACCTGCATAAACTGCAACCCCCTGGGACCAAGATGCCCGTCAATGATATTGATTCGAATTAAGGCACCTTTTGAAATTCCAATTCCGAATCCACAGGAAACAATAATGACAAACAGATACCGCGACAACTCCTCTGACCAAGCCAGGCTGCGAAATACAACATATCTGAAAAATGTCTGAAAACACACGATTAATACGAGCGCAACCAATAAGAATGACAAAATGCAGGAGATCACATTGAGCACTGAATCAAATATCCTATAGATCTTGACCAAAATATCCACACCCCTTATATAGGGGGCTTAAGAGGGACTGCTTCGTCCCTCCTGCCCATCAGGAATTATTTGCTTGCATTGATCATATCAATTTGCTTCGCAAAGCGATCGTAATATTTGTCCAGCATCGGCGCAATTTTATTCCTGAAGGATTCCCCGTCAACTTCCGCAAATGGAACGACTGCCATGCCTTTTGCGGCCATATTCTCCAACGCAACCGCAGTTTCCGCCCGGATGAGTTTCCGCTGATACACACTTACTTCGTCCGACGCCTGCCGGAAAATTATTTTATCCTCTTCAGAAAGAGCGTTCCATGCATCCATATTCACAACAGTGGGAATCCAGCTGTAGATGTAGTTGATCTCGGAGAAATAGTCGTTGACCTCGTAAGTGTTGTTGGTGTAGGTGATCGCCGGCGGATTGTCTTGGCCGTCAATGGCGCCCTGCTGCATAGCGGTGAATGCCTCCCCCCAGGACATTGGCACGGGATCCGCTCCCATCATCTGCCAGGCCTCGATCATTAGAGGATTCTCCATGACACGCAGGCGAAGACCGGCAATATCCTCCACATTCTTCACTTCGCGCTTGTTGTTGGAGAAACAGCGCCAGCCTGTCTCGAAGGGAAGAATGCCAACCAAGTCGCTTTGCTCCATTAGCCCCAGCCAGTAATCTTGATTCTCGCCCAAAAGCACATTATCCGCATGTTCATTGGAATCGATCAGGAACGGAAGGTTGAAAACATTGTATTCCGGCACGTTGCCGCAGAGAATCGATACGTTTACCATGTTCATTTCAATTGCGCCCATCTGGGCACCCTCAATTCCATCTGCTGCGCTCATAAGTACCGCATTGGGATAGATGTCAATGCGGTAACGCCCATTCGTTCTGTCATTCACCAGATCCGCAAATTGTTTCGCTGCTTTATAGTTTGCGGAGTTCTCGTTGTTATCGATGGAGTAGCGCCAGACAACAGTGTCCACATTGGTCTGGGTCGGAATTTCGGCGCCCGTCTGAGAACCTCCGGAGTTTGAACCTCCACAGCCAGCCAGCATCCCCATCATAACCAAAACAGTCGCAAACAGAGACAGTGTTCTTTTCATATTGTACTCCTTTCAATACTAGTTTACCCGCTTATTATTAACTGCCGTGTGCACGGCTATGTTAATCTACAATAATATGGCCAATTGCTTCAGCGATTGCCTTGTCCGAAAGTTCCTGGCCGATACCCGGCAATTCGGGCACGGTTATGTACCCATTTACGGGTTCATATATGCTCGTGCAGTATTCCAGACACTCTGGACAGTTGGCCATGGAGTAGTACTCGTGAATAAAGAAATTGGGAACCGCCGCCTCCAACTGCATGGCTGCGGCCTCACTGATTGGAGTGCCCGCTACATGCGCCTGCATCTTAACATCGAAGATATGCGCCATATCGCAGATTTTCTTCGCTTCTGCAAGTCCGCCTGTATTGCACAAATCCGGCTGAATGATGGAGACCGCATTCTCCTTCAGCATTTGATAAAAGCCCCATCTGGTATGTACCTTTTCGCCGCTGGACAATGGCACTCTTGTCTTCCTTGCAATCACCCCCAACAATTCAGGATTGAAGTTGAATACTGGCTCCTCCAAAAAAAGCACATCATACTGTTCCGCCAGATGAGCGATTTGAACCGCAGCAGTTACATCGGTTGCACAGATGTTCTCCATAATAATTCCCATATCCGTGCCGCATACTGAACGAATCGCGGACAACCGCTCCTCAATCATTCTCAATAAATCCTTTGAGAGCGGTCCGGTGGTAACACTGCGCGGAATCGGATTTGCTTCTCTGTTGTAGGCAATAAAGTTGATTTTGACTGCGTCGAAGCCCTCATCCTGTATGCGTTTACTGACATCAGCATATCCTTCGCTGGTTCCGATGGGTTTAAAATTGCGGCGCCAGCCGGTCTGCGCTTGGGATACATAACAGCGCAGTGTTTCTCGGTGCTTGCCGCCCAACAGCTGGTAGCACGGAACACCTAATGCCTTTCCCTTGATATCCATCAGCGCAGTATCCAAAGCACCCATGGCTGAAAAGACGACCACTCCTCCTCCGCTGAGATGGCCAGAGCAACGGCAGCGAATCATCTCCCAAATCGCCTCGTTTTGCATGGGATCCATCCCTATGATGAGAGATGCAATATCCGCCAAAAATTGGGCAACGCCTTTTTCTCCAAACCCTATGGAGATGCCTGCTTCACCGTAGCCATAAATGCCTTCATCGGTGTTGACCCGGCATACACAGGGGCGAAGGGGAAATGCGGAATACGCAGTTCCTGTGTGTTTGAGCATAAAAACATCAACACTTATAATTTTCATTGATCGATCCCTCTCCATTTGCTCTATTACTGAGGATGATGCGCATTCAGCAATTTTACAAGTTGGTTTTCTATTCGTGTATTATACTGTTTGTTTCATTTGTATAAATCATACCAGTTACCGTCTTCTTATTCTATAACAATTGATACAGAGCACAAATCTTTACATATGGGCAGCCTGTCCTATCCCAGCCAGTATGCAGGCTCGCCATAAGGGGTTAAAATTGCAGCTGCAAAAAAGCAGGGACATGAATACCCCTTCGGGCTCCATGTTCCTGCTTTTTAATTGAGGGGCAACAAATCGTTGTATTATTTATACTATTCGTCAGTGTGGCCGAGGATGTCCGCCAGTTTGTCTCGGTTCAACAGTTTGACTCCGCCCCGATAAGTGCTAATAATTTTTTGATCCCTTAGCTTTTTATAAGCGCGCGCAACGTCAACACGGCTTTCTCCCAAAATGCTACCCAGGTCGTCCTGTGTTAGAATCAGGTTTTCACAGCGAAATACCTCGAACAGATCGCTGTTTGTATATAGAAACGCACAGACCTTCAAATAGGTGCTACTGTTGGATAAAAAAAAGGTTTCGTATTCATATTTATCGTGCCGGTAAACCATCCAGTTATAAACTGCGGTGCGCAGCCCCGCATTCTGGTCAAACAAGCGCATATACTCCGTCCTCTTAAATGTAACGATGGAAACATCATTCAAACACCGGGAGGGCAGATACATCTTGGGCTGAATATATTCGGGATCAATTGGCAGGCAGGCGACATAGGGGACAATCTGTCCTCGCCCAAAAAAACCGGATATTTTCTCTTTTCCGTTCTCGTAAACATAATATGACATCAGTACGCCGCTGAGAATATAGTGCATGATTTCCTTGCTGGGCTCCTGCAATAGCGGCTCGCCTTTTTTCATGCAGCTAATTTTTCCGACTTCTAATATTAGATCTTCAAATTGCGAAAAATGACCTATATAAAATACACGATTAAGATACATCTTCCACTCCTGCTTTAATGGCTGATTGTTTGTTTCACCAAAATTTTTCCTGCGACATCACCCTGTACTACCTTTTGCATCCACTTTGTAAACGCGTAAATGAACTTCTCACTGTCCACACAGCCTATGATGTTGTAAAATTGCGCCCTGTATGGTATTTTTCCTATACCCCAGAAGGCTGTTCGCGTTGGACTATGCAGGCGATTGCTGATGAACTCATTAGACTTGAGGTCGTGGAATATATAACCGACAACATGGTTCGCCACCGAATGGTGTATACCCGAAGCAAGTGCTGAATTTGTAGCCAAAATGGAAGACGTGCTTGATGTCTATCAGTGCCCATATAATCCTTTGAATCCGGTGGTCTGCATTGACGAAACAAATAAGCAACTCATTAAGGAAACTCGTATTCCATGTGCTCCAGGCTAATCCGAAAAAGTTGATTCCGAATATGAGCGAAACGGTGTCGCAAATGTCTTCATGATTTTTGAACCGCTTGCAGGCAAACGCAAAACCATTGTTACAGAAACCCGAAAAGCAGTCAATTTTGTCAATACCCTCAAATTTACTTCCGATACAATGTATCCCTTTGCCGAGAAGATTATCCTTGTCACAGATAACCTCAATACGCATTCGCCGCCTCGCTGTTGTATGAAGCGTTTTCATCGGAAGAAGCTCACAGAATTGCGAATCGGTTCGAGTGGCATTATACCCCAAAGCATGGAAGTTGATTGGATATCGCAGAGTTCGAAATCGGCGTTATGTGCCGTCAAGCTCTTGCAAAACCGCTCCCGGATATGGCAGCACTAGTACTCCGACCAGCCAGCTATTATGATTTCTTTTGGTGATAGTCGCAAACAACATTGATATCAGAGAATTAACAAGGATTGCGATTTAACCGAAGAAATATCGGAAAATGAGCCGTTACGGGTTGTCATCAACTCAAAGATTTTGTCGGCTGCAATGTCCCGATTACTGAAAACTTGAGA
>Ga0153947_1000572_pt1 | contig 18266 bp, 13 predicted proteins | sample TSNJ031MetaG_FD_104697 | JGI IMG/M metagenome (GOLD analysis project Ga0153947, IMG submission 104697) | Attine ant fungus gardens microbial communities from New Jersey, USA - TSNJ031 MetaG | ecosystem: Host-associated > Fungi > Mycelium > Unclassified | place: USA: New Jersey, Wharton State... | reverse complement strand
CAACTGTTTACCGTATGATGGGCATTAATCTCCGCACCATCTGTTAAGGTGAAGACACAGTTATTTCCACCCACACGCATAGCCGCTCCATCGTTCGCCGTACGAGTGCTGGCACTGCTAAAATTGAGCTGAGTCCCGACACCGCTAATAGTAATTATGGAAGTTGTACTGGGACCGTCTGTATAGGTTCCGGTCAAACCCACCGCGGTCTGGGTGCGGCTTTCCACGTTCATAACCGCTCCGCCGGTCATCTCCATAACAGTATCAACATAAGTACGATAGCCCACTCCCACATCTGCATAAATATCCATTGAAGATCCTTCTGCCATAGTCATCTTTGTAATGGCACCAAATATACCGGAAGAATAGGTTGTCGTAGTAGTAGATTCACCACCGCTCGTACCGTTGTTATCAATATCCAGAATTGCATTTTTCCTTATATGTAATTCACCGCCTGTAATGCACAATGCCGCATTTGCCGCACCTGCAGACGTCAGACTTAATACTGCCCCTTCAGCCATTTCAAAATTTTTGATATAAAAATGATATGCGGACCCGGTTAATGATAAACTATTCCCTGTTCCATAAACGGTTACAGACGCATTGTCTGCGGTAATCAGTCCAGCCAGATTCCCGGTGCCAGATCTGACATTCTGCAGCATAATGTTCCAGTTATTGCTTGCGGCGGTATTATTCTGGTTGAAAATAGGCGTTCCCGGCGTTTGTGTTTTAACCAGATAAACATCACTTAAGATTAAGTTTACACTGGCTGATACCACACCAAGAATAATGCCATTTGAAGTAGTTCCGCCGCTGCCGAAATTAATCGTATGACCATTTCCGGCAATTGTCAGATCACGGGCGATTGTTCCCGGATTGTAACTCGTGGCAGTCCCGGGTCTTGTCAGATCGTTCTGTACATCAATCACAGAGACTCCTGTATTCCCCAAAGCAGCAACAAATTCATTCCAGGTAGTAACAGATGCTGTTGTCCCAAACGTAGAAATTCCATTTGCCTGCAGTGGTACGGATGCTTTCTGCTTCACTGATCCTTCACCCAGCTCCTGTTCTTTATTACTGTCTGAATTAGTAGCCTGAGTATCGGCTGCTCCTTCTGCAGATCCTGTACCTGCATCTGTATCTTTTTCGTTTATCTCGTCAGCCGCACCTGTATATATAGTTGATGCACCAAATGCACTTGTACATGAAAACGCAATACAAATAGCCAGAATTAACAGGTTCTGAAAAGTACTCTTTCTTTTTCCTGATCTCTTTTTTTCATCTTGCAACAATTTTCACCTCCTTCATAGCATAGTACTTATTTATATTAACGCCTTATAAGGCATTAATAACTTAATACATAATCATAATGCATAAAACATGATCATCTTTATCATGCTATAATATAATTAACTATGCCTATCATCATTTATCTAAAATGATGATAGGCACCTTGTTCCCTCTGATATAGCACGATCAGCTCTGAATTAGACCAGAATAATGACGGCTTATTTTTTAAACTAGTTTCCTCCTGAAATAGAAACTGAGACTTTATTTCTGCTTAAAAATAAAATCTGCACTTTAGATCAAAGAAATAGTGCAGATTTTCCATATTCAAACATGACAAATAACGCGAATGGTTATTTCACGTTATCAAATGACATTTATGATATTTTCAAAACTTTATGCGGAATAGCTAAACAACTGATCCAGTGTTTTCATGGCTGCTTTTTTATGCTCCATCTGACTGTGTCCATACCGATCCAATGTCATTTTGGCCGACGCATGTCCCAATATCTCACTTAAAGTCTTGATATCAAAACACAATTCCATACAACGTGTGGCAAATGTATGTCTGAGCGCATGGAAGTTGATATTATCCAAGCCGGCTTTTTTAAGCAGTGCCTTAAAGCGGTATTGTAGTATGCGGGGTTCTAAATGATGTCCGCTGTAAGTAAACACATATTTGTCTGAAGATGTGTTCTTATACTTTTTAAATAATTTCAAAATATTCACCGGCAGGGGAATGGTGCGCACAGAATGGTTACTTTTTACACTTCCCGTAACTAATACAGTCTTTGTGTCTGCATCGGGAGCATGACATTGAATCCTTCGGATTGTCCGGGATATGTTAATGACACCATTATTTAAATCTACATCTTCCCACTTCAATGCGCAGACTTCCCCCACACGCAGTCCCGTGTAGATAGCCAAAAGAATTGCAAAACCATTCTTGTCACCTTTTGCTGTCTGCTCCAGCATTTTCTGTTCCCGCAGCGTCAGCAGCCTGGCTTCCTTTTTTTCCATCTTGGGCAGCCGGGCTCCCTGACAGGGATTCACATAGATGTATTCATACTCCGCCGCCTTTTTCATGGCTGCATAAAATACACGGTAAATGTTGCGGACCGTACCCGCAGACATGTTTCGTCCTGATAAGGTATCAATGAATGACTGAACATCTTCCCGCCTTATCTTGCATAACTTCTTATGTTTCCAAAAAGGATTGATCCACTTATCCACTATGGCAGCATAATTACTGAAGGTGGAGGCTTTCACATGGAGTTGAATAATGCCGTACAGCCAGTGCGTCATAAAGTCTGAGACAGTTCCCGTTCCGCACACCTTAATCGTCTTTTCCGCATGCATATACCGCGATTTCATCCTGATAAGCTCCTCCCTGCATTCATTGTATTTCCGGGCATACACCGATCCGTAAATCAGCTTTCCTTCAGGTCTGCGGCCCTTAATATAGCGCCCTTCCCAACGTCCGTCTTTTCTCCTATATATATTTTCTCCACGTCTTGCCATGTTACATCCTTCCTCTCTGTTCCTTCATTTTATTGACGGCTACTTTGACGGCTAAAAAAATGATAGCAGTCTTTCTCTTTCAATCTTAAATACTTTCAAGTATTTCTCGCAAGATACATCACCCTCCACTCTCACTTGACAAATGCATAGACCTCACATCTTCAAAAGCTTGTTGTCAGTGATATATAGTTGACTTAATTAGTTATATTTTTAATTAATCTATTGACAATATAACATTTGCTTGTTACAATTTGTCTATCTATTAGTGTCTATCTATTATTGTCTTTCAATTGTTTTTCATCATTTTAGATAAATGACGATTTTTGTAAAAGTGACAGATGTAATAAACACATAAAAAATGGACTATTGCTTAATTTCCAGCAATAGTCCTGTTTTTTTTGCAAAGCATATAAATATATGATCCGCTTCTTTATAAGGTTAAATAACTTTCCATAAACTCCCTGGCATCCCCGACATAACCATAATCAGCTATGTTAAAAACAGGAGCGTTTTCATCCGTATTTACGGCGATGCAGAGCTTTGTATCCTTAATTCCTTCGGTATGCTGTATCGCCCCTGATACGCCGATGGAAATACAGATCCGCGGCCTGATCGTAAAACCGGTCTGGCCAATCTGGTGTTCAAATGCAATCAGCCCTACGTCCGCAAGCGGCCGCGTCCCACCAATGGCCGCACCGGTCTCTTTTGCAAATGCTTTCAGCAATTTAAGACTTTCATTGTCCTCCACGCCTCTTCCACCCACAACCACCGTTTCTGCCGAAAGGATACTGTCCGCCCGGGCTGCAACCGGCTTCACCGCAGTTACCCCGATCCGGGAAGCGGGAAAGCTGATATCATCCATATGAATAACTTTTACATCGCTATTATCTGCAATAGTAATGGGTTTGTAAACACCCGGCCGTATTGTCATCATCTGAGGATAACGGTTCTCCTTCGTCACAATGGTCACAAACACATTTTCCCCGTAAGACGGTTTATTTTGTCTTATGAAATAAGATTCGTCTTCTCTTTCATCTACCTTTAACTCAGTACAATCTGCCGTCAGTCCGCATTCTAATTTTGCAGCCACTCTGGAAAATAGGGAACGTCCGATCACAGTCGCCGGAATCAGGACACTGGAAGGTGTAATACTCTTAAGCATCTCAGCAATCACCTGGCTGTTGGCATCATCTTGAAACAGGCTGTCTTTCTCTGTATTATAAACATACACCTCATCTACTCCCAGTCGTTTCAACTGTTCTATGAGCGGTTGGCTTTCCATGGCAAGCAGAATCACCTGAATCTTCTCCCCGGTGATTTCCTTTATCTCATGGGCCACTGCAGACAGTTCCGCAACAGAGGAGTCCAAAATATTATTATAATGTTCTGCAAATAAGCAAATTCCACTGGCCATCAATCTCTTCCCTCCTCTTTCTGAATCAATGCTTTGATTTCTCTGGCTGCTTCTTCCGGTGTTCCGGAGATGAATTTCGCTTTTTTCTTAGACTCCGGTTCAAAAGAATCAATTACTTCGGTGGGCGAACCTGCCAATCCGGTCTCATGAGGCGGAAATTTCAAATCCTCATTGGTATAAATCGCCAACGGTTTCGACTTGGCTGCACGCTTCGTCCGCAACGTTGCCAGTCTGGGAATATTAGCCCCAAAACAAACAGTCAGCAGGGCAGGCAGGGAAGTCTGCAGACAGAACTGATTTCCCTGATACTTTTTAACTGCGTTCAGCTTATCAACAGCTTCTTCCTCATAATCCATCTGGTGGATCTCTGAGATATGCGGAATTTGCAGATATTCCGAAACCATGGCTCCCACCTGCCCGGTCGCACCGTCCGAAGACAGCGCACCACCCAGGATCAGATCAAATTCACCATAATGTTTAATACCGGCCGCCAGCACTTTTGCGGTGGCAATTGTATCACCGCCGGCAAAGCAGCGGTCAGTAACCAGACAGCTGTCGTCACATCCCATTGCCATTGCGTCCCGCAGCGACTTCTCCGCATCCGGCGGCCCCATTGTAAATACCGTAACCTGTCCGCCGGTCTGCTCTTTTAATACCAGTGCCGCTTCGATCGCATTCAAATCTGCGGGATTAATCATCCCTTCAGAATTGGCACGGATCAGGGCATGGGTGTCCGGGTCTACGGAAACATCATTGGAAACCGGTACATGTTTTATCAATACAGCTATTTTCATACTGTCTCCTCTCTCTATTCGCTATTTCAAAAGACGCTTAAAAGCCCAGTCCTCCAGAAGCGGTGTACTCTCGCCTTTCATAATCAGCTTGGCAAGATCTCTGCTCGCCGCCGGCGCCTCTATCACCCCATTGCCGCCGTATCCGGTTGCCAGAATATATCCTTCGACCGGTGTTTCTCCCAGAATCGGAAGGAAATCCTTAGGCTCTGCCCGGTATGACAGCCAGGATGATACCAGTCCGCTGTCAACGATACCCGGCACCCGCATTTCCAACTGATCTAATAAGAAATCAATAAAATAATCGTCCGTGCCGCCTGTTGCCGGTAGTTTATCCGGATCCCACTGCCCTGCATGCATTGGATTATTCAAATCCATCGAAAGGTGGGATTTGCAGATAAAGATATTATCCCCCGCCCGCAATGCATAAAAGGCCGGATATTTCAATACCGGAAAGGTATAATCAAGCTTTTTACCCGGAGGGCTTAAAAAGAAAGCTTCTGCCTTGGTATGCCACAGCGGAACTTCCAAATCTACCAACTCTCCTGTAAAGCGGCTCCATGGCCCGGTACAGTCCACTACATAATCAAAATCATATTCTTCCCCTTCACTGGTAGTAAGCCCCTTAATCTTCTTGTCTTCCACTTTTACAGCAGTTACCTTCACACCGGTTTTAACCGCTCCGCCATTCTTTTGAAGTTTCTTGGCATATGTATTTGATATCATTGTTCCGTCAAAATAACCGTCATCCTGAGTATAGCCCGCTCCCAGAATATTCTCGGTTGAAATATCCGGTAATATTTCTTTAATCCTATCCATGTCGGTGATATATTCTCCGGTATAGCCGGCTGCTTTAGTCAGGGCGATACCGGTCTTTATCACCGACTCTACCGCTTCATCGGTAGCAACCACCAAAGTGCCTGTTTTATCAAACCCGGCAGATCCTTTTTCTTCTTCCTCCATTTTAAGATAAGACTCAAATCCGTAAAGTCTTACATCCCAGTATCTGTTATTCAGCGAATCGTCAAACAAACAGACTGTCCCTGCTGATTTTGCGGTCGAAGCTCCGCCGATCGTATCCTTTTCAAACACGACCACTTCTGCATTGTCATACAGACTTAAATGATATCCCAGACATGTTCCTGAAATCCCTCCCCCGATAATACCAATGCGTTTCTTTTCCATATTCTTTCCATCCTTTCATCTTTTTTAATATTGTCAAGCGGGTATTTGCAATCCGCTTTGCTGCCTGCTTATGATAAATTTATGTTGTCCATTTCTTTTACTGCTTCCAGCAGTACATTCAACCCTCTTTTTATATCTTCCGCTTCGGTAAATTCATGTCTTGAATGGCTGATTCCATTTATACTGGGCACGAAGATCATTCCGGTCGGGAATACTTCGGCCATCACAATCGAGTCATGAAAAGCTCCGCTGGGCATCTTCAAATAAGGAAGCCCCCGGCGTTTTACCGCTCTTTCAATTCCCCCGGCGACCCAGCCGGTCATCGGACCCGGCCGGTGATAAGATAAGTTCTTAAACCTACAGGTACAGCCGTTCTTCCCGCACGTTTCTTCAATGCTGCTTTTCGACCGCTCTTCAAGCAGCCGGATCAGCTGTTCATCCTGATCGCGTATTTCGAGGCTGAATGTACAGGAGCCGGGAATCACATTAACAGAATTCGGCTCAACCCTGATACTGCCGACCGTTGCCACTGTAAATTCATTTCCGTATTGGTTCACCAGTTCCGGCAGTTTCCCGATAAAATCTGCCGCGGCTGCCAAAGCATCCCGCCGGTCCGGCATAGCTGTACTGCCTGAATGGTTGGCCTCTCCCGCTACCTGTACTTCCACGCGGCTCACACCGGCAATACTTGTCACCACACCAATGGGCATTTGACTCTTATAAAGCCTTGCTCCCTGTTCAATATGAAGCTCCAGAAAGCAATGGAGGGAATCGGCTTTCCGCTTTGCCTTATATATCTTTTCAAGCGATATTCCGTAAGGCTTCATTACCGCCTTCCTGGTCTCTCCATATATATCCGGGTCGGATTCACTGATACCCAGATCTTTTCCGCATATTGCACTGCTGCCGAACAAGCCGCTGCCAAAGCGGAATCCTTCTTCGTCGGTAAAAACAATCACTTCAATAGAATGTCTGGGCTTGACACCATTTTTTATAAACGCCTCACAAATGGCGAGTCCGGCCATACAGCCCAGAACACCATCATACTTCCCGCCATCGGGAACTGTATCCAGGTGTGAGCCGATTGCAATTGCCGGTAAACCGCTGTCTTCTCCTTCCATTCTCGCAATGATATTGCCGGCTTCATCAACCCCCGGCTCAATACCGAGTTCTTTAAAATAACCGATAAATTTATCCCGTCCTTTTTGATCCGCCTGCGAAAAGGCCATCCTGGTATGACTGCCGTCATCCTGCAGCCCGCATTCATACAGCTCTTCAATTCGATCAATTATAGTTTTTATTTCTATTTCCATCTCTTTTACACCTTCATTTTTACTTCATTATAGATATTTCTTTAACGGATAACAACGGCACAAACAGCAAAAAAAAGTGCGGGAAATTATCCACATTGGATAATTTCCCGCACTTTTAGATTTGATTTTTATTATAATTTTCAATCATTTTATAGACCACCAGGCCAATCCGGACCGCCAGCACTTCATTAGGATTATCAAAATCCATTCCTGTCAGTTTCCCGATCTTTTCCACACGGTAAGCAGCTGTTTTATAATGGATAAATAAATCCTGAGCTGTTTTCGTAAGATTCTGATTGTGGTCCAGATAAGTTTTCAAGGTGATCAGCAAATCTTTCCGCTGAGGCTTCTTATAATAATACAGCTTTTTTAGCGTATCCGGAATATACTCCAAAAATTGTTTCGGTTCATTCAGCTCACACAAAAGCTTAAATATCCCCAAGTCGGAAAACATCATAATCTGCCGGGAATCCGCTTCTGATATGTCACCGGCAATATCCACAAGCATCAGCGCATCACTGGCTTCTTTAAAACCGGCGGAAATGTTTTCAATTCCTTTTACAGCCTTGCTGACCCCTGCCTTTACTTTCAAGTATTTATTATATCGGGATATCTGATTTTGAACCTTTTCAATGATCTGCTTTATCTTATTTCTATACTCATCTTCCTTTTGGTCTTGATGCAGTTCCTCAATAATAATTAATTTATCCAGATCAACACAAATTTTAGTTTTCCGGAATATATGAGTAACAGCATCATTCAAAATGTCTGTATATGATATTTTCGGATTCTCTTCACTATTAAAGTTTTTTTCAACACTGGTACTCATAACCACAACTCTGTAAACGCCATCTAAAGACATATCCAGGAGCTTTACGTTTTTTTGTAATTCAGCCTTTGAATAAACTTTTTTATTTAAAATATTATATAGGATATCATTCTGGAATTTCTTTTCCAGTTCATTAATCGCATGAAGCCTGGAGAATTCCTGCCGCAGAGCCGTAATCGCATTCTCAATCGCTATGTAGTCCATGGTATTAATCTCCGGATTTATTTCCGTAATCACCAGATATAGCTTTGCCCCATATGTCATCTCAAACAGTACCAGATACTGATTATATTGCTCATCACCCACCGCTTCGATTCTTACTTTTTGCTGCAGGTATGTATAATTGGAATAAAACCCGGGCTCACAAACGCTTGTATCATCACTAATACTGATCGTATCAATCTTTTCATCGGTCGTCCCGATACACACTTTATTGTAATTGAAAACCGCTGCCGGATTGCGGATCAATTTCGCCAAAACATCCAATATCTTTTCTACTCCCTGCTCAGAGGAGCGCTGGGAAAATGTCAATGCTGCAAAATTATCATGAGTTGTTTTAAAATACTTTAACATGGTTACTTCTTCATTAAAGAGCCTTTCCATGATATAACTCATAATATTCCGGAAAGAAATTTCAAACGGCACTTCAATTAATGGTATATTGTGCGACTCGGCAAATGCACTTAAGAGGATGATTTTCGTATCTGCATATTCAACATCTCTGCCGCGTTTTAACACTAAAGCACTGATTTTCTTTTTTGTCAGCTCATTGATATATCCTTCAAACTCTTCCACACTGCAATGCTTAAAGGCATACAGCCCTGTCAGCAGAACCTCTCCGCCATCAATAAACTTCACAATGTCCGGCGCCTCGATGATCGTGATCCCCTTTATTTCATTATCAAGCCCGGCGATTCCGCCGGTCACCTTTGCATCTTTTAATATCTCTGTCTGTAATATCTCTCTTACAACCAGCCCCACCTGCCATCACCGCCTTCTCATTCCCTTATAAAATTACATCCCGGTTGCAGTCTTTCGAATATATATAGCTGAGATCCTCTTCACGTCCCACCCCATAACAGGCCTGAGGACAATATGCATCCAGAAACATGTAGTCTCCCGCCTTGACAGGAATCCACTCGTCGTCCACGCGATACATGCCCTTGCCGGATAAAAAGTACATGCCGTGTTCCTGAATATGGGTTTCAATATATCCATGTGATGCTCCCAGCCGGAATTTCAGAATATGCATATTCATATCAAAACCCAGATTCGTACCCGCCGGCAGCAGATCTTTGATATGGCAGTTTTCCATCCCCTCGTAAGGAATCCACGGCATTTCTTTCGTATTTCCTATCACTGTATCGGCCTCATACCCTTCCGCTTTTTCATATCTGCGTTTATACAAGAATACCCTGGCGGTCCGGTTGCTTTTATTTTCAAAAGACAGGGCAAGGTTATCTGGAGAATAGAAATATCCTTCCCCGGTCAGCAATGCTTCTTTCTCATCGTTCTTTACCAGCAGTTCTCCTTCTATCACATATAAGAAGGTTTCAATTCCCGCTCCTCCCAGCACAGGGCTCTTTCCTCCTGCTCTGACCGTCACCAGATAGTCGGCAAAAGATGCTCCCAGTGCCGGCGAACCCAGAATAGTAACATCACAATTCTCATATCCGGGAATACTGTTTTTCACTAATCCATCCGGCTCTAATAAAACATAGTTCTCTTTCTTCACAATGGACCGCGTCTGCAATAAATTCTCCCGATACCCCGTTTGATTGTTTAAATAACTCACTGTAAAGACCTCCTTTTTAATTTTTCAGTTATTCAGCACACCAGGCTTCCTGCGATATTTATCACAGGAAGCCTTTTATTTTTTAATATGCAAGTTTATATAATGTTGCCGCCAGTACATCAATTCCTTTTTTGAGATCTTCTAATTTTGTTTCTTCCGCAGGATTATGGCTGATTCCGTTAATACTCGGAACAAAGATCATCCCTGTCGGAATATGCGGCGCAATAATTTGAGAATCGTGGCCGGCACCGCTGTGCATTACCTTATAATCGATCTCTTCTTCGCAGCATGCTTCTTCAATTACTTTCATAACCTTTTCATCCATCGGTACCGGTGCCTCATCCATCCAGCGGTCTATCCCGATGGTGCAGCCCATCTCTTCTGCAGCGCGCCTTATGCCGGATTCGATTTCTTCCGAAACGCGGCTCAGCACTTCCTGATCGGTATGTCTGCAGTCCATAGTAAAGAGCGCATCTCCCGGAACGACGTTGACAACATTAGGTTCCACCACTATTTTACCAAATGTCAGTACCATATTGTCAATACTTTTTACCTTTTCAATTGATGTATTTACTATTTTGGCAAATACCTGGATCACATCGCGCCGATACTTCATCATCGTAGTACCGGCATGATTCGCCTGGCCCTTTACCGTAATGTTATATCTTTTCTGTCCGGCAATCCCGTTAATAACTCCCAGAGAAATCTGCTCCATCTCCAAAGTATTTCCCTGTTCAATATGAAGTTCAATAAACGCTTTCACCTGTTCCATAGATGAACGCTGTTCCTTCTTATAATCAAAACCGCATTTACGCATTGCATCTTCAAAACGGACACCGTTTGCGTCTGTAATCTCTGCCACCGCTTTATTATCTGCGATGCCCATCAGATTTTTACTTCCCCAAAATACGGTCGGAAACCGGCTTCCCTCTTCCTCCGCCATAGAAACAACCTGAAGTGTCTTTTTGGGTTTTCCATATGTTTCAGTCAAATATTTTACTGCCAGATATCCGCCGATAATACCCAGCTGTCCATCCAGATTTCCCCCATTTACAACTGTATCCACATGAGAACCGGTAGCAATTATTTCATCCGGGCTTTCGGTGCCGGTTATTTTCCCTGACAGGTTCCCCACTTCATCAAAATCAGCCGTCATTCCTATTTGCGCAAATTTGTCCTTTAGCTTGTTTTGACATGCAAGCCATTCTTCTGTATATAGAAGCCTTGACATCCCGCCGGAAGCATCCTGACCAAAAGCAGAAATACAGTCCATTATATTTATTATATCTTCTTTACTAATATCCATATACATCCTCTTTCATATTCTTTATATTTAGCTATACTCAACTGTCTTTTTATCATTATAGACATCAATATCAAATTCTCCCAGCTTCTTTGATACCAACATTCCAATCATAACATCTACATCTACGTTCATTAATGTCCTGAACATTCCGGAGAACCAGTCTATGCCAAGAAGGATTGCGATACTCTCCAGGGGCAGCCCTAATGAGGTCGCTAAAAACGTGTATGTAATAACCATTCCTCCAGGTACCACAATCGTCCCCATACACATCAGACAGGACAGCACTACTGCCATTACCATCTGATATGGTGTCAGCACGACTCCCGTTGACTGACTCATGAAAAGGATTGCCAGAACATAACATTGAACTGCACCACAGCTGTTCATCGACATCGTAATCGGACCGGTAAAGTCAGCAACCTTTCTGCTGACTCCAAACTTGGTCACCGCATCTTCCATTTTAGTCGGGAGGCAGATCGCCGATGAGGTTGTTGTCAATGCCATCATTGACATTTTCGTGAATTTCTTCGGCATTTTAAGCGGACTCACTCCACAAAGAGCGGCCGTAAACGGTCCATACAGCAAAAATTGAATAACATCACCCACCAGCAGACAGCCAAGGAACTTGATCATCGGTATGATAACTTTGAATCCGGTTCCTCCGGCTGCATTCGCCAATAAGAAAAAGATCCCGATCGGAGCAATCTTCATAACAATCTTAATCATGTTCATTACGACACTATTTAAACCGACAATCCAATCCATAACCACTCTATTATTGCTGCTTCTGGTATACGCTCCGGCCGCCGCCCCGAACAGGACAGAAAATAAAATACACGGCACCATCGACGCCGTACTCATGGCCTCAAAAATATTGGTCGGAACAAATCCCAATAATGTATCCTGAATAGAAACTGAATCTACTGATTCTGTAATTTCAGCCGTATTGGCTATAGTAATACCTACCCCCGGCTTTACAAGTAATCCCAATATCATTCCGATTCCCGCTGATATCAGAGTGAATAAAATAATCCATTTAAAGGTATGGAATCCCATTTTCCCGGCACCTTTTCCATTGATATCACCAATCGCAGCAGCAACGGCAGTCATTACCAGCAATACTACCGACATTTGAATCAGACGGATAAATATATTCCCGATAAATGCCAGTTCCGTCGCCCATTCTCCTGCCAGAGAACCAAATACGATCCCTCCTATTGTTGCAATAAGTATCTGTACTGTCAGCGACGGCAATTTTCTTTTCTTCTTCTCATCCATAACTCCACTCCTTTGTCCATATTCCAGTTATATGCAACATTTTTCGATCCCGACCACTTTGTTTTTGCGCCATGTTCACCTCACTTTTCTTTTTCTTGTAATCGTTGATCCTTAATACTTGATATCTATTATAGTGAAGAATTTAACATCTTTCTTCGGAATTTTCAGATAAAAAAACAAAAAAAATTATCTATAGTAGATAATTTTCAGTCGACCGCTATTATACACTTTTTAAGATTGAGCAAACCAAGCGGTTAAATAAAGACGTTTCCCATGCACAGGGCGGTGTGTTTTGCAGACCGCAAATACCGGCGGTAGTGAGCATTTCATCGATTGGGATTTTTCTGTCGCCTAGCCCATTCCTGTAGGCGATACTGAACAGCGACCTTAATTATTGATATAGGTATTAAATTTAAATCAAACGTTACATATTTAAAGGAATAGTTACTATATTTTTAGAAATCATTATAGTATTATAAGTGAATGTTAGACTATCGGGCAACCCAACTTTAAGCACATTCTATGCAACTGCAACTATGGGTGTGCTATACCATTGCACGGATGAATTCCGTTGCCAATAACAGCCTGAATTTAAGCTGCCACATTAGGCTTTTACTGCCCATCTCATCTTAGTTGAACGAGCCCGGCTGTTGCGATTGCACTCTTCTGCCGACGGCCGGATCACGTTTTCTGCAATTTTACTGTAAACACCCGTACGCTTCAGGTGCTTAAACGATTTTTTAACCAGCCGGTCCTCACCCGAATGAAAGGTCAGAATCACAATGCGTCCGCCGCTTGCCATAACATCCGGAAGCTTATCCAGAAACTGATACAACACTTCAAATTCACTGTTCACATCGATCCGCAGTGCCTGAAAACTCCGCTGGCAGGATTTTTTCACCGCTTCATTGCGCACCTGCTCCGGAATAAATACCAGTGCCTCTTCAATCACCTGACGCAGTCTTGAGGTCGTCTCAATTGCATTCCCCCGCTCAATCTCCGTGATTACCGCTTGGGAAATCTCTTCTGCATAAGGTTCATCGGCATTTTCCATCAGCATCCCCTGTAGTTCTTCCCGGGTAACCTCCCGCAGACGCTCTGCTGCTGAGATTCCTTTTTCAGAATTCAACCGCAGATCAAGGGGGCCTTCTGTCTTATATGAGAAGCCCCGTTCCGGGTTGTCAATCTGCATCGATGATACCCCCAGATCTACCATTGCAAAATCAAACAATCCAGACTCCGGTACAACCTGATCAACATCAGCGAAGTTCAGGTGTTTAATCATTAATATCTCTTCTCCATATCCGGCATCAGCCAGACGCTGTCTGGTCTTAGCCAACTCTACTGCATCCACATCCAGAGCATATATCCGCCCGCTGCCCTGGAGCTGTTCCAGCATCGCCTGGGTATGACCACCGTACCCCAAAGTACCGTCCAATCCTTTTTGTCCCGGCTGAATCTGCAGAAAATCCAGTATCTCATCGACACAGATTGGAATATGCATCCCTACCGGAGTACTGCCTTTTTGAATCACCCGCTCAACTGTCTCCGGATACTTTTGCGGCTGCAGTTCTTTATATTTCTCATTATAGCTTCTCGGATGTGTTCCCTTATAACGAGTACGCCGCTTATGCTTTTTCTCCTGCTCTTTTTTCTGATTACTCATAACCTTATCTATTCTCCATAATTGTGCATTTTTTAAGATTAAGCAAACGGAATGCGGCATATTCTTCGGCAAGGCTTTCAAGTACCCGCTGTTCCAAAAGCTGGATAGGTTCCCATAAAGTCATTGATATATCCAGTTTGTCTTTCAGCGTTTTTGCTTTCCATGTGCCGATAATACGTCCGCTCTTCAAGACACCTCTGTCATTGGTTGACCAATACAATATACTGAAAACTGACTGCTTCGCCTTATCTTCTACATTGGCTTTAAGTTTTTATTTAATCGTTCAATCATCCATGATAGGCGTTTTTCACGGCCAGCATCCGTTTTAGCGTCAAAATATGCCCGTGTATATGTCTTTTTTACCGACGGAGACATTGCCTGATAATTCGTATAGGCCGGCTCATGTTTTTTCAATAAATTTGATAAAAATGCTATTTGTTCATCTGTAATAATCGGCGCCTTGGGAGCGTCCCATTGGCCGTTTTTCTTGGCTTCCTCTATTTTCGCTCTGCCGTAATCGGTCATTTTCTCTTGCTTTTCGAGTGTTTCAACTAATGCCTTGTTTTTGTCCGACCACTTACTGTTTTTTACACGAACAGAGAAATATTTTATATAAGTTTTATCGTCAATACTCTGCATTTGTCCGTCAATCCAACCGAAACAAAGTGCTTCTTCAAGCGCCTCATTTGCCTTTATTGTCTTTGGCCCGCCCGGTTTGCCGAATAACAGCCAAACACCGCCGCTCGACATGCAATTATCCTTTAGCCAATTTCTAAATTCTTCCCGCGAAGCAAATTGTAAATACTCTTTCATACTATTCACCTTCCAATACATAAAATAAAGGGTAAAATTACGCATATGCTCACAACGCTATTCGCCCCAATATTTGATAACACAAATAGGTCAAATAGGGCGAAGGGTTTTTCTTTTGACCAAAATCCCACCCCTTGAATTTTTGAAAAACGGCCTCCGGTGTAAATAATCCGTTGTTATCTTGTTTACTCATGATTATTGAAGCCATTTCCAGAAAACGTGCATCTGACTTAATAGATTCAAAGCGACTTAACACATCCATAACGCTTACTATGTCATACCACATAGCCGGGGCTTTGAGCTTTCTGAAATCGGTTCCCATATAAAACATATACGGATGACGCTCTAAACTATTTTCCCATAATGAAAGCAATCCCATCGCGGTATTTTCCGCAATTTCTGTTTCGCGGTATTCCGGAATGGCTGATAGCAGCTTTAGCATTATTAAAGAAGCGTATGGGCAGCAATCGTCTTTTCTTCCCGGCCCTCTGAATTTACCAAACTCCTGCGAAACGGTACATGGAAAGCCTGATATTCTATAGAAATCCACAAGATAGTCTACGCCTTGCTTTATGTGTTTTTCATAATCAATTCCCGCTTTGAGTAGTGCGAATAATAGTAACGGTGCGTCACAAAGGCACCAACCGAAAATATCTTCTCCGCTTCCCCCAAAGTGTTTTGGGATATTGGTTAAAGATTGATATACCCCTCTGCTGTCTTTATGCTCCAGGATCCTATCTACGGCTGTCTGTATTTCAGGAACATCCGTATCGAACCCAATATCCAAAAGAAATAGGAGCTTATGTATAGGCAAATCGGGATTTTTATGATTACTCACAAGGATACTGTGATAGTTGGTAATGTCGTCCAAATACGCCCTGATTTTGGAATCAGAAAGTGCTTGCAGCCGTAATTCCGCTAAGTTTTCTTTGTTTTCTTTAAGAATATTTATTTTTGTGGCATATTGCAGCCATGCTTCCCCATTTTTTAAAATGAAACTTATGGCATCCATACCCTCCAATAAACAGTTCATATAATTCACCTTTCCACGCAACCCTATATGTTTGTATTTTATTTTCGGCAGACTAAAACAGCATGATTGCTAACCCCTGTACATGATTTACTCTTAAACATATAATCCAAAACTTCTATCCAGGCGGCATATTTCTCGTCAGACATGTCATTGATGCCGCCGGCATTAAATGTAAAGTCTACCCCTGCGTTCTGAACAATTGTCAATCCATTTGCTGCAACATCTTGCTCAATTTCTTCCGGCATGGTAAAGAAAAAGACATCGGGCAAAACATCATCAACGCCTTGCATAAGTACCGATTCATTTGTCTTTTTATTAGGGTAATTCAACTTCATATTTTCATCAATACACGCTCGTAAATATGCGCCGATTTTATTAATATACGCGAACAGAATTAAGCCGCCAGCTTTGCATATTCGCTTGCTTTCCAATATCACCTTTAAGCGTTCTTCATGAGGTAAATGGTACATTGGCCCAAAAGTCATAACAATGTCAAAAGCACTATCCTGGATCTCCGGCAGATAAGTAGCATCACCGACAGATGCACTTAAATTTGACAACCCCTGTTCGTCAATTTTTGTCTGGAATTGTTCGATATGCTTTGGGGCTAAATCAACTCCATGATAAGACCTGCACATTTTCGATAAATACAAACCATAGTATCCAGTCCCACAGCCCAATTCAACAACAGACATAGACGGTTTTATATATTGATCCAACAGCTTTTTAGTGTAGATAAATTCTATTTGCTCAGCTTTCGTTCCAAATGCTCTTTTATCTTCATCAAAACTCGAATAATTTGATATAATTGGCTCTCTTTTCATCACAACCTCCATGTGTTTCGTGTGAGCTTCCCCTCCCTTGACAATGTAGTGCATTGTCAAGGGAGGGGATTGGATTATTAATCTAATCAGCCGTTATCGCCTAATATAAATAATTATATCACGAATTGAGAGTAAGCGTCAAACTCGCGCTTTTTGATGGCGGGCATTGACCACCCATTACTTTTACCTTTCAAAGCTGACTATTACTAAAAAACGGGGATTGCAGAACATATGTTCTGATGATATAATGCAAAAAAGAACATATGTTCTAATTGAAAGGAGAAAATAATATGGCAATTAATATTGGACACGCAAGACAAGATGAAAATGGTGGTTATAGCGGCGGTGCTGCTGGTGACCAAACCGGAAAGGAGGTATGTGTAACGTCGTGGTATAGTAACTCATGGGGAGCTGTATTAAGGTGCAAAGATGCAGTTCAAGCAGAAAAGATTGCAAAGGCATGTGAAGCAGGATGCGCAAATAACAAAATTGGTTATGATCAGAATCAGAGAAATACTTTGAATACACAGGCTGCAAAAGTAAACTATGATTTGAGCAAGATTACAACTGCATGTGAATGTGACTGCAGTTCGTTTATGAGTGTATGCGCACAGGCCGCAGGCATTAATATTCCGTACTCAAGTGGTAATGCACCAACCACCACGACGATGCAGAGTCAATTTAATAGTACTGGTATGTTTCAGGTATTGACCGACTCCAAATATCTGACCAGTGATGAGTATCTTCAAAGAGGGGATATTCTGGTTAAGTCAGGCTCACATACAGCAATGGCACTGAGTAGCGGAACAAAAGCAGTTCAGACTTTTACAATCCAATACAATGCCAATGGCGGTTCCGGAACCATGGCAAATACCACCGTTACCTATGGGGTTTCAACTGCCCTTCGCAAAAATACATTCACTAAAGCAGGATGCCAGATTGCTGGTTGGAATGCATATAAGTCTTCTGATGGAACCTTTAGATATGTAAGTGCGGACGGATCGACAATCAAGTGGTACAAAGAAGGTTCACAGCCGAGTGGCTATACGAAATTTGTCTATGCTGATCAAGGGAATGTTTCTGCGACAACAAATGTGCATGGTGATACCATCATTATGTATGCAACGTGGAAGCCAAGTACTTTTACGATCCAATACAATGCTAATGGCGGTTCCGGAACCATGGCAAGTACCACCGTTACCTATGGGGTT
>Ga0153947_1000570_pt1 | contig 18293 bp, 24 predicted proteins | sample TSNJ031MetaG_FD_104697 | JGI IMG/M metagenome (GOLD analysis project Ga0153947, IMG submission 104697) | Attine ant fungus gardens microbial communities from New Jersey, USA - TSNJ031 MetaG | ecosystem: Host-associated > Fungi > Mycelium > Unclassified | place: USA: New Jersey, Wharton State... | reverse complement strand
GGGAGCGGGGATTGGACAATTTTGTCGCTTTGATCCAGGCCTACTTTGATCAAAAGGGCAGCCATATGCAGTTTAATGTTGTGGACAAGGAAACCCTGCTGGACGCCCAGAAGCATCCGGAAAACTATAAGCATCTGGTGGTGAGGGTAGCCGGTTACAGCGCGTTGTTCACCACTCTTTCCCGGTCCCTGCAGGATGACATCATCCGCAGAACCGAGCAGGGACTGTAGAGGTGCACTATGAATCTAGGTGAAATTAAAGGCAGGATTTTCGATATCCAGCGGTACTCCATCCACGATGGGGAGGGGATCCGGACGGTGGTATTTTTAAAGGGCTGCGCCCTCCGCTGCCGGTGGTGCTGTAACCCCGAATCCCAGCGGTATGAGATGGAGACCATGATGGTGGAGGGCAAGCCCCAAACCATTGGCAAGGATGTGACTGTTGCGGAGGTGATGGAGACAGTGGAGAAGGACCGGCCTTATTACCGCCGGTCCGATGGCGGACTGACTCTTTCCGGCGGTGAGAGCTTGTGCCAGCCGGACTTTGCAAAGGGATTGTTGCAGGCGGCCCATTTAGCCGGGATCGGCACCGCCATGGAAAGCACAGGGTGCACCTCGTATGAGGTGATCCAAACAATCTTGCCCCATTTGGATTGCTTTCTGATGGACATTAAGCATGTTAACGGTGAAAAGCATAGGCAATTTACCGGGAAGGACAACTGGCTGATGCTGGAAAATGCCGGCCGGATTGCCCGCTCCGGACAGACACGGCTTGTGGCCCGTGTGCCGGTAATCCCCACCTTCAATGATACGGAGGAAGAGATCAAAGCGATAGCGCGCTTTGTTGATGGACTGCCTGGGGTTTCACTGATCCATCTGCTGCCCTATCACAGGTTGGGGCAGGACAAATATACAGGGCTCGGCAGGCCTTACCTCATGGGTGATCTTTTACCGCCCTCATCGGAAAAGATGATGGGGTTCAAGGCGTTGGTAGAGCGGGAAACAAGCTTGGAATGCAGGATAGGGGGATAATATATGTCTGAATACAAAATCCACGATGGGGAGAAGCAGCGGATTGTCCAGGAACTTGTGCCCGGTAAGCAGATTACCCTGGCCCACATCATCGCAAACCCCGATCCGGTACTGTATCAAAAGCTGGGCCTCGATCCCAGGGGGGATTACTCCCGCTCCGCCATCGGGGTACTGACCATTAGCCCGGCGGAAACCGCCATTATCATTGCGGATATCGCCATCAAGGCCGCCGGGGTGGATTTGGGATTTGTGGACCGGTTTAGCGGATCCCTCATTGTCACCGGGACAGTGTCCCAGGTGGAGGAGGCTGTCCGGGCCATTTTGAAGTATGCGGCGGATAAGCTTCAATTTACAATCTGCGGCGTTACCAGGACTTAAATGATGCGAAAAATCATCTTGCTGGGCCGCAGCGGATGCGGCAAAACCACCCTGACCCAAGCCCTGCGGGGGAAGGAAATCTATTACCGCAAAACACAATATGTTAACCATTTTGACGCCGTTATAGACACCCCGGGAGAGTACACCCAAACCCAGGGCCTGGGCCAGGCACTGGCTTTATACAGCTATGAGGCGGATGTGGTGGGCCTGATGCTGGCGGCCACAGAGCCCCATTCCCTCTATCCCCCCAACATCACTTGTATGGTCAACCGGGAGGTGGTGGGGATAGTCACAAAAATCCATGAGAAGGATGCCCGCCCGGAGCGGGCGGAAAGCTGGCTGAGGCTCTCAGGCTGTGGAAAAGTTTTTCATATAGATACCTTAACACATGAGGGCATCCCTGAGTTGTTTGAGTTTTTGCGGGAAAAAGGGGATATCCTTCCATGGAAAGAGGAAAAACAATAAAAACAACATAAATTGATGTTGACTATATTGGTTTAATGCAGTATAATCATTACAGAATAAACAGTCTATGATAGTGAATGACCATCTGAGGAGGAATTATCGTGCTCAATGAGTATGAAGTAAAAAAACAGATTTGCGATATTGGAAAGCGCATCTATAACCGGAATATGGTGGCCGCCAATGACGGCAATATTTCCGTCAAGCTCAGTGACAATGAGTTTTTGTGCACCCCCACAGGGGTTTCCAAGGGCTTTATGACCCCGGAATACATCTGCAAGGTGGATAAAAAGGGCAATATGCTCCAGGCCAACAAGAATTTCAAACCCTCCTCGGAGATTAAGATGCACATGCGGGTTTATGAGAAGCGGGAGGATGTCGGAGCGGTTGTTCACGCTCATCCCACCTACGCCACCAGCTTTGCCATAGCGGGCATCCCTTTGACCCAGCCCATTATGCCGGAGGCGGTTATTTCCTTGGGATGCGTGCCCATTGCGGAATACGGCACACCCTCCACCATGGAGATCCCGGACAATGTGGAGAAGTATCTGCCCTATTACGACGCGGTGCTGCTGGAGAGCCACGGCGCTTTGTCGTGGAGCGGGGATTTGCTTTCGGCCTATCATAAGATGGAGTCGGTGGAGTTTTACGCGGAGCTGCTGTTTAAATCCCGGATGTTGGGCGGACCCAAGGAATTTGACCAGACCACCGTGGAGCGGCTCTATGAAATCCGCAGAAAATTGGGCATGCAGGGGCGGCATCCAGCCGATATCTGCCAGAATAAAAACGGCAAGAACTGCCACAACTGCATTGGAGGCGGCGGTTCCGGGACAGTAAATTCTGACGGCGGCACCGAGGATTTAGTTGCCAGCATCACCCAAAGGGTGATGGAGCAGCTGGGCCTCTGATTCTGGACAGATGGAATTTGGTGAAAAGAACATCGCCGATGTGGTGCGCGCTGTGGTGGAAGCAGCGGGAATTGCTGCTCCCAAGATGACCTTGAAGCTGGCTGCTGCGCTTATACAGCGCGTTGAGGAGCGGGCCGTCCAGATGGGCTTGGCTGTAGTGATAGCGGTTTGTGATGGGGGAGCCAATCCGGTGGCGGTACACCGCATGGATGGTGCGTACATAGGCAGCTTTGATATAGCGGTAAACAAAACCTTTACCTCGGTGGGTTTTCAGACGTCAACCGCCCAATTGGGGCGGCTGTGCCAGCCGGGACAGCCCCTGTACGGCGTTCAGTATACCAACGGAGGTAAAGTGGTAATTTTAGGCGGCGGTGAGCCGTTGAGGGTCAATGGAAACATTATAGGGGCCCTGGGTGTCAGTGGCGCCAGTGCCGATGAGGATACGGCTTTGGCAGCCTATGGCAAGGACATTCTAATGGAGGTGGTGGAATGCCTGTAAGTGAAGCGCTTGTGCAAAAGGTGGTGGCACAGGTGATGGAGCGGCTTGGCGCAGATTTAGCATCCATAAACAGCCTAGGTGTGTTTTCAGATATGAATCAGGCTATTGACGCGGCCAAGGCCGCTCAGCAGGTGGTCAGGAAGCTGCCTATGGAGCGGCGCGAAAAAATCATCACCCGCATCCGGGAAAAGATCAGGGCGCACGCGGAGAGTATGGCCCGGATGGGTGTAGAGGAGACGGGCATGGGCAATGTGGCCCACAAGATCCTAAAGCACCAGTTGGTGGCGGATAAAACGCCTGGAACCGAGGATATCACCACCACGGCTTGGTCCGGAGACCAGGGCTTAACCCTGGTGGAAATGGCGCCTTTTGGCGTCATTGGGGCCATCACTCCCTGCACCAATCCCAGCGAAACCATACTCTGCAACGCAATGGGGATGCTGGCGGCGGGCAATACGGTGGTGTTCAATCCACACCCCGCCGCGGTCAAAACCTCCATCTATGCCATACAGCTGTTAAACCAGGCGTCTGTGGAGGCCGGTGGGCCGGACAATATTGCGTGTACAGTGGAGAAGCCCACCTTGGAAACCAGCAATATGATGATGCAACATCCTCATATCCAATTGATTGCCGCTACAGGCGGTCCCGGCGTGGTCACGGCTGTGCTTCAATCGGGTAGGAGGGGCATTGGGGCGGGGGCCGGCAATCCGCCGGCGTTGGTGGATGAAACGGCAGATGTGAGGAAGGCCGCGGAGGACATCATCAATGGCTGCACCTTCGACAATAACCTTCCCTGCATTGCCGAAAAGGCAGTGGTAGCTGTCAGCGAGGTCATTGATGAGCTGATGTATTATATGACCAGCGAGCAGGGCTGTCATCTCGCCTCTGTGGAGGAACAGCAAAAGCTGCTGGAATTGGTCATCACTTCCAAAGGGCTTAACCGCAATTGCGTGGGCCGGGATGCCCGGACGCTGTTATCCATGATTGGCGTGACAGCGGATGAGGGGGTGCGCTGCATCATCTTCGAGGGAGAAAAGGAGCATCCGCTGATAGCGGAGGAATTGATGATGCCCATTTTGGGTATTGTGCGGGCCGGGAATTTTGATGAGGCGTTGGAGGCGGCTTTGTGGCTGGAGCATGGCAACCGCCATTCCGCCCATATTCACTCCAAGAATATCGACCGCATCACCCGGTATGCCAGGGCATTGGACACGGCTATTCTGGTCAAGAACGCACCATCCTACGCGGCCTTGGGTTACGGCGGGGAAGGCTTTTGTACCTTCACCATTGCCAGCCGTACCGGGGAAGGACTGACCAGCGCCCGCACCTTCACCAAGCAGCGCCGGTGCGTCATGTCCGACAGCCTATGCATTCGATAAAGGTATCACTAAATAAATTCCATAATCTTTATGAGACAGGAGGGAACAGGATTTGAGCGTAAGCGCGGCTGAAATAGAACAGATTGTTAAACAAGTTTTGTCCGGCATGGCTGGGGAGACGGAAAACACCCCAATGGGCAAAGAAGGAATTCCCAAGACGGCCAAGGTGGCCATGCTGACCCAGCTTGAACACTATGAAATCCGGGAATACCCCATCCCTGCGGTGGGCGATGACGATATCCTGGTCAGGGTGGAGGGCTGCGGTATCTGCGGCACCGATGCCCACGAATTTAAGCGCGACCCCTTTGGGTTGATTCCCTTGGTGTTGGGCCATGAGGGAACCGGCGAAATCGTCAGGATGGGCAAAAATGTAACGGTGGACAGCGCCGGCAAGGCGCTGCGCGTAGGGGATAAGGTGGTCTCCTGCATGATCTTCGGGGACAATCCGGACATCACCATGTTTGACCTGAACAAGCAGAACGTGGGCGGCGCGGATGTCTATGGCTTGCTGCCGGACGACGATATTCACCTCAACGGATGGTTCGCCGACTACATACTGATCCGGGGCGGCTCCACCATCTTTAATGTCAGTGATCTGGATTTGTATTCCCGCATTTTGATAGAGCCCTGCGCCGTGTTGATCCATGCGGTGGAGCGGGCCAAGTCCACTGGGATTCTGCGGTTTAACAGCCGGGTGGTGGTTCAGGGATGCGGCCCCATTGGTTTGATTTGTATCGCCATTCTGCGCACCATGGGCATCACCAGCATCGTTGCGGTGGATGGTGAACAAAACCGCTTGGATTTTGCCAAACAGTTGGGCGCCAGCGGCGTGGTGAATTTTAAGGAGCATGTTGGCATTGAGGCGCTGACAGCGGCAGTGGAGAATATGATGGGCGGGCATCTGGCCGACTTTGCCTTTCAATGCACCGGTTCTCCGGCGGCCCATGCCAATATTTACAAGTTTATCCGCAACGGCGGCGGCCTCTGCGAGTTGGGATTCTTCATCAACGGCGGCGAAGCCACCATTAATCCCCACTTTGACATCTGCGCCAAGGAGATCACCACAGTGGGTTCCTGGGTATATACCCTGCGGGATTACGCCACCACCTTTGAGTTCCTCAAGGCAGCAAGCCGCATAGGGCTGCCCATGGAAAGGCTGATCACCCACACCTATCCGCTGGCGGAGGTCAATGAGGCCCACAGGACCAATCTGGCTATGTCGGGATTAAAGATAGCCATCATTAATGAGCGGTAAGCAGGGAGTAGGTATGATGGGGGAAGCGGTGGGAATCCTGGAGGTCTATGGCCTGGTATGCGCCTTTTTGGCCGCCGACGCGGGCTGCAAGGCCGGGAATGTCAGGCTGGAAAATCTGGATAAAAACAAGCCGGGCAACGCCGACGAGCTGGAGGTTCCCTTGCTGGTGACCATCAAATTTCGGGGCAGTGTTTCGGATGTGGAGGCGGCGGTGGCAGCCGGCCGGGCAAAGGCGGAGCAGGTTTCCGGTGTGGTCCAAAGCCACATCATTCCCAATCCAACGGCCGACACGGAAAAAATGTTGGGACTTAATGCCTTTGACAAGGACTGACAAGGATAAATCATGGAATAAATAATGAGAATACTTAGGAGGAAATCGTATGGCACAGGAAGCATTGGGCATGGTGGAGACAAGGGGACTGACGGCGGCAATTGAGGCGGCGGATGCGATGACCAAGGCCGCAGAGGTTGTCTTGATTGGAACCGAGAAGATCGGCTCCGGGTTAGTGACTGTGATGGTTCGCGGCGATGTGGGCGCGGTTAAGGCCGCGGTGGAGAGCGGTTCGGCGGCAGCCGGACGGCTGGGCGAGCTGGTGGCTGCCCACGTGATTCCCCGCCCTCACAGCGATGTCGAAAAGATACTGCCAAAGATATAAATGATGGATGGTTCATACGGCCTGATTGAAGTGTCCGGTGTGGTAGCGGCAACTGACGCGGTGGATATTATGTGCAAAACGGCGGATGTCCGGTTTGTTACCTGGGAACGCAAGCTGGGAGGGCGGTTGGTGACGGTCATCGTCCAGGGCAACGTTTCCGCGGTGACTGAAGCTGTGGCAGCGGCCAGAGCTGGAGCCATCAAAAAGCCTGTGTCCTGGGGAGTGCTGGCCAACCCCCACAATGAGGTTGTCCGCCTAATCGAAAAGAGTGCCAGCCGCCTGGTACACCTCCACAACGATAGCAACCCAATTTATTGAGTTGCGCTAAGCTGAACAATATGGCAGTTTTATTTTCCAACGAGTGCGCGCACAGATCGAGCCGTGTTGTTTTCGACGTCCCTTTTCATTATGGCAGTGTACTGGATAAAAAAATAGATGAGGGAGGCTGACTCCGTGGCGGGTGAGAAACAGGATCAAGCCAGTGAAGCTGAAAAGGTGCCGGTAGCGGCATCTACAGCAAAAACAAAACGTACGACAGTGAAAAAGGAGGAAAAGAGAATGTCGCAAGAAGCATTGGGCATGGTGGAAACAAGAGGATTGGTGGCAGCCATTGAGGCGGCTGACGCGATGTGCAAGGCGGCCAATGTGGTACTCATTGGGACCGAAAAGATCGGTTCAGGATTGGTGACCGTGATGGTGCGCGGTGATGTGGGCGCGGTCAAGTCCGCCGTGGAAAGCGGCGCCGACAGCGCGGGCCGTTTGGGCGAGCTGGTAGCTACCCATGTAATTCCCCGCCCTCACACAGATGTTGAAGCCATTTTACCGAAAGTAAAATAATGCAATGAGCGTCATACTATCATATGGCGGCTATGTTGTTAACAGGCTTTGCCCAGAGCGACCGGGTAAAGCCTGTTAAGGATTAAGATTACATAAGGCATGGGGTGGTGTTTATGGAAGCAAGAGAAATGGAGCGTATTGTTCAGCATGTGGTGGAAGCTATTGGGCGGGAAAAGCAAGCGGCTGGTTTTGCTGTGCCAGTCGGCGTTTCGGCCCGTCATGTACATCTGGCCCAGACGCATGTGGAGATTTTGTTTGGCGAGGGCTATGAACTCAACCCCATGAAAGCATTAATGGGGGGACAGTATGCCTGTGAGGAGCAGGTGACCTTGGTGGGGCAAAAGCTTCGGGCCATTGAGAAGGTCCGGGTACTGGGTCCGGCGCGCAAAGCATCCCAGGTGGAAATCTCCGCTACCGACGCCATTCAGTTGGGGATTAAGGCTCCCATCCGGGAATCGGGCGATTTGGCGGGAACAGCTTCTGTTACGGTGGTTGGGCCCAAGGGAGCCCTTTATTTGAATGAGGGCTGCATCGTTGCCCTTCGCCACATTCATATGTCTCCCCGAGATGCGGTGGCAGCGGGGGTCCACGATGGACAAATGGTGTCCGTAAGGACCGACGGCAAGCGGCAAGCTGTTCTTGGACAGGTGAAGATACGGGTGGACAAAAGTTTTACGCTGGAAATGCATCTTGATACAGATGAAGCTAATGCCTGCGGCGTTGCCACAGGTGATAGGGTGCAAATACTCAGGTGATAGGGAAGGAAGCTGGCTATGTTAATCTGCAAAGTGGTGGGAAGCGTGGTGTCCACGCGGAAGAGTGAAAAGCTTGTTGGCAACAAGTTTATGATTGTGGAGCTTCTGCAAAATGATCATGGCGGCATAAGCCGCTTTGTGGCGGTGGATAAGATTGGCGCAGGCATAGGCGAGGTTGTACTGGTGGCTTTGGGCAATGCCGCCAGGATTGGCTGTGAGGCGGATAATAGCCCTATTGATGCCGCCATAGTCGGCATTGTGGACGAGGGCGCAGGCTTTGAGCAATAATATGAGCCAACGCAGAGGGCTTGAAGAGGTTCAGCGGATCTTGCGGGAGGATGGAGTAGTGGGGGCTGGAGGCGCAGGGTTTCCCACCTATGCCAAGCTCAGCCGCAAAGGGGAAGTGCTCTTGCTCAACTGCGCGGAGTGTGAGCCGTTGCTGGAGCTGCATCAACAGTTGTTGGAGCGCCATCCACGGGAAATATTCACCGCTCTGGAGGACATTGCATTGGCAATGGAAGCCGGGGAGGTGGTTATTTGTATCAAAAAGGAATATGAGGCCGCCATTCAGGCGGCCAGGCAATATATAGCCTCATTCCCGGGCTTCCGGCTGCATTTGCTCCCGGGCGTTTATCCGGCGGGGGATGAGGTAGTGATGATTTATGAGGCTACAGGCCGTGTGGTACAGCCGGGAGGGCTGCCCATTCAGGAAGGCATTGTTGTGCTGAATGTGGAGACAGCGTATAATGCCTATCAGGCGCTGTACGGCCATAAGCCGACAATGCGCAAGCTGGTGACCATAACAGGGGAAGTGGATCATCCAGTAACTTGCCGGCTGCCGCTGGGGATTTCGGCAAAAGAAGCAGTGGCCCTGGCTGGAAAAATCACTGTAGATGAGCCTGTGTTTTGGGAAGGCGGCCCCATGATGGGCAAGGTGGTCAGCGGGTATGCCCCTGTCACCAAAACCACCAACAGCATTATTGTGCTGCCCCGGAATCATCCGCTGGTGCTCAGACAAAAATGCCGGCCCTCCATAGCCTTAAAGCGAGCGGCATCGGCCTGCTGCCAGTGCCGGAGCTGCACGGATTGGTGCCCCCGCCACGCCCTGGGCCATCCCATACAGCCCCATCTCTTTATGCGCGCGGCGGCGGGCAGGGATTATCAGGACAGCGGTCTTTATCTTCAAGCCCTGTATTGTAGCGGATGTGGGCTGTGTGAAAACTTCGCTTGTCCACAGGGCTTATCCCCCCGTTCTTTGATGGTGGAATATAAGGCCGGGTTAAAAAAAGCGGGGATAAATACGTCCGATGCCATTTTAAAGCCGGTAAAGCTGGGCCGCGAGTACCAACAGGTACATACCCGCCGGTTGTTGTCCAGATTGGGCCTAGCTGGATATAAACAAAGAGCGCCCTATGAGGTATTGAACATTGACCCCAGTGAGGTTACAGTCCCCATGGCGCAGCATATTGGCGCGCCGTCGGAGGCCTGTGTGGCTGTCGGAGACGGGGTGGAAGCGGGACAGGTGATCGGCAAGGCCGCCCACGGGTTGAGTGTAGATGTGCATTCCTCCATCGATGGAACGGTAGTGTCGGCCGACAGTCAAATGGTTGTTATACGCAGAGCATGTGTGCAAGCTGGAGAGCAGGAGTGAATTTTATGGGTGGAAAAGCGCTGGGCGTTGTGGAATTTAAAACGGTGGCCTCCGGCATGACGGCGCTGGACCGGATGGTCAAGACGGCGGCGGTAGATATTGTAGAGGCCCAGACAGTCTGTCCGGGCAAGTATATCGCCATTCTCAGCGGAAGCTTGAGCAGTGTCAAGGCGTCTGTGGATATTGCCAGGAGCGAGTTTGGCGAACCATTACTTGGTGATTTTGTGCTGGGTAATCCCCATGAAGGCATATTCCCCGCCATTTATGGCGCCGCTGAGATAGAGAATCCCGGCGCGCTGGGCATCCTTGAAACCTATGACGTGGTGTCCGCCATTGTGGCGGCGGATGTGGCGGCCAAGACGGCGGCAGTGGAATTGATTGAGCTGCGGTTGGCAAAGGGCATGTGCGGGAAATCCTATCTGTTGTTGACCGGGGAGGTGGCGGCGGTGGAGGCGGCTGTGCAGGCGGCGAAAACATCCATTGCGGCAGGTGGAATGTTTTTGGATTCGTCGGTTATTGCTTCACCGGATAAAAAAATGTATAATACTATTTTATAAAGGGTTGGATATTAAGAAGGCTGGAGGGAATATTGGATGTTGGCTGTGGAGAGGCGCAATCAGATTCTGGAAAAGCTTCAAGAGGAAAAGCGTGTGGTTGTCAGTGAGCTCAGCCAGATCTACCAGGTCTCCGAGGAAACAATTCGCAGGGACCTTGAAAAGCTTCATCAGGATGGCTTGGCCATCAAAAGCTACGGTGGAGCTATTTTCAATGAAAACACCAATATTGATATGCCCTTCAATATCCGCAAAAAACACAATATTGTGGGGAAACAGAAAATTGCAGACCTGATTGAAAAGATGATTGGCGACGGAGACCACATCATTTTGGATGCCAGCACTACGGCGGTCTTTATTGCTAAGGCCTTGAAGAAGAAGGAACGCCTCACCGTTATCACCAACTCTGTTGAGATTATTGTGGAGTTGTCGGATATGCCTGCTTGGAATGTAATCTGTACCGGAGGCGTTGTCAAGGAGGGCTCGCTGGCCTTGGTAGGGCCACAGGTATTGGACGGGCTAAAGGGCTACAATGCGGAGATTGCCGTAATCTCTTGCAAAGGGATTGATATGGAGCGGGGCATCACAGAGGGAAACGAACAGTTTGCCTCTGCCAAGCAAGGGATGATGGGCGCTTCTATGAAATGCTATTTAGCGGTGGACCACTCCAAATTTGGCAATGTGGCCTTTACAAAAATATGTGATTTTAGCCGGATCGACGCGGTGATAACTGACAAAAAGCCGGATGACAAGTGGGTTTTTTTATTTCAGGAGCAGGGAATAGAGTGTATCTACCCTGAGAAATAAGTGATTGCTTTAGAGGGAGGCCCCCTTTTTTGAAAGAAGCGCCTTCCTGATTTTGCCAATGATGTACCTGTTGTGGATACCGGCTCTGTAATATGAACATGAAAGGAGTATGCGGCACGACCGCTACTATGAGTATGAAATTTCCAGAACTGAGCCAAGAGGAAAGAATTCGTTTATTGACTCCCCGCCCCGGTAAGGTCCGGGCGGTAATTGACAGCGATACCTACAATGAGGTGGACGACCAGTTTGCCATTGCTTACGCTCTGCGCTCCCCTGAGAGGCTGGATGTGCGGGCGGTTTACGCCGCGCCTTTCACTAGTATGGCGGGTGTGGGCATGATTCCGGAGGCCACCGGACCGGCTATCGGCATGGAGCTGAGCTATAAGGAGATTTACCATGTGATGGAACTGATGGGGGAGGACCCCACAGGACGTGTATTCAGGGGTTCCACTGAGTACCTTAAGAGCGCGGAGGAGCCGGTGGAGAGTGAAGCGGCCAGGGACCTTGTGAAGAAGGCTATGGAAAGCGATGAACCCCTGTATGTATTGGCCATTGGCGCTATCACCAATGTGGCTTCAGCCATTCTGATGGAGCCGGAGATCATTAAAAAGATTGTGGTGGTCTGGCTGGGCGGACAGCCCTACCTGTATCCTTACGCCATTGAGTTCAACCTGTCTCAAGACATATACGCATCCCAGCTTATGTTTGACAGCGGTGTAGCCTTGGTACATGTGCCTTGCATGAGCGTTGCGTCCCATTTGACCACTACTCCCATGGAGCTTAGACATTATTTGAGCGGCAGCAAGATTGGTTCTTACCTGACGGAGATTGTCAGCGGCCAATGTGTGGACCGTGAATTGCCTCCGGGAGCCGCGAACTTTATACGGGAGTCCTATTTAAAGGGAGTGGATGATTATTCCAACGAGGTGTTGGGACAATTTTCCGGGCCAAGGAAAATGGCTTGGTCCAGGACTATCTGGGACATATCGGTAGTGGCTTATATGGTGAATCCTGGCTGGGTGCCCTCTAAATTGATCCCTTCCCCCCGCTTGATGCCTGACTTTTCCTGGGTACGGGAGGAGGGCAGGCATTTGATCCGGCATTGTAATTACATTTCCAGAAATCCTGTATTTGGGGACCTGTTTCACAAATTGGGGAAATAAAGTGATTGATTGACGTTGATATACCGGTAAAGCTTGTCTGCTGCCGTAAAGATATCGTACTGTCTTGTTGAGCAGACTAGTTACAACAACAGAGGATGGAGCTATAGCTCCATCCTCTGTTGTCATAAAGGAAATACTTGCAGGGATTAAAATCACGTGGTAAGATAAATAAAAAATCTAGGGGAGGCAGGAACTATGTATCGCCGGATTCACTTGATTGTTTTGGACTCCGTTGGTATCGGACAAGCGCCTGACGCGGAGCAGTTTGGGGATCAGGGCTGCGACACCCTGGGGCATATTGCCCAGGCCGCAGACATAGCCTTGCCCAATCTGGAAAAGCTGGGCTTGGGCGCTATAGCTCCCATTGCCACAGTTAGCGGCGCAATGCCTCCAAAAGGGTATGGATTAAAGCTGGAGGAGCAGTCGGTGGGCAAGGACACCATGACCGGCCATTGGGAACTGATGGGGTTGGTAACCACTGTCCCTTTTCCTGTATACCCTGGCGGATTCCCAGAGGAATTGCTTTGGATGATAGAGCGGTATTCCGGTCGGAAAATTCTCTGCAACAAGCCCTATAGCGGTACCAAGGTCATTGATGATTATGGGCCGGAGCAGATGCGCACCGGCAGCCTTATTGTCTACACCTCGGCCGACCCGGTTTTGCAGATAGCGGCCCATGAAGAGGTGATTCCCCTGGAGGAACTGTATGATATATGCCAATATGCCCGCTCCATTACCCTGGAAGAACCTCACCGTGTAGGCCGGATTATTGCGCGGCCGTATTTAGGGGAACCAGGCAATTTCCATAGGACGGTTAACCGCCACGATTACGCACTTAGCCCCACGGGGGAAACCGCTTTGGATTGGCTGAAAAAAAGCGGAAAAGAGGTTATTGGTTTAGGGAAAATATATGATATATTTAATGGTCAAGGTATTACAAAAAGCGTAAAGACTGTGAGCAATCAGGACGGTATTGATCAATTACTGGCAGTGATGGGGGAGGATTTTGAAGGGCTGAGCTTCCTCAACCTGGTAGATTTTGACGCCCTTTATGGCCACCGCCGTGACCCGCAGGGATATGCCAGGGCGCTGGAAGCCTTTGATGGAAGGCTTCCGGAAATTCTTGAGGCTATGAAGCCCACGGATTTATTGCTGCTCACGGCCGATCACGGCAATGATCCCACCTTCACCGGCACAGACCATACACGGGAATATGTGCCGCTGCTGGCCTATTCACCTGCGATGCTTCGAGGCGGCATATTGCCCGTTGGCCGGTTTTCTGATGTGGGCGCAACCTTGTGCGACAATTTTGATACCCCGTTGCCTCTCCATGGCAGAAGCTTATTGACCTATTTTCAATAAAGTAGAGAGTATTAATAGCAAGAGATGCATAAGCAACTACAGGGGCAATAATCCTATGCGCTTATAAAATAATTATCTTTTACTGTAAATATCTCTATGCTTTATACCATTATTTTTTGCTTGACGCCTCCAACCGAAGTGGGCAGATATTTTGTATAAAAATTTTGGGAAATTAGGCTCAATGAAAAAATTATCGTCTGTAGCACTATTTTTTATATTCGCAGAAATTTTATCAAGCGCTAAGCCTAAGTTTTTCATTGGTCCCTGTCCTATTGGGGCAGCGCTTGACATTCCACCAGCACCGACGCCTAAGCCTTGCCCCCACTTTAAATTGGCAGAAACACAGAAGTTTTGAATCATCTCTAAGGCTATACTATTTTGGGTACCTTCATAAAAACCATTATTTACGATAGCGTAAATAATTAACTGATTATTTGTACACCCTATTTCGTTTTTAACGTCATAGAGAAGACGAAGCAGATGTGACGGTATGCCATCTACATAAAGAGGGAAAACAATTACAATGGCATTAATGCCATTTGTTTTTTCTATAAATTCAGCCTTATTTGTTTTCATTGCATTTAGTAAAAAATATTCATTTGTAGTTCCTAATCTTTGGCACAATCCATTTATAATAATTTCACTTGCACTATTGTTGCTCTTAGGACTGCCATTAAGGAGCATTATTTTCATTTTAATTCCTCCAATGCATCAAACGCCGAATTATAGAAATTAATAGAATACTTATCTGTCCCTAAATTAATGGCATTTGCTTTAATTAGCTTTTTTGCTGTGTTCTTTTCCGACAAACTAATTTTTGAACCGTAAAACATATATTTAAAAACTGGTCTGTCTTTATATCGCTGTTGATGATGCATTTCGCCATCTACATCACGAAAAAACGGAAGAATAAATCCAATACTACGGTCAAATATTGCTTTTACATTAGGAGACAGCCCGCCAAATACAAGCTCACTTACAATGATGACCTCTCTCACATGAGGCAGTATTGTTGCAAAATCACTATATTTATCCTTAATCACACATTTTCCGGGCGTTTTTATCCAACATCCAAAACAACCGACACATGGCTTAACTGTATCGTTTAACAAAAAAACATTATATTTTTCCTTATCTAAATTAATTGAATTTAGGTTGGTATCTTGTAAAACTAATATATCAGCCATAAGTACCCTCTTTCTTAAAAAATAAATCCGCTTCACTCATCTGAACCTACAAAGCTGGGGTAAAAAATAGAATTAACTTTTATTGAATTATACCACCCATTGCTCTGCACATCAATCGCTGTTTTGCCATAACCCGATACCAGCCCCACCCGATCGCAATAGCGAAGCGTATCGGCGGACACGTCAAACTTTTTGCTCACATCGCTTATTGTCATTACCCTCTCTTCCCAAAATCGTTTTCTTATAGTCACAGTTGCATATAGATGTTTTTACTATTATCGCTAGCTATTTGGAAACGGTGGCATATATAATGACCGGAATCGGAGTCATAGGCCATTTAAATAGGAAGTAGTTCAACAAAAAAAGCCTCCTCATTGTTGAGGAGGCGACTAATGTACGTATGTTATTAAAATAGGGCCGTATTGTCCCGGCGAAACGCCCACTCATATAACAAGGAGGTTTCCTCAAAAAATCGGAAATCGGAGACCTTTTCTCCATTGTCATCTTCCAATGGTGTTTTCATCAGTACCATCAGCAAATTCCGCCCATTTTTTTGAGCAATGGAGATTAGGCATCTGCCGGCGGCATCAGTATATCCGGTTTTAATACCGGTGACGGTTTCGTCATAAATGGCCGGTTTGCTGGGATCATGGATGGAAGTCACTGTGGCAATGGTTACCGGCTCCCGCATGTTGCTTTCGGGAACCTGATAGTGCACTGTCTGGGCAATTTCCTGAAACCCCGGCAGGGACAGCGCGTATTGGGTAATTAAAAACATGTCGTATGCGGTTGTGTAATGATGGGGTGCATCCAAACCGTGGGGGTTGGTAAAGTGTGTATTCACGGCTCCAATTTCCTGGGCCTTGGCGTTCATCATCTCCACAAAGGCGTAGATGGAGCCGTTACCCACGTAATCTGCCAGCAGATTGGCTGCGTCATTGGCGGAGCGCAAAAACAGTATGTACAGCGCATCCAATATGCTAACCGTCTCGCCCTCCTCAAAACTGTAGGTGGCCAAATCGTTGAGAGCATATCCATATTCCATCAGCTCTTCATTCATGTCCAGCCGAAAGGTAACCATTGTGTTTTTATAATCGGCAATGTTCTCCATCACCACAATGGCAGTCATTATTTTTGTCAGAGAGGCAGGGGCAGTTTGTTCCTGCGCATTTTTTGAATAGATAATTTCATCCTGATCCAGGTCATACAGGAACACAGAATGGGCAGTGAGATCGAAAGGGAGGGTGATTCCAACACTGTTATCCAAACTGGGCGCCGATTCCTCAAAGGCGGATGCCCGTGAGGCATCAAACTCCGGCGCCTGAAAGGGCATGTCCACTATTAACGTATCCTCGGCATTTTGGAGCTGATAATCCTGTCTCCAGATATTCAGGTAAACCGCTACGGTCAAAAAGAAAACACCAACCAGCAAAAACGCAAACGCCCTGATATTTTTGCGTTTCCGGATTCTTTTCCCCCTGTACAGCGTACGGTTTTTATTTGATCGAGAAATCTTTTTATCTAACATTATTCTCCCTCTCAGAGTATAATGGCATTTATTGTACTATTGTATTGCGGCCTGCTTAAAATATGCTGAAAAAAATGTGGGTTTTTATGACAGTATGCGACAATATTATAGCAGAAATGTGTCGATAGGGCAAGAAGTAAGGCGCAAAATAATACGAAAAACACATAAATGAAAGTTAAAAGAAGAAGTAGCGGGAGTGAAATTTTGCAGGCCTATAGCAATTGATTTTATAGCAGTTGTCAAAAATTTTTATTGATGTTCAACGCATTGCCGCTCATTTAACCCCCCTTTAAACGCCTATAAATACTTGCTTTTAGGAATATTTGTGCTAATATTATAGGCGGCATTGTTAACGAGGAGCCTTATTGCGGTGTGTAATCTGAGAAAAATACCAGGATTTCGACTGCCTGAATGTGGTAAAATACGTTTCTATGTGATATAATAAAGCCAAGAGAATATAAGGAAAGCAAACCATTTATGAATTTTAAAGTATGTATGTTTGATCAAATGCCTCCCTGGGATTCACTGCCGGTAGCAAAGCTTAGCTATTTTCCCGATAGTAGGGATATCAACCAGAATATATTTGGACAAGGACGGTTGTGTTATGTAGCGGGTACCGGTTTGGTGGTGCGCTTATGGCTATTTGAGGCTCCGCCTTATCACAAAGACAGCCTATTGACCCTCACCTTTGTTGGGGCCAATGGGCCATTGCAGGTCTTTTTCATGCAGGGTGAACAAGCGGCTTATTTCTCCAGTGAAGCCGATAGGGGCTCGCTGATAGTGGACAGTTTTGCCGGTGAGGATTTGCAAGGAGAGTACTGGGGCGGCCAGTTTGTTTTGGATGACTACTTTTTACAAAAACAGCTTGGGAAGGGGCAGATTGCTCCGAACAAGATAATTCGGGGCAATCTGATGTCCCGGGCCTATACGGTGGGGCGGCTTTTTCCGGACGAGTATGGCGAATTTTTGCTAGTTAACTATTAATCTAACAATGGAGGATATCAGGATGAAGAAGGCAGTAAAAGTGATTATCAAGGTTGTAGTAATTATTTTGGCGGCAGCGGTTATAGCGCGCGGGGTTATGGCTTTGATGGCCGCTATTCAACCGGTTCCCAAAAAGAAATATATCCCCATTTACGGCGATGAAAAGATCCCTGCTGAGTAAGGATTTCTTGGATAAATAGTGGTTGACATTCAAGGCATTATATAGTATAATCCTAACTGCGCCTGCCGAAAAAGGTGGCTTTATAGTCGTGGCGGCATAGCTCAGTTGGCTAGAGCATGCGGTTCATACCCGCAGTGTCGTTGGTTCAACTCCAACTGCCGCTACCACTTTGGCCCGTTGGTCAAGAGGCTAAGACACCGCCCTTTCACGGCGGTAACACGAGTTCGATTCTCGTACGGGTCACCATCTAAAAACCGCTTAGTTAAAAGAAAACTAGGTGGTTTTATTTTATTTTTGAACAGATAACACTCACCATGACCCACCACATTCCACTATGATATAATGAAAATAAATGATGATAGGTAAAGGAAGGGTAGAGAAGCTCTATGGACATAAATAATCTTGTAAAATATAATGAGCGGATGCGAAAGTCTCTTATTGATAAGATTTTCTTTATGGATAAGGTGGAAAATGTGGATACTATTATTGACTTTGGATGTGCCGACGGTACACTGTTGAAGTTTTTAGCTATAATCTTTCCCGAGTACAACTACATTGGATATGATCATTCGAAGGAAATGCTGTCCTTGGCCAGAGACGGCGCCGGCAAAATAAAGTTTACCAGCAACCTAAAGGATATTATCACTCACATAGATTTAAATAGATCCATCCTGCTTTTGTCCAGTGTCATCCATGAGGTGTATTCTTACTCCTCT
>Ga0153947_1000569_pt1 | contig 18293 bp, 24 predicted proteins | sample TSNJ031MetaG_FD_104697 | JGI IMG/M metagenome (GOLD analysis project Ga0153947, IMG submission 104697) | Attine ant fungus gardens microbial communities from New Jersey, USA - TSNJ031 MetaG | ecosystem: Host-associated > Fungi > Mycelium > Unclassified | place: USA: New Jersey, Wharton State... | reverse complement strand
GTCAGATGCCTATTCTGACTGCCGCACCTCACGACGACTCTCTTGACCATCTTGCTTTTCGTCTTGTCAGTTTCTCACTGGAGCAAGACGGAGCGTGGGCTTGAACTGGGCCTCAATCTGGATCCTTGCGGCCTGATTGATAGCCGCAGTGGCTTCATACCGTCAAAATACCTGTCAGTAACTTTGAATAAATGAAGGTTGGAGGGCTAATGCACTCTGGTGGGAGCGTCCTCTGAAGGGTCTATTGATGATTGTATCGAGATTTTTCAAATGACGATCAAGTTACGAGTTCTTGATTCCTCTGGTGGGCTAGTGACCAGCATCACATAGTCGAATGGGAAGTTCATCGTAAGTCTGCCACCAGAAACTCAGAACAGGAAGTGGATGGTGTCACCTGTAAGTATCAGTTACACCAGACTGTGGTATTAGAAGAGTGATGGTACTCGACAATGTGAAGCTGCTTTGGAACTTTAGCAGTTCATAAGAACAGTCATCCAAAACAAATAAAATTAATCACAACGATAGAATCATACAAGACCACTACCAACCCTTTGGACAGTGTCAACTACGGCCCTTATAACCTCGCTCCATCCTCGTCGCAAACAACCCGGGTTCTTCAATCTCCCATCATACCAGTGTTACATTGCTAACTGCAGTCCTACTGTGCTCTACTAGTACCTGAAGATCTTGCTCTTCTCCGTCTAGTCAGAAGGCAGCCAAAGCCATCGCCGCCATCCTTTCTATTGACAAATACTCGAACTGTGATTCGAGTAGGTAGTGACATCAAAGAATCCTCGAGGAGATGATAGATGTATTACAGGCGCGTATTAGGATCCATAAAGGCACGCTTGAGAACAACGGAGGATAGAGAAGGCGTTTTATGGGAAAAGAGAGGGAAGACAATAACGTCGCCAAATTCCTAGGTAATTTTCAGCCAATCGGGAATGGATGGAAAACATGTTCTAATTCTCCAGAATCCAAAAACTCTTTCATTTTCAGCATTGCGCTGACCTAAACCCAAACCTGTGTAATGCGACAGACTTGAAAACGCCAGATTTATCTTGAGGGTTCTCACTTCTGTATTTGAGTCATGCCCAAAGTTCACTTGCATACCGACATCAAAATGTCAAAACCTGTTGAGAACACACAGGGCTCATATTTTGTACGCCGTCATTCTGCGCCGTATTCATTAGCATCAGGATCAGGCCCGCTTAAATACGGAGGGGTCAAACAGCAAGTAATATGTTGCGCAACATGACGATATTCCTGGCCTAATGCTGTCAAGCAGTTGCAGCAAATGAGCTGAAAAAGAAATTATTATAGGTGTTGAATAGTTCAAAGGAAGTCTGATCGCAGGTTTGTATATGAAATGCGGAGTATATACGTAATATGAGCCAGTCAATCAGATAGATCTAAGGCAGTTATTATGCACCAGATAGGGTCATTTTTGATTGTCGATTAATAGAAGGTAACTGAAAAGATTTATAGCAAATGATATAATATGATTGTCGGTCTACATGTGACTCTGTGTCAAATGATCGCGGGAATGACGTCAGGTGTGCATGTACCCCACTGGTAATCTCAAATATAAGTTGAAGTCTCAAGTCGTCTTCCTATCTTCTTTCCCGCTGTTCCAGTAATTATAACATCATGTATCCTGCTCGATATGCCCACAAAATTCTCAGAAGCACTTTGCGCCCCACAATGATGTCTTCCGCAAAAGTGATCAGATTGAACTCGACTAGGTATGTTGCCAAATTCTTGCGTCTGCCTGCGTGGAGAGGTTTGGTTTAAGCGGCATCAAAAATGCAGACTCCACCAGGTGGAACACGCTTTTCGCCTTCGGCTATCTTATCTGAGAGACCAGTGCTGACGAGTTACAACGCTCAGTACGATGCATGATAACGATCCGGAGGTAAGCTCTTGACCGCCGACTGACAATAGCCAACCTGAAGAAATTACTCGCTGCAGCTTTTGGAAAGAGAAAAGCATCGGAATCTTACCCAATCTCAGCACAAGACTTCTACTCCCCACAAAAAGGATGCACCAGGTTGGAATGAATATCTCGCTAGTGCATCGGAAGCAAATGTCAAGGTGAGAAACGATTTTAGAAGCAATGTTCAGCTAATGATCCCTATGTAGGCCGACAGGTTAACCACTGGTTCTCCAGAGGAGCTTCAATCGGCGACTGTCAAACATTTGAAGGCTCGACATTTGGAACCGGAAGGCAGCGAGAACACTACAGCTTATTACACCCACGATACGGTCACGGGTCCTTTATCGGGTGCCAAGGCAAAAGAAGAGGTTCCAGAAGATCAGGACCGTGGAGACGAAAAAATACATAAATCCCTAGCGTCGGAACTGATGCGTAAAATGCAACCTACAGAAAGCGAATTAGATGTAAGTATCTATCTTCTGACTCACCATCGTGATCTTTACATTTTTCTGCGTCAAGGTTAAAGCAGATAGAGGAGAAATTTGATTTATAGGGTGTTCACGCTAACTAATTGTTTTTATATCCGCACCGGGTTTTCTTGAATTTTCACAAAGTTTGAATGAGTGCCGAACCGCTGTTTTCGAGATAGCGTGATAATATGATGCAATTAAAACTTGTATAATTTCTACTACTGCATGTTATATGCTCGTCCACGCAATTCTAGTCTTCTGCTTCTCCAGCCACGATGACATCGTCTGGAAAGGTGTCAACATTTGTTTGAGCTTATTCCAAGAATGCCATACCAATTTTGAGAACAGCTCTCACGAGCTAAAGGGAAAGAATTTTAGAATCGGTCTGTGCAGTTTGAAGAAAATCATACCTGAGTCGCCAACAGATATTGCTGGCGTTTGGAAATTAGAGGGTCGTACACAAACTGTTTCTTCATATCTACGATCACAGAGTTGAGACTAGGGCTATCGCGAAAGCTGATAGTTTTCCCACCGTTCTCGCCTTTATCCAGGCAGTCGATTCCAAGTCGAGAATTCTTGTCATTAATTTGTCTGCTTCGTACCTCTGCTAGGGTTTCAATGGGTGACAAACCACTATTTTCAGCGAGGGCCAAAGGAACCGCTTCGAGGGCCGAAGCAAAGGCTCGCATAGCATACTGTTCAATTGACGGAATCTAGGCCCGCAGATGAATTACTTGAGCTTACACCTAGCTCCAAAAATAAGACGTACTTCATCGGCGGCTTTTCCAACGGCTATCGCTGAGCTAATTTCGGCTGCACCTCCACCGTAGACAACTCGGTTATCAACAATTAGATTTCGGACTACACAGATGGCATCATGTAGCGCTCGCTTAGCTTCATCCACAATCTATGTAAATAGAAGACTCAGGATTGACAATGTGCAGGAACGAGGTCAATACTCACCATCTTGTTACTTCCACGAACAAACACCGTCACTGCCCTACTATTGGCGCATTCCTCGATGACAAGCATCTTATCTCGTGTTGTACCGAAGCTGAGCTCGCGTACAATTCCGGCATGGCCGAGTTTCTCAGCCGTGAGATCTTCGAAGCGGGGAACAATGCGACCTTGAGTGGCGATAGCGATCAACTATCTCGTGATCAGGATTGCAAGATGGCAAAAGGGAGATAAATACCTCAATCTCAGGTCCTCCAACCCATCGTACAGCAGGAAGTTCATTTTGAAGCAAGAGGTGATTCGCCTCATCATCAAAACCCCACTGACAGATGACCAAATTTGCGCCTGTGTCCTTTACTCGATTGATCATATCATTGAATTTTTCTTTTTCGTAGTCACGGAGCCTCTTGAATTCCTCTACACTCGTAATATCAAGTTTGTGCTTGGTTTTGGGACGCGGAGGCTCAAAGGGACACGTAAGAATGGCAAGTTTGGCATCTTTGACGGCTGAAGGCATTTGAGGGTGAGAAAAGTCCTTGTCGATAAGGACGCCTTTGATAAGTTGGGTGTCTGCGAGCGAACCTCCAACTTTGCCTTCGACTTTGATTAGATCAAAAGAGACGTCTTTTCGCTGTAGATCGGCTACCGTAAGTACGGCATCAACAGCAATTTGAGCAAATTTTTCGTGTTCTTTGGATACGCTGGTGCCCAGAATCAGGCTGGCAACATGAAGATGAAAGGGTGTACGTACATTTTGCTTCCAAGACTCGTCATAGCGGTCTTGAGCAAGTTTTCGGTATTGTCAAGCGAGAACTCAACACGATCACTGATACGGTCTAATTCTTCGACGGCAACCGCACATGCGCGATCGAAACCATCTGCAATGCGAATGGGGTGGATTCCACGATCAAGAAGCTCTTCACTCTTTTCTAGCAGGGCACCTGCAAGGACTATCCGTCTGATTTGAGCGAAAGTGGTTGTGACTGCCGCCAGGTCAGGAACGTACCAACAACACCAGTCGTTCCATCGCCAATCTCGTCATCTTGACTTTTTGAGAGCTGCACAAGCAGTTTTGCAATTTGGTGTTCGACCTCCATTTGGCTTAGGATGGTAGCACCATCATTGGTTACAGTGATTTCACCGTCTGGTGAGATCAGAATTTTGTCAAGACCTGTGGGATGACTGATTGATGTATGATCTTGGTGAATTTGGGAACGGCATACTGACCTCGAGGACCGAGAGATGTCCGGATGATGTTTGCTACTGTACGTGCAGCAAGGATATGAGACTGGCAGGAGAATAGTGAGAAACTTCAAGACTGGCTGATACAACACAGACCCTGATTGCCTCAACGCCGTGGACTCTAGTTTTCTTGGCCTGTTCCCGGACGATAATGAAGGGCCTTCCATACTGCACAATATCAAGATTAATTTTAAGCTAACACTACAGGCGACGAACCTCGTCCGTGGCGTAGACAGCATTATTTGCATCCATGACAATGATGATAAGCGGTGCGCGTCGTCTTGAGCTCACAAGGTGTGACGTGTGATGGTAACACTAGGGAGCAGCATCAGTAGTACTCTCTATCTTTCTCTCTCGTACGACACTAGCACTCGCAATTATTCCACACAAATGGAACACGAAATTGATGGTTGGATTGAACAGCTCAGCCAATGTAAACAACTTTCTGAGGCAGACGTCAAGAAACTCTGCGACAAGGTCAGATAAGCCTTCTGCTATGTCCACACGTATCATCTGCTACTCTGCGGCTTTATGGCCCACATAATCACTGATTATTTTCCTTCTAGACACGCGAGATTCTTATGGAGGAGTCAAATGTCCAGCCGGTGAGGTGTCCAGTCACCGTTTGTGGTGATATCCATGGCCAATTCGTGAGTTCATCAGCCTCCTCAGTCATAGTCAGGATTGCTTATCCCTACTGCTCTTTTGTAACAGCATGATCTATCTGAGCTCTTCCGCATTGGAGGGAATTCGCCAGACACCAATTATCTCTTCATGGGTGACTATGTTGATCGAGGCTACTACTCTGTTGAAACAGTGACGTTACTTGTCGCTCTCAAGCTGCGCTACAGGGACCGCGTAACAATCTTACGTGGAAACCACGAGTCTAGGCAGATTACTCAAGTTTATGGCTTTTATGATGAATGTCTGCGCAAATACGGCAATGCCAACGTCTGGCGAATCTTCACAGACCTCTTCGATTTCCTTCCCCTTACTGCTCTCATTGATAACCAAGTGCGTATGTCCTTGCTTGCTCGCCTTCCTTTCAATTATCTGTCTGGTGATCGCATCTGGATAAACTTGCCTTTCTAATCGTCCACAGCCCCTTTGAACAGATCGCTCCACACTATCATGTTCTATCTTCTCGTCCTCATTTTGACGCTAGGCGGTTATTTACTTTCCTTCTTTCCTAGATCTTCTGTTTACACGGTGGTCTATCACCATCCATTGACACCCTTGATCACGTGAGATCCATCGACAGAGTGCAGGAAGTGCCACATGAGGGGCCAATGTGTGATCTCCTCTGGTCAGATCCTGACGATCGCTGCGGCTGGGGAATATCACCTCGTGGTGCTGGTTATACCTTTGGACAAGATATTTCCGAGGCGTTCAATCATAATAACGGGCTCACGTTGGTTGCAAGAGCCCATCAGTTGGTAATGGAAGGTGCGTGATTTATCCTGCCATTCATGCTTAGGTGATTCATCACTTGCTTCAGGTTATAGCTGGGGTCAAGATAGGAATGTTGTAACAATATTTAGTGCTCCTAATTATTGCTATCGTTGCGGGAATCAGGCTGCAATCATGGAGATCGATGAAAAATTATCTTACAGCTTGTGGGTAATCTATGTACGTTATAGCCATTTCCCCCTGAGCTTTTTGTTCAGCCTACAATTTGATCCGGCTCCGCGGGCCGGGGAACCCCTTGTTACAAGGCGTGTTCCCGATTACTTCCTTGTGAGTTCTAGCCTATTTTTCGGTTGCTTGTGTTGACTTCTCCCCCAATAGTGATCGATCTCAGCGATCTATCATAGCATACATTGTACTATGATCACCTCAGAAAAACGAGAAGAGACACCACAGCCGTTTACCTTCGCTCTCGACCCATCCGACATTTCCAACTCGATAATGTCTTCTTTCTTTTACCTTACCTCCATCATATTCACACACGCAACCTGTCACGTCGTATACCACTCGCAATGATGTTATGTCGTGTCTTCACTGCTCTTTCTCACTGGTTGTACAACACATCCATCTTCCGATCGGATAGTTTTTTTCTGTTCTTACTTTGCTTCGAGCACGCTCTAGCTCTTTCTCGTCTCTTTCTCAAGTTACTAGCGTGTGTGCCTTGATACCCGCCAATCCTGTGTCTGTTGCTGTGATAACTTACGTACGATAATGCATTAGAACGGACTTACTCTCTAGCAATTTACCTGCATGAAGTGCTCTTCAGCTTGATTCTCAGACGAGCTGCCAGCTATGTGAGCATTGGGTCTATTGGACTTCCAATCCTATAGATCCGAGCTTTCCAGCCCACACACTCTCTCAGGGAGCCTTGTAATTGGATAGAAGAGGAGTATATCTGAATGCTAATGCTTGCTTCAAGTTAATTGGAGGAACCGCGTACTGGAGTCATACAGCGGCGTAAAATTCTGCTGCAATGTCAAGCGAGAAAACAAGACAGAAGGCAGGCTTCGGTTCAAGTAGCAAATATCATTAATACAAAAGTTTTGAAGTGGCAGTGGCTGATAGCATATGCTATACTGGGTTGATCAGAGCGAGGGATTTGTATTTGTCAAAGGACACTATGCGCAGCGAATGGACATACTGCATGATATAAGAGATTAATGCGATGGTGTAGATTCAGCTCGGGCGATATTTCACTGCAGATGAGTTCATCAAGTAATATGTCGCCTCAGAATTTGCAGTCTTGCAGACCCGGCTCACATGGGCCCTGGTTCCAAGAGAACAAAGATTTGACACATAATCCAACAGACAGTAAGGGAATATAGTCCAAAGTGCTGTTCAATCCGCTTGCACTGGGATATTCTGTCCCATGAGTGGATCTGGTGGAAATATAAATATATGGGTACTAAGAAGTGAGGAAAGTCGGTGTCTCTAAGGGGTATTGCTCTAGCAATTTTGTTCAAAATCAAGTCGTGCAGACCTATGTGTATCGAACCTCTTTCTCGCTTGTCTGATCAGGAGGATTTCACTAGGAGCTCACGCTGCTGAGTGTCTCAGCGGAGAATGAGAGAACTGATAGCATTGAATATGAAATGACAGCTCATTTCTTGGATGAGTTGAATTTGTCGTGTTGACGCCAAAAGGACGCCGTGTTTCGGTAATTACGAGAGTTATGGAGAACGTGTCCCAACTCTTCTGAAGGGTGATATGTAACATTTCTAGTGAGGTCTGTACCGAGAGCTTTAAGGAGCTTGGCGCGTTCCTGGGTACAATCATTACATACAGATATATCCTAGTGCTCGAATCAATATGAACTGCCGAACGGGTCGTGAGATCACTTACCGGACGTGGAACTAATCATATAGTATAAAGCAAAGCAACGCATCTTTACAATTAATTTATTGGGAAATCTTCCGGCATCCCTCTCATCCTCCTCACTTCTGGAGGCATATTCAAATTCATGCCAGGTGGAGGCATACCTCGAGGCATACCACCCATTCCAGCTATACCACCACCAGGCATTCCTACACTCACATTCATCCCACCCATGTGTGCTGGTGGGCCTCTCATTGGTGATGCCCCAGAATCACCGCTAAAGAATTGGCCTGGAGGCCCAGCATTGAATGGTGTAACAGGAAAGCCTTGCCTCATGTTCATGACAGACGCACCAGACGCACCGGGAAACCCACCAGAAGGGAAGTTCATCTGCGCACCAGGTGGAGGTCCATGAGGATGCCCTCCCCCTTGGACCATTTGAGGGTGCATTCCGGGAGGCATATTATGGAATTCGCCCCGAGGATCACCGCCTCGCATAGGAGTTTGATGGCGCGTACCCGGGTGAAATACACCAGGTGGAAGTTGTTGACCTGGATGTGGCATAGATCCAGGATGACCTGGTGGGAGATGTTGGCCATGTTGTGTGACATGAAGTTCAGCTTGAATATCAGAGCTGTCGTCTTCTAACTCTTTCTTGACAACTTCTAACAATGGAGCCGGATTGTAATAGAGGTCAGAATTCCTGTCCACATGGAATCTAGTGCGCGGAGGTAAGGGTCTATCATCTGTGAAGGACAGTACGTACTGTTGGGTTCCAATATCCCATTGAGGACCTCGCTCGGCACGAGCAGTCATGAGTAAGGAGTTCCATTCAGAGGCGCTTTCCTATGAAGAGATTCAAGGAGTCAGTAAGCATGCAAAACGAAATTGAAAAGGAGACAGCCACGCACAGCAGCAGGAGCTAGGTCAGGGTTTGTCTGATAGGTTTCCACAACGATGGCGCGCTGCTTGGCAATTTTTTTCACCTCTGCGTTCAGTTTATTACCTATGCGCTGGGCATTGTGCCTCGGCACATGTATTCTAATGACCTTGACTGGTTTCGTGACCGGAGCCATTTCAGATCGACTTCAAGTCAAATGTGACTTGTGAACCTGTCGTTCACGTGATGCCTAATATCCGGCCTCTTCATACTTTTCGAGTTTCAAGATCCTTCAAGATTAGGTTCAGAGAGGATCTGCAAACGGGCCTTTCTTGAACTTCGAATATCACACAACACATATTCCACACCAATTACTTCATCTCTGCATGGCTGACCTTAGATTACGTATAGGGCCCAGGGTCTCTCAAGAAGCAAAGTCCATATATAACCATAAGGTTTGGACTCGGCCAGGATATCAGCCACCCCTCCAGAAGAAACAACGTTACTACAGTAATCGGGGTATAGACAATTGTTCTTCTGCCACCACAGAAGGCGAGCTTGCACGGATGAATTTGGATGTATCGTCAAGGCAAGGAACTGTGGATTATTCGGAGCGAGACGGAGATATTCTGGAGGAATCCATCACGGACACAGTCTCACCAAACAAGCATCACCTTGATAATACTACCGGGATGATTAAGGATAGCTTGATCACCGATGAAAATCTGGATATCAGTGCCTTTCGCGGCCCATTGACAGGCGAGAGAACATTTGTGTGTAGTCAATGTTCAATCACGTAGCTGGCTTCTAATCTTCATTCTAAGTCACCGGCTGGTAGTCATGTTCCACAGGACTTCCGTGCTGACTCTTATCGGAAGCTTACTCCCAGCGATCGTCGCTCCGACGGTTCAGTTGCCACCTCTTCCAGCGTCTCAAACTCCTTGTTAAGTAGAGTTGAAAGTCCTGAGTGGTCTCGATTACCACTGAAGGATAGGATTGCACCGCTCATACAAAAGAACGTCAAGCTTCGGCTTAGCGGAAATAAGTTTATACCCAATTCAAACTCTGACGAACAGATCTCGGATGATGAGAGCTTGGATGCAATTCTTACCCCTGAACTCTGCAATTCTATTTTTGACTCTTTGAATACAGCACGTTCCCAATTAGCTGAGAAAAGATCAGCCAAATCATCTCAGCAAGACTTCTATTCAATGATCAGCGAACAAGACAAGAATAAAAGTATAGAATCACCGATAGGCTCCCCTACAACTCTTCTTGGGTCCACACCTAACGCGCAAATACAATCATCCCTTCCAATGCGGACACTCGAACAAGACATAGAGGTCTCTTCAGATCATCAGCAATCCAGTCGGGCCGGTAGCCTTACTGCCGGTCTTTCGAGTCAACATATTGTTGACGCTGGTTTAGATGCACCTCTGGTGGACACTCAGAGGAAAACAATGCTTATACCACTCAACTCTGCGATCTTTGATCGAGCGTCCAATCTCCCCACACCTCCAAACACCGCTTTTCCACTCGGTACCTCATTTTCTATGGAACATAATCAAAATATTAACTCGCGATCATCACCCAATGATGCGCGGCCTCCTAGGTCAACCGGAACCATACGACACTCTAGTTCGCCATTGGCTCGACTCCGAAGATCTGCGTCGTCGTCGCGGTCCCAAAGTTCGCGATCCCCTCGACAATTGGATTCTAGTTATTCGAACAATCGTCGTCAAATCTCGCCGTCTTGCTCACACGAGCTGGGAATGTATCGAGAAAAGTCTCTTGCTGAGCCATCAGAAGGGTCTTTAACCCTTCAAGAACACTCAAACAAGAATGAACATCAGCAGAGCAATACTTCTACAGGTGAAAACATCGTAGATGGCCGAGCTAGTTTACCTCGTGAATTCTCAAGCCAATCAATGCGTCTGATGCCATCAGGGCAGATGGCATCCCTCGCTGATCATGGCGTTAGGCCACGAGAGACTTCACCGCAAGACGTGAATATGGATATTTTGTCGAAGTTGACTTCGGGAGTTGCTCAGTCGTCAGCAGACATTCATGTTACCTTCGAGGAAGAGGACGACATGGATATATGTTCTGACGCTGAGATTCATATCAGTGCTTATGTTAAGGAGGGAAAAGATCATCGTTGGAAATCTTTCGGTGACATTCCAGGCATTTGGCTCTTCAAGCAGGGCTCCAGTGAACCTGATGTGCTCGAAGAAACATTTGAAATCACAAAGGAAATTCTACAAATGTGGCAATCAAAGTCACTCGAAGATCATATGGGAGACTCTGTGCCTCCTTCAGCAAACTTTACGGAAGCTCTGTTTGAGCGCAAGTCAAGCTTGCCACCAAAGTTGTCATGGAACTTATTATGTGTTGCAACGGACTCAGTAGATTTTCTCCAAGAAACTTTGGGCAGAACTGCAACTGCCAAGGAACTGTTAGAGACTCTCTCCAGTATGCAAGGCCAATGGCCTACAAATGGACAGTTAATTATCGAAATAAACCCGGATCATGACATAGGAGGAGTTATTTATGGTCAAGACATGAAAGACATGGTGAATCAAATTACTTATTGGTTTTTCCCGGGCTGATAATACTTTTGACCAGGATGCATGTATAAAAGTGACAGGTCACATACACAATACTGCTCCAAACATTATCCGCTTTATTCAGCTGGGAAATGTGTCTCAATATGTCTTCATACTCTTTGCAAAGCCTATATTGGAGTTTGCAAAAGCATGTGATATCTTGCCTCTGGAAAATTTGCAGATGATGCTCCAGAAATCTAGATTAGACAGGGGATCAACACTGATAACTGGGTCTGTCATTGTTGAAAAGCTATAATCAATGCTAGCTGGTTTTTAGCTAGTGCTTTTTCTTCACTCTTGGCATAAGGTCAACATTACACATTAGCAAGTCAATGCTCACGTATTACAGTTGTAGGATTCAAATGTAATATAGTTATGTTGGATGTCCTGCTAAATTTCGAGTAATGGATGGATTTTATGTAAGGCTGAAGTACATTTATGTTGGATGAACGTACTATTGGTGCCTAAAATGTCTTCCGAATGTATTTTATCCTGCCTATTAATACTAGAAAAAAGTCCATCCTAAAGACTGTACAGTTTTGCACAGATGAGATAACCGGCACACTCCAACAGTTAAGGTCGCAGAAGGATCAAAACAAAACAAAACATTAAGTGGTGAAGATACGCTTTTGATTGAGATCAGTATTTTCCAGGCTAGGATGTTATACCGTACGTAAATGATGATGCATACTTATAAGTTAGACTAGTTTTGGTACCGAAAGGTTGGGTTTTCTACCCTCACTCCCCCCCTTTCTTTCCCTTTCCTCGCGTGTCGACAAAAGACGAACATGGATCCGTATAAAGTATTGGAAATTTCACCTACTGCTGGAATCACTGAAGAAGACGTTCGTAAAGCTTATAAACTCATGGTGTGTTCAGTTATGAGTTGATTTTTTCTTGTGAAACAGATAATTGATGCGTGCATGTGTGTGTGTTTGGGGGGTTTTAAGGCCAAGAAGTGGCATCCGGATAGGAAATTGGATGACCAGGAGATAGCGACGAACAGGTTTAAAGAAGTGCGTAGTTTGCCTCAAGATGAACCATTTTTTTTGTTGACTGATATTATAGTTTGGGCGTAGATTGACGCTGCTTATAGAATGATTCTATCTGAAATGAGGAAACGGCGTACGGATGGTGATAAGAGAATGTCCTCGTCTGATTCCAAGTCCTCGATGTCCGTATCTTCACCATCGTCTCCCTCCTCCCGTGTCTCTCACACAGGTGGTCCCCCTTTGACACGAAAACAAAAACTTGACAATACAAGACCGTCGTCTTCTTCAAAAGTTTCCATCACATTATCACCTGCTCAAACTCAAAATACGGACACACAGCCAAACTCATGTCCCCATTCACGTACTCTCATCCCCGAATTCAACTCTTCACTCGCACGTTCTGTTGGTATATCCTCACAATGGACTTACACCGTGCAACTCTCTCTTTCCGATCTCGTACGCGGCAAGAAGCTTTTTCTCCAAGTACTTCAATGTCAACGTTCTGGAAAACGTTATGAGACCGTTTGTTTGGAGATTGATATACCACCAGGGAGTAAGCCTGGAACACAGATTATATTCAAGTCAGCTGGGCATGAACAAGCAGATGGGACGAGGGAAGATATTCATTTTATTGTGGAAGAGGAAGAGAAATAATGACAGAGGCAAATATATCTTGAATATGAGGTGGTGGTGATTGCTAAGCGGGTGAGGGAGTAGGAGACCTTCCGATAGAAGCTAGTTAGAGAGAAAATCATCTGGTCTCCGAATTAGCTACTTTTAAACTCGAACAAAAATAAATCTACGCGTGAGACAAAGGTACACAGACATACACTTGCTATTTTTGTGCGAGCTTACCGGTAGGGAAGAGTGTTTGGTACCAAACAAAGATCTTTTTGTTTTTCAACTATGAGTTTCAAACGCGTGCGAGAAGAAGATGAAGAAACGTCATCCAGAGTCCAAAAGGAAAAGAAAGACGACTTGGACCGACTTGGTTATCCACCCACATCTACACGTCCAACTAAGCGGGTGACATTACAACAACCACTTCAGCTGACCACATTCTCCTATACGGCCCAACGGGAATTGATATTCGACAATTCTGCGATGAAATATTACATTGAACCTCCGAGAGGAGCGAAACTAGATTATGGATATGAGAGATGGATCCAAAGAGGGGAGAAAGAAGAGAAAGGGAGGATTGACTCATTACTTTTGGCATTGGAAAGAATTCAACATGGAAAAGGACAGGATGGAGAAGCAGGAAAGGAGAGAGTCAAAGAATTGGGTGTCGTGAGTTGGAGAGGAGTTATGACCAAGTGAGTAGTTTGTGTGAGTTGGAAGAAAAGGACTAAAACGATGAGGGGATAAGGATATTGACAGCGCCGTATGAGGAAAGAGAGGGATGGGCGTTGAATGTGATGAAAGTCAGGGGAACATTGTATTTTGAAGAGTTTATTTCTGATGCCAAGGTACAAGAAAAGTAAGTGAGGTCTGTTCTTTTCTTAGGGGTGTGTTGAATGAGGGGCCAGACAGGACGTGCAAGGGAGACAACGGATGCTGACGTATTATGGGTACGCGTTTGAATCGTATTGCACAATGGATGGAGAGACGAGGTCACGAGATCGGAATGGATGGAGTGGGGATGTGAATAACAACGTGCAATGGTGCAGCGTAGTTCGGACGAAACTCGGAAATACACGGATACTGATAGGGGGAGAAGTGGACTGTGTCCGGGGTAAGTCGGAGATAAGCGATAGGGGATTGATCTGATGGATACAGACCGGTACACGGGACAGCCGAATACGTTTGTGGAATTAAAGACGTCGTTGGCGATACGGGGAGGGGAAGACCAATTGCGATTTGAAAAGTGCGTGTGCCGGGGATGGGTAGAGAGAGAGAGACTGACATGCTGGACAGGAAATTGCTTCGAATATATTTCCAGTCGTTTCTGCTCGGAGTCCCGGAGATCGTGGTGGGGTTCCGGACGGCCAGGGGAGTAGTGCAGACGGTGCAGCGGTTCCGAACGGCGGAAATCCCGGGGCTGGTGCGTGGCCGGGCGGGGATGTGGGATGCGGTGCTGTGCCTGGAATGGGGTGAGCGGTTCCTAGAGTTCGTGGGGCAGCATGCACGTGGTCCAGAAGGGATGGTGTGGCGCGTATGGTTTTCGGGGGAGGGAGTAGCTATGCGAGCGTTGGATCAGGCAGAGGTGGCGGAGGTGGCGGGCGGCGAGGACCGGACTGGATTCCTGCCAGGGTGGTATCATCGGTGTGGCGGTGCTGATGAATGATGCGGCTGTGCTGTGGCGGTGGTTGACGCGTGTGTGTGAGTCACAAGGGGTGGGATGGGTTCAGCGTGCGCCATGTCGGGCGAGGAAGCCAGGGAACGGCAGGAGGCAGTAGAAAGATTTCTGGCTCGAGCAGAAATGACGATGGTAGGCGTTCTGTCGTTGGAGGAACTGTGACCAACGACCTCGCAGGTTGCACAGACACTGCGAATACGGCTTGCAGATGCATGGGGCAAGGCGCGGGATAGGCGGCGACGCAGCGACGGGGAGGACCTGCGAGCGGCAGCAACACTGACATCCTTCCTCAGGCAACGCCACACGCGCTCGTCTTCCCACGCCTCAGCCCCCGACGACAACGAGGCTGCTGATCTCATGCTCTTCCTTGCAACCCTGCACGGCCTTCCCGTCGTCCCCCCGATCTCAACAACAAGGGTAGAATCCTGTTTCCGTCTTCAGACGATGCCTCCTCAGACCCCAGACATCCCCAGCAAGACCCTGACTTCAATTTCAACGAATTTATCAATGCTTCTCCTTCCCCCTCCGCACATCCCCACAGACGCAACGTCAGTCTCAGAGCTGATGTCGGTAGAAGGCTGTTTGAGGAGGAGCAATCTAGGCATCTCTCTAACAAGTGATATCTGTTTTTGTATTTACTAGTTATTTATCGCCCTCCAGGGGCTTTTGCTGCTCGTGCATCCTACTATGTACATTGATAAAATAAACATCTGACTCTCACCTTGACTTCTTCAAGCTCCACTTGCTCTCATGCCACCGGACCGTAGACGTCCACATCCACCTGATCAAAAAGACTATATTTAAGGGGATAGGCTTGCTTCATCCCCCTCAATCGCTATGGGTCTCTTGCGGAAGCAACTCCAAGAAGTCATTGATTATAGGAATGCTTATGTTTTGGCCGCTTCAGCTTCCTTGGGAAGTATCTTTTATGGTTGGGATATGTGAGTGAGTTTGTGTTTTTCTCCCAGTTCAATGACCGAAATACCGTGTCTAGTGGTTTGATTGGGGGTATTTTGGCCCTTCAGTCTTTTCAAGAATATTTTGGTCTAGACAAAAAGTCAGCCCAGGCACGCGCAAATTTGAGTGGAAATATAGTTTCCGTTCTACAAGCAGGTTGTTTGTGAGTTTTTTTTCCAAGCGTTATATACCATCACCTCGTTCATTATCCCAGCTTCGGAGCTTTGAGTACAGGCTATCTTTCTAGTAAATTCGGTCGAAAACCTTCCCTTATCGTATCAGGCTTGATTTACATCATTGGAAGTGTGGTTCAATCAATCGTTGGTCTTGGTAGTTCACAAGCCGTTGGACTGAGGGTGTTGTATTTTAGTAGGTTCTTGGGTGGTATTGGTGTTGGTATGGTTTCTGCCCTCGTACCATACTACGTATCAGAGTGTACACCAAAGTCCATCAGAGGAAGGTGTACAGGTATGGTTCAGTTGGCGAATAACGTTGGGATTATGTTGAGTTGTGAGTTTATGCTCTTTTTTTCCCCCTACAAGGGCTAATGTAAGATGTGTAGATTGGGTGAATTACAGTGCATCGAAGGATATACCATTTGGAGAGATGCAATGGCGTCTTCCTCTGATCATGCAGTCAGTTTCAATCACTTTGTTATTCTCGTCAGCTAATTCATGACAATAAAGGTTGGTTCCCGGTATCTTGTTTGTCATCGCAATGGTTTTCCAACCCGAATCTCCACGATGGTTAGTTGAACATCAAAAATACGACCAAGCAGCTATCGTTCTCGGTCGCACTACCGGGAAATCATCCGATAGCCCACATGTTCTCGAAACTTTGGACGAGATAAAAAAAGATTTCTTGGGCCAAGATAAACTTTCTATTATTCAACAAGTGCTCAGGTTTGGAGAGTCTCGTCCTATTGCTTTGAGGTGTTTTATTGCACCGTTGGTGGCGTTTTTTCAACAGGTTTGTGTTTGTGTTTTTCGAAAAGAGGTCTCACTGAACAAGTGATAGTGGACCGGAACAAATGCTATTAATTATTACAGCCCTCAAATATTTGAGAGCCTTGGTATTAAAGGAACGACATCGGAGCTATTCGCGACTGGTGTTTACGGTGTTGTCAAGGTTTGTCTTTTTTTGCCCAAGAGGGTAAGTTTCAAGTTCAAGTTTTTTCTTTCGACCTAGGTTGTTGCTGTTGCAATCGTTCTTGCTGTCGCAGTTGAGAGCTGGGGTCGAAAATTATGTTTGATTATAGGTGGTATTGGTCAAGGATTGATGATGCTCTGGATCGGAGGTTACACCGCGATTCATCCTAGTGGGAAAGTAGTTCCAGCAAGCTATGTCTCAATCGTGGCTGTCTATCTATATGCTGTGTTTTACTGCATAGGTTGGGGTCCCATACCGTAAGTCCAAATCTCTTGTTCTTCATGCCGAATCGCATATCTTTTTCAAAACAGATGGGTCGTCGCTAGTGAAATCGCACCAAATCACCTTCGTCCAGCTCTTCTTTCAATCACAGTGGGCATAAATTGGCTTTTCTCATTCACTGTTTCGAAAATTACACCTACGATGCTTACGAATATTACCTATGGTACCTTTCTTTTATTTGGGTTTTGGTGTTTGATTATGGCGATTTGGGCATATGTTTGCTTGCCTGAGACGAGCGGAGTGGGATTGGAGGATGTTAAGTATCTTTTCGAGAGGGACGTGATTGTGAGATCAGTGTGGGATGCTCCGGGTGGAAAAAAGTTGATCGAGGTGTTGTGCAATAGGAAGAGCAGAAAAATAAGGGTCTTGACGATTGAAGAGATGAAGAGACGATTTGAAGAAGATTCAAGAGTGGAGAGAGTTGAGGAAGTGGGTCCCGATGGTCGCGGTCGCGTTTCTTCGGAGACATCTTCGGATAGAGGTAAAGGTTCGGCATCAGTGTAAATTTGTATGAGGTATGATTGTAACATTCCCTGTACCAATATGAGATTTTGGGAGTCAAATCCATTCACTACGGAATGCGCCCAAGCATAAGAAATGTGGAATGAGGGCGAAATTTCCAACTAGTCAACTGTCTTTTCTTCTCAAGAACCAGAATGTAAGAACTCAATCATGACCAAAGAATGTCCAGATACCAGCATCGAGCAGCACGTGTGAGAGCAATTGCACTATCTAGCGGGAGCAAATATAATTTTAGACGAGCCCTCATCGAACAGGAAGTGGTATAATGACGCCATACAGGAGAAGCTATGACCTAACCAACTGGTACACCTTGAGCAGACGGCGGCATCCCAAAAACAGAATTCCACCATCAAGACGCATCGTACCCAATGGAATCGCATGATCCTGGACTGCCTGATTCATCACAAGCCGACATGCGTGGCGCAGACGACGGCAAACGAAGCTCAGTCGCACGCCACCCACTTCGGAACGATGCAATCCCAGCAACTAACCCGAAACCAGCAATCCATATCTGGAATCCCGTCAGACATCTCCAAGTGTCCCAAGATGAAAACATACATCATTCGAAAATAAACCGTGTTCAAGTGACCTTGCACAGATAATTAGAGCTGGCCTCACCAGCATTCCAACAGGAACATACCAATGGATCGTCAATGGCAGATACCCGATGTTGACAACCAGCTCAGACCACCAGTCGTCCCAGCGTTGCCCCAGCTCCC
>Ga0153947_1000567_pt1 | contig 18353 bp, 21 predicted proteins | sample TSNJ031MetaG_FD_104697 | JGI IMG/M metagenome (GOLD analysis project Ga0153947, IMG submission 104697) | Attine ant fungus gardens microbial communities from New Jersey, USA - TSNJ031 MetaG | ecosystem: Host-associated > Fungi > Mycelium > Unclassified | place: USA: New Jersey, Wharton State... | reverse complement strand
GACTAAGGACGCGTTTGATGAACTCTTAGATTTTGTAGAAACAATGAAATTTGAACGTCTCGGTGTTTTTGCTTACTCAAAAGAAGAAGGAACGGCAGCAGCAACGATGAAAGGGCAAATACGTTCCGACATAAAAGAAAAGCGAAAAGAAGCTATTATGCGCAGGCAACTAGATATCTCACTTGCTGCCAATCAGGGAAAAATTGGTAAAATATTTGAAGTATTTGTTGAAGGTATGGAAGTGGATGGCACTTACTTTGGTCGAACACGCTTTGACGCACCTGAAATCGATAATTCAGTCTTATTTACTTCACATAATCAACTTGAAATCGGGGATATTATATATGTTAAAATCACAGATGCTTTTGATTATGATTTAGTAGGAGAACATCAGGAGGAAATAAAAAAATGAATTTACCAAATCAACTGACAATCGCCAGGATGATTGCAGTTCCTTTCTTCGTAGTCTTATATATGATGGGTTATAACCTAGCCGCATTTTTACTATTTGTCATTGCATCTTTTACAGATATGTTGGATGGCAAAATTGCTCGAAAATATAATCTGATTACTAATTTCGGCAAAATAATGGATCCGCTGGCGGACAAAATTCTCGTTTATTCAGCCTTTGTGTGCATGGTTGAGTTTGGTGTCGTACAGGGCTGGATGTTGATTATTATCTTAGCCAGGGAGTTTGTGGTTTCCGGCATGCGTACTGTTGCGGCATCCGAAGGAACTGTTATTGCTGCGGATATGGCAGGTAAGATTAAAACCGTTTTGCAAATGATTGCTGTACCGCTACTTATTTTAGGGACCTGGCCTTGGTTGGTTGTTGAAACGATTGCACAAATCTTTTTATGGGCATCATTGATCATGACAGTTATTTCCGGAATAAACTACATAGTTAAGAATAAACAAATATTTTCTATGGGGAAAAAGGAGAGCTAAAACAAATGAAATCAGCAATATTATCTGTAGGAACAGAACTTTTATTTGGACAAATCACTAATACGAACGCTGTTTTTTTATCGCAACAGTTAAATTTATTAGGGTTTGACGTGATGTATCATTATACGGTAGGTGACAATCCGCAAAGAGTCAAGGAAACAATTAACAGAGCCTTTGAAGGCTGTGACCTAATCATTACAACAGGCGGTTTGGGACCCACACAAGACGATTTGACGAAAGAGATTGCGTGTGAGACACTCCACGATGAAATGAAGCTGCATGAGCCATCAATGGAAAAACTAGAGGACTATTTTAAAAAATTGAATAGAGAAATGACGGATAATAATCGAAAACAGGCTTATTTCCCGTCACGTGCAGTTATTTTTGATAATGATGCCGGGACAGCACCCGGATTTACACTTGAAGAAAACGGCAGGAGGATTATTTGTATGCCTGGACCGCCGAGAGAAATGACGAGAATGTTTGAGCAAAAAGTAATGCCGTACTTGGAAACGCTTTCAGAAGACGTGATTTTTTATAGAATGATTCGTACCTATGGAATCGGAGAATCGCAGCTCGAAACGGATTTGGAGGATTTAATCGATAAGCAAACTGACCCGACGCTTGCAACATATGCAAAAGAAGGGGAATGCTCCCTGCGTATTGCATCAAAACGCCATACTAAGGAAGAGGCGGAAAAGGCAGTCGACGATATGCTGGAAACGGTCAAAAAAAGAGTTGGTCAATTTATCTATAGCTGTGATGATGAAGATTTATCTAGTGTTGTAGGTAAGAAATTGCTGGAGCAAAATGTTACGATATCTTGCGCAGAATCTTGTACGGGTGGGCTATTTGCAAAGACGTTGACCGAAATCCCAGGCATTTCGCAAGTATTTGACCGCGGTCTTGTCACTTACAGTAACAAAGCAAAAATGGATGAGTTGGGTGTGCAAGCTTCAACTTTGGAAGAGTACGGTGCTGTCAGTGAAGAGACAGCCATTGAAATGGCAGAAGGTTTGGCACGCATTACGGGCTGTGACATTTGTATTTCAGTAACTGGAATCGCAGGACCTGACGGCGGCACTCCTGAAAAACCTGTTGGGCTTGTGTATGTTGGAGCATCTTATAAAGGAACGACTCTCTCAAAAAAATTGACGGTGAGAAATGTCAACCGGACATGGAATAGAACCACTACTGTTTTAGCTATGTTAGATGTGACGAATCGGCTGCTTGATGGCAGAGGATTATAAATAATATTGCAAAGCATATCTCCTTATTTAATTTATTTCACAAAAACAAATTGACAAATTATGGAATTTGATATACACTTTTATATACCAAATATTTACAATTATATCTTTAAAAGAAATTGCTTGACCATATTAAGAAATTGAGGTATTATTATAAAGAACAAATGTTCATGTTCGCATTAAAAGTTGTATGGAGGTAAATCGTGGGTATTAATAAAGATGACAAGGATAAGGCATTAGAAGCAGCGATGCTTCAGATACAGAAACAATTTGGACAGGGCGCCATTATGAAACTTGGTGACAATGGTGCACATTATAATGTTGAATCAATTTCTACAGGGTCCATGAGTCTTGACTTAGCGACCGGCATTGGCGGGATCGCAAGGGGTAGAATTACTGAAATATATGGACCGGAGTCCTCGGGTAAGACAACACTTACCCTACATATCATAGCGCAAGCACAGAAAAATGGCGGTAAAGCAGCATTTATTGATGCTGAGCATGCACTGGATCCGGAATACGCAAAGAATCTAGGCGTCAACATCGATGAACTTTTGGTCGCACAGCCGGATACAGGTGAGCAAGGGCTTGAAATCTGTGAAATGTTAGTGCGAAGCGGTGCACTGGATATCGTTGTAATTGACTCTGTCGCAGCATTAGTACCAAAAGCAGAAATTCAAGGAGAGATGGGAGACAGTCACATAGGGCTTCAGGCGAGACTGATGTCGCAGGCGCTCCGTAAACTTGCGGGTGTTATCAATAAATCAAATACTTCAGTTGTATTTATCAATCAGCTGAGAGAAAAAGTTGGCGTTATGTTTGGCAGTCCTGAGGTTACAACCGGTGGTCGTGCATTAAAATTCTATTCCACCATGCGTTTGGATGTGAGAAAAGTTGAAAGTATTAAATCAGGTGATGCGGTTCTTGGAAGTAAGACGAGAGTAAAAGTCGTCAAAAATAAAGTGGCGCCACCTTTTAAACAAGCTGAATTTGATATTATGTATGGGCGAGGTATTTCTAGAGAAGGGGATGTATTAGATTGTGCTGTAGAAGCGAAATTAGTTGAAAAAGCGGGATCTTGGTACAGCTTTGATGGTAATCGAATCGGACAGGGCAGAGAAAATGTTAAAACATATCTTTCCGAGCACGTTGAAACTTTGGAAAAATTAGAAGAACTTTTGCTCAACCAAATTATAAAAGAAGTACCTGTTAATACGGAATTTTTTGTGGATGATGATGGAGTTGTAATTGAATAGAACATGAGCAACAACTACCCACGTAAAATCTTAGGTTACAAATCCGCAAATCAATTCCTGGCTTAATGTAATTGGTATTATATAGTCGGCAATTAAACTTGCAATCTTCACATAAATATATTTATGCAAAAAAATTTGACAGAAACCAAGCTTTATGATATTATATGTGATTGTAAGCCGCTCGGAACGGGCTAAGAAAAGCAGATATGCTGCCCAAGATGGCGAGACTGGATAGAGGAGGTAAAATAATTTATGTATGCAGTAATTGAAACAGGTGGAAAGCAATACAAAGTAAAAGAAGGCGATGTTATCACAATTGAAAAATTAAATGCACAAGCAGGTGATGCAGTTGAATTCGATAAAGTATTGTTAGTCAGTAACAACGGTGATGTTCAGGTGGGTGTTCCTTATTTGGACGCAGCAAAAGTATTTGGAAGCGTAGTAGAAAATGGAAAAGCACAGAAGGTGGTTATTTTCAAGTACAAATCCAAGAAAGATTACAGAAAGAAACAGGGACATAGACAGCCTTATACGATGGTTCAAATTGATGGTGTATCTGCAACAGGACAATTACTTGAAAAGAAGGTTGCACCAAAACCGGCTGAAGTACCGCAAGTAGAAGCGATATCGGAAACGCCGGTCGAAGTAGAAGAGCAAAAGGCTGAGAAGAAAGTTTCCATAAAGGCGATGAAAAAAGCTGAACTGATTGCATTTGCAAATGAAAACAACATTGCAATCGATGAAAAAGCGAAGAACGCTGATTTAATCGCAGTGATTGAAGCAGCAATAAAATAAATCTCAATTCTGATATAGTGAGGAGGTGTCTAATCCATGGCAAGTAAAAAAGGTGTAGGTAGCTCGAAAAACGGTCGAGATAGTGAATCCAAACGCTTAGGCGTTAAAAGAGGTGACGGTCAGGTCGTAAGTGCGGGCAGCATTTTAGTCAGGCAAAGGGGAACGAAGTTCCATCCTGGCAACAACGTAGGCATTGGCGGAGATGATACTTTATTTGCAAAGGTTGACGGAGCTGTAAAGTTCGAAAGATATGACAAAAAGAGAAAGCAAGTAAGTGTTTATCCAAAAGAAGCTTAATAATTAAGAAGGCTGACACCTTAAGATGGCGTCGGTCTTTTTCTTTCTTTATCAGTATTAATCCCCATGTTATTAAAAAGGAGGGGAACTATGTTTGTAGATAGAGCGAAAATATTCATAAAGTCCGGCAAGGGCGGAGACGGCTGTGTTTCCTTTAGAAGAGAGCCTTTTGTGCCTGAGGGCGGTCCAGATGGCGGAGATGGCGGTAAAGGCGGGGATGTCATATTTATGGCTGACCACAATCTTCGGACATTGATGGACTTTAGATATAAGAGAAAATATGAGGCTGAACCCGGTCAAAACGGGATGAAAAAGAAGCGATTCGGGAAGAGCGGAGAAGATCTCATTATAAGAGTACCTTCAGGTACTGTCATTATTGATGAGAAAACAGGTCTTGTAATGAAAGATTTGCTCAACACTGGCGACCGCTTTGTCGTTGCAAAAGGCGGCAAAGGCGGAAAGGGCAATGTGAATTTCAAGACTGCTGTAAGGCAAGCACCTAACTTTGCAGAAGCAGGAGGATTTGCAAAAGAGCGAACAGTTCTTCTTGAAATGAAGCTAATTGCAGATGTCGGTCTTGTAGGTTTTCCAAATGTAGGGAAGTCGACCCTTTTGTCCATATCCACGAAAGCGGATCCTAAAATTGCAAATTATCATTTCACAACGATAACGCCAAACTTGGGTGTGGTTGAAATTTTTGATACAGGCTTTGTGATGGCTGACATCGCAGGCATTATCGAAGGTGCACATCAAGGAGCGGGTCTTGGACATGAATTTTTGAAACATATTGAGCGTACAAAACTGTTGATTCATGTTGTGGATGCATCGGGAAGTGAAGGTCGTAATCCAATTGAAGATTTCGATAAAATCAATAAAGAACTTGCATTATATAACGTAAAACTCACCACAAAGCCACAAATTGTGGCTGCGAATAAGATGGATTTGGTAGATGAAACCTCTGATGAATATCAGGCGTTTAAGGCTTATGTAGAAAGCAAAGGAATCAAAGTGTTCCCTGTTTCTGCACCGCTCAATACTGGTGTCAAAGAATTGATTGCAGAGACAGCAGCGCAGCTGTACCAGCTTTCTTTAGAGCCAGAAGAGGAAGAGACCTTTGAATTATTTGATGCAGAACGAGATGATGTAGATCCGAATTATAAGGAAATCTATCCATCTATGGACGGCAGTGCTTATGTTCTCCAAGGAAAACAACTTGAAAAGATCTTCAATTCCACGAATTTCAATGATATGGGCTCTCTTCGGTATTTGTATAAATACATCGAAAAGAACGGCGCCATCGAAAAACTGAAACAAATGGGCTTAGAAGAAGGCGATACGATTCGAATCATCGATTATGAGTTTGAATATTGGGACGAGTATTAAAGAATGGAAGATTCAGAGGCAGGGCAAAAGCCCTGCTTCTTTTAGGATCTTTTTCAATTTACAAGTCAACCTTAAAAGAAACTACTTTTCCAACATAGTTAATCACTTCTAAAGAATCCAAGAGGATAATTTCGCTTGATTGGTTGTCTGGAATCAGCAAGATTTTATTGTCAGTAAAGAATACCCGTCTTAAGACCGCCTGTTTTTTGCCATATGGATAAAAGCAAATAATATCTCTATTTTTTAAAAGTTCGATTTTCGTGGGTAGTATATAAATAAACGAGTGAAGTGGTATCGTTGGAGACATGGCAGGGTCACCTAAAAACATTGAAACCATATCATCTTTTCCATTGACCATGCCGCCGCTTTTCAGTGTTATTTCCTTTGCCAAATCAGGTGTAAAATTGATCTGACCGTCCTTTATGTATTTTGAAGACATCTCAATCGTAGAAAGAATGTCCAAACTTTTAAGATACTCTCTTGCTTCTTGTAGCACGTCCGAGCCCTGCGATTTATAAAGAGATTCTAGCATGACCTTGTTCAATTCTGATGAAGCGAGCATATATTCTTTAATAACGTCAGGAGCTTTTTCAAGATAACCCTGAAAAATAAGTCTGGATTCTTCTCTAGAGCCACAAGATTTCGCTATAATCATTGAAACTTCAGCTGTCGGTGGCGGAAGTTTTCCGTTTTTTAGCTGGGAAATATAAGAGGGGGTAATGCTCAAATCTAAATCAGCGCAACGCTTGGCAATTTGTCTTAGTGAAAGTTCACTTTTTACGATGATAGCATCTAACATTTCCGCATAATTCAAAACAGGTCACCTCCACTGGCATACACATTATATAGTATAAATTTTGTTGAATAACGACTTAACTATACCATAAATTGTAAGTGTAGTCAATTGCAAGTATATGGAAAATTTGATATTTATATTGGAATTATATGAGAATAATTTTGTAACAGTTAGAATACCTTTTACAAGGGGAATCGGTAGGAGGGAAATATGATTGATAAAATTTTAAGACAAGTTGGAATGTGTATTATTGTAGTTTTACTGGTCATGATGCTGCAAGGTCTAAATATTACTTTAATTAACAACGGATTGGAAGTTGTAACAGAGCAGGTAATGAAAGAATATACGGCGGAAGATGTTAAAACATTTGGCACAAAGGTAGTGGATACAGTTAAGGATGCACCAACAATCGCGGCAAATATTGTAGCAGCAGTAGATTCAGCAACAGAGTATGGTCAGCCGATCGATGAATTGATTGTCGGTCCGACAGCTTCTATCTATGCAGTGAGCGGTGGTATTGTATCTACTGTAGGCGAAGATGGGGAGTTAGGAAAGTATGTAAAAATTTCACACGGCACTGATATGGAAAGTGTATATGGAAACTGTAATAAAATTTATGTAAAGCCATTGGAACGAGTAAAAAAGGGTCAGATTATAGCAGAGTATCAAAAAGACAATCCAAATGAATTTTATTATACCTTGACGCCAATCAAATAATAATACGTAGATATCGTTGTAATTTCAATTAAATTTGTGATACAATATCCTTCGGAGGATTTTGTAGATTATGAAAAACAGACATCCATCGAAGGAAGAATGCCTTGCATTGTTGAAAGAATATAAAACACCGGAGCATGTAATCAGACATTGCATCGCTGTGACAGAGACTGCGCTTACAATTGGCGAAGCCCTGCGATCACATGGGTTTGACTTTGATTTGGAATTAGTTCAAAGTGCAGGGTTGATTCACGATATTGCAAGGGTAGAGGACAAGCACTGGGAAGTTGGTGCCACCATTGCTGAACGCTTAAACTTCCAAGAAGAAGCAAATATTATTAGAGTGCATATGTTCCACGCGCCACCCACCTGTGTTGAGGAAATTTCAGAGGTGGATTTGGTCTGTCTTGGAGATCGTCTTGTAAAAGAAGACCAATATGTAGGACTTAACGTGCGCATGCAGTACATCCTTGATAAAGCCAGAACTCACGGTAATAAAAAAGATGAAAAAATTATCAAAGAAAAAACTGCATATATGCAAAAACTCTTAAATGATATTGAAGAAAAAATTAATATTACGATAGAAGAACTGATAGAAAAGAAAGGTTAATAGGATATATGTATTTTAATAAAGCACTGGACAAGCTGCTAAAAAAAATAGAAAAACCGGCTAGATATATAGGTGGTGAAATTAACTCTGTGCAAAAGGACGCTTCTGCAGTAGATGTGCGATTTGGATTTGCATTTCCAGATACGTACGAGATCGGGATGTCGTATCTTGGATTGCAGATCTTATATACTATTTTAAACAAGCAAGATGCTGTTTTTTGTGAAAGAATCTTTGCCCCTGCGCCCGATATGGAAGCGCTCATGCGCACTGAGGGGCTTTCGCTCTTTACCCTTGAAACAAAAATGCCGATTAAAGAATTGGATATCATCGGATTTACGCTCCAATATGAACTTTCTTATACAAATATATTAAATATGCTTGATCTGGGAAACATTCCGCTGCTCTCAAAAGACAGAGATGAAACGTGCCCGCTTATCATAGCAGGAGGTCCATGTGCATATAACCCTGAACCTCTTTCAGATATATTTGACCTATTTCTCATCGGTGATGGTGAGGAAATTCTTCCTGAAATCTGCAGGGAGTTTGCCTCATGGAAAGCGTCGGGTGAGGAAAAAGATGCATTTTTGAAGAAAGTTTGCAATATTACCGGCGTTTACGTTCCCAAGTTTTATGAGCCTATTTATCAAGATGACGGTATCATCATCGACATACAAAAATTATATGATGGTGCTCCGGATACGATTGAGCGCTGTCTTATTGCGAATATCAATGACTTAGATTTCCCGGAAAATAATATTGTCCCTTTTATAGAAACCGTCCATGACAGGGCAGTGGTGGAAACCTTCCGAGGTTGCACTAGAGGATGCAGATTTTGTCAGGCCGGCATGATCTACAGACCTGTTCGGGAAAGGACACCTGAACGGATACGGCTGCTTGCTGAAAACCAGCTAAAAAACACAGGTCATGATGAATTATCGCTACTATCCCTTTCTACGAGCGACTATTCAGGTTTTGAACCGTTGGTTATGGAATTGATGACCATGTGCAGAGAAAACAATGTTTCGCTGTCGCTTCCGTCTCTGAGGCTTGATTCCTTCTCTTTTAAGGTATTAGAGGAGATTCAAGGGTATAAGAAGTCAGGGCTTACGTTTGCGCCTGAGGCGGGCTCCCAGAGGCTCAGGGACGTAATCAACAAGTGTATTACGGAAAAAAACATATACAGTGCAATAGAACAGGCGTTGGAACTTGGATGGAATAATATTAAATTATACTTTATGATTGGTCTGCCGACAGAGACGTATGAAGATTTGGATGGGATTGTATCGATTGTAAAAAATATAAAAGAATTGAATTATAAGGTAAATGGAACAAGGGGCGGACGATTTAATGTTACAATTAGTATTTCCAACTTTGTGCCGAAAGCGCACACTCCGTATCAGTGGAGTGCGCAAGATACACCTGAGAGCTTCCATAATAAACATAATTATTTGCGGGATAAACTGCGAACGAAGGGGATTACGTTTAATTATCATGGTACAGACTCCAGCTCTTTGGAAGCGGTATTTGCCAGAGGCGACAGGCGGGTGACACCAGGATTAATCAGAGCTTTTGAGCTAGGATGTAAATTTGACGGATGGTCGGAGCATTTTAAACGAGATTTATGGAAAACAGCATTTGAAGAGACTGGCATAGATCCACAGTTTTATAGCAACAGAGAGAGAAATCTTGATGAAATTCTACCTTGGGATCATATTGATTGCTTGGTTAGGAAAGAATTTCTGAAGCAAGAAAATGAAAAATCCATGACTGCACAAACGACAGAAGATTGTCGAAATGGTTGTGTTGACTGCGGTATTAACAGGCGCATAAAATGCGGATCGGAGGCAAGCTATGAGTAGATATGCAACTGAATTTACAAAAGAAGGCTATATTAAATATATTTCACATCTTGATATGATGCGGTTGTTTAAACGGGCCTTTAAAAAAGCAGATATAAGCCTAAAACATTCACAAGGCTATAACCCACACCCCAAAATTGGAGTTGCCCAACCGTTGTCTCTCGGATATTTATCAACAGGGGAAATCCTTGAGTTTGAAACAGTCGAATCAATACCAACAAACTTGATCAAGCACAAGCTTGCAGAGCAAATGCCTTCAGGTATTAAAATATTAAACTGTAACCTGCTTCCTGAAACGGGCAAAACATTGGCAGCACTCGCAGATGCTGCGGAATATAAGATTATGATTCCTGAAAATAAGCTTTCTACTGCCGCACTTGATAAAATTGTGACTAGATTTTTAGGACAAGATCAAATACCCGTAAAAAAGATCCAGCGAAAATCGGGAAAAGAAACCGAGATTAATATCAAACCTATGATTCGAAAGTTGGAAACAACAACTATTGACAATAATATTATTATGACTACACTACTAGATTCTGGCAGTAAATCAAACCTAAGTCCAGAGCTATTACTAACTGCATTTTTAACATTTTCAAGCATTGCGTGCAATCGAGAAGACATGGAGGTTATGCGCACAAAAATATATTTTTCCAAAAATTAACATATGAAATATTGACATTCATATCCATTTATTGTAAAATGTAGTAAATCATTTTATGAGGAGGATTGATATGGAAAAATACTTAAATAGGCAATTTATAATGGATCACAAAAACCAAATTATAAAGGCAGCTGCAATTATTTTATTAATTTCAGTTGCTTTTCTTATGTATTTAGTACGAGCGAATGTGGGAGATAAAGATGCAGACATGATAATGCTTGATGGACAAGCGATGACTACAGAGATAGGCGTAAATGCTGAACAATCGGCTGATTTTGGGATAGATATACCAAAAGAGGACAAAATAATTTTCATAGATGTTGGCGGTGCAGTCGTCTCTCCGTCTGTTGTTGAATTATCCGAAGGTGACCGTGTTTATCAAGCCATTGAACTTGCTGGTGGGTTAACAGAAAATGCAGATACGACAAATGTGAATCTCGCTGAAGTGTTAGCAGATGGCGATAAAATTTTGATCCCTAAAATCGGTGAAACCAGCAATTACGACACTCCTTCTGGCATTGTAACGAAAAATATCACATCAGAAAATAATGCACAATCAGCGCTTGTAAATTTGAATACCGCAACATCTTCGCAGCTTGAAACATTAAACGGAGTTGGTCCGTCCACAGCTGCTAAAATCATATCTTACAGAGATAAATATGGTGGTTTTAAAAAAATCGAAGAATTGATGGAGGTTAGTGGTATCGGAGAAAAAACATTTGAAAAATTAAAAGATTCAATTACCGTATGAAAAAAGCTAGATTTGTTTATACTACCTTTGAGGTGGTATTATGGGTAATCAAAATTTATTTAGCAGACCAAAGAAAAGTTTTTTCAAACAAAAACTATTTTATTTCATACTGGCAGGCGTCTTAGCTTTCGGTTATTTTATCAACCAAATGCCTGAGACTTTATTACCGTCCGATGATAATCCAGCAAATGTAAACCAACCGGTTGGACAAAGTGGTAACACAGACAAGTCGAATAGTAATAATACATCTTCTAACACAGCCATTGCCAATTCTAATGATAACTTGGAAAAAAATGATGTAATTCCCTCTGATAATGAATATTATCTAGTGAAGGAAATAGATGGAATCATAAAATTATTTCATTATGATGAAACGGGATTGGAACGTTTGATTAGAGATACGGATATTTCATACTCCCTAATCAGTGAAAATGATCAAGCATTATTTTCAGAAGGAATCATCATTCAAACGGAAGATGAACTTTTGGATTTATTACAAGATTTTGAGAGTTAGGCACATTGACTTAGAAGGGGGTTATAGATTGGAGCGTAATTTAAACGAAAATCAGAATTTTTCTAGTGTAAGAAAATCTGCAGTTATATTTGTTTGTCTGGCATTGGCATTAATTGTTGTGAGTTTCATAGCTGCACCTAATATTACGGAGGGGGAATCTGACCCGGCCGTTATTGAAGTTGTAACTGAAACGGTTTTAATCCCGGGCGGGCATTGTGTCGGTGTAAAGATGGATGTAAAAGGCGTACTTGTTGTGGGTCTTGAAGAAATAGAAAGTACGACAGGTCAAATTGTGAACCCCGGTCTTTTATCTGGACTTCAAATTGGAGATACAATTTTAGAAATAGATGGTAAGAAAGTTTACAGAGCTTCAGAAGTACAAGCGTTAATCAATAAAATTCGCGGAGATGTCTTACTGAAAGTGCAGCGAAAGGATCAAATGTTGAATATCAAGCTGACGCCAATCATTGCAAACGATGACGGACTTTATAAACTGGGCATATGGGTAAAAGACAAGAGAGCAGGAATCGGAACACTTACCTATTATAATCCTGCAGATAAAACATTTGGAGCCTTAGGACATGCGATTACAGATGCTGAAAGCGGTTCTGTATTGTCAGTTGCAGAAGGTGAACTTTTGTATTCACAGGTGCAATCAGTAAAGGAAGGCAAGGCTGGAGAACCGGGTGAAATCAGAGGCATCTTTTATGAGGCAGATAATCCTTTAGGTTCATTGAGCAGAAATACAGTCTATGGTATCTTTGGCACGATGTATGAAGATATTACAAATCCGCTTTATGCGAAGCCCTTGGTTATCGCTACGCAAGAGCAAGTCGAAAAGGGACCGGCATATATTCTAACAACCCTGGATGGAAACAGTATTGAACGATATGAGGTTGAAATAGAGAAAATTAATAGACAGACCGCACCCGACACAAAAAGCATGGTTATTCGCGTTACAGATGAACGACTTTTAGAGAAAAGCGGTGGTATTGTGCAAGGTATGAGCGGCAGTCCAATCATTCAGAATAATCGGATTGTAGGAGCTGTTACACATGTATTTGTAAACAATCCGCAAAAAGGATATGGTATATTTATTGAGTGGATGCTTGATGGCAGTAACGAATAAACGTCACATAATGTCACATGCTGTTGCATAATGACGAGCAAATTACGTTTAAAAATTCAACAAATTGCCTTAAAATAACAGTAAGGAATGTTGCAGAGGAAAATGGAAATTTAAAGTAATTTAGATATTCATGGCAAAGAGGGAGAGCTTATGGAGAAAATCAGGTTGGGGATAGCAGATGATAATAAGGAATTTTGTGACATATTGACCGATTATTTTAGCGGACATGATAATATCGAAATTGTTTTTATCACTCATAATGGACTTCAAACTGTTGAAGCCATAAAGGAGCATATGCCAGAAGTTTTGCTGCTGGATATGATTATGCCTCACTTAGACGGTCTTGGCGTGTTAGAAACTATTAATAATATCCCACTTAAATCATATCCAAGAACCATTATCCTTTCAGCAGTTGGCCAAGAAGTCATCACACAAAAAGCAATCAATTTAGGTGCGGAATATTATGTTATAAAACCTTTTAATTTGACTATTTTAGCGAAAAGGATTAACCAACTTTCAGGGAGGGAAACAGCAGTGATTGAAAATAAGAACAATTTCGCAAAATCAATGATTAATAAAAATGAATTTTCAAAATACAACGATTTAGAAATAGATATTACAAATATTATCCATGAAGTGGGGGTTCCGGCACATATAAAGGGATATCAGTATTTACGTGATGCCATAACTATGGTAATATCAGATATGGACTTACTTTCTGCAGTGACCAAAGAACTATATCCTGCCATTGCACAGTTAAACAATACTACTCCAAGCAGAGTAGAACGCGCAATCAGACACGCAATTGAAGTTGCATGGAACAGAGGAAAGATTGAAACAATTAACAATCTGTTTGGCTATACCGTTCACAATGATAAAGGTAAGCCAACAAATTCGGAATTTATAGCAATCATTGCAGATAAGTTACGATTAGAAAGAAAGGTAAGTTAAAGAATCATGTTAAGTAAAGAAAAAATTGACCGTATTAATTATTTAGCTAATAAAGCAAAGCAAACAGAATTAGATGCAGAAGAAAAAGCAGAGCAGCAGGTGCTAAGAGCAGAATACATAGAAAAATTCAAAGAAAATTTTAAGGGGCATCTAGAAAATATCAAATTTGTTGAAGATCTAGAAGAAGGACAATCATCAGAAAACTAAGATGATGTCGAAAAATAAGATTTTTTAGTATTTTTTTTCTTTACAAAACAGCGAGAAACTACAAGTTTCTCGCTGTTTTTATTTTATAATAACCTTTGATGGACTTACAGCGACCGCCTGAGGTTATTTCGTCGCAAATTGCAGCATAATATCCATTGACGGTCTTACATAGGCAGATTCAATTTTACTGAGGAAAAGAGGACTTATATGAAAAGAAAATACAATTTACTGGTTTTGCCTGCGGTGGTGATTATTGCAATCAGCATTTTTTCCGGCTTTACCGGTCAAAGTGATACAGACTATGTTAAAAGCTTGCTTGAGCAGAGGACTGATGTGCTTCAAAAAGGATTTTATGGACAAACCTTATTAGATGAAACTGAAAAAAAATTAGTTGAAATAGAGACTTATCCTCTCTTAACCGAAGATATTGAAAATCTAAGGGAGTGGGAAGCATCGGAGCTTGATATAGTCAATCAAATGAATTTTATAAAAGTGGAAAAAACACATAATTTCTTGCGGTACAAGACCTACAATGTTACAATTTCATGGGATATGCGAAGCCTTTCAGAAAATTATACAATGCGTGGTGACTATTATGTAGTACTAAAAAAGGATGGTTTAGATTACAAATTATCTCAATTCAATCCTAGATAATCACTTGATTTTCAACTGTTTTTCAATTGTTTTTCGACTGTTTTTTAAATTCCAAATTTATTTAATAAAAAATTGTTTATCTTTTCCTAAAAGTTGGTATAATATATTGTGAAATTCATTTTAAAGGAGCACAATATGCGACAAGTCTATCTTGATTATTCAGCGACAACGCCAGTAAAAGATGAAGTCTTAAAAGAGATGATTCCTTATTTCTCAGAAATATATGGGAATCCATCCAGCTTATATACCCTTGGACTCACTGCAAAGGAGGCGCTTGAGAAGGCCCGAAAACAGGTTGCGACATTCGTGAACGCCGCTGATAAAGAAATCTTTTTTACGGGAAGTGGAACCGAGGCGGATAATTGGGTCGTGCTCAGTACCGCTGACGCCCTAAAAAACAAGGGAAATCATATCATTACGACAAAAATTGAGCATCACGCCATGCTGCATTCTTGTGAATATCTCGAAAAACATGGTTATGAAGTTACTTATCTTGATGTCGAACGTGATGGGAGGGTCAACCCTGAGACCTTAAAAGCGGCAATTACTGATCAGACGATTTTAATCAGCATCATGCTTGTAAATAACGAAGTTGGAACAATTGAACCAATTAAAGAGCTAACAGCCATTGCAAAAGAAAGAGGTATTCTTTTTCATACAGATGCAGTACAGGCTCTAGGTAATCTAACAATTGATGTAAAGGATTTGGGGGTTGATTTAATGTCCCTATCCGCACATAAAATTTATGGACCAAAGGGAGTCGGCGCACTTTACATCAGAAAAGGTGTCATGCTGCCTAGCCTTATTCACGGTGGTCCACAAGAAAACAAAAAGCGGTCGGGAACGGAAAATCTACCGGGTATCATTGGGTTTGGCAAAGCGGCAGAACTTGCAAGTGAAAATCTAATAAACCATATAGCGCATTGCAGCAGCCTGCGCGATTATTTCATTGAGCAGGTCATTGCAAATATTGAAAATGTTACTACAAACGGAAGCATGGAATACAGACACCCTGGGAATGCCAACCTTACTTTCGAATATATAGAAGGCGAGGCCATGCTGCTTTATCTTGACATGGTGGGAATCAGCGTTTCTACAGGATCTGCCTGTTCTTCGGCTTCCCTGTCACCATCACATGTCCTCACGGCTTTGGGTATTCCGGTTGAAATGATTCATGGGACAATCCGGTTTACAGTGGGAGACTTTACAACAAAGGATGATATTGATTATGTAGTTAAGCAACTCACTGAAATCGTAGAAAAATTAAGAAACATCTCTTCCGTTTCAAATAAGAAAGGTTGGTAGCATTCGACATGGGACTATATAACGATAAGGTAATGGATCATTTCATGAACCCGCATAATGTGGGAGAAATTGAAAACGCAGATGGAATTGGCACTTACGGAAGTCCTGTCTGTGGTGATATGATGCAGATTTCTATTAAAGTTGAAGATGAAAAGATTATAGATGCCAAATTTAAAACGTTTGGCTGCGGCAGCGCCATTGCATCCTCCAGCATTGCTACGGACATGATTATCGGCAAAAGTATAGATGAGGCGCTAATACTTACAAATAAACAGATTGTAGAGGAATTGGGTGGACTTCCGGCTGTAAAGATTCACTGTTCTGTCCTTGCAGATCATGCAATTAAGTCTGCTATTTATGACTATGCGCAAAAAACGGGCAAAACATATGAAGGACTTAAGGACTTCGACCCAAATGAAGATGAGGACGACCACAGTAATATAGAGGAATAACCATGGCAAGTGTTCTTGACAAACGCAAAGTAGTATTAGGGATGAGCGGCGGTGTAGACAGTACAACCGCTGCTTTGTTATTAAAGGAGCAGGGATTTGAAGTTATCGCGTTTTGGTTTGATGTTATAGGGGGTAACGAATCCGGCAGACAAACAGCTTATCAAGCAGCAAAGGAGCTTAATGTCGCTTTTTATGATCGTGACGTATCTTCTGTTTTCTCTCAAATTGTGATTTCTAATTTTTGCAATGAATATCTTAATGGCAGAACACCGAACCCGTGTATCCTTTGTAACCCGACCATTAAATTTAAATACTTGCTGGAATTGGCAGATGAAATCGGTGCCTACTATATTGCGACTGGTCATTATGCCAAGACACAATATTGTGAAGAGGATGGGATTTGGCATATCAAAAAAGCGGTAAATGAACAAAAGGATCAATCCTACATGCTATATCGATTGGGGCAGGGGGCTATAAGCCGCTTATTACTGCCGCTGGAGGACTTTGCATCAAAACAGGATGTACGGGGTATCGCAAGAGAAAAAAACTTACAAAACGCCGATTTAAAGGACAGCCAGGAAATTTGCTTTATTCCAAAAGGACAAAGTTATATTGATTATATCAAAGAGATACATCTTACAAATAAAATAGGGCAAACAAAAATCAAATTCGGAAACTTTATAGATGCCTCCGGCAAAGTGATGGCTCAGCATCAAGGTCTTATCAATTATACAATTGGGCAACGAAAAGGGTTAGGTGTGACCTTTGGAAAGCCGAGGTTTGTCACCCGAATTAATCCCAGTGACAACACGGTAACGCTTGGAAGCAATGAAGACTTGTTTACAAATTGTATCATATCGAAAGATAACTATTTTTCGGGATATGGAACAGAGCTTCCAGCTCACCTTGAAAATGTGCCTGTAATGATAAAAATCAGATATACGGCTAAGCCTGTAGCCGCTGTTTTAAAGAGACTTCCGGATGGGCAGGTAGAAGCTGATTTTCAAGAAAAACAACGGGCAGCCACACCAGGTCAATCAATGGTATTTTATTTAAAAGATTTCGTCGTTGGAGGCGGAGTGATTGAAGGAGAAATGTGATATGTTACTAGAGAGAAAGTTTGAATTAATCCAAATTGCAAAGAGGGCTGAACGTGACGGTCTTTGTAAACACAAATCTGGCAATTTAAGCATCTATGACAGAGAACATGGATGTATCCTGATTACACCTTCCGGATTTTATCGTGCCGATTTAACGGAAGACGATATCATCATTACGGATTTGAACGGGAATATCGTAGAAAACATCAATCAGAATAAACCTTCGATCGAATTGATGCTGCATTTATATATTTATGAAGACAGGCAGGATGTCAATGCGGTGGTGCATACCCATTCTCATTATGCTACTGCTTTTGCGATAAACGGGATCAAGATTGAACCGGTTGCAACCGAGGCGTTCTTTTACGGAGAAAAAATGGGTCTTGCATCTTATGCAAAACCAGGCAGCATGGATCTTGCAAACCGAGTCACGATTGCAATTCGAAATTACGATGTTTGCTTATTAAAAAACCACGGAGTAGTCACCGTGGCTAATTCACTTGAAAGTGCTTATATGAAGGCTGTTTATGTAGAGGATGTAGCCAAGTTGGATTATCTATCTAGAACACTGGCAGATACAAAGTCAATTTTACCTTAGGCGCACATATGCCTAAAACATGATAATCGCTCTGACAGGGCATTTGGGCGCACAGTATCCGCATGTAATACAAATCTTATGATCAACTTCTGCTAGTCCGTTTTCGTTTCTAAAAAT
>Ga0153947_1000564_pt1 | contig 18371 bp, 11 predicted proteins | sample TSNJ031MetaG_FD_104697 | JGI IMG/M metagenome (GOLD analysis project Ga0153947, IMG submission 104697) | Attine ant fungus gardens microbial communities from New Jersey, USA - TSNJ031 MetaG | ecosystem: Host-associated > Fungi > Mycelium > Unclassified | place: USA: New Jersey, Wharton State... | reverse complement strand
GGCTGTGCCTGACTGGACTGTGGCGTCATTCAGAAACTTCTTGGCCAGGGGCGGTTTCGAGGTAAGTGCCGCCAAGGATAGGTCCGGCGCATTAGCGGTGACGGTCAAAGCCAAGCGAAATCTACCCTGCCATTTGATGAATCCCTGGCCCGGTCAAAATATAATGGTGACCGATATAGCAAATAGTCAGTCCGTGAAATATGAGTTGGACTGCCAAAACGGCGAGTGTATCATATTTGATGCAGAAGAAGGTCATGAGTACAGCATTGACAAAGTATAGGCCTAGATAACAAAACAAAAAGGAAGCTGCTTAAGCAGCTTCCTTTTTGTTTTGCTTTTAAAAGACATTTTCTGTCCGGAACTGTTGAGGAGTCATATCCAGTTTGTTTTTAAACAGCCGGAAAAATTGGCGCTCAGAGCGGTAGCCCACCTGGGCCGCAATCTCCTTAATATTTTTGCCAGGCTCAGCCACCAGCAGCTCCATGGCCTTCTTCAGCCGCAGCTGGTGGACATAGTCCAAAAAGGTAATGTCCAGCTCCTTGCGGAATAGGTTGCAGATGGAGTTTTCACTGATACCGGAATAGATGGAGAGGTGCGTCAGGGAAATATCGTGGTAAAAGCGGGCATCTATGTAACAGATAATCTTCCGCAATGCAGGGGTCAGGTCCTGCAAACGGATATCTATAAAAAGCTGCCCGTAATTTTGCAGCACCCTGTCCACCTTTTCCTGAAGCAAAGGCACCATATCCATCTCCCGGATATACTTTTCAAGGACCTCCCAGTCAATAGGCTTGAGCATGTAGTCCGCCACATGAAGCCGCAGCGCCTGGCGGGCATATTCAAACTCCTCATAGGCCGTCAACACAATAATTCGTTCGCACAAACGCTGTGCCCGCACCTTTTCAATCAACTCTAACCCGTCCATATTGGGCATCTTTAGATCAGTGATCAACAGATCCGGAATAAAGTCTTCCATGATTTCCAGCGCATCCAACCCTGAATTGCAGCCGACACAATTGATATAGATATCCTTGAGCTTCTGCAAACGGGCAATCATACCCAGGACAATGACCTGCTCATCGTCCACAACCAAAATATTCATCCTGCTCCTCCTCTCTACGTTTCATCTGTCTCAAAGCCTTCCCGCACAAAGGAGGCTGTACATATCAACCCATTCTCCACTAGCCGGAAGCGTAAGCCGCACCGGTCCCCATAAAAATATTTCAACCGGTAGTTGACGTTCATCAGGCCAATACTGCCATCGGCATGGAGACGCTCCTCGGAGGAATTCTGTAATTTTTGATTCAGGTCTTCTAGCTCCTGACCGCTCATACCCTTCCCGCTGTCAAAGACCTCCACATAAACCATATCCTCATCAGAGAATGCGCAGACAGTGATGGTCAACGGCTCTCCCAGTTTTTGTCCGTGCTTCATACTATTTTCTACAATGGGCTGAAGGATGCAAAAGGGGCATCTGAAGTTTGCAAAATCATCAGGGATATCGACCGTAAACAGGATTTGACAGCTTTGGCGGTAGTGATAAATTTGCAAGTAATTGCGGATGTGGGTCAGCTCATCCAATAAGGTGCTTTCCCGCCGCAGGGAGATGTTATACCGCAAAAACCGGCTGAGAATGAATAGCATATCGCTGGCCTCTTCGTGTTGGGCAATCTCGATCCGCATCCGTACGTTTTCCAGGGTATTAAAGATAAAATGAGGGTTGATCTGGGAGGCCAGGGCGTAGTAATTGGCATCGTTTTTAAGCTGCTCGGCGTGGCGCAACGAATCAATCATCTGGTTATATTCCATAACCACCGTCCCGATTTCATCCGTTGATTTGTCGTTGTTATAAGGGGCAAGGCCATTCCGATCCGTATGTCGGATATGGCGCGAGAATTTCAGCAGCCTGGAGGCATAGCGATAAATAATGAAGCAAAACAGCGATGTGGGGAGCAATAGAAAGCAACCGCTTTGGACTATGTACCGGATAATCTGCTGCCACTGGGAAGCGTCCAGGTAAAACCGGGCGACAATCTCCATCTCTGTTCCCTTGACAGCGGAGACTAAGGTCTGCATACTGCCGCTGTCATCAGGAAGAGCGGTGATGGGCTGCGTTTGAGCAGAGAGGTAGTGGTTTCTCCCATCATAACTGATGCGATAATAGAGGCCCTCATATTTCAGATAAAGTGCATCATTGCTTGAGATATAATCCAGGGCCTGAAGAACAGTATCCAGGTCCATCTGCACCTCCAGCAACCCCACCACTTTGGAATAGTTCCGCCCATAAAGATTTGTAAAAAAAATCAGCTTGGGTGAAAAGGTATCCATATCTCTTCTCCGCACAGTCTCCGGATCCAAAGCAAGATAACAGTAGCTATTGGAGATATTTAATTGGCCTTCGACCTCGGCCCCATAATTAAAGTTTTCAATATCCTGTAAAAAGTATACCATATCGGCATAGTTGAGCGATTGGGAGGGGGTTTTCCGATAGATAAAAATCTCATCAACGACATAGTTTGATGAGAGGATGCTGGCAATGGTCGGCCGAATTTGGGTTTGATAGGTGTCGACCTCTTTTGAAATAGAATAGAGATTGTTTTCCAGCAAACTCAATAAGGCTGAATTTGACTGCAGGGTGTCGTGAACAAAGGTGGCCTGCTGCAAAAAGGAGGCGAAGTATTCCGCTGAATGGTCCAACATCAGCTGGCGCTCATACCGTTGTTCAGTCTGGCGTTCGCGAACCAGTCCCATGCTGTACCAACTGATAAATAATAACATAGGCAGGAAAATGAGCAGGATATAATAGAGTAAAAATCGCCATGTCATTTGCAGGCTTTTATTGGTTTGTTTGAATTTCTTCCCTATGCTATTCAACGGGTTCACACTCCTGATTCATCATTACCTATATAGTAGGGCTTGATCTCGGCAATCCGCCGGGTCATATATTCCTCCAGCTGCTCCACCCCCATCCGGTTAAGGTCCCTCATGTAGGCGGTGTAGTTTTCCTCAAACTCCTGGTCAGATGTGGAGAGAATCACCTTGGTTTCATAATCCATATAACTGTTGATGATCTTGTCGTAGATATCCTTTTCTGGCTCCCCCGTCATGGGCAAAGCCGCCACTACCCAGGGATTGTTCTTATAATTGTTACGGATAGAGGTATAAGTTTGTTCATAAACCTCCGTATCCAGCACCGCATATCGGCCGATGGCTTCCACAATGGCGGAACCACCAAAGTAAAACCATGGATTATATATCCGGGTGTGATTGTTTTGGGCAATTAATTCCTTCACTCCCTGGGTGAATATGGGCATGCCGTCCCCATTAATTATGTAATCCACGCCCTCCCTGCCCCACTGGGTCAAACGCTGTGCCTCCGGGGTAAACATCCAGGCGATCAATTGGATGGATTCCTTCGGATGGGCGTTGTTCACCGTAATGAAGGTGCCCGACCATCCGATGTCGGAGACATCGTAAGCCGCACCCTCCAAGGGAGCCAGCTCAACAGAGTTGTACCTTTTATCTATTTCCTGGAGATATGCCTGCATATGGACATTGCTGTTTTGAGTACAGGATGAATAGGAAAACGCCTTGCCCGTCCGGTAGGGGATGGCAGTCATGGATTCCTCTGAGGCAAAGTTGTCCGCCAGTAAAAATCCCTTGCGGTACAGCTGGTTTAGGTAGTTGAGCATCTCCCGGTACCGGCTGTCCCGGAAGCGCATGAGATAATTATCTCCCTCCTGTTCCACAAATTCCACCGTACCCATACCAAACCAATTGAGAAAAACATTGAACCGATGGGTTCCATCAAACACCAAAGGAATCATATCGGGGTAGGCCTCCCGCACCAGGGCATAAACCTCCATCAAATCCTCCAATGTCTCAAGGGGTGGATTCCCCAAGGCATCCAGTATATCCTGGCGCACCAAAAGTGAACCAGTCATAGGCACGCCGGGTACGTCCTTCCAGTCCTGCGTGCTGGAGTAATGGTTTAGAACAGTATAAAGCCGGTTATCGGCGGAAAAGGTCAACGCATTGGAGCGCAGCTCGGAGGAAATCTCCCAATCCACCTCATAGGCCTGGATTAGGTCGTCGTAGCAAAGGCTCACATTGCTGTTGGAAAGGCGGCCCAGCATGGAGGATGAGTAAATCAAATCCGGCAAATTCTGAGAGGCCAGCATCCCACCTAGTTGGCTATTGTCCGTGGCTACTGTCACCTCCAGGGCAATGCCTGTCTGGCGGGTTATTTCCTCTGGGATGATGCCGGTAAAGCCGTAGTTGACATACCATGTATGGTTGATGTAGCAGGTCAGAGTGGTCGTTTCCTGCGTTTCAGGATGATCAGGTGCGCTTTCGATTTCAGGTGAGATTTTATCAGGGGTGCAGGCTGTCAAACCCAACAACATCATCATTGCCGCCAATATCTTTTTGCCGCGCATCCAAACCCTCCTCTATAAAAAACAAAGCTGCGACTTTCTTTCGACAGCATACTACAATTATATAGTACAAATAACCGTCCGCCCACTGGCAAAAGCGTCCAGAGGGCGGAATAAATTTACACTGTCAATTTATATGTGCCTCCCGCTTTAGCCTCAAAGGCAAAGCCATGCTGCGTAGCGGTGATGGATATCGTCTGTCCATCCAACATGACTTTCATTGCGGGTCCCACTACCTCCACGGGCCCATCCACCACCGTATGCAAAGCCGCTTGGGTAAGCGCGCCATTTTTCCACGCCATATCTACCGTCACTCCGCCCCGGGCACATAGGCCTGTAACGCTGCCGTCCGCCCAATCGGTGGGCAGTGCCGGCAACAAATGAATCAACCCGGTATGGCTCTGTAACAGGGCCTCGGCGATGCCCGCCGTAGCGCCCAGATTCCCGTCAATCTGGAATACTCCAAAGGCATTGAAGAAGTTCCGGGTGTTGGCCCAGCAGACCATCCTGTAGATCCCTTCCCCCGTTTTCCCACGGTCCAACAGGCGGGCATGCTGGCAGATAAACCAGGCCAGGGGCCATCCGCCATGGCCCGCACCGTTGTCGGTTCGGATTTTTAAGGATTGCCTCACCGCTTCAACCAGTTCCGGGGTATCCTTCCAGTTGATCTCATCCCCTGGATAAGCCCCCCACAGATGGGAGATATGTCCCATGCCCGGGGTCAACTCCGGCACCTCTTTCCGCCACTCCAACAGCTGTCCCTTGGAACCGATGCCATTGGGGGCCAGCTTTGCCTGAGCGCCAGCAAACGCCTCTGTTAGCTCATCCTCCAGTTCAAGTATATCGGCAGCCTCTATACAGGCCCCAAAGAGAGCCCGGAGGATTTGATTGTCCATGGCCGGTCCGGCGCAAATAGGGGTATCCTCACCATCAGGCAGAATGTAGCGGTTTTCCGGCGACACCGATGGACAGGTCACTAAATAGCCTCCATCCTCAATGAGGAAATCCAGAAAGAACAGCGCATACTCCCGCAGGGTGGGATACCACTTTGCCAAAAAAGCCTTATCCAGGGTAAAGCGGTAATGTTCCCACAGGTGCAGCGCCATCCATGCCCCTCCCGTAGGCCAGGGAGTTGCTGCCAGGTAGCAGTCTTGGGGGGCGCAGTCTCCGTAATAATCGGAGTTGTGGTGGCACATGGTGCCCCTGGCGCCATACATAATCCTAGCCGTGTCCCGGCCGCGGTCACGCATCCGCTCAATAAGGTCAAACATGGATTCATGGATGTTGGATAGGTTTGTCACCTCCGCTGGCCAGTAGTTCATCTGAGTATTGATATTGATAGTATATTTGCTGTCCCAGGATGGAATAAAATCCTTATTCCAAATGCCTTGCAGGTTGAGGGCGGTGGAATTTTCCCTGCCCCCGGAAAGCATCAGATAGCGGCCAAAGGTAAAGTACAGCGCAACTAAATTCGAATCCCTTTCTCCATCCTTGGCCTTTGCTAACCGCTGGTCAAGCGGTATTTCTGTGGTTTCGCCTACCTCTAGCACACAACGGCGCATCTGTGGTTCAAAATCCTGCAGATGTTCTGCTTTCAAGGCCTGATATCCTTTGGCTTCGGCGGCGTCAATTAGCCGCAATACCTCGCCGACGGGATCGCCGGCACGGTTGGTGGTGGCTCCTGCCAAGTACAGGCAAACATCTGACGCTCCTGCAACAGTTAATTGGCTATAGGGATCGCGGAGGACGCCATCAGATACAATTCTCACGGCGCTGGAAAAGCCCACCTCAGAGGCATGGCCCTTGATGAGCAATGTCTTTTCATCCAGGGTATGGTTCACATCCAGCATCATGCCGGCCCATCCGCCGCCCCGCTGGAATTTACCGGGGCGGCGTCCGTCAGGTACCTTTTCATCAATGATGTTACACCGGTCCATCTGCACATTGAGGTTGATGGCACCGGGGGTATCAGTGGTGATGCGGATACAAAGCACTTTTGCCGGGTAGCTGATAAACATCTCCCTTGTATAGTTCACACCTTTTTCCCGGTGAGTAATGGTGTGGACGCCGGTCATCAAATCCAGCTCGGAGCGGTAATTTTCCGCACCTTCATTGTCGGTGATCCAGCCGTTGATAAAGGGGGTATGGCGGTTGAGGGCAATGTCCAATTCCCCCAAAGGCTCATAATGGCGCATGCTCACAGGCGCGCCCACCATGCACTGGGCAATCAGGTCCTCCGCCTCTTTCAGCTTGCCCTCCAGCACCTTTTTTTGTATCTCCGGCAGCATTTTTAAAGTGGCCTTATTGTTTCGATCAATAAACTTGCCATACCACAGGCTGTCCTCGTTAAGCTGTATCCGGTCGGTGCCGGTATTGCCGTATACCATAGCCCCTAAATGGCCATTTCCCAAGGGAATGGCGTCATTCCAGCATTCAGCCGGCCCATCAAAGATCATCTTATATTCCACCTATGCGCCCCCCTGTCTTACCTGGATGCCATCCACACCACCCACCAAAGCAACTACGCGACTTGGATCAGCAAACCGCTCCAATATCTCCGGCGCCAATTGAACGGCAATCTCAATTTTTTTTCCAACAGGAACGTGTACTTTGCCAAACCCTGCCAAACGGCAGTTTACCGTTTTATCCTCCGGATCTTTGAGGAACACCGTCACCACTTCATCCCCGTCTACTGCGCCTGTGTTAGCCACTTTTAGAGAAACGGTGTCTCCATGAAAGCTGATGTCGCTGTGGTCAAACCGGACGTAGGACAGACCGTATCCAAAAGGATACAGGGGTTCTCCTTTAAAGTATTTATAGGTTCGGTTTTCCATGCGGTAGTCGGTAAAATCCGGCAAATCCGTGTCGCTCTTGTAATATGTCAGGGGCAGCCGGCCGCTGGGAGATACCGCGCCAAATAGAATGTCCGCCACAGCCCTTCCTCCCTCCGCGCCGGGATAGAATACCTGCATAACGGCATTACACTCCCGGTCCATCCGGGTCAGATTAATGCAGCTGCCACTGATATTGAGAAAGATTGTGGGCTTGCCCAATTTCAGCACCTCATCCAACAACTCCAACTGAGACTCCGGCAGATCAATGGTCTGCTTATCCCCGCTCATCATGCCATTAAATTCATCCGCCTGCTCCCCCTCCAGTTGAGGATTGAGGCCCATACAGAGCACCACCACATCGCTCTTCGCCGCCGTAATTAAAGCGTCACGTAAGGGATGCTCATCCCAACGGCCGGTTTCCTTAATGGTCTTATAGATGTGGCATCCCTTGGCATACCGGATCTTGCCTTGGGCTTGCTCCTGGATGCCCCGGAGGATGGTGGTATATTCAGTGGGGGTGCCGTTGTAGTTGCCCAGCAGCACCGATTGATCGTCCCCATTGGGGCCGATGACAGCGACATTGGCATCCTTATTCAAGGGCAGTATGCCGTCGTTTTTCAGCAGCACCACGCTTTCACGGGCCATTTGTAAGCTCATTGCCCGGTGCTCGTCACTCTCCACCACGTCATAAGGAATTTGATGGTAAGGGCATTCCTCATCAAACATGCCTAGCCGCAGCCTGGCTTCAAACAGCTTCTCAATCGCCGCCGTAATGGTTTCTTCCGAGATCATTTCCTGGACAACAGCGGTAATCAGCCATTTATAGGCGTCGCCACAGTTGAGGATACAACCATTGTTCACCGCCATAGCGGAGCTTTCGGCTTCATTTTCCGTCACATGGTGATGAAGGTTAAAGTCACAGATGGCGCCGCAATCGGAAAGGAAATAGCCATCAAATCCAAATTCCCCCATCAAAATGTCTTGGATGTAGGTTTTGCTGCCGCAGGCGGGTTCCCCATTGATTCGGTTATAGGCCCCCATCACCGCCGAGGGATCGGCATGGTCAATACAGTACTTAAAAGCCCAGAGATAGGTTTCATATAAATCCTCTTTATCCACCACGGCGTCAAAGTGGTGGCGCAAATTTTCCGGCCCGCTGTGGACGGCGTAGTGTTTAATGGTGGCGTCCACTTTGCGATATATCGGGTCATCCCCCTGCAAACCATTGATAAAGGCGCTGCCCATTTCCCCAGTGAGGTAAGGGTCTTCCCCATAGGTCTCATGGCCCCGGCCCCAGCGGGGATCGCGGAAGATATTGATGTTGGGGGACCAGGCCGTCAACCCCTGGTACTGCTGGGTATCTCCGAACTGGATATATTCGTTGTACTTAGCCCGGATTTCATCAGAAATGGCCACCGCTATTTTGTTCATCAGCGGCGTGTTAAAAGAGGCCGCCATGCCAATGGCCTGGGGAAACACGGTAGCTGGCCCAGAGCGGGCCACACCGTGAAGCGCCTCATTCCACCAGTTATAAGCCGGGATACCCAGCCGTGGAATGGCGGGGGAATCATATTTCATCTGGGCGCACTTTTCTGCCAGGGTCATTTGGGCAGCAAGCGCCTTGGCGCGCTCTTTAAAACTCATTGAGCAAATCCTCCTAACTAATTTATCAAATTTTTATCCTTGCTCCGCAGGCGTCTCACCCGCGTCCTTTTTATAGACAATCAGCTTTAGTCTTGTGGCACAGAAGACGGCGCCCAGGCACAAAACAATCTGGAAGACAAAAACAGGCGCTATAGGGAAACGTTCCATATAGAAACCCACCCCAGCGCTGATTAAGGACAGGGGCAGCATGACCATGCTCTTGCTTACAATATAATAGACCGCCTTGTCACCGGGGACGATTTCCAGCAGATGGGTCTGATACCCCATATAGCCGCTTCGGGAAAAGCCCATAAGAAACACCGCTACTGCCATTGGCCAAAAGGAGGCCATAACCCTTCCAGACAACAGCTCCAGCAAAGGAATGGTGATGCCCAGGCTCTCCACCATCAGCAGCATCCGCTTGGTACCAAAGCGCGAGGAGATGCGCCCTGTAGTAAAGCCGCCGATAACAATACCCACAGTTTGGATGATCAATAGGTTGGACACCTGCTTGGTACCAAATTCAAGCACGTTTTGGGCGTAGACATAGATAAAGGCGTTGATCATAGTGGAGGCGTGGGAACAAGCATTAGTAGCAATCATCCGTCGGAAATCCCGGTTTTGAAAGCAGACCGCCAAAGATCCTATATAGGCCTTCAGGCTTCTGCCTTCTTTTGAGGGAGGTTCCACCTTCTTCTCCTTTAAGGGGATGAAGAAGAGCACTGACATGGACAGGAGTATTCCAGCCAAACCGAAGATGAGAGCATACCGCTGAGACTGGGAAAGGTTACCTGCCTCCCGGATTACCTTGATAATATTGCTGGAACCAAAGGTGATAAAGCCGGAGATGGCAAAGAGAGTCCCCATCAGCTTACCCCTGTGCCGCGGTTCCACACAGGCTCCCAGGAGGTAATTCCAGGTGGTGCCGGTAATGGGCTGGCAGAAAAAGTAGACCAGCATAACCCCCATAAAGCACCCGGTCACCCAATTATTGGGCAAGCCAAGCAGTAAAATTACGGGAATGGTTAAAATCAGTCCCCTGGAGAGGCCGTTGAAGAGCAAGGATATCCTCCGCTTGCTGACGGCCGCCGCAATGAATCCGCCTGACAACAGCGGCATGACGGCTCCGGCTATACTGTGAACGGAGGCCAGGGAACCGATTAATCCGGTTCCCGCTCCAAAATCACTTAGGAACAGGGGGATGATGGTGTTTACTCCTAGGATATCTACGCCCAGGGTATTAAACAGCCCCTCCATCATAATGCAATAATAATTGAGATTTTCTTTGAGCCGTTTCAGGGCTCCGCTCTGCTTTGAATCCTTCCTCAAGTGTAAGTTATTCATAGAGATCAATGCTGTAGGTACAGCCCTTTTCGGCATCAAAAACAATACATTCCCCATTGGAGTTGTCCACACGGTGTAAAACGGCTTTGCCGACAGCCAGATCAGTGACCTGAACTTTTTGGCCCGCCCAAGGATTCATCAGCTCGCAGTGACCGTTTCTCCTTGCAGTGACCGTTACCGCCGTCACTCCGTTCTCCTCCTTGGCGGCGGAAATCTCAAAGCCACCCCGGGCAAGCATATTTTTATAGGCGATGCTGGACCATGCCGGCACCGCAGGGAACAAGTGAATCCTTCCGCTGCGGCTGTTGAGAAGCCGCTCTGGATTTCGCACCAATTCCTCCGCCAGAGTGGCGTCATCCTCAATCCTTACCGACGGCTTGTTGTAGCCACAGGGCACATAATCAGCAAACCTGCCCATGAGAATATAGGGACTGTCATTCATGGCATACCGCACCGTATCGGCGGTGCGGACAATCAGCTCCTTGTCCTCCTCCGGGCTGTCCAGGGTGATTTCATCCGCCAAGGTGGCTGGATACAAGGCGCTGTTTATCTCATGGTCCCCTGCCTGCCACCGGGGCATGGCTCCTGGATTGCCCGCCAGAATTGGGCCGGTACCCACCATAAAAGTGGGATAGGGAGGCAGGTTTTTTGCTACCTCGTTCCAGCCGGGGATCAGATCCTCATCCACCCCCAGTATCTCCGCCGCTTCCTGAGCCAGGTTGAGGATTTTGCGGAAGATGGTGATGGCGCCGGTGGTGTCGCGGGCAAATTTAAGCTGATAGGAGATGCCGTAGCTCTCTGTCTCCACTGCGGGAGCCAAGTGGTAGTATTGTCCATCCCACCCCCGCCGGGCAAATGCCTCATAAAAGATAGCAAGTTCACGCAGCAAGGGATATGCCGTTTCCCGCAGGAATACTTCATCCCCCGTGTAATCCCACAGGTTCCAGATAACCTTCATCACCTGGCCAGGCACCTCCACGCAAAAGTCTAAGGTTTGATTTTCTATGTACCAAGGGTCCGGCTCACCTGGAGGCAGATATCCGTGGCCCATAGTCAATCCTGGCAGGTCATAGATATCCCTGGCCTTCTGCTTAAGGGCATCCTTCCAACGGCAAACCAGCTTAGACCACATATACATAATTTCATACTGGTTCCGGGCAAACCATTTGCCCTCAGTAAATAGCTCATTGTAACAGGGCAGGGAGTGCCAGGATTGGGTGTCTATATCAAAAGCCGCATAGCTGGCACTGCCTTCCAGATGATCGGGGTCAGGGAAGCAATAGCCTCCATGTCCGTAGGACCAACTGAGATAGGTATCCTTAAAGAGGATGTCCCAGGCCTCTTTGCTGCGCTCCTTTGGATCGCCCACAAGGATGCGGCCATTTTCGCGACGGGTGTAGAGATGGTCATACCAATCCCTGTTTTCTCCATAAAGGCCCTCAAAATCCAATCTTTCCGCCTCAAGCAATTGGTGCTTGGCCTCCTCCATATACTCTTCATTTTCATTGACGGTGACCACGGCCACATAGAGTCTGACCTGGCCTGTGCCGGCTGCCGCCAGCTCCGCCGTACCAGCCACGCCATCGGCTTCCCTTACCCAGGTAAAGGCCCGCTCCATCTTTTCCATCTCATTGTCATGGCCCACTGTGCTTTCAAAAACAAGCTTGCCCTGTGCATCCCTGGGAATCCTTTGCGGAGTGCCCAGATTTTTTTGCAGTTGCTGATGGGAAACCCTGGCTCCAAAGTCAGAAACCATGCCCATCATCACATAACGGAACCCCTCCGGGAAAGTGCGGTCCTCCGGGAACACCTGATAGATCCAAAAAAAACGGCCGTCGCTGCCGGATTCCGGCGGGTCAAAGGGGCGGTTAAAGTGAGCATCCGCGGCATAGTTGTAATACGTTACCGGCTGGCTGGGATCCACAGGGTGATACTGGATTCCACTGTTGCCTTCCGGCTTCTCTATAAAGCTTCCTTTTTCATCCATATACCGCCGGTGCCCCTGGTCCTGATGGCGGTAAAGGCGAAATTTCAGCGGACTTGCCAGATTTTTATAACTGGCGTCTATGGCCACGACACCCCGCTTCATGCTCATAAGGTAGGTCAAATCCATTGCCGCTTTATCTTTGCTCACATGCACACGGGCCGCCCCGCTGTTCATTTCATGGATGGCGCTAGGCTGCTCTGCCCCTCTAAAATCCTCTGCCAGGACAATGATCTGTCCGGCAGTCTTTTGGCAGGGAAAGGGGTATAGCTCAGACCATGCCTGAGCGTCAAATCGCCCGCCTGTTTCCAATAGATGGCCGTACTTAGGCCGGGTGAGTCCGGTATGGGGCATGTCGTCATAGTCCCGGTTAGCCTCTGAAAAAGCCCCTTTCATCACCTCATCCACCGTAATAGGCTTGCGGCGGAAATACCGGCGGTCATAGATGTCGGTTTTTAAAAGGCTGAGTGTCAGATGTTCCGGCTCTCCCCACAAACTGCCCTTCATCTTTTCCGTATAGATGCGGGAGGACCGGCCCATAGGGCGGTCAAATACGTGGCCGGGATAGGTGGGGTTGATTCTGCCAACAAAAGTTTTATCTTTGGCAGCCTCAACATAGGGGATTTCTTGTGCGAATAATGCATCCAAATGTTTTTTTGAGTTGGCCTTCATGCGTAAATTCCCTCCTTAAACAAAGTCCGGCATAGGCGTTCTTTACTTCCTTTGCCTGCAAAGGGACGATACATCTACATTGAGTGCCTGCCTTTTTCATCTAAGCAGGTTACCCTACCTTGATCTTACTGTCTTTTGGATAAGGCGACAACTGTCAAAAATTCATCGGACTGTCACATCTTATTGCGTATTTGTGAAGAAATGACAATCCGTTGGCTTAATTAAGCCCATTTTAGCCATAATGCCGCCATATCTCCCGAGGGAAAAATGACAGTGTTATGAATATGTGACAGTTTACTACAGGCCGGTTTGCCATGTACAATGAGGCCAGAAGTTGGGCAATGCATCTACAAAATCATTCGTTTCCGCTTTCTATTTATTCAAAATTACTTGATGGAGCGTGGTATTTTGGAAAAGAGTTCAAAAAGGCCTTGGTATGTGGTGTTTTGGCGCCAGCGCCACCTCCAGTTATTTACTCTGCTGGGCATCGCATTCCTGATCATTTTCAGCTATATCCCTATGGTGGGTATCTTAATGGCCTTTAAAAACTACGACATCAGTACCGGCGTTAAAGGCCTGTTTACCAGTGAATGGGTGGGGCTGAAATATTTCGTGGAGTTCTTCACGGATTATAACAGCCTTAACATTGTCCGCAACACCCTGGTACTGAGCTTAGTGAAGATGGTCTTTACCTTCCCACTTCCAATCCTATTAGCGTTGATTGTCAATGAGATTAAGATTGGTTCGGTCAAACGGCTGGTACAGACCGCCAGTTATTTACCCTACTTTATCTCCTGGGTTATTGTAGCGGGCTTTTGCCAAATCTTTTTACAGTCCAACGGTGTGATCAACTCATTGCTGATATCATTGGGCGTTGCCAATGAGCCCCTTCAGTTCTTGACCGGCAGCAAATACTTTATTCCCATTGCCGTCATCACTTCCTGCTGGAAAGACATGGGATGGTGGGCCATCCTCTTCCTGGCCAGCATGGCCAGTGTGGACCCGTCCCTCCACGAAGCCGCTCAGATTGACGGCGCAGGACGGATCAAACGGATACTCCATATTACCCTCCCCGGTATTCGCGCTACAGTGACAGTGGTGCTGATTCTGGCTTTGGGCAATCTATTGGGGGGCGGCTTGGGCGGATCAAACTTTGACCAATCCTACCTGCTGGGCAACCCAGGCAACAACGATGTGTCGGAAATTATTCAGACCTATGTTATGAAGGTGGGCCTTTCCAAAGGCCGGTATGCATATGCGGCGGCCATCGGCCTCTGCCAGTCCGTTATCTCGGTACTGTTGGTAATGACCAGCAACTTCTTCTCCAAGAAGGTCACCGGCGATGGCTTATTCTAAAGGAAAGGAGGCATAAACACATGACCAAATCAGAGAAACCGGTCCGCATAAATAAACAGAACCGGATTAAAAGGACCCGTGAGGACTGGGCGGTTGACATCTTTGTCTACGCAATGGCGGCATTGATCTTCTTCGCCACCTTCTATCCCTTCTACCTCTCCATTGTCCTGGCCTTTAATGAAGGCAAGGACGCTACCTACGGCGGCATCTATTTCTGGCCGCGCAAATTTACCCTGGACAATTTCACGGAGCTGATTCGCGACTCTGCCTGGGGCAACGCGTTGTTAATTACCGCGGCCCGCACGGTGTTGGGCACCATAATCACCGTATTCTTCACCTGCCTAGTGGCCTATGGCCTCTCAGGGAAAGACTTGTTATTCCGAAAATTTTATATGGGGATGATTATCTTTGCCATGTATTTTTCAGGCGGCATTATCCCCTACTACATGGTGCTGCGGACGCTCCACTTGACCAATAATTTTTTGGTATATATTATCCCCAGCGCCCTCAACAGCTTCTACTTGATTGTGTCCATCTCCTTTTTCCAGGACATCCCCAAGGAATTGGCGGAATCAGCCCGAATAGATGGGGCCAGTGAGATGTCCATCTTTAGAAAGATCATACTGCCCATCTCCAAACCCCTATTGGCTACAATCGCCATCTTTACGGCAGTTGGGCAGTGGAACAGCTGGTATGACACCGCCTTTTTTACCCAAGATAAGAGCCTGCGCACAATGGGCTATCTATTGATGACCATCATCAATAGATCCAACCTGTCCCAATCGGCGGCGGGAGATGCATATGCCATGACAGTGGCCAACAGCACCATCACCACCGTGTCGGTGCAGCTGGCGGCTATGATTGTGGCAGTGGCCCCCATTCTTGTGATCTATCCCTTTTTCCAGCGCTATATTGTCAGCGGACTTACCCTTGGATCGGTCAAGGGATAAGTATAGATAAGAAAAATAAGTATTTATAGTAACAAGGAGGAAAGTAATCCATGAAAGCAAAAAAAATACTGGCCTTGCTGTTAGTCCTTTGCCTATGTGCGGCGGTGGCGGCCTGCGGCGATTCCGGCACATCACCTTCATCCAGCGCTCCCGCAAACGATGGCGGCAATGAGAATTCCGACAGCGGTGGCGAAGGCAATACCGGCACCGGTGATCCCGTCACCTTAACCATCTTCATCGATCATTCCTGGTATCCTATCGAGGAATTCACCGGCATTATTCCCGAGGAAATCACCCGCCAAACCAATGTCATTCTTGACCCCACCATTGCGGTGGATCAAAATCAGCTCGGTGTTATGATGAGCTCCGGTGAGCTGCCTGATTTGGTCTACACTCAAAATTCGTTGGACCGGATGTCCAATGCGAAACTGAGCTACCCCTACGAAGAGCTGCTAGAGCAGTATGACACCGGCTGGACCCCTACAGAGGCTCAGCTTGGTATTGGACGCGGCCTATCCGCTGACGGCGTGGCCTATACCATTGCCAATCACGTCTCCTATAAAGAGGATTGGGAGGGCAAATCCTCTGTGCCTATGGTGGGGTCCATGACATACCGGGTAGATTTGTGGGAAGCCATCGGAAGCCCTTCTATGACCTCTTTTGAGGAAATCTATCAGGTTCTTGGCATGATCAAGGAAGCCTATCCTGATGTGGTGCCTCTAAAACTAAATGAGAACTGGAACACTCTGGTTCTGCGTTATCTCAACGGCATAGGCGGCGTAGACTTTGTGGAACAGGCTGACGGCAGCTATATCCACTACACCAAGGATCCCCGGTATGAGCAGGACTTGATGTGGCTGAATGAATGCTTCCGGTCAGGGTACATCGTCACCGATGATTCCTATTTTGTTTCCGGCAGCACCGCTATCGCGGATGATAAATACTTTATGTCCTGCGCCTGCACTCAAAACAGTCTCCCCGGCGCCAACGCAACCCTGGCTGCCATCAATCCCGACTATTGCTTGGCGGAGTTAGTTCCCTTTGCGGAATCCTCCTATCTGACCTCCGACACCGGCTGGTCCGCCACCTTCATCACCCGTCAAAATAAGAATCCCGAAGCTTCTATTAAATTTATAGCCTGGATGTTTAGTGAGGCAGGCCAAAAGGTTACCCAAATGGGTCGGGAAGGTGTGGAGTACACACTGGATGAAAAAGGCTTGCCCATTTTCTCCGATGAGTGGGTTAATGCCATTCAGGAGGGCAACCAGAATACCGTTTACAATCCCTGGTTCTATCTGGGTGGATCTGAGATTGTGGAGGCCGATGCCCGCTGCGCCACCACAGATCCGGCATTGGTCGCCGACTGCTATTCTATAATCAGAGATCGCTTTGACAACTATCCATGGATCATGGGCTCCTATCCTTTGGCCGGTGTCAATGAGGATGAGAAGGTCATCTTTGACAAGATTAAAGAATTGGTCAAAACCTACGAAGCTAAAGTCATTATGGCTGGCAGCTCTGATGAGGCGGCGGCACTTTATGCCGAATATCTGAACAATGCCTCTAGAACAGGCATGGAGACCTTGGAGGACTTTATGACCCAGGCCATCGTTGAGAATAAAAAAATGTATGAATAATACTATGTAAACAATTGCACAAAAGCATATTCTGCAAATTTACAACAGACAGTATAAAAATCGGCCCCGGCGTGGGGAATAAAAGGTTAAATAGCATACTGACGCCGCAATTCAAGCGGCGTCAGTGCCGAACTACAATATCTACTCCTTATAAATCAAAAGAATCCTTGATTTTGGTCAAAATCAAGGATTCTTTTTGATTTATAAATTTGCGCTGCGCCGATTAAATTCATGTTACCCTCCGGGTCGTATATTTGTCTGGCAAAAATATGATATACTAATATTTAATCGCTTAAAACTTAGGATTCATAAATTCGCAACCTATGGTTGACAAGATTTAAAGCACTGGTTGGTAGAACGCAACCAGGCGAAAATGTATCATTAGCGTCGAAAGGGGGATGAGTCATATGACCATCGAAGAACGCATACAGGAATTGAGGAAAGGCAAGGGATTGTCACAGGAGCAGTTGGCTGAAATACTGGGCGTATCTCGTCAGGCGGTGTCAAAATGGGAAGGCGGTCAATCGCTGCCGGAAATTGAAAAATTAATTGCAATGAGCGAGCTTTTTGAAGTAACGATTGACTATATTTTGAAAGGCGAAACATCAGCGTCAGAAACCTCCTTCAAACCGTCGCGGTTTGCCTCGCAAGTCGTGTCCGCCGTGGCAACAATGCTGTTAGCCGTCGGAATTTTTGCGGCGATAGGACAACTCAGCGACGGCAGTGCCACTATGGACATTTATGGCGGGCTTATTATAGAAAGCGTAGGCATTATGCTGCTCTTGATCGGATGGTTTCTTGGAGGCAACCGTGTTGTTAACAAACCACTGTTTGTGGTAAATATACTTCTTGCGGGAGTATTGCCTTCCTCACTTATTTCACAGACATTACTTCGTTTTAAGCCAAGTCCAACTCCACCGTTTCATCCTATACCTATTTTGTTGTTCTCCGGCGCATATCTGCTGATATGCGGTACGATTATCTATTTTGCGGTAATCCGCAAGAGCGTAAAAAATTAATCTTCTTGAGGAGCTCGCGATAGTTGGGCCATGCATTAATGTTGACCTGTTCTGCTGAACAGATAATCGGCAAACCAATAACCTTTACCGGCTTTCATACCCTCCTTTTCGGCCGTATATGCCGCTAAAGCATCCCGGTGAGATACTTTGTTCCACAGGCGGGAAAGAAGGAGCGCACCGACCTCCATATTGACTACACTATCTAGACAAAAGATTTAGCCCGCTTTAAAAGCGGGCTAAATCTTAACTAGGGTGAGATGAAATAAAAAAAGATTAAGGAAGTGGGATCATCTGTCGCTCCCCACACTTTAGCATATGTCCACAGCAAATATTAATGTGTTACAGATTTCGAAATATGTATGTTAAGAAACATATCATAAAAATCGGTAAATATAGAATCCATAGAAAAAAAGATATATGGATGATTATCTGCTTTCACGAAAATAGCGTCGTCCTCAAAAAGAGCGCGATGCTTTTGGTGGATCAACCGGGAAT
>Ga0153947_1000562_pt1 | contig 18399 bp, 15 predicted proteins | sample TSNJ031MetaG_FD_104697 | JGI IMG/M metagenome (GOLD analysis project Ga0153947, IMG submission 104697) | Attine ant fungus gardens microbial communities from New Jersey, USA - TSNJ031 MetaG | ecosystem: Host-associated > Fungi > Mycelium > Unclassified | place: USA: New Jersey, Wharton State... | reverse complement strand
TAGACTACTAGCAGTCCTTAAGCGGGGGTTTTAGGGGCCGGTGCCCCTATTTAAATATCGTAGATACCTATAAACGGCTACAAGATTACCAAAGACAACTACCCAGAGTGCATGGGGGGTCACGGGGGCTCTCCCCCGTGGGAATTTTGGTTACTTTTGTTCCTCCAAAAGTAACTGCCCGTCGCGGCATGAGCGACATGCCACCCCGTGGCACAGCGACAGCGCCAAGCGCACAGCGGTAACGCCAAGCGCACAGCGGTAACGCCAAGCGCACAGCGACAGCGCCAAGCGCACAGCGGTAACGCCAAGCGCACAGCGACAGCGCCAAGCGCACAGCGGTAACGCCAAGCGCACAGCGGTAACGCCAAGCGCACAGCGACAGCGCCAAGCGTACAGCGGTAACGCCAAACCGCACAGCGGCAACAGTAAAACGAAAAAGCAGGGCCGCCCCGTTGGGGGCGGCCCATAAAAATTAGTTGTTGTAGCTGTAATCATCTTGCGCCTGCGCATCATGCCGTTTTCTTTGTTTATCCAGGCGTTTCTGCCTGCGCCTTTCTTTTTTCTCGCTGTTCCCGTCAATCATAAGGTAGAAGGTGGGAAGGAGAAGCAGGGTAAGTATAGTGGACACGATAAGCCCGCCGATAACCACAACGCCCAGGCCCTGCATCATTTCGCCGCCGTCGCCGATCCCCAGGGACAGGGGCAGCATGGACAGCACGGTGGTCAGGGTGGTCATCAGGATGGGGCGGAGGCGGTTGCGCCCGGTAAGGATCAGCGCGGTTTCAACAGACATGCTCTTTCGGTACTCGTTGGTGGAATCCACGAACAGGATTCCGTTGTTTACCACGGTGCCTACCAGGATGAGAAAGCCCAGAAGGGAGGTCATGCTGACGGTGGTGCCGACGATAAACATGAAGATAAAGGAGCCGATCATACTAAAGGGAATACAGATCATTACCATGAGGGAATGCTTCACCGACTCAAATTGGATGGCCATAACCATAAACACCAGAAGCACGGCCGTGGCGATGGCGATACCCAGCGCGGTGAACTCCTCCATCATCATTTCATCCTGGGTGTTTCGGGCTAATTCCACGCCCTTGGGGAACTCCATCTCCGCCACCGCCGCGTTAATTTGCTGCGGAGCCGTAAACTTGGCGGCAACGGTCGGGGTGCCGGTTACGGTAACGATGTATTGGTTATCCTCCCGCAGGATGGTCTGGGGGGTGTCGGTGAACTCAATGGAAGCAATGGTATTGAGGGCCACCAGGCTGCCGGTATTGGAAACAATCAGCATATTATACAAATCGCTTACCGTGTTGTATTTTCCCGGCGGGTACTCCACAAAAATGGCGTAATCCTGATCATCCTGCCGGATCTTCACCGTCTCCTTGCCGCTCAGGGCCAGGTTGACGTTGGTCGCCACCTGCATGGGGGTCAGGTTGTAGGCGGCGGCCTTCATGGGATCAACCACGATTTCGGCCTGGGGGCTGGGATCCGCCACCGTGGAGGTAACGGTAATAATATCGGGATTTTGGTGAAAAACGTCTACTACCTCGCCCACAAATTCCCTGAGCACATCCAGGTCGCTGCCTTGCAGGTTAACCTCCACCGTGTCGGTGGTCATGGACATCATGGAGGTGGCGGAAATCTCGATATCACAGTCCCGGATATGCTTGGTTTCCCTCCGCCATTGTTCGATAACGTCATCGGTTTCCATTTTCTGTTTGTCCTTCAGATAGGCGGTCACCGAAGCGGAGCCGCTCCCCATGAGCGCGTTCATTCCTGAACCGCCCGCTGTGATGGTATAGTGATCCACGTCCGGGTGCTGGGAAACGATAGTCTCCACCTGGCGCACCAGGCTGTCAATCTTCTCCAGCTTCAGTCCCGGCCGGGTATCCAGCGAAATGGTGATAATGCCTTGTGAAACGTCGGACATCAGCTCTACATTCAGCTGGCTGCCCAAGAAGACAGCCACCACCATCATGGCCACAGACGCCGCCAAAACCGTCTTTTTTTTGCCCAGCAGCTTCCGAAGTAACCTGCTGTAGCCCCGCTCCAGTTTTTTCAGCAGAAGGGCGGCGGGGGCGGTTCGCCTCTCACGGGGCTGGAACTGGACGAAAAACAGGGGTACCAGCGACATGGCGGAGAGGAGGGACGCCACCAGGGCAAAAATAATGGTAAAGCCCAAGGGACCGAACATCTGGCCGGACATACCCGCTAAAGTGGCCAGGGGGAAGAATACCACCACGGTTGTAGCGGTGGAGCCGATAATGGAGCCCAGGACGAACTTTGTGCCAGCAATGGCGGATTCTATATAATCGCTGTCCTTGCTGGTGGTGGACTTGAAGCAGCTGTCCAGCACAACGATGGAGTTATCCACCATCATACCCACGCCCAGCACCAGGGAGCTCATGGTGACGATGTTGAGGGTATAGCCCATCATGTTCATCAGGATAAACGCCACCATCAGGGAGACAGGCATGGAGCTGCCCACAATGAGGGAAGCCTTGATGTCGCCCAGGAAAATATAGAGCACCAGCATGGACAGGAAAACGCTGAGAATCAGGGTAGAGCCCACGGAGGACAGGGAGCTTTGGATGGTGTCGCTGTTGTCGTTTACGATATCAATATGAAGGTCGTTGCTTTCGGCGTTGATCTCGTCGATCACCTTGCGAACCTGCTTGGACACCGACACCGCGCTGGCGCTCTGCCGCTTCTGGATGCCGACGCTGATGTTGTCCTCGCTGTTGTAGCGGCTAAGGCTGTCGGCGTCCTTGATGGTACCGTAAACCTTGGCAACATCCCCCATCCGGATGATGTTGCCGCCACCCAGGGGGATGGGGATATTCTCCAGCGCGCTGATGGTTTTGTATTCCACCGAGCTGCGCACCGAAAGATCCTGGCTGCCGTAATCGGCGGTGCCGCTGGGGATGGAAAAGTCCGCCGTTGAGACGCTGTTGATTACCGTGTTCATGGTAATGCCATACTGCTGGAGCTTTTCCTCCATCAGCTCGATGCGGACATATTCCTCCTGTCCGCCCGCCACGCTGACGTCCGCCACGCTGGAAAGCTTCTCAAACTCGGGGACAATCTCCTCCTCAATGTAGGCCAGCATGTTTTCCCCGCTGGACGAGCGAACAGAGAGGCTCATGGTGTCCATGGCGTTCATGTTCATTTCCACCACAATGGGCTTCTGGGACGTGTCCGGCAGGGTGTTGGCGAGGCTATCCAGCTTTTCCTTAACGTCGGTGTAAGCGGTATCCATATTGGTGCCGTATTCATACTGCAAGAGGACAATGGACGCGTTCTCCAGGGAGTAGGAGGAGATGGATTTGATGCCGCTGAGGGAGCCAACCGCGCCCTCCACCTCTCGGGAAACCAGCTTTTCAACATCCTCCGGGCCCGCGCCGGGATAAATGGTGCTGACCAGCAGATAGGGCATCTCCATTTCCGGGGTCAGCTCCTGGGGCATGGAAAAAAGGGACATGATGCCGAAGACAGCGATACCCAGAATAATGACTATCGCGGAAACCGGCCGCCTGATAATGACTTCTGTTATTTTCACTGTTCAGCATCCTCCCCGGCCGGGGAGGATAGAGATTCCTGCCCTTCTTCTTCTCCGGCTGGGGAGGCGCCGCTTTCAGCGGGTGTACCTTCCCCTTGGGATTCTTCTGTCTCCGGAGCCTCCTCCGCCGTTTCGGGCTCCCCGGCGGACGGGGTTTCAGCCTCCGCATCCAGATCCAGCCCGCGCACAATTTCGGCGCCGTCGGACAGCTTGGAGCTCCAGGTGGTGATGATCTCATCCGTGAGGGTGAGGCCCGATGTGATTTCGATACTGTCCGCGTCGGAGATGCCGGTGGTGACGGGGGTTTTTACCGCAAAGCCGTCCTTAACCAGATAGACATAGGGCATTCCGTTGTCGTAGTACAATGCGTCAATGGGAACCATAACGCAGTTTTCAGCTCTCTGGGCATCGGCGTAGATTTTGAGGGTGGAGCCGGAGCGGATGTCAAAGGGCGCGTTTTCCACCGAGGCCTTCACCGTGAACAGGCCGCTGCCGGAATCCGCCATGGTTGCGATTTCGGTGATAACCCCGGGCCAGGTTCGGCCGTCCTTATCGATGGTGACGCTGTCACCCGCCCGCATATGAGCCAGGGAAGCCTCGGGAATCTTAAAGGAAACCACCATCAGATCCTTGTTGGAAATGACATACACCGGGCTTTGGGGGGACGCCATGTCAAAGGGATCCACATTCCGCTGCTCGATAATGCCGCTGATGGGCGCGGTAATCACCGCGTCGTTCAGGTCTTTTTGCAGCTTTTGCAGGGCTATGTACTGGTCGCTGAAATTCGTGTTCAGCTCCGCTGATTTTACGCTGTTCTTGACGGTAGTTTCCTGATCCCGAACCTGCACCTTTGCCGCCTCCAGGTTTTCCTTGGCCTGCTCCAGTCCCAGCTGGGCCTTTTCCAGCGTTATTTCAGCCTGCCGCTTTACGTCCCGCAGCGCGGTGATCTGCTGGTCGGTGTAGTCGCTGCCGTCCGCGTTGTAGATCAGGCCGTCCTTGGCGTCGTTGTGGTTGCTCCGGGCGGTGCGCAGGTTCACAACGGCGGACTCCACCCCGTTTTCCGCCGTCAGCACGGCGGCCTCGGCGGCAAGCAGGGCGGCGTTGGTGCCCTCGGCTACGTTTGCCTTATAGGTTTCCAGGTTTTCCTGGGCAACCTCCAGGCCGTACTGGGCCTTGGCCTCGGCGGAGGCAATGGCTGCCTGGGTCTGGGCGATGGTGAATTGCAGGGTGGTGCTGTCCAGCTGGCAGAGCAACGCGCCCTGCTCCACGCGGTCGCCCACCTGGAAGTTGGCGCTCAGCACCTCTCCGGCCGTCTTGGGATAGACGGTCACCTGCTGGCCCGGCTCCACCGTGCCGATATATTCGCCGGTGACGGCGATATCTCCCCGGACGGGCAGCTGGGTCTCAACGGTAATGCGGCTGTCCGCCGGTTCCGCCACAACGTCGCTTTCCTTCCCGGCCGTAGCCCCTAAAAAAGCGCCGGCAATGACCGCCAGGCTGGCGCAGACTGCAATAATCTTAGTAGTCTTCTTTTTACTCATACCTAAAACCTCCAGCAAAAGTCAGTGCATCTACAAACTCTATGATCCGACAGCGGCGGCTAGAACGGTATAGCCACCCTCTGTTCTGTGAAAAACGTAACCGCCCCCACCCACAGAACCGTGATATTTTCCCTTTTTCGCCTTTTCCACGCCTCCGCCCTTTAAAGGCCATACAACGGCGGCGGGCGCGTAAAATCGGGGAATGACTGCTTCGCATAATATACCACTACTTGATATGGACTGCAATGAATAAACTGTTAACTTTTGCTTAAATTTAACTTTTGCTTCCTGTCCGGTTGACTTTTGGTTTTTCCGCCCTTATACTATAGGCAAAGAAAGGAAGATGCCTGAACAATGGATACAAGTGATTTTGTGCAAGAAGGGTTGGACTTCCTTCCCGAATTCATTCGAATCAACCGCTGGTTTAACCAGTCGGTGGGTTTTGACGATAGCTGCACCCTTCCGCCTACCCAGATGCAGGCGCTGATTGTGCTGATAAAGTACCCCACCCTCAACATGACCCAGTTGGCGGACTACCTGTTTATGCCCCGGCAGCAGCTCACCAAGGTCATCGACAAGCTGGTGGGTAACGGGCTTGTGGAGCGTAAGGCCGACCCGGGCAACCGCCGGGTGGTTTTGATCTCCCTTTCCCCGGAGGGGCAGGCGTACCTGGTCTCCCTGATTCAAAACGCGCAAAGCCGTTGGGCCAAATTAACCAGCCTCTTTACCGGCGCGCAGATGATAAAAATGAACATGGCCTTCCGGCTCATCAAGGAGGTTATTGCCGAGATTCCGGAAGTGGGGGCGCGTTAATTTTCCGCTGCTGTTCCGGTTGGATCGGGGCCGCCTCATCCCGGGGATTGTCCGTTTTTGTCAGAAGAGACAGGGCCATTGGCATCAGCCAATGGCCCTGTCTCTTTTATATAACGGGGGTGTTAATAAAAATAAACAAAAACTTTAACCTGCATTTGCTATTTAATTCGACAAGAATCGGCATAATATTTATGGATAAATAGTATAATTAAGTCAGGTTATGGTGAACGGAATAATAATCCGGAACGCATCTCCTTCATTTTTCCGGTTATTTCTTTCCGCTACTGTGAGGTAACCGGGCGGGTGATGACGGTGAAAAAGCATTCTGTACTTATTGCTGAGGATCATGTTGAATGGTGTAACTTGCTGAAGAAGGAAATTGAGCAATCTCCCTCCTTCAGGGTTGTCGCGTGCTTGCATGATGGAAAATCCGCATTAGAATTTATTTGCCGAAGCAAACCGGATATCGTCATTTTAGACTTGGTTATGCCGGTTTTTGACGGTCTCTACATTGTTGGAAAGATCAGGGAAGCCCTGCCTGAATATAGCCCTTTGATCTATATCTTGTCTATTATTAATACCCCGCACATCAATGATATCCTGCTTGATTTGAAGATAGGTTATTATAGCGTTAAGCCCATCGCGGCTGCCGCGGTAGCCTATAATATTCAAAAGCTGGTGGACACAAACGACTATCCGTTTTATGAGGATACCCCTGATCCAACGGCGGCGGGCTTGGATATAAAGATAGAGGACTATTTGATTAACATGGGCGCGCCCATGTATTTAGTTTCCACGAAATGTACGCTTGCGGCGCTGCATTTTGTGATCGCAAGCTCTGCCCAGGTAAAAAACGGCTGCGCCATATACGAAGAGGTGGCCGCCGCGTTATCCACGACTCCCGGCGCTGTCGAACGCAATATCAGGTCAACCATAAAGCATATACGAAGGCAGGAAACCCCGACCTTCTTGAAGTTTTTCCCATTCAGCCAGAAAAAACTTACCAATATCGAATTTTTACAAACATTTAAAATGTATTTTTTACGCGAGGTTGAAGCGAAGAAATGACAAAGTATTTATCAGGCAAAATAGCGGCTTACATAGTCAAAAATGACGACACCGCCGATTATGAGGAATTGGCATATGGATACGAGGTGCTGCTTCATGACGCCCTGGTGGTTCTGGCCCTGCTTCTGATTGCGGTTCCGTTTGGGTTGGCGCTGCATGTAATATTTCTGCTGGTGGTTTATCATCTGCTTCGGGGCTTTGCCGGGGGAGCGCATGCAAAATCCGGCGTAGTTTGTAAAGTAACCTCTGTTGTTTTTTTATACGGCATTGCGTTCCTGTCGGCAAAAACGGCGTTGCGTATCCCGGTTTACGCGATAGTGCCGCTCTATGTGCTTGACGCCGCGCTTCTGCTGCTTTACGCGCCCGCCGACACGGAGGTCATGCCGATACGAAATCCGGGGGTTCGGAAATCGCTTAAGATAAAATCGGTTATTTGTTTATCCGCCTGTTTCGGGGCGGCGCTCCTGACCGGGAGCCGGTGGGCAAGCATCGCCAGCATTTTGGTGCTTACTCCCACGTTAGCCTGTTGTTTTACACACCCGGCGGCCTATTGGCTGTATGGATGTAAAAAATCAAATCAACAAACGAAGGAGGTGAAACAATGAACAAGAAGGTGAACTTCCTCAAGAAGGTCGGCCAGAAAACCGCTGATATGACGATAGGCCCCATGTGCATTCCCTTTTTTGCTTATCAGCCGGTCGTGCCCGCGAAGTTGCAGGCAAAAATGAAAGACAAGAAATAACTAAAAGCGAAAATGATTGAAAATGGATGCCGGTTCGGCATCCATTTTCATTTCTGACTATCGTGTTTAGTCAGGGGCTGCCGCTGTGCCACGGGATGGCATGTCGCTCATGCCGCGACGGGCAGTTACTTTTGGAGGAACAAAAGTAACCAAAATTCCCACGGGGGAGGGCCCCCGTGACCCCCCATGTACATTGGGTGGCCATCTTTGGTAATCTTGTAGTAATTCAGAGGTATCTACGACATTTAAATAGGGGCATCTCTCAATACAACCGCTGCGGCGGTATTTTTATCTTGCCAATGCTTCCAGCTCCGCGGCAAGGCTTTCGTTGCCAAGCTGCCTGAATATACGGGCAAGGCCGGCGTAGCTTTTCCCGGGCTCTTCGCCGTGGGCCGCAAGCCACCGGTAGCATTCATATGCCTTGGCATAGCGCTCTTTTTCTTCGCAAAGCACCGCCGCCTGGGAGAAAAGCTCCACCAGCTCCGGAACCGCTTGCTTGGCGCCGTCCTCCCGGAGCTGCCTTCTGAACACGTCCAGGGTCAGGGTCTTCAGCGCTTTCAGCGCCTTTTCCCCGCCTTCGTCCGGAATAATGCCGGTGCGTATGATATCATCCAGATCAACGACGCAGTCCATTGCCACAATGTAGCGGTCGTAGAGCTCCCTGGCCCGGGGAGAGAACAGATCCCCGCCCTTTTCCGCGACAATGAGCAGCCCGTGCATCAGTTCAGGCCACACCTTGCCTCGTCCCAAAAAGCCCTCGATCCTGTTGAGCGCCTGCGCGTACCGTCCCAGGGCAAGCTCGCAACGGAGAAGCCTCTGGCTACAGCCTGCGTCAAAGGGGTTCACCGTGGGGCCGCTCTCCAGAATCAAATGGTCATAGCGGCCGTTGTGGATGTAGTAATCCGCCTTGGCCAGGAAGCATTCCCTTGGCAGGACGCTTTGAAATACACTCAGCAGCCGCCCGGCTGTTTCGGTTCCCTCCGCCAGCGCAACCAGGGGATAGGTGTTTGTGAGGATCCCCAGCTCCTTCACCCCGGCCTCCGTCAGTCCGCGGCCTGAGAAATAAGCCTCCAGAACATGGGCATAGGGCTGTAGATACTGCGTGTTATTCCTGTAGAAAGCCTCGTTTCCGCTGCAAACAGCGGTGAGGAACAGATGCCGACTCACCGTCTCCCCATTGGCCTCGTCATACATGGATAGGGCCATTTCCACCGATTCCGCGTATTTTTTGTGCAGGAGGAGCAGGTAGAGAAAGCTGCCCTTGGTGGCGCCGCCCCCCTCGATCTGCTTGTTCATATAATAGGCGTGCACGGTGAGGAAACCCTTCCGGCGGGTGGCCTGGATTACCCGTTCCAGCTTTCCCGGGTCGGCGGTATCAATCAGGGAGTTGATAAACATCACAATATCCCCGTCAGGCTGCCCCTTGATGCAGCTTAAAAGAATATTCAGAGTCTGCTCTTGGGTTCTGTGGTAACGGGGGAGGGCGGCGACGGCATAGTCCAGGGCCTGGGCTTTGTCCCCCCGGTTCCAGGCGGCGGCCGCGGCTGCGCTGTATACCATGGATTCCACCGGCTGGTATTCGGTCACCTTGGCGGGCGGCAGCTTCCGGGCTTTTTGGATGGCAGGCTCCAGCTCCGCCAGCAGCCTGTCCTCCTTTAAATCAAAGAGGAGCTGATAGAAAAGGGGCATGACAGGGGTTCCCGTATACTGGGGATAGAGCCGCTCCATAACGTCCGCCAGTTTTCTGCGGATTTCCAGCCTGCTCACCCGCGCCCGCTGGCGCCAGGCCAGGTTCATGGCAACATACAGGATGCTGACGAAATTGTCCCCATAGATTTTACAGCATTCCTCCAGCTCGCGGGGATGCTTCAGCACCTCGTTCAGATATTCCACCGCCCGGATATCGTTGCCCTGGTTGATGATTTCCCGCATGAGATAACACTGGTTGAGGAACCGCTCCAGCGGGTCGGTGGAGGCCGCCAGGGCGTCCTCCAGCATCGCGATGTTCCGGGGCATTTTTTTAATCAGATTTTCGGTAGTGTAGCCGGAGTGATAAAGAATCCACCCGTCCAGAAACGCCGTTGACAGCTGCCCGCCGTTATCCTTCGTCATCTGCTCGTGGATAATACCCTGATAGCGGAGGTCGCTCCGCCTGCGGTACAGCCGGGGGAGAACAATGTCGCCCCGGGAGCTGTCGCTCTGTTCCAGGTTGTGGACGACAACTTGAAACTGCTCTATAACAGGCCGGTGCCTGTACGCTTTTTCCAGCACTTCCCGGTGCTTTTTATCCAGTTTGGGCTCAAACCACTCGTCGCCGTCCGGAAACAGGATCACATCCCCGGACGCCAGGGAAATAGCGTAATTCCGGGCGGCGGAAAAATCCCCCACCCACTGGAAGAAATCGGTTTTCACCCCTAAAGACCGGGCGATGGAGACCGTATCGTCGGTGGAGCCGGTGTCCACCAGGATCATCTCGTCCACGATATCCCGGACACTTTCTATCGACCGGGCAATTACCTCCGCCTCGTTTTTGGTGATCCAACATGCTGAAAGCTTCATGTTCCGCGTCCTTTCCCGCCCATTCCGTCTACAGGGTATTATGCCGCAGGCGGCCCTGAAAAATGTGGTATAATAACCGCTTGCGGTTATTATACCACATTTTTTTGAATCTGTGAATTTTTTTAACCGCTGCCAACAATAAGCCTATCCCGGCCCGGCGGAGGCCGCCACCGGGCTTTCCTTCGGGGGAAAGATCAGCATGTTGACGGCTATGCCGACGATTGTCCCGATAAAGGTGCAGGCCATCCGCGTAAGGCCATAGCTCCAGGCCTGTTCCATCGTATTTAAATAAGACACCGCAAAATAGACGATAGCGCCGGGGACAATGCTTTCCTGCCTGCCTATTTTATTGTTAATCCAAATAAGGGGGATCAGGCCCAGGGAGAGCAGCGGGATACTCTCGGTAAACGAGCTGACCGCAATGCCGATACAGCCGCCGGTTATGGTGCCCACATTTCGGATAACGCTGGCGCGCAGGGAGGAATGAAAGGTGCGTTCAACCGCCACAACCGCGCCGATGCACCCGAAAAAGGGGTTTTGGTGCAAAACATGCCGCATGAGCAGCGCGGTGAGCATGGCAGCCAGCACCGTCTTTATGGTGCGCAGGCCGGGGAGAGGAATACGCCTGAAAATTGCTTTATTTTTCATGAGGAAATCCTTTCCATTTTTTATGGAAGCATATACGGTTGCCGCATGTTCCTGTTAATAAAAGCTACAGAAATATGGCAAGGCTTTTAGAGGCGTATATCCCATAAGCCGCGGGTCAAACTATCCTTGCGGAGGTATTAATTATGAAAAAAATTATAACTTTTTTATTGACAGCTGCGATCATGCTGGGTACTGCCGGTTGTATGGCCGGCAGAAATAACGGCGTCAACGACGACATTAACAGAAACGGCGTTTATGATAATGGCGTTAATGACAACGGCGTTTTAAACGGCGGCGTTACCGGAAACACCTACAACAATACCCGCAATAATGGTGTTCTCGATAACGACCGGGATGACAACGACCGTCTGCGCGACAACAACTTGAATGGCGGCGTCGGCGCGTATGACAATACTCCCAACGATACGATGTTTGGCAACACCCCCGGAAACGCCATCAACGATTTAAGCTGATCCATTCCGTACCAAGCGGGAAGCCTGTGCTGAAACCAGCACAGGCTTTTTTGTCGCGTCCTGCCGCTAATCCAGCAGCCCCGCCATGGCCGTGCCGGTGATCGTGGCGTTTTCCACCCTTACAAATTCCCAATGGAGGCCCAGCCGCCGGAAGGTATAGTCGTTCATAAAATAGTCCAGCTTGGGCCGCAGCAGCCGGGCCTTGTAAAATGTGGTACCCTCCGCGGAGACGCATACAGGCCGGCAGGGGTTTTTGGCAGCCGGCCCCAGGCGGCGGAGCACGGCGGTCAGGTTGACGGCGGCAAGCAGGGCCACCCGGTCGAAGAAGGCCCCGGTCAGCCGGCAGAGGGAAATGGTGTCCGTTTCCCCGGCGCACAGGCCGAACATAAGATTTTGACCCAGGGGGAAATCGCAGAAGGCGTCCATATCCCTGCCGGACAGGCGGGTTACCCTTTCCAGCCTTTCCCCAAAGGCGGAGGAAAACAAGCCCTCCCCGGCGGCGGCCCGCAGGTATGCCAGCAGCAAACCGCCTTGATAGGCTCCGGAGCACATTTTTTCCATCTGCTGGTGGCGGGGCAGTTCGGTTTCGGAGATAAAGGCGGCGTCCACCGGGCTTTGGGAGACGCCGGAAAATCCGCCCGACTCCATATTGATGATGGTGCTGCCCGCCCTCCGGCAGAGGGCGGGCTCCTTGGAGATGCGGGCGTTCTCCTCGGCATAACAGCTGTTTACGCCGGTGCCCAGAATAAAGCCCATATAGCCGCCGTAGCGCTTTTCGGTTTTTTGAGCCATGGCCCCCAGCTGGGAGGCTACCGTATCGTTGATAACCACCACCTTGTGGTCGCCCAGCCCTTGCTGAATCATAGCGTCCCGAAGCCCCCGGCCCAGGAATACGCCCTCGCCGCCGGTGATCCTTACCTCCTTGTCAAACAAAAGGATTTTTGCGTCCCGGTCGGGGGAGATTTCCGCCGGGAAGGAGAAGCAGATGGCGATATGCTCCGCCAGATGGGCGATGGGGCGCAGGTATTCCGACAGCTGCCGGAAAAATTCAGCGATGGTCAGCGTTCCCGTTGTACCCGGCATGGGGTATTGCTCAAAATACCGCACCTCCGGCCCAACCTCCGGGGCAACCCGCGCCAACGCGACACGGAGGTTGGTTCCCCCCGCGTCGATAACAATAACGTCCCGCCGGTTGCCGCCCACAGCCTCGGGATGGACATAGGTGGGCAGCATGGCCAGGGAGCTCTCCTCCCCCGCCAGCCCCCGCTCCATTTCCCGCAGGAAGGATTCCACATATTCCTCCAGCAGGGAATTATCCGGGACAAGTCCGTGGCGGAACAGAAATTCTGTCAGCTTATCCATATAAAATTTCACCCTTTTTTGTAGTTACAGGCAGCAGGCCCTACTTTTTCCGGTTAAAGGCGTCCAGGGAGGTAATGGCCAGGCAGGTCAGGCCGATGCCCAGCATGGTGAGCGCGGTTCGCCCGGTGACGCTGCGCAGCTGGGCCAGCACCACCACCGAAAGCCCCATGCCGATGGCGGTGGCGCGTAAGATCAAAGCAATCAAGCGGTTCATAAGCGGGTTTCCTCCCAATACTATGCGGTTTCGCAAGGGTTCAGGCAGACGCGCCGGGATGGAGCGTAAGGCTTAATACAACCGGTCAATGTATTTGTGCATCAAGTCCCGGTTCCTGTCCTGGGTGTAGGGGCAGCGGAGCTGATCCAGACGATCCAGATTCAGGGGAACGCAAATTATATCCGGCCCGGGGCTGCCGCCGGCCTTGCTGACAACGCCGTTTTTGAGCTTCACCATTTCGTTGGGCGCGTAGACGGCGCAGCCGCCCTCCACGGTAAAGCCCAGCCCGGTGTCACCGACGAGGCAGCTTTGCACGCCGTACAGCTTGGTCTCCTGCACCCGCATATTCAGCCCCAGGGTGGAGGTTATGGGGGTGTACTCCCCGGGGAACACCGAGGGGCAGAGCAAAATCCTCGCGCCCAGCGCCTTGGCGATATGGGCGGTTTCAAAGTAGTCGGCGTCCGAGCCGATGAGGATGGAGAGGGGCCCCACCGGAGTTTCAAACACCCGGATCTCATCGGCGGGCAGAACACCCATATCCTGCTCCAGCTTTGAGGGAATGACCTTATCCTGATATCCCACAAGATCGCCTTGGTGGCCGAACAGGAAGGCCCGGTGGCACAGGGCATCCCCGTCAAAATAAAGGGTGGAGCCGCTCATTATGCAGATGCGGTGTCGGGCGGCCAGGGCGGACATGGTGCAGAAATACGCCTCGTATACAAAATCCGAAAAGTAAGCCAGGGCCTGATGAACCCTTGTGGGGTCGGGGCTCCCGGTTTCGGCCAGGGGCCGGGCCTCCGCCAGGCTCTTTTCGTACTGGGGTACCAGCGATACGGGCAGAAGCCCGGCGTAGGCGGGAAAGCACACCAGCTGGGCCCGGCGGTTTACCGCGTCGGCTACATAGAGGTTCATATCCACAATATAGTCCGCCAGGGAGGAGTATTGTTTTATCAGAACCTGGAGGCTGGCGATATTCACTGCCCGGGAGGACACGGCGTATAAATTGTCCGACGGCAGAATTTCCAGCCTGTCCACAATTTTTTCGATTTCCTTGGCGGATACCTTATAGGACATGAGCAACGCCAAATTAGACATGGTAAATTTATTCACTCCGCATACCTCCCCTGACTTTATATAAGATATAGTATATCGGTTTTTATGCGGATATACAAGGGGTAACAACAGCGCCGCGCCTTGCAATTCCCGCCTTGTTGGGGTATACTGTTCATTGTAAAAAGGCAGGATAAAACGAATTTTTAACGGAATCGGAGGGAACGAAAATGAACAAAAGCCTGCAAGTGGTAATCGACAAAAAAGTGGAGCGGACGGTGGCGGCCCTTAGGGCCAATAATTACGAAGCGAATTATGTCACTCATGAAGAGCTTCTGGCCAAGGTGGATGAGTATGCGCCTCCCGGGGCTGTCTGCACGGTGGGGGGCTCCATAACCCTGTTTGAAACCGGTGTAATTGACCGTATCAAGGGCAACGGCTGTACCTATCTGGATCGCTATGCCACCGGCGCGGACACCGCGGATATTTTCCGCCAGGCGTTTTTCAGCGATGTTTACTTTACCAGCAGCAACGCCATCACCGAGGATGGCTGCCTTTACAACATGGACGGCAACGGCAACCGGGCCGCGGCCATGATATACGGCCCTAAAAAGGTGGTTGTGGTGGCGGGGTATAACAAGATCGTGAAAACCCTGGAGGACGCGCGGCGGCGGAACCGGGAGATCTGCGCCCCCGCCAACAATATCCGCCTGAACAACCCCAACCCCTGCGCGAAAACAGGCTATTGCGTCGACTGCAAGACGGATACCCTTATCTGCGTCACCGAGGTGGTGCACCGGCGGCAGAGAAATAAAGAACGCGTCGCCGTGTTGATTCTTCCCGAATCCTACGGCTATTAGGACAAAGGAAGGAGGCCGTAATAAACGTGAGCCGAATGAAATGTGAGCTGCTGCCTATGGAGGGCGCGTTTAATGTCCGAGACCTGGGCGGCTATCCGGGAGCCGGAGGCAGAGTTTTGCGGAAAAGGCGCTTTATCCGCGCGGGATCCTTAAGCAATCTGACGGAAAAGGGTAAGGCGGACATGCTGGCCCTGGGGATCGACTGCATTGTGGATCTGCGCTCTACCCGGGAGGTGACCGTGGCCCCGGACACCCTGCCGGAGGGGGCCGGTATCGACCGCTTTCATATTCCCATGCTGGACTACATCCAGTCCAATATTATCAGCGGAGACTATTCCACCTTCCCCACCTCCATGCCGGAGATGTACCGGGGGCTGCTGGACGGCGGCCAGGACGACCTGCTGAGGGTTTTCCGGGTATTTGCCGACCCCAGGTACAATACGGTGCTGTTCCACTGCACCGCCGGGAAGGATCGCACCGGCATCACGGCTATGCTCCTGCTGCTGCTGGCGGGGGTGGGAGAGGAGGATGTGGTGGAGGACTATTCCTGGAGCGAGAGGCTGATCGCGCCGCTGGAGGCGGCCGAATCCGACCCCAATATTCCGCCCTATGTGTTCTCGTCCAGTCCGGAAAATATGCAGGAGGCCGTCAGCCACCTGGCAAAGTGCTACGGCAGCGCCCGGGACTACCTGTCCAAAGCCGGGCTTACCCCGGAGGAGCAGGCGAGGATTACCGCCAAGCTGCTGGGCCGGTGAGAAGGGATTAGGCGTTTCGGTATGGCTCCGGCGGGAATCTGCCTCCTGATGGATCGGAAGCGAGGGTACTTTATATACTGAAAAGAGGCAGCGGCGTGTACGGAAATACGCCGCGCCAATATCTTTATAGGCATCCCGGACTTAAATATGGCTTGGTGTAAATCGACTTTGCGATATTTAAAAGAGAGAGGAGTTTGATAATGAAGCGGTTTCAATTTTTAGCAATATTTCTTGTTATTGTCATGGTATTGCTAACTTCTTGCTCTGTCAAGGACAATGCCGGCCAACCCTTGGAAATTGAAAGCAGTGTGGCGGAACCCCCGGCAGCAAGTGGCGACAAACCTGAAAATGAGCCAAAACAGCAAGCGGATGAGCGTAGCGTGGAAAACAGCCGGGTCGATAGCAGTGATGCGGAGATTTCTGAAATTTCCGCGCAACCAACCCCGGAAGAGCCTCTTGCTCCCGATCCGCCCATGTCCGATTCCTCTTATATTAAGCGTTGGGATGAAAGAACCGTATCGGAAAAATATGGGAATGTCGGTTTAAACGGAAGCCTGTACCATGTTGGCAGGGAAAAAATAGACCCCCTGTTAATCGGGGAGTCCCTTGGCGAATCGTCTGCCTTTGGTTATGACGCCTACGAGAACGAACAGAAGAAAACAATAAAATGCAGCCTGTATTCCCTGAAATCAATATCGCCCAAATGCGCGGTGGCGGTGAAATATGAAGGCTGGGGAGGATATTTTCCATTTTCCACTTACGACTATGTCCCCGCAACACTCGGGGATCTTATCCATGACCTGAATTTGCGCGAAAATTTCGTTTTCAACAAGATTTATTACAGTTACTGGAAAGATGGAGTAGTGGCCGACGGCAACTATATCATGATGGAATACACCTTGCCCGACACCTCTGTAATATGGGATTTATTACTTTCGGACACCTCCATAAAAAATGCCGGCGATGCGCACTATATCGATTCCATAATGGGTGTTTCCATTGATGTGAAGGTGATAGGGGCAAAGAACATCGCCCTTTCGGTAAATGAGGACGGTTATCTCCAAACCAATATTCTGGCCACGGGAAAATCATTCTTTATCGGTCAGGAAAAGGTTCAGGCATTTATAGACTATGTGCTGGACAATGGAAAGGGAGAGATTCTGGGGCTGGACGGCAACGGGGACGACATTGCCGAATAAAACAATAAATATTTTAGTCGCCGCTTGGTCAACGTGGTTTCCATAGCGAAACCAGAAAAATCCAAAACACCGGTATGATTCCCCCATCTCTGCCAACAATATACAAACAGAGAAAAATAGGGGGATCGGAAATGCGCCAAAGAATCATAGCGGTCTTTTGTGTCATCACAGTGCTGATGACCACGGTGATCTACCGTATCTACTACATTAACGCGTCAGACTATCTCACCACCGCGGCAGCCGTCCAGGGGAAATACCGGGTGGATATCGCCACTACCCGGGGGGGTATCTACGACCGGAATATGAAGCCTCTGGTGAATACCGGAAGCTCCTGGGTGGCGGCGGTGCTGCCCACGCCCCAGGCCGCCACGGCGCTGCTGGAGGTGGAAACGGAGGAAAACCGCCCTGCGCTGCTGGAGCGACTGTCGGGGGTAAAGCCCTTCGCAATGCGGGTGGAGCATCAAAACATCTACGCCCAGGGGGTGGATGTGTTCCAGGTGCCGGTGCGGTACAGCGAGGTGATAGCACCCCATCTCATCGGCTATCTGGGGGGGGATGGAACGGGCGGCGTGGCCGGAATTGAAAAAGCCTGCAACCAGTTGCTGGTGGACGAGGGAAGCCGCGTTTGGGCCACCTATGAGGTTGACGCGGCGGGCCAGGCCCTGCACGGTACCGGCGCGGACATCCACAGGGTGAACGAGGAGGGCAAAGGCGGCGTGGTGCTCTCCCTGGATAAGGATATCCAGTTGATTGCCCAAAACGCGCTGTCCTCCGGCTGGGACAAGGGGGCGGTGGTGGTTATGGATGTGGCCACCGGGGATATTTTGGCCATGGCCAGCATTCCGGCCTTTGACCCCAACGATATCGCGTCCAGCCTGGAGCGGGAGGACGCGCCCTTTATCAACCGGGCCATCAGCGGATACAACATCGGCTCGGTGTTCAAGGTGGTGGTGGCAGCCGCCGCCTTGGAAAACAATATTTCCCCTTATCATCAATACGAATGCGAGGGCTATGTGGACATCGGCGGGCAGGTTTTCCGCTGTAACAACCACGCGGTTCACGGGACGCTGGATATGGAGCGGGCGCTGGAGGTTTCCTGCAACACCTATTTCATCCATCTTGCCCGGGAGGTCGGCCCGGAATATATCTTGGCGCTGTGCGAGCATATGGGACTGGGGAGCGCGGCCCAGCTGGCCCCCGGGCTCTATACCCAGCCGGGCAATCTGCCGGGAGCCGCCGAGCTCGCAAACCCGGCGGGGCTGGCCAACTTCGGTTTCGGGCAGGGCAGCTCGCTGGCGACGCCCCTGCAAATGGCCCAGGTCGTCTCCGCCATAGCCGGGGGCGGCAAGGCGGTCACTCCCCGGCTGGTGAGGGGCGTCACTCTGGACGGAGCGACCCTCAGCGAGCAGACACCCATTTATACGGCCAATCAGCTCATTAGCCCCGGCACCGCCGCCACCGTGCGGGATATGATGGTCGCGGTGGTCTCCGAGGGGAGCGGCAAGCAGGCAGCCTCCCTGAAAGGAGGCGCGGGAGGCAAAACCTCC
>Ga0153947_1000560_pt1 | contig 18421 bp, 22 predicted proteins | sample TSNJ031MetaG_FD_104697 | JGI IMG/M metagenome (GOLD analysis project Ga0153947, IMG submission 104697) | Attine ant fungus gardens microbial communities from New Jersey, USA - TSNJ031 MetaG | ecosystem: Host-associated > Fungi > Mycelium > Unclassified | place: USA: New Jersey, Wharton State... | reverse complement strand
CCGACAGTACACTTCCAACACCTTCCTCACTTCTAATTCGCTGCGGAGACGGTATACAACCAACTCGCCTGCATCCTTACGAGTGATCAAAGCTAGACAAATTTCATATGCATCAATACCTCGCTTTGTGCTGCGTGCTTTCAGGGTACCGATAGCGGGCGCGACCGTCGGCGCAGGTGGACTAGGCTATGCAAACTATAAGTTTGAAGGTGTGCCTATCATCTTGTTTTCTCGCTGTGGCATTCAACAGCTTGCAGAGGTTAGGAAATCTACAAATGAATGGATGAGCATGGCTCAAGCAACTACTCAAAGCTTCTTTGGATTTGCATCGGATGGGCTTTCGTCTGTCAAGACCGCCGTATCAGAATTGCAACTCCCCGATATCAATGCTTCACAATTGATCAAAGATCTATTCTCTGGCAAACAAGAGGAAAACAAGAAGCAGAGCCAAGACAACGAACAGAGCAGCCGGGAGGGGCGTTTTCCCAAAGAAGAGGCAGCTACGGCAGCACTTGTAGGAGGAGCAGCTATGTCATCCCCTTCTGAGTCAAAACAAGACATAGGGGAGGAAGCGCGACAGAACGGACTGATGCATCTGACCAAAAAGTTGATTGAAATCAGGAGTATGCTATTGAGCATTGATCAGAGTGACGCTCTGAAATTACCTAGTATCGTGGTTATAGGTAGTCAGAGCTCAGGGAAGAGCTCAGTGCTGGAAGCTATCGTGGGACATGAATTTCTACCAAAGTATGGATCAAATTACGAACCAAAAATTCGACTAACAACTGTGCAGAGGAAACAACATGGTTACCCGTCGTCCTATTGAACTTACTCTGGTTCACACCCCAGCCAAAAATGGGCAGCATCCGGTCGAATATGGAGAGTTTCCTGCACTTGGTACGGGAAAAATTACCAACTTCGCTGACATTCAGCATACTCTCATTGACCTCAACCTCGCTGTCCCCGCTTCTGAATGTGTTTCCAACGATCCCATTGACCTTCGAATATATTCACCCAACGTCCCTGATCTGTCCCTTATCGACCTTCCTGGTTATGTCCAGATCTCGTCGCTGGACCAGCCAGAGACACTGAAAGAAAAAATAACAGGGCTTTGTGAAAAATATATTCGGGAGCCAAATATAATTCTTGCTGTATGTGCCGCAGATGTCGATCTGGCCAATTCTCCTGCCCTAAGGGCAAGTCGCAAAGTTGACCCTCTGGGCTTAAGAACCATTGGCGTCGTCACTAAAATGGATCTCATTCCTCCTGAGCAAGGCGCCTCAATACTTGATGGTAATCGATACCCTCTAAGTCTCGGTTACGTTGGTGTTGTTACTAAGAAGATCCATCGCAATTCTTCGACAGTCATGGTTGCCAGAGGAGAGGATCATGACTACTTCAAACAACATAGAAACGTGTTTGGTTCATCACAGCTCAGGGTCGGTACTGACACCCTTCGCCGTCGGCTTATGGAAGTCCTCGAATCATCTATGGCATCCTCACTACACAGTATCTCGAACGCTGTCCAGCTCGAGTTCGAAGAAGCAACATACCAATTCAAGGTTCAATACAATGACCGACGTATCACAGCAGAGTCCTACGTTGCAGAGACGATGGATATGCTGAAGCACCGAATTAAGGAATTTACTCAGCAATTTCGTCGGCCCACTATTCGTGCCAAGCTCAAAGAAATGTTGGATGACAAAGTCATGGATGTATTGGAGCAATTGTATTGGTTAGACAAGAAAACAGCGGAAATGAGTCAATTGGGGTCGAATCCGAAACTAAAACCTGAAGATATTGATCCGTATTGGAAACACAAACTCGAAGCGGCGTCGAGTCTTCTCACAAAATCGGGTGTGGGTAGAGATTCTACGTTACTTGTTGCCGATGGATTGCGGGCGCTCATTGATTCCATCGCCCTTAGCGAACCCTTCAACTCCCATCCACGGGCTGCTGAAAGGTTGATCGAATTTTCTCACAACATCCTTCGCGACCGGATTGGAGTCACATCCGACCAAGTTGAGAATTGCATCAAACCGTACAAATATGAAGTAGAGGTTGAAAAGGAGGAGTGGGAACAGGGTAGACAACAAGCAATTCAATTGTTTGAGAAGGAGGTGGAGGCGTGCCAGTCGAAATTGAAGGTGATCACGAAGAAGGTTGGAGGGAGTCGGAAGTTGAATACCCTGATAGGATATGCGAAGAAGCTGGAGAACGACCAGAAGGCTACAGAGTCTACTTCTTCAAAGATGGGTGGGACTGGAGCCGAGATCAATGAACTCACTTCCGAATCGTATCGCTATCCTCCTGCGCAAATTGTTGATGGCAAGTATTGGAATGACTTGACCGAACGCATCCTTTGATTGACTTCTGTTTCAGCTCGTTATGCATTAATGTACAACGAACGACTCAGTGTCCTGAAACTACGGCTGGCTGCTCTGAAATCCTTTCGATGTCGTGCGGGCCCTCAAAGCGAGGTTTTCTGCCCAGAAACGTTCCTCAACGTCATTGCCGACAAGCTTGCGTATACGTCTGCTATGTTCATCAATATTGAGCTATTAGATCAGTTTTTCTACCAGGTGAGTTCATTTATCAGTTTGCAACCTCGGTGGTTTGTCTAATCACGTTTCATAGTTTCCGCGTGAGATTGACTCACGACTATTGTATGACCTAGATAGGAAGGAAATCATAGCCTTCGCTAGGGAGAATCCGGTAGTGCGTCGGCATCTTGATCTCCAGGAGCGCAAGGACAAGCTAGAGGAAGCGATGAAACAGCTAAATAGTCTTTCTACTCTGCGCTCAGATCCCCAGTCTCAACCACGGAGACAACGAGGAATATTTGGTGGCACTTTCTTATAGGGTCTTTACAGTACACAATCACTCCACCCATGCATGTATGCCTCAAACTCATGGCCACTGGTTGGCTTCTAAAAATTTTTGAAATACATTTGATGGCATCATTCTTCTCACTACGGCACAACACAGGTGAGGTTCTGATAACATTGACTCCTTAAACTATGAGGAGCACTGTCGTAATGTGAGGGTATGGAAACTATCACGGACAAATGTAGATGGATGTGGGGTATAATATTTGTTTAAAGTTTGGCCTTAGTCTGAGCAGCCTTGAGGACATTGTCAAGCTTGGTTGCGAGCATTATATTGCCCCGTGTCTTGAGTTTCCCAGACATGAATGCCTTCTGGCCGTTCAGCTGCATTGTCAGGTCATTAACCAGAGGGAAGGAATAAAGGGGAGGGTAGAGACATGCCTTGCCACTCGCCAAGTCAATGAGGACGTCATCAGCAAGAATAATCGTGACATCGGCTTTGGGAGAGGCTTTTCCCTTATACACGGTCCCAGTCTTCTTTGCGTCAATTGTCCATGTAGCTGTTTGCCCGTCTTTGGTGACTTGGAGCTCGAAAATGCCGTTGGTCTAGATTCAGACCATGGTCAGGGTCCAAGCGGAAATGAGGAGTTTTGAGTCCGTACCTTCTTAATGAGACCTTGCCTTTGTGAATCGCTGTTTTGCGCGAAGCCAGAATGAAGGGTAGCAATGAGCTCAGAAGACTGTTTTAAAAAATGAGTTCATGGGGCCTGATCATAGTCACTGACAAACCAACCTTGAAGCCAGGCACTTTGATGTCGTCAGACATGGCGATGGGAGTTATGGTTTACAGTTGTAGGAAGCTTTTGAAGTTGGCAGAGTGAGTTTGCATATGATTAACAGAGTCACATGCAACGGCACAAAAAGTGTGTTCTAAATTAATATACCGCAAGCAGCACCAGTATAATGTACACTAGTGCTTATGCTCATTTCGCAAGACTTGTTTACGGCTAGGCGTACTGCTGAAGATGTAGACGTGTTTAGTCGTATAGTATAGTCATGGTGCTGAGACATGTGACAGCAGATGAGAGATAAAGTCATGAGAAAAATACGGTTATCTCCGACTGTTTTCAGTGTAGCCTCGTCCATATCTCCTTACAGTCTTAGGACAAATTGCAACCATGGCTTGCCAGACCCCTGAGCGTGTGAAACCAGCTTCTTACTATCAGTGAAATGCTAGCTCGTGCTTTCTTCTTTTCTACGTAAAACCAATTCTCACTAACCCTACGCTCCATCTAACTGACGATTTTATCTTTTCATTGCCTATTTTCTACGGGGATGAGCACATATTATCCGTTCTTTCTGAACTTGTCATGATTCTAGAAAGCCAAAGCAACCATTTGATTTTGTTCGCTGCCTAAAACTCCTCTCATTTAACTGCCTTTACTGGGAAGGACGGCTCGAGAAATGAACTGTGGACCTAGAATTCTGATAAGCCCCTGCACTTGATTCCAGAGTGAACTTCAGGGACGTTCGATTAACCAACCTCTGGACACTGGCCAGGCACCTTGTGGAACAGTCATCAGCTTCACTTCTGAATAAATCGCCAGATGGACTCTGATGCTATGTAACAGCCAACTTTGGACCAGATCTGAGCCAGAACATGTACCAAATTACTAGAGAGAGCAGGTTGCTTGCTCATTTATATCTCAACGTCCTTTCTCTTTGGCTCGTTCCCTCTTTCTTGTACTATCCTCTTTCTGCTAGCCAGCCATCTCAGCCAACTCCTTTGTTGACCAAGATGCGATGTAAGTTTGCACAAGAGAATCCAGATTATTTCTGCTTTTGCTCCGCGTGCCATCTCTCGTCAGACCTCTTCCCAAGACGACAAGACGGGAAAATCATCCTGCCTGAAATACCTGGTAGGCGAAGCATAATGATCTCTTTGGCTGGCGTGTGCTGACCAAAGGACCATATGTTGACCATACTAGGTCCTCCCTCTCACCGTACGACACCCTGTTCTCACCCTTCAACACCCACATCAGTGCCCATCTGCACATCAACGTTACCTATACCAGCTGATATCCCCTCACTTCCTTGTATGAAAATTTTTCACTGTCTATGTTCTGTCCCTGACGTGCTCTTCACGTTACCAATCTACTGCGATGGCATTGACAGCACAGACAATATCCCCAATTGTCAATGGGTGCGCCGACCACGGACACCATCCTCGTGCAGGGTCGAACGCGCAAACATTTGTCCCTAGTTCGCTTTCTGTGCGTGTTAGAAGCAGCCCAAGTACATCATCAATTGCTTCCATTACTACCTTGGGGCTAACGATCGCTATCACGTATTCAGTTACTATTGACTTTGCGGAAAAAACAAGTTGTTCCTGGCTTGACCTTTCTACGTCGAACACACAGCCTCGTTTTCGCTCCCAGTCATCTTTGACTACGACTACCAAGGTTTCGAACCCGGTCCCAGTCGATGCTCCACACATTAAACCATCTCTAGACGATCAATCAAAAACTTTCGCTTCGGAATCTTCCTCAGCCTCAACTTCGACATCAATTCAATCGATCCCTACCTCATCCTTGAAATTCTGCCCTCCATTCGTCGCTTGTGACCGAATCATCATATCACCAGACAGTGACGCCGCCAAAGAGGGCATGACTATGATTCCCTGGAGTGCCCGTCGTCGGAAACAAAGATATCGTTCAAGTTTCGATATAGGCACGGGTCAAGGAAAGGGCAAGACAATGTTTAGATATTATGGTCTTGATGATGACCCTCCTATTGGTTCCTCGATCACTGATGTTTCCAAAAAGCAGTAAATGCTCTGTTAACTTACATAAACAATAGATTTCCATTGCTAACTCGGCAGTGTATAATATCTCTAGTTAACGTATGATACTTCGAAACAAGAACGACTAAAAACGTACGACTAAAAACGTGCGCCCAAGACCGTGCTCGTCCAGAAAAGGCTATTTCATTTAAATGTACAGGGTATTGGTCAACCAAAAAAGGCAAGTCACGTATTGGTCACCCTAGCTCCTCCCAAACAAACAAATAAACTACCTGGCTTCGCTCCTCACCACTGCCATTCTCTCCCCCACCCCTGTTTCTCTACATGAAATACATCGAGAATCCTGCACTTTCTCGTCTGGCCCAATCCCTCACCCATCAGGGGCCCGAGTGTCTAGTTCGTACCCGCATGGAGGCGTACAGTTGCAAGAACATAAAGCGCGACAAGAAACTTTTCAAAACTCTTGAAGACGCCTACAAAGATGAAGCCTCCCATTCTCCATCACTACCATCTTGGCTTGCACTTGACCAAGAAGCCGAAATGACCCCTTTTGGACCGATTGATAAACATGCCTCGCGGAAGACTCTCTACCTCCTTATTGCCACTCTCAATATCGCATTTCCCGACTACGACTTCTCTGACGTCCGCCCCTCCCATTTTGTCAAGGAAGACAACGGTGCTGAGGTCCTTAACTCCCTCAGCAATACCCTCGTAGCATCCCATCGTACAGGAATAGCCGCACCCCGAACATACTCATCTTATCCTCCCTCTTCATCAGACATATTCCCCCCTGTTGCTACTTCACCATACAGTCGAATAGCATCCAGTCCCCTTGATCCACCTCCAATAATATCAGGAACTCATCCAGCTCTCTTCCGCCTCATTGACGATGTCATCGGTCTCTCTGAGTGTGAAGTCTTTTCTTACACCCCGGAGATTGAGGCTGATCCACATGCTAATGACTTTTCCGATGATGAGGATGACACAGCACCATTAGCCGAGGAGGAATCTTCTTCTGAGGATGACATAACGTTCGAGTTTGATGATTATGATGTCGATGAAATCAAAACTCGTCAGGATATCCGATTTAAGAGTGATGCCGAGTCCGCCCTCTCAGACGAGGTTTCTTCCTTATACTATAGGCGTCGCGGAGCATTGTTGTGGTCTTCACATTGGTTCTTCTTGAATCGCAAATTGAGACGAATACTTTACATTTCAGTTTGGGCTCGCTCTAGAGGAATAGGTCGATCCTGGTCCGAGGATGAGTACGAGGTCAGGTCCCTATCAAACTCCTATGCAGAGAGGTTCAAAACATGGTCTGGTGGTGCCGGTGCTGGCGCCCGAGCTATAGGATTGAGGACTTCTCTCTGAGTGAGTCGTGCCATATAAGTCGGAATAATTGTTCAACGGATCAGATAGGCCGAGACATCTTTTTTTTTGCTCTCGAGGACGTCGACATTACTGTCGAAAATCTCTTGTTGTAAAGTAGTTGTATATCAGTATAAGGCTGGCGTTTGCTTAACTATAGTTCTTGATATTCAGACCTGTTTGTTTTTGATACCATGAATGATACTTGGCCCGGTTTAGTTTTTTTTTTCTCAAAAGAGCATTACCGCTTTTGCATAAGCTCGACTTCAGCCAATCTATATCTTGAGGGAAAACTCTGTACCGTACAGCTAGATATTCAGAAAACCAATTTAGTGAGCAGGTTCAAAGTGATGGTTGTGCGATAAATGACAGCCGGGAAACAACTCGATTTCTGAGTTCACATTGAAAATTTTGCCCGGCGTTGCGTTCCATCACGAAAGATAGCATTGAACAGATAGTAGACAAAGTTGAGGATAAGGTAGAAAATGAACCTGCTGAGGGATTTGGTCATCTATCGATCGATGAAAACACTTGCATGAAAAATTAAAGGAGTCTTCAATTTCACACGGCTGACAAATAATTATCGGTTAGCGATTCGGGGCACGTGTCGATCACACCTGCATCGACATCGACAATAGTCTCTTCACAATAGGTAGATGTGTACTTCTGCTTTGCATGAGAGATAAGAGACGAGTGGTCTGGTCAACCTTCCTACTATATTTTTATGGCCAGTTTCGGTGGGCGTCATCCTATCAGACGATAGTCACCTGACTGAAGCTTATATCCCCAGTGGGCATAACAGTTGCAGAGTGACACCTCCATATGGGTGAACAACTACTGGCAACCCATCCAAATTTCCATGCCGGGGCCAACGAAACTTGTTGTTAGCATGAAAGTACAGCTTTCAAATCAGTTGACAAAGGCTGCTTGAGAGATTTTATGACGATTCTTTCATCGTCTGATTCCACCGTTGGATTCTCACAGATGTATTAACAACACTGTCGTCACATTCTACCGGCGAGTCCTTTTATTCACGTGCTGCAAATCCCGTTGATCTATTTCCAATGGCTTGGCAATACTTGGCGTTCAATTCCGGGATTTTTCCTAGCACCAGCTGGCTCCTTCAGAAGTTCAACATCGCAGCCTATCATGGATCACGTGTACCAGACCTATGTCCTCTTCCATATTCATCATCATAATCATCAGTGAATTTGCGAAGAAGATCCGTCTTTTTCTACCTCGGTCAGCATTTTCGTGGCCTAGGCGGACCGTACGGACCTTGCGAACCAACCTTGCCTGCCACTAGCAGTCACGAAAGCTATTGGAATCTGACCGTTATTGATCCTACGGCCTCTGCACTACAGAAGTCCGCTGTATCGTCCTAAACCGGGACTTCCTATTCGTTGCTCTAGTAACTCAAATGAATTGAACACGGTCCGTCCGGAGAGTCTCCTCCCGTTTGTATTTGCCTTGTCGACACTCCTGTATTGTTGATATAATCTTGTTGAACGAGTATAAATACCTTGCACCTGTATCCTTAAGTTCCAAAGAAAATCGTCAAAGATGATCTCCGCTACGCTTGTTTCTCTTGTTGTCCTAGGCTCGCTCGTTGCTGCCAACCCGTGAGTACACCAATCTGCACTTATTTATGACTAAATATTTGAAGGTTAGAGCGCCGTACAGCAACCAATATTTTCCCCACACCCCCAACAACTTCTTCCCTGAGCAAAGCTATTACTATTGCAGCTGGCCAAACATTTACGCCCCCTCAGGCTTACACGCGTTACGACCGTGGCTCTGGTGCTTGCAAGGGTCAGACTGAGGGTGGCGATTCCGATGCTGTTTTCTTGCTTGAAGAAGGTGCAACTCTCAGTCGTGTTGTCATCGGCGCAAACCAAGCTGAGGGTGTCCACTGTTTGGGTATGCTCGACTTTCTTCTCTGGTTTTGTCAGACTGGTACAAAAGGTGACTCTTCACAGGTTCTTGTACCTTGGACCACGTGTATTTCGAGGTGAGAACTAATATATCGAGACGAAGACCCTTCATACTCAAAAATTATACAGGATGTCTGTGAGGATGCTATTACGATTAAACAAACCTCCGGTACTTCTCGCATTAACTATGGTGGCGTAAGTACAAATCTCGTTTTCTACATACTATCTGACCTATATATGAACAGGCCAAGGTATGCATCTGACTACACGTCTATTGTTGAACTCTTCTCAACTCAAGCATGAGTGCAGCATGCCGAGGACAAGATTGTTCAACATAACGGTGGTGGAACAGTGAGATCAAGCTATTTTTGAATGATTCCTGACCCTTACCGATCACCTGATAGGTCATCATTAATTCTGTGAGCTTTCACTGTCCTTAGCCCTCAGAGCAAGGACTGACACACATCGAGTTCTACGCAGAAGATTTCGGAAAACTCTACCGCAGTGTAGGTGTTTTCACATGCCCTAGGACTAAGATATAATGTGCTCTCAGTGCGGAAATTGCGCTACTCAGTACAAGCGTGCTGTTCAGATCAATGATGTTTGGGCTGTAGATGGAAGTGTCCTCGTCGGGATCAACCAGTGAGTTCTCATCTGGCCCACCTTGGCAGGCTTCTTAACTGGAAAAAAATCCCTCTAGGAATTACGGAGAGTATGTTGCCGATAGTGACTCCTTTACTATTCCGCTCTGATCTAGTTCTTATCAGTACCGCCACTATTAGAACAACCAGGGCCCAGAGTGTTAAGACAATCTGCGAGAGATACGAAGGCAACAACAATGGTGACGAACCACCTGAGACCGGCAGTGGACCGGATGGTACTGTAAGTTTTTTCTTAAGAAAAATCTCTTATGTATGAGAATGTTCTGATAATTGGCTTTCATAGTATTGCCGCTATAGCACCTCTGATATCACTTCCTGAAATTAACATAAACATTCTATTGATCGCCAATGTCAGAATGTAAATTTTAAGGTTTCGGGCTAAGATTCGGATCTCAAATTTATGCTATATTTATACTATGGATCCGCTCCCGCTAGATGATTCAGATCGTCAGGTCCACAATATGCATACTAGTCATCGTGGCGTTGATGCGAAACAGTATTCAGGGCGCGGAAAATCAGCGCCGTGATATTTCCCCATCAAGATGCGACAACCGCTGAGGGTGCATATAGCATCTGATATATTATTATGTGCCTTGATGTAGAGTGAGAACAATAGCTCGAACCTGGTTGTCTTACACGTGCATCAAGCTTCGACCATCTAAGGAGTAACAAGATAATTAATTCCTTTCTTAGGCCTACTCTTGGTACACATGTGCCAGTCGCACGCCCGTGCGAATCCATCCGATGGTGGGCAACGTTCTAAAAACATGACATACCATTACAAATCGCGATTGCAGTAGTACTCTACAGACACTGCCTTCTTACTGTTACCTACCCATGACCACTATCGGTCTGAGTTCTCCTATAATTTGTATGATACATCTGAAGTCGTCATGGTTGTAGCCTCAATTATTGGGACTAAATCACAGCAGACAGAGAAGTAGCTGTCCATTCCATACGATCGAACCACTAATAGAAACGGTCAGAGGTAGTGTATAGATGACCAGATGGTTATCGATCCTATAGCGAGATTGATAGAACTTATCATTATGTTGCAAGCAATGCATAGAACCTTTCAGAGCTGCCCTCGCCCGGTGATATGTAACCCATCAAAAATTCAATCAGCCTTGCAGGTGTGAGGACAGGTAAATAATTTTGGACATCAAACTCACGCAAAAGATGCGCAAAGCGTTGGTATCTTACGGAAGAAGGGAGAAGAATGATTGCCTCAAATCATAAATCAGTAAGTATCACACCTGCAAAAGATCACTGGGTCGGGAAAATAGCCCGGATACCCATTCATTTTGCCCAAGACTGTCGACAGATACCGACTCAGCTTAATGTCGGGCCAAAATCCACTTAGAGCAAGATTCGAGGGCTCAAAGGTCGTCCTCTTCATTAATCTAAACATTTATGCAGTGGATCTCGCAGAAGTTTGAAGTCAGGCGTCAGTCAGGCATCTCTCATCCATGGCCAACCCATTTTGGGAGAAATGACGTAGGATATTCTACAATCTTTTGCTGTTTTGTAGGGCTTGAGGAGTGATAATCAATGAATCTATCACAACTCGGTACCAGAGAAGCCTTGCACCGACCATACTGATCATACCCCAAAGACTGGTTGGTCCTTCTGGATTGAAGGTTATTGTCGTTTCTCGTTCGCGCTTCATCGAGAAAAATTGATGATTGAGGATAACTATGAAAAGTGTGTGAATTTTCCGTCAATATCCATAATGTCGGAGGATGGACATCGGATTTCAGAATTCGGATCAGTAAATTACTTGAAATGGTAACTGCTGGCAGGAGCATGTCAGGGGCATGCGTGATGGTTGAACGTTAAAAAAAAATCGATCCTCGCTAGATGGAGAATGCCGAAGTCATTTGAGATATCTGCTGTGTTTCCATTCCCACTGTGGCAGTTCAGCTTTATCCGTTCATCTAAATATCCAAATTTTCATACTGCCATGCGTTGATAAGAACCACTTAATCTATATCTATCAAACGAAGGTCGAAAGCCAGTGGTCGACCTCCAGAGCAAATAGTGTTACAAGACATCGCGACATATTCCGATAAACGTGGGCAGTGTATATGGTCCACATGGTCTTTGTCAGGGTTTTTTGAACAAATATGCACATCATATTTTGTTCACGTGGTTCTGCGATGGCACAGTCGGAATCAGGGGCGCTGGTCGGATTTCCTATGGATCTGACATGGAATCAGGATACATTTTCTTGAGATGGCGATATTTTCGCAATGAATACAGGGCTAGGGTTTCTATCAAGGAATTTAGAACATGATCAGGATATTTGGGACACAAACTCAGCGTGCCTTTCTTGATATATTCGCCCATGCTGAGAGCTTTCTCTATCTCGTCCTTATCAGTCAGACCTTTGTTCTCTACTGAGGGTAAGCTATGCTCTCTAGAAAGGGGGAGTTCTTTAATTACTTTCAAACAGTCGCCGCACTCTGCCGTTAAAGTCATAGCTATGTAGTAATGAATCTCTGAGCTTCACGTCACCATTGATGCTCACGAAGGGTCTGGATAGTCTCGCCCGAGCTGACGCAGCTGCTTATATAACGCGAGGACTCGAAGACGAGTCATGGCACTGTTACAAGGGTATCGTGGGAAATGCGGCGGCCTTGTGAGATCGAAAAAATGATTAAGTGATTGTGTACGCGATCTTTTGGTCTTGTCTCCTGACCGGCTCAAGTGCTCAGATCTGTCAGCAATGGCAAAATAGTCGATGAATGCTATGCCAAACAAATATGATCTACTGAACGATCGGCTGCATTGTTACCGGAAGGTGGACACAATACGAACGTGGGTCAGAACCCAGGCCACAAGTAACAATGAGGATGTGCTTTCTAGACGCAAGTACTAAGCCTCGTCGGTTTGCACGATGCACTATAGATACGCCTGAGATCATTTCAGGAGTATAACAAAGATTTTGGCTGCTCAGGCACCTTGAAGGCACCTTGCTGGGCCACAATACCGAGACGCCTGCCAAGACTTGCCTAAAATATCCAGTTTTCCAAAACTGGAATTCTTCCAGGGAGAGGTAACTTAGTAACTTTCCAATTATATCCAACGCAATCGTTGCTTCATGACGAACGTGCAAGTGTTCAAGAGGGGATTTCGGGGCGATAGGCGGATGGAAAACCTGTGAAAATCGAATGGGATATAAAGGTGTCCGATTGGTATTCTCTGTTCACCCTCTTTATCCCCTGTCCTCGAGGAAACAATGGTTGGCAGCATGGACGACAAGAGCTCACATCACGGTTCCAGTGTTGGCAAATCCAATGGACTTGACCTGGACCGGAGTCGCCGAATTGCTTTGGCAGAGGTTGATAATGCCAAGTTTTCGTCCGTAGCTCCTCAATCATCCTCTGCAGTCACAATAATTGACTTTTCTGGCCTATTAGCTGGTTTCACGCCAAAGTCTGTATTGTCGCTGGCGTAGGCTTCTTCACCGACGCGTAAGCATAATTATTCAGACTGGAAGCTCTGGGCCGTCTCACGGTTACTTATCTAACAGCTATGATATCTTTGCCATCAACATTGCCTCTACGATGTTGGGTTATGTATATGGAAAGGGCGGCGTTCTCAACACCAACCAAGACCTCGGAGTAAAAGTTGCTACCCCTGTCGGCAACTTTTTCGGCCAATTACTTTTTGGCTGGCTGGCTGACAATGTCGGCCGTAAAAAGATGTGTGAGTGTTCCTCTCCATCCTCACGCCTGCAAAATCCTCATGCCTTCTTTCTAAGACGGTGTCGAATTAATAATCATTATTATTGCGACCTTTGCTCAGGCACTGTCGGGTCAAGCGCCCTCTGTCAACATCATAGGGGCACTCGTTGTCTGGCGCTTTATCGTATGTATTTGGCTGTCCTTTGATCCACAATGAAAGTTGACGCCTCGCGCCTCAGATGGGTGTCGGAATTGGTGGAGATTATCCTTTGAGTTCTGTCATCTCTTCGGAATTTGCGGCGACTAGAATTCGTGGTAGGATGATGACCGCAGTGTTTGCGAACCAGGGCTGGGGCAATTTTGGTCAGTTCTCCTTGTTTGTCCCCAGAATCAGGTTCTGATCGATCTTTGCAGCTGCATGCATTATCGCGCTCATTGTCACCGCTGGCTATAAACATGCCATCCTCGGGGATACCATTGTCAATGGCAATCTGAGCAGCATTGATCCCCTCTGGCGTTTGCTTATTGGTCTTGGCTGTGTCCCCGGTGTTATCGCGCTCTATTTCCGATTAACTATTCCTGAGACACCCCGATTTACCATGGACATCGAGAGGAATGTTATGCAAGCAACTTCAGATATCAAGGATGTCATGGCTGGAGGCCGTGGCGGGAATGAGGACGAATCTGCTGTCCAGCGAGCTGATGTACCCAGAGCTACATGGGCCGATTTTGCCCGTCACTTTGGCAAATGGAAAAATGGCAAAGTTCTTATCGGGACTGCGTATTCTTGGTTTGCACTAGATGTGAGCTGATGATGCTTGTCTTTTTTTTTCTGCCCACTGACTGAAAAATTATTAGATTGCTTTCTATGGTCTAGGACTGAACTCTTCAATTATCTTGCAAACCATTCACTTTGGTGGAGTACCTGGTAAAGACACTCTAGGAGTTTACAATAACCTGTGGAACACTTGCGTTGGTAATCTTATCCTGTCGGTCGCAGGCTTGATTCCTGGATATTGGGCGACTTTCCTTTTCGTTGATTCCTGGGGACGTAAGCCCATCCAGCTTATGGGTTTCAGCGTTCTCACTATCCTTTTTATCATTATGGGTGCGTTTACTTTGATTTGACTGAGCCAAAAATCTTGAATTTGCATTGTGATCTAGGTTTCGGATACGACAAGCTCACTGCGACTGCGCCTGCCCAGAAGGCCTTTGTATTCCTCTACTGCCTAGCCAACTTCTTCCAGAATTTCGGTCCCAATTCGACCACCTTTATCGTTCCTGGGGAGGTCTTCCCTACTCGTTATCGTTCAACAGGCCATGGTATATCTGCTGCATCTGGTAAACTTGGTGCTATCGTTGCACAGGTTGGCTTCGCTCGCCTGAGGAATATTGGTGGACCTAACAAATTCGTCAAGCACATGTAAGTTGCAGCTGGTGGATCGATCGTAATATTCATGCTCATACCTGAATTCAGTCTTGAGATTTTCGCCTTGTTTATGCTAACGGGTGTTCTCTCTACACTTCTCATTCCTGAGACCAAGCAAAAGACCCTCGAGGAGTTATCCAATGAGGACCAGGAAGGTTTCGTTAGAAGTTCGTCAAGTTTTTCTTGTTGACATTGCTTTTGTCTGACTTCGTTCTAGCCGCAACTGGATCATCAAAGCGTGCTTAGATTTATTAATTATTATGTCATATGCTTCCCTCATGTAATAATAATGTTTGGGAAATCTGTCTATTACATACAATCTTTTGCTCTTTTTTATCTTCTACCCACAATATCTACATATATCATGGTACTTGCAGGTGACCACAAGACTGACCACCGCACTATATCGCTCTTGATCATCAACCCCAACTCTTCCAAATCAATTACCGATGGACTCAACCTTGCGCTGACCCCTTTAACACCTCCTGGAACAGAACTTACTTTTTACACTGCGCCCAATAATGCGCCATCCGCGATCAGCGACCTCACCACAGGCATACAAAGCGCCAATGCCTGTTATGATGATATCATCACACAGGATCTGATAAGCAGGCATGATGGGTTTCTCGTATGTTGCTGTGAGTTTTTGCGTGGGCCAGGATTAGGAACCCACGATTGGACAGCATCAAACTGACTGGAGTATTCTCATAGTTTCCGATCATCCCCTCACACATATGTTGCGTGAAAAAACGTCAAAACCTGTCATCGGTATCCTGGAATCTGCGATCGTACAAGCTATGCTTGTCGGGCAGCGATTCGGCATCGTCACAACCGGAGTAGGCTACAAATATGTACACTACACTGAAGTTCGGAACTTCTTGGGCGCGACATCTGAGCGTTTTGCGGGACTGATTGCCGTCGGCTTGGGTGTGGTAGAACTGAGGGAAGGCGATCGGCAGAAGATCATCACCAACATGAAACAAGGTAGTAAGAGGATTGCAGAGAAGGGTGCAGATGTTGTCATTCTTGGATGTGCTGGTAAGAAGTTTGATTCGTTGTGATGAAACCGTAACCCGCTTATCATGTCAAAGGAATGGCAGGAATGGAAGACTTGATTAAAGATGGTTATAAGGAGGCCGGATATAGCATACCCAGAGTTGTGGATGGTGCAAAATCTGGGGTTGCAATCCTTTCCGGATTAGTGAGGATACACGACTGAAAAATTGGAGAAGACAGGAGAGAATGGAGTTTGCCAGCTCGATCCTCTGCTATTGATGGTGAAACAGATGCTCATACGATACAAGCACTGAGGTGTAGGTACAAAAACCTTCAAACATTGCCTCTATGTCAGGTGCTACTTTCACAAATAATCCATCCATCATCTACTTGGAATGATCAGTTATTCGTGGGACAGCCATGTGCTGTAAGTTGCAAATTGAGGTAGTAGGTTCCCTCATATGTGGGAAGGAACTTGAAGAACCACATGCTGTATATGATTGTGCCAAGGCTTCAGGGCACCTAACATGTCACATAGGCTATATGACCGGCCTCCAGAATAAAAAACGGCTTTTCGGACGCCTAAAGTATGGAAGAATCTCACACCTCACTGCATGTTCGTTTCCTGGCAGCTAATCTCTTCTCTAGATGCGATGATAAATCAAGACCACGCTGACTTATCAAGGGTGCACAAGGCATCAAATGACAAATGAAAGACACTACACTTCCTCCGATGCTTTTGACTTTTTCTAACCACCACGAAAAATTGTAGTTTCATTAGTCATGATGAATCAATGCAGTACAGAGGCAACTCACATAACTGGCCGCATCAAAGTCGTAATCAATGCCTAAAGCCTCCAGTTTTTTCTTCCTCCCATTTTGTCGCTTTATCAGCCTGCGGGTAACCTTGGCTTTCTCCTCAGTTGTCCGCGGCTGTGAATAAAGGAGCTGACTTTAACAGCCTACACTTGGGATTGACAAGGCTCACCTTATTTTGCTGCATACGAACAGTCTTATCCCTCGAGATAACTTTCCACTTCCTATTTGCACCAATCCATAGCTCCGAGTGGACTTCCTCTTTAGGTATGAGCTTACACTTGAGTATGTGTCCCGAGAGGAGATAGTTATCCATCGTGTCTGCCACAATCTGAGCCACAGAGGAGGAATCAAATTCGATAAAGCCATAGTGTTTACATCTTCCTGTCTGAATCACAAAAATAAGTCAGAGTTCAAGGAGAGAGATAAGATCAAACCTTTTTATTCCGCGAAATACGAAGACGAGTGATTTCGCCGAATTGAGAGAAGTATCCTCTGCATTGGTCTTCATAGAAACCATGGGGAAGACGTCCGATATAAACGACTCCACGATCTTCTGTCTACACGCGAAGTGAGGAATATCAAGCACAGTTCATAACCCTTGTCTGAAAAACCTAGCATACGGGTTTCCGTTTGGCTTTTTCGAGTTTTCGCTGGACAATTTCGTCGTCCTTTGCTACAGTTGGAAGTCTACTGACTTCGAAAGCCGAAAGACCAGGTTTATCATCTTCTTCATCAGAAGAGTCGTCTTCATCGGTCGAGAACCCATGTAGATGGACATCTTCGATCTCTGAGTCTGCGGCTTGTTCCATTACACCTTCATCCTCAACATTTTTGTCAGAGTCGGATGGAGTAGGAGACTTCGCCTTTCGTTTCTTGAGGCTAGATGATTTGACTTTAGACTTAATTGATCTCGCGTCGGCATTGGCAGATATATATTTTGGTCGTTGTTTAGAGGATCCCAGTTGTGACTTCTTGGGTTGAACTTCGTTCTCGCTTTCAGGTGGAGGAGCAAGGACCTTCGGCTTCTTGCTTTTCGGTGGCTGGACAGCCTCGGCCTTTGTTTTGTGTTCTGGCGGTACTTTTTTCTTTGTTCTCGATTCCGTGGTAGCTGTCGGCGCCATGAAAGAAAAAATGATGACGGCAAGCAATGTACAACAAATCACCATAGTTTGATCCCATCATGCATTTATTTTCTTCAACTCTGTCCTATTTTTTTCAATGATCCCTCGCTTTGTGAATCCTCATGCCGTACCCGAGAGGATGAAAATTATTTCAAGGGCTGATCTGTATACAAACGAGAGCGATGAGAGATGTCTGAAACCTGATTTGAACTTGCTGGATCAGTTCAACGCAATAGTCGAAGACACTCTTCCTCTTACCAATCAGGAAAGTATACCGGAGAAGTTGGAGGTTGAACAAGAAGGAAAGGAGGAAAAGGGAGATACAGATGCACTCACATGTACGCCTATGACATTCATAGGATTCAAGGAGATTCATGTATGTTTCATTGAATAGTGTTTCGTTTAATTTCAAATGGCTCCCCAGTCCTTGTGTCACTTAAACCTAAGGAAGCTCTCATAAAGTATGTTGGTTCGCTTGTATGTATTTTTCACTCATATAGTCTCAGAGTTAAAGAGCCTGAGATCGAGGATAATGAAACACAAGCAGAAGAGCGGCGAGAACGAGCTCTTGCCGTCGCAGTTGATGCAGACTGGGTTGTGCAGGAGTCTATGAAGCCATGTGTACGTTCTTATTGCCTCATACAATCATCACACAATGACATTCAAATACACTAGCGACATACTTTTGATCAAAGTCCTATCCTCCATCTAAATTTATCCATGCCTCTAACCTCCTCCCCAAATCTTATGATACTGAGCCACAACAAACATG
>Ga0153947_1000557_pt1 | contig 18449 bp, 12 predicted proteins | sample TSNJ031MetaG_FD_104697 | JGI IMG/M metagenome (GOLD analysis project Ga0153947, IMG submission 104697) | Attine ant fungus gardens microbial communities from New Jersey, USA - TSNJ031 MetaG | ecosystem: Host-associated > Fungi > Mycelium > Unclassified | place: USA: New Jersey, Wharton State... | reverse complement strand
TTGTCAATATTGACCACCGCCACACCGGATGCGCAGGAATTTAGCATGGACAATAGGGCGGCTACACCTCCAAGGTTGGCGCCATACCCCACACTGGTGGGGACCGCAATCACCGGACAACTCACCAATCCGCCCACAACACTGGGCAGCGCCCCCTCCATTCCGGCTACGGCAATCACGACCCGCGCCTTCGTGAGTATGTCCAGTTTGGACAGCAGCCGGTGCAGTCCAGATACGCCCACATCGTACAAACGGATAACCTTGTTGCCCAGCACCTCAGCCGTCAACACAGCCTCCTCGCAGACAGCCATATCACTGGTGCCCGCGCTGGCAACCACGATAGAGCCTGTCATCAGCCTCTCTTGATCCGGATTTACCACGCCGAACTGGGGGATGGGATGATATTCAAGATCGCACCGCTTACCCAAAAATTCAGCCGACTCCGGAACAAGGCGGCTAATAATAATATCCTTCGCACCGTGTTCCAGCATATTTGCCACTATTCCATAAATCTGCTCAGCCGTTTTTCCTCGGCCATAGATCACCTCTGGCACCCCTTGGCGCACACCCCTATGATGGTCAACCTTGGCATATCCCAAATCCTCAAACGGAGCTGTTTTAAGCTTTGCGAGCGCTTCCTCAGGCGCAAGGCCGCCATCTTTGACGGCATTCAGCATGGCCAACATTTCTCTTTGTTCCATCACTTCAACATCCTTCACAACATTACTGATACGCCCTACGCACCTATTGGTAACTGGCCATGAGGGCGGGGAAGCATATGATTTACACCTGACATTATAACGCATTGTCCATTGGAAATCCACTGTCCAGCCGTCCTTTTCCTCCTTTTCACAAAACGAAAACCTTGACTTATAAATTTCAGTCAAGGTAATATATCGGTAGCAATTGACACCGCAATCCCCTTAAATATGTGGAGATCCCTAACAACAAAAACGCCTGCTTGGTTTAAAGCAGACGTTTTTTATTGTTATTACAGCCCCATATGGCAGGATTTAAATTCGTCGTAGTTGCCATAGAAGCTTTCAAAATTCTTTTGGTCAACCAACAAAATGCGGTTAGCTATTTTATTGATAAAGTACCGGTCGTGAGAAACAAACAGCAACGTGCCGGTGAACCGCAACAAGGCCTCCTCTAAAACCTCCCTGGTCTCTATATCAATGTGATTGGTGGGTTCATCCAAAATGAGAAGATTAACCTTGTTCTGCATCAGAACCGCCAGTTTGAGCAGGACCTTTTCTCCGCCGGAGAGGCTTCCAACACGCTTAAAGACATGTTCGCCATAAAAAAAGTACTTGGCCAGTATACTGCGGGCCTCTCCCTCCGCGCAAACGTATTCCCTGCGGAAAACCTGCAAAACCGTCTCAGTGTCATTGTCAAACCGGATTTCCTGTGGGATATATCCCACAGCGGCGCTGGGATTAAAGCTAATGGATCCCTGGAAGGGATTTTCCCCTAGGGCAGCCTTGATAAACGCAGTCTTTCCCGTTCCATTGTCGCCGATAAGACAACACTTTTCCCGTTCATATAGGGTCATCCCTGCATCATCAAAGAGATGGGCCGCTCCCAAGGTCATGGAAAACGCCTCCACCTTCAGCACCTCTTTGCCTGTGCGGTCACCCTGAAAAGCTATGTTGATTTTGGCCTTTTCCATCTGGGGCTTATCCACCATCTCCATCTTTTCAAGCCGCAGCTCCAATTGGGCGGCCTTTCTAAAGAATTTTGGGTTGTCCCCCTGACGGCCCCAATCACGGTACCGCTTTATGGCAGCCTTCATCTCCGCGATTGCACGCTGTTGGGTCTTATAGCGCTCAAATTCCTCCAGAAGCTCCCGTTCCTGCTCCTTCAAGCTATAGGTGTAGTTGCCTGGATACAGACTTCCCACGCCACGGTCCAGAATCAGGGTTTTGGTGGCTACCTTGTCCAGAAAATACCGGTCATGGGAAATCATAACCACAGTGCCGCCAAACTTGGATAAAAATCCCTCAAACCACTCCAATGTGGAAACATCCAGATGATTGGTGGGTTCGTCCAACAGCAGTATATCAGGCCGTTTCAAAATAATCGACGCCAACTTGACCACCGTTTTTTGACCGCCGCTGAGGACATTAAAGGGGCGGTCCAGCAATGGAGTCAACCCAAAACCGCCAACGATTTTGGCAAATTGCTCCTGTATGCCATAGCCGTCCATAGCGATAAATTGGTCTTGAAGGGCGGCATACTGTTCCATCAGCTCTTCCAACGCGCTGGGATCAGTTGTCTCAGCCATCCATCCTTCCAGTTGAGTTAATTGTTCCTGCGCCTCATACACAACAGCAAATGAACTGCACAACACCGCGTCAACCGTCACCGAGGGATCCTCAAACAGCTTGGGGATCTGCTCCAGATACCCCACTGTCGCGCCTTTGCGCAGATAAATTGTCCCTTGGTCGGCGTCCTCTTCCCCTGCGACAATATTAAATATTGTGGATTTTCCAGCGCCGTTACGGCCAACAATCGCCAGCCTGTCCCCCGTCATCAGCTCAAAGCTGACGCTGTCCAGCACCGTGCTAAACCCAAAATTTTTGCTAATCTTATTGACTCCTATCTCAATCATAACCGCAAAACCTCTTTGTTTTCTTTATTTGTTGTACCCTAGGAAAACAAAGCCTGTGAATTGGATAGGAAAGGCGAATTAAGCCTTCTCTCCGCACAATAAATCGCCTAAGCCTATTTTATAACAGACTTTGTGCGGAGCAAGGTGTCCCCTTTTCTGTGATAAAACAGAAACACGAAACCGCCCCCTTTCTCTTTCTATATCTGTATTAATCATTATAACATATTTGCATAAACAAAAACAGCTCCAACCAAATAGACGCCTATTCCCGCGTATGAATAGCGTGAAATAATTGCCACATAACTTCACTGCCGCCTATAGGCCGGGGCTCAGGGCTAGCTTGGAAGTCTTCGGGAAGGGAATAGAACTCCCCAAAAAGGCGGTCATAGGCTAACAGGTCCAGTGTGCTGTCATTAGGTATTTCCTCCTTGTAGTTGGTTGAATAGACGGAATTTTCATACATCATCTCCACCATGGAGGCAATAAATTCAGTCTGCTCCAGGCCTGCCGCCTCTATAAGCAAATATGGCAAGTAAAAGGCGGAGATATCCCCCGTCCATTCAATCTGGACCCCATAATTGTTCCAGATGAAAAACCTTTGCTCATACAATGCACTGCAGTTGGAGGCGTCCATGCCTAATTGATCGTAGGGATTGTTTTCATCGATCAAAAAAGGAAAGTGATCCCCCACAAAAAGGACAAGGACAAGTTCGTCCATCTTCTCCAATGCGTCCATAAAATTTTGTAAAGCCTCATCCGTCTTGGCGATACCTTGGATGTAGACGTCAAACTCCGTCTGGCTCTCGTCTTCAACTAGATAAGGTTTATGATTTTGCATGGTCGTTGCGTGTATGTAACTGGGCTTATCGCTGGTTTCAAGCTCATAAAGAATTTGGTCAAAGACGGTTTGATCGTCAATATAAGTATTGTACTGCGTGAGCGGAACAGTAAGATCCTCTTGGAAAAGGAGCTTGTCAAAATCTAAATTTACATAAACTTGATCCCGGTCATAGAAGGAGCTGACATAAGGATGGATATAGGTTGTCCCATATCCCAACAGAGAAAAATACCTGGCTAACGAGGGATATGACCGTTCGGTGTCAAACAGCGTCTGAGGGGCTGAAGGGTCGTTGAGGGACTTCATGGGCAAGCCCAAAAGCAGCTCCAGCTCTGTCCGTATGGTGGTGCCTCCAAAGGTGGGCACAATGGCCGTACCCGATAATCCCTGGCTGCTGATAGCATCAAAATTATCATATATCCCGGATTCAACCTCCCAGCCAAGCTGGCGGAAATCCCCATAGGATTCAGACATGACTACTACAATGTGGGGGTTGACCTCCTGCCCCTCCAAATCTGGGGGAACAAGGCTGTCCCGGACAACTTCTTCAGAATATTCCTCCGGCTCCTGCACATCCTTATGAATAGACTCGGTGCCCGTTTGGGCCAGGTAAGCGATCATACTGTTATTTTCAAATTTTTGATGGGCTATAAAGGTATTGATATCCATCCGGTTGTCGATGCCAAAGGCCTCATAGACACTTGCTGAAACAGAGGGAACCAGCACTGTGGCAATTACTCCAATAAAACAAACGGCGCTGGTTGTCAAAGCTTTGCCATACTTTATGGCATATCCAGGACAAAACCAGATACAAAGCCCAGTATAAGCCACAAAGAGAAGTATGCACAATACATTAATAATTGTAAATTCTAAGTTTGCAAATTTTGCAATTTGAGACGCGTCCCCGGTCATTACTAGATCGGTCAGCACAAAATGCGTCCGGCTTGACTTATACTTAAAATACTCCACAAAGGACAGCATAAGGCAAAACCCACCCAGCAAAAATACAGATAGCCAAACAGAGCGGATTATCCCCAACAGGATAACAAACAGTACCGACATAAGCAGAATATCAAACAAAAAGGCCAGACATTGGTTCCAAATAAAGTCAACTAGCCTTACAGCACTCTGCATATGATTGAATTCCACCACCAATACAATGAATATTGGAGAGAATAGAGCGAGAAAAAGATTGAAACGCTTATAACGGGTCCGGTTGCTCAATGCCCTGTCTCGAAAGCTCTTCCACACAATATGGCCTCCTTTTCCAATATTTTGTGAAGACGAAAACCGTATTACTCCATATAATACGGTTCATGAATCATCGTATCGCGGTGGGGCTCCTTTGTCAATTGAAATGGTGGATAGTTTATAAAAAATTAAGAAAGTACTTGTATAAGATATCCACATTGGTATGCAGAAAGCTTTTTTACGTATCATTCGTTTATTGATTGCACAACTGAGATCGTCGGCTTTTCCCGAGTTCTATTCTTATTCTGAATGCCGTTGAAAATCTCTCCAAAGTCAGCTATACTTAAAAAATAGAGCAAAATATTCCAGTGTATATTCAAACAAATATTAAGTAATTTAAGGAGAGATTCTATGATGGGAAATGAAAAAAATGGTGAAGGTATTGTAACCATCGATGAATCAAATGGTTCTTTTAAATTTCTTTCAAATAAATATACAGAAGTAATTCAATAGCAATGCAATAGCTCGCCTGTCCTACTGGATAAGCGAGCTATTCTGGCAGCATTAGTTTATTTATTGCACAACCAAGATAGCCTGCCTTTCCCATGCGCCATTCTTGTTCCGAATGCCGTTGATAATCTCTCCAAAATCAGCTATACTTAAAAACACTTATGTTTTTAGGACGGTGAAAAGCGCATGCCAATAGGCGTAATTGTAAACAGTCTCAGCGTTTTAGGGGGAGGCCTATCCGGATGGAAACTGGGAAAGCTTATACCTAAAAGAATTCAAAAGACTCTCCCGGTGATCTTTGGATTATGCTCCCTTGGTATTGGTGTGGTTTCCATCACCAAAGTAGCCGCGCTGCCGCCGGTAATCCTTTCCATAATCCTTGGAGCTGTCATCGGAGAGGCCCTCAGGCTCGAGGATAAAATAGCCCGTTTTTTTGCGTACATAATCAAAAAACTGCCTCTATCCAGTCCCAGCATGGATCTAGAACGTTTTATTACCGTGGCTGCGGTATTTTGTGTCAGCGGCATGGGCATCTTTGGCGCATTGACTGAGGGAATTAGCGGTGACGCCTCCATCCTATTCTCCAAAGCTGTTTTAGACTTTTTCACAGCCTTGATTTTTGCGGTATTGTTGGGGCCGGCCGTGGGATTGATAGCGGTTCCGCAGTTCATCATTTTGGTATCGCTATTCTATCTTTCCAGGTTAATCATGCCTTTTATCTCAGACGCCATGTTAATGGACTTTACCGCCTGCGGAGGTATCTTTACCGTTGCGGCAGGCCTCAGGATGGCAAAAATACTGAATATCCCCCTGATGAACCTATTGCCCGCATTTATGCTGGTAATGCCTGTCTCCGCCCTCTGGACTTTATTGATGGGCTAAGAATATTTACTGAGATGACTGCATGTGACAAAGCTAGGTTTCGTTTTGACATGCCGCCAATAAAAGCTGATCAAGGTATGTGGACACAGCACATTGTTGCCAGGGTCAGTATGATGCCATATAAAAATACTTGGAGGATAAAAATATGACTGCACATCATATTTGTCTTGAATCTTTTATACCCCAGGGCAAGGTTTCGGTTAGCACAGACAAGGATAAGCTCCGCATGACCACAAACACGGCCATCAACACACTCTATCTTAAAAACGATAGTCCAATCAAGTCCTATGCGTATCTTTCGGAAAAATTCAAGCTCCCTTTCCGCATTGACATGACGGTAAAAATAGATTCTCCTGCCATGTATTTAATCATCGGAAAAGGCCACATCGGTTTTGCCACAGGCGGCATGGATAACCGCCGTATAACCGATATATTTGGTAAGGATAATAAACCCAATACGCATATATTTGACAACGACATTCCTGTAAATGCGTATGTTGATATATCGGTCACATATGGAAGCGAATCCATGTGGGTGATTGTCAATGACGAGCTTCGTTGCTTTTCAAACAAAGACCCTTATATCAAGGCTTTAAAAAACGATGCGGTACTCGAAGAATTGAGCGAGGGTTTAGGTTTCGCGATTGCCTGTGACAAGCGAACTCAATTGTCATTAAAATCGCTCACAATTACCGAATATGAACAGGAAGAACCCGTCGCTCCCGCGGAATACTTTGAAAAAGAGCTTCATCCATCAAGTTTGTCTATGGCAGAAAAACCTACGATAGAAGCATGTATACAAGGTCTCACACTGGATTTACAAAAAGAAATCTTGCGTACCGACAAATATTTGCTGAAGGACATGAAAAAAAGTTTGAAATTTAAACGGAGAATAGAAGGCGGATACCCTTGTGGAAGGATAACATATACATCTCCCTGGGGATTTCGGTATAAAATAAATATTTCCGATGCTTATGTCTGTCATGATATAAATTGGATCAGTTATAACACGAAACGCGAACAGGAAAAATACGGGGGCTATAAAAAGGCCGACTATACCGTGGAGGCATTGAATAAATTGGCCGAAGATTCGCCGGAATTTGCGGATGAAATGTTTTTCCGCATTAAAGAATGTGTGGTGTGTACTGGAGGCAGCCCTTGTCCGAACAAGTGGATATATGAATATAACGGAAAGAAAAAAAGAGGGTGCGGATGGGGCGACGGCATACAATTCAAGATGTTCCCTTCTGATTTTGAAGATTTAAGAAAAGTAGTGGACGCTATAAGCGATGTTTTAATAAAGGATAACCTCCTAAATATATAGCAAGTATTAATAGGATGATAAACAGGCTTGTCCATTTCGGCAGGCCTGTTCATTCATCTTTATGAACATTAATAAAACTTATTTCCCAGCCACCTGTACGGCGGCCTTGCCCGCCCACATATTTTTGTGGTAGTAAAGCCAGGCTAACAGGCTGCATAGCCCCCACCCAATGGGAATCGACCAGGCTACGGCCTCCGGTCCAAGGCCAAATTGATACACCAGGATATGTGCTGATACCGACCGGATGGTCAGACTGGTAATAGTGAGGGCCATAACTATAACGGCATCCCCAGCTCCCCTGAAGAAACCGTTAAATGCAAAGAAGGTGGCAAACAAGGTATAGAAACAGACAATGATGGAAAGGTATTTGGCGCCCACCCCCACAATCTCCGTTACATTGGGATCAGCCGCATCCACGAAGAGGGTGATGAGGGAGCGGCCACAAACCAGGGCAATGGTACTCAATACTATGCCCGCCAACACCATAAAGACCAGGGATGACCGGAACCCCTTTTTCGCCCGGTCCACGTTGGCAGCGCCTATGTTCTGTCCCACGAAGGTGGAAATGGCCATGCTGATGTTGCTCAACGGCATAATGGCGAACTCGTCAATTTTCACCGCCGCCGTGTAGCCTGCCACGGCGCTTTCCCCAAAGGAGTTAACCAGCCGAATGATGGTCAAGGAGGCGAGGGAAACGGTGGATAATTGGATGGCGGCCGGCAGGCTGTACCGCAGGACCAAGCGAAACAGGGCTTTATCAAAAATCAGCTTATTGATCTTCAACAAAGGCACCTTCCTCCCCGCATAGGCCATACATAAAATGCACGCAAGGGCCTGCGCTATAGCGGTGGCCACGGCGGCTCCCCCAACGCCCCAGTTGAATACGGCGACAAACAGCAGGTCCAGCAACACATTGAGCAGTGTGGATATGATCAATATGAGCAAGGGGCTTTTTGAATCCCCCAACGCGCGAAGATACGAGGTATACATATTGTAGAATACGGAAAATATCATGGTCCCCATGGCGATGCGCAGGTATAGGGTGGTTTCACTAAAAATGCCCTCGGGAACATCCAAAAGGGATAAAAAAAGGGGTGCTCCCGCGACGCCGATAATGGAGATTATGAGAGCAAAACCGGCTAAAAACAAAATACTGGTAGATACGGTTTTTTGCAGCTGCCCATCTTGACGGGCCCCGTAAAATTGGGAGATTACCACCGATGCGCCCGTGGTCAAGCCAATAAGAACCGAAAGCAAGAAATGAATCATAGACATGGACGAACCCACTGCCGCCAAGGCGTTACCGCCTACAAAACGCCCCACTATCACGGCGTCGGACATGCTGTAGGCCTGTTGAAATATATTGCCGACAAGCATAGGCAACGCGAAAGAGATAATCTGCTTGGTGGCGTTTCCTTTCGTAAAATCCTGCAACTGCTCTACCCCCATTATGTATTGCTAAAACAACTTCTATTATACGTCCCCGGTTTTAGAAATACAAGATTGCAACCGCATATATGGAGTCATAAAGTTTCCGGGCCATCCACAGAAATGGATGGCCCGGAAACTTTTAAAGCAATACTAACATATAAGAACTGACCGTTTATATTACTTTTTTGAGGTAAACAAAGAGATAAACCGGCTCCAGAAGGTTTCTTCATCCACCTCCGCTTGATCCTCGCTTTTTGGCTCCAGCCTTGTGATGCCCTCAGTCACCAGCACAAATTGGACGGAGCTTACATTTGCGTTATTCCCTGATGTAAAGGAGACAGGGATGAAGTCAGAGGTATCATAATCCGCCAGAATGCTGTCAATCTCAGATTCAATTTTATCGGGAATGTCCTTGGTTTCACTGTCCAGCTCAGCCATACCGTCCGCAAGCGCGGATATCCCCTCTGTGAAGCTGTCCGCGCCGCTGGCCGCTTCTCCCATACCTTCCGCTAGGCTGGCGGTGCCGTCATTCAAGTCACCGACACCGTCGGCAAAGGTTTGTACGCCGTCTTTCAAATCGCCTGTTCCGCTGTACAGCTTGGCGGTGCCGTCCGCGGCCTCCTTGATGCCGATATGGAGATCCAAGTAACCCCTGTACATCTCATAGACGCCATCCAGATAGGTTGCCAGGCCCTTGTGGAAATCAGAATAATTTGCCGTTAATGCACCAATACCCTTCACCAGCTCCGTCAGGTTCTCCAACTGGTCCAGGCCCTGGAGGGCGGCTTCAAATTGGGTGGCGGCAGTGCGCAGCCCGGACGAGATTGAATCCAGGTTTGTGGCGAGGGAAGGCAGCGTGGTGCTCACAGCAGCCAAAGCCGGCGCCACATATTCATAGGTGGCCTTGACAGTTTGTGCTGCGGTATATTGATCGATCAAGGCCTGTAAAGTTGGATCGTTTGACGTTGCAATTATAAGCGCGGCAATGTCGGCATCGTTTATAGCGGGCGGAATAGCTTCAATAGCGCTTGCCAATTCGCTGTAGCCTGCGGCATAGCCGGAGGACAGCTGCTGCATGCCCAAGCTGATTGCATCCAGCCCGTCCGCCATTGTGGTCAAGCCTGCGGACAGCTGCCCCAATTGGGATAGATCCATCTCTCCGCCCAAGCCGGAGGATAAACCACTATTTATAGCATTCAACGCCCCCATAATGGCCTGGGAACCGCTCAGCAATGTGCCGGAGCCCTCGTTGATCTCATAGAGGCCCTCACTAAATTCAGCCGAGCCCTCAAACAGCTTATACATACCGGCGGCCAACTCCCCTGTTCCGTCCTGTAAGGCAGCGGCACCGTCATATAATTCATATACCCCGTGGTATAGCTCATCAATGCCGTCGCTGAGCTGTGCCATACCGTCCTTGATCTCCCACAATCCACCGCTCAGCTCCAGGCCGCCGTCATCCAATTTGGAAACGCCTTCGTTGAGCTGAGAAATGGCGTCAGCCAATGAAGTCAAGCCATCGGTCATCTCGGACAAGTCTCCAATATCCAGATTCATAGAAAAAGGCACGCCTGAGATGGAAACGCCCTCCATCTCAAAATCTTCCACATCGGCGCTTAGAGAAAGCCGCTCCTCCTTGCCGGGCATTACAGTAAAGGTGATCAGCTTGTCAGTGCCCGCGTTGGCTATTGTAGAGCCCTCGGCAACAATATTGTGGCAGAGGTTTGAGTTCAGGGTAACCGTAACTTGCAACATATAATTTTCGCTAAACACAGAATTCACCGATGCGTTCCCCGATACAAGGATATCCATTTCCAGATGTCCGGAAGCCCCGCCAAGCTCACCGGGGTCAACGGCGGTGCCGTCCAGTAAGAAGGATATTTTTATGTCCCAGGGCAGTGACTGTTCCTCCATATTCCCCTGGTAATAAAACCGTCCCTGGGGCGCGGAAAAGGACACCTGGCCGTTTTCATAATAGATCGGGTCAACATTTGTCAGGTTCTTGATGGATGAATAGGCGCCGGTGTCGGTGATATAGCCGTCCTGGGCCACGTCAAAGATATTGACGACATAGATCTCCTTTATCGTACCGTCGGCATAAAGGGTGGAATATACCACCTCCTCCTTATGGGTTACCGTTGCGGAAGCCTCATCTATTGCGGCTGTAGCGGGGCCGCCGTCCCCGTTGGCAACCGCGCCCAAGGGAACGGAGCCAAACACAAGGGATGCGGTAATTAGGATAGTTGTTACATAAAAAAACAATTTTCTTTTCATTTGCTCAGCTCCTTATAAAACTTTGGGCGAAGGGTGGTTTTCTCAATAACAGGATCAAATATCAGCAGCAGGCAGGGCAGAACTGCGCACACCAGCAGTATTGAAAAAATGGTCCCCCGGCCCAGCAGGACGCCCATCTCCGTCACAATGGAGTTGGACGAGGTCAACGCGAGGCACAGCCCTGCCGAAGCGAGAATCAGTGCGGAGGTGGCAATGGATACAAAGTTATTGCCGATGGTCTTTTCCATGGCCGCCCTTTTTCCATGGGTTTGCCTGTTGCGCATATAGCTTTCTGTCAATAAAATGGCATAATCTATGGTGGCGCCCAGCTGCACTGTATTGATAACCAGATACCCAATATAACTGAGGGAATTGCCGGCGAAGTAGGGGATTGAGAGGTTAATCCAGATGGCCGTTTCAATGACAAATACAAGGATGATCGGTATGGATAATGATTTAAAGGTACACAGAAGCACCAGGATAATGGCGATGACAGCGATTATGTTGACCAAACCCGTGTCACTGGAAACGACCGTTTTCATATCGTATAGATTTGCGCTTTGCCCACAGGAATAATACGTGTCATAATATGCCCCAACGGTTTCCCGGACCGCTTCCACTGTGGCAAAAGCCTCCTCTCCCTCCTGCGGATTGCTTGAGGTTAGAATAATCCGGGCAAGGTTCTCCGAATAAAAATTGCCGGTGATGCTTTCATCCAGGTAATCCGGTGGAATCGTGGAGCCCACCGTGGTGGTATAGGACATGACATTGGTGATGTGATCCACCTTTTTGAGGTCGTTGCATAAAGCCAGCTCCCGGGCCACATCCCCTTTGGGCACCATCAAAACAAGGGTGGTGGATTTGCCAAAGACCTCCTCCACAGCGGCGGTGTCCTGGCCTAAACGGGTGCTGGGGTCCGGCTCCCCAATGCCGTAGATAAAGTTGGTCCGCTGCTGGGCCAAAAAACAGGGGATGAGAACAAGCAGCACCATGACCAGTCCAGGGATTCTGATTTTTAGCAGAAATTTGCCGGCTTTTTCAAAGCTGGGCAAAATCTTTTTATGCCTGGTTTTGTCAAGCCATTTATGGCACGTGAGAGTCACGGCAGGCAGGAACACCATGACGGACAGATAGCTGAGAATGACGCCTTTGACAAGGTTTAATCCCAGATCAGGGCCAATGCGGAATTGCATAAACATAAGGGCCAGAAACCCAAATAACGTAGTTGCGGCGCTGGCGGCAATGGCCGGGAAGGATTCCTGAATCGCCTTCTGCATAGCTACTTCCATATCGCTCGTGCGCATGCGGTGTTCCTCAAAGCTATGCAGGAGGAATATGGCGTAATCCAGGGAAACCGCCATCTGTAATATAGGACTAATGGCCTGGGTTATGTAAGAGATTTCACCCAGGAATATATTGGTCCCCAGATTAATGAGCACGGAGCCTCCAATGGTCAGCAAGAACAATACCGGCTCAGCCCAGGCGGAGGAGGTGAGAAGCAATATCACAATCACCAGTGGGATCAGTATGGCCATAGCTCCCAGGGATTCGCTCGCAGCCATATTTTGAGAAAACGCGGTGCTGGCCGCATCCCCCGCGATGGCGCTGCCGTCTCCCAGTAAATCGTAGAGGGCGTCTATAGCCCGGGCCTCCATGCCATTTTCCACGGTCACCGAAAATAAAGCGGCCCTATCCTTGTAGTAAGCCTCCACCGTTTCGGTGTCCGCCATTTCAATAGGTGCCTTTATGTCAACCACATCATCCAGCCACATGACATCGGTGACACCCTCAATTTGTAAGATGTCCTCTTTGATCTGCAACGCCTCAACCAAGTCAACATCCCTGATCATAGCCCGAACATTGGGGACATTCCCCTCAAATTCCTCCCACATAACCTCCAACGCTATGGTGGATTCCGCATCCGCGGGCAGATAATCCAGCATGTCGTAATTGACGTCTACTTGTGTCATCAGCACAACACCCAACAGGGAAAGGATTCCGAAAACCACCATGATAATTTTGCGATGTCCCGTAATCAATTTTGCTATCGTATGCATACTCTCACCCTTTATTCGACATTGTGTTGACTTTCTTTCACATTTCCAGTATAGTAACATTGAGAAATAAATTCAACAATCAGATCGTTATTTTTTGTTAGTTACTCGACAGTTTTTTTTATTTTGTTGAGTAACTTTGTGACCAAAACCTAAATTTTTTGTGAACGGTGGGAGATGCAGATATGGAGACAAAAAAGCAAGACAGGCGGGTCCGTTACACCAATATGATGATTCGCAAAAGCTTTATTGCGCTGTTGGCTCAAAAGCCCATTTCAAAGATCACTGTCAAAGAAATTTGTGAGGACGCGGATATTAACCGGGCTACTTTTTATAGCCATTTCACCGACCAGTACCATTTGCTTCACGCCATTGAGGATGAGATTATTCAGGATATTATCCAATATCTGAACACCGAACCGGGATGCGATTTAGAAACCACGTGGAGCGAAACCTTAATCAAAATTTTTGAATATGTATACGCGTACGCGGAGGTCTGTTCTATTCTTTTAGGGGATACGGGGGACGACAGCTTTCAGCAGCAGATTATGGAGGTGGTCCAGCGGGAGATCATTTCAGCGTTGACAACTGCGGCGGAGGGTGTTTCCTTGGAAGATATTGAATACTTATACACATTTGTGGCCCTTGGGGCCGTTGGCATCATCCGGAAGTGGTTGCGTGAGGGCATGCAAAAGCCAGCCACGGAAATGGCTGCAATGGTTTGGCGGATTGCCCAGAAAGGCGTATCGGACTTTACCAAATTAGATTGACAAAGCCGTATGATGTAACAAATCATTTTTATACTAATCTTCAATCAAAGGTAAATTAAATTTCTTAAAACCGCGCGGATTGGGGCGCAACAGGAATTTTATTTATTGCAATATTTAAACGAAGATTGGTATCAGTTGATAATTTATTGGATTAAACGGCGGAAAGCACCTTCCAATAACATGGAAGGTGCTTTCTGTTTTATGTGGATAAATGATAATCTGGAGTTCGATTCATTCTGATGCCACTTTATCGGGTGGTGCCAATCCACCACATATTTTACTTGCTTAAAGCCTTCTTCAAACGGTCCATAGCCTCAATGGTGTTTTCTCTGGTGCCAAAGGCGGAGAGGCGGAAATACCCCTCGCCATTTTTGCCAAAGCCTTCACCCGGAGTGCCGACCACGCCGCATTGATTGAGCAGGAAGTCGAAGAAATCCCAAGAGCTCATATTGTCGGGACACGCCATCCAGATATAGGGGGAGTTGACTCCGCCGGTGTAGTAGATGCCCAAAGCATCCAAAGTTTCAGCCATGACTCGGGCATTTTCCTTGTAGTGAGAGATATTTTGCTTGCATTGGGTAACCCCCTCGGTGGAAAAAGCAGCCTCGGCGGCCCGCTGGATGACGTAAGGGACCCCGTTGAATTTGGTGGTCTGCCGGCGAAGCCACAGTTTATTTACGCTGACGCCATCCACTGTCAGGGCATGGGGGATGACGCTGTAACCACAGCGGGTTCCGGTAAAACCGGCGGTCTTGGAGAGGGAACAAAACTCAATGGCGCAGGTTTCCGCGCCTGGAATTTCAAAGATGCTCCTGGGCAGAGCGGGATCGTCGATAAAGGCCTCATACGCCGCGTCGTAGAGTAGAACGGCGCCGTTGACATTGGCGTAATTTACCCACGCCTCCAATTGCTCCCGGGTAAAGGCGGCGCCGGTGGGGTTGTTGGGGGAGCAGAGGTAAACCAGGTCCGCCGGATAGTCCGGAGGCAAGGGAGCAAAGTCATTCTCCCGGGTACAATCCACATACTTGATTTCACGGCCGCTCATAATATTGGTGTCCACATATACGGGATATACCGGGTCAGGAATCAATACGACATTATCTAAAGCAAAGATGTCGGTGACATTGCCTACATCGCTCTTCGCGCCCTCATTGACAAAGACTTCATCCAGCGCCACATCCACCCCAAGCCTGCCATAGTATTCTTTAATAGCGTTGCGCAGAAAATCATACCCCTGCTCCGGGCCATAACCCCGGAAAGTAGAGGCGTCGGCTTGTTCATCGGCGGCTTTCTTCATGGCGTCAATGGTAATTTGGGGCAAGGGCAGGGTGACATCCCCAATGCCCATACGGATGATACGCGCCTCAGGATGCTCCTGGACATAGGCCGCAATCCTGTTTCCCATCTCGGTAAACAGATAGCTTTCCTTGAGACTTTGAAAATTTTTGTTGATCTTTGCCACGGTTCCATCTCCATTCTATTTTTTGTTTCCTTTATATTTCAACTACACCCTCATAAGCTATTACGGCGGGGCCGGTCATCCATACAGTGCCGTCGTCACCGTAACGGATGGAGAGGTCGCCCCCCAGCAGAGTAACAGTGACCTCCTCATCGCGGGGGCAGTATCCCTTGACAATAGCGGCCACCACAGATGCACAGGCCCCCGTGCCACAGGCCATAGTCTCCCCGGAGCCCCGTTCCCATACCCGCATCCGAAGATGACGATGGGATAAGACCTCCGCAAACTCGGTGTTAATCCGTTGGGGAAAGATGGGATGGCATTCAAATAATGGGCCGATACTTTCCAAAGGCAACGCGTCCAAATCTTCCCCAAAGACCACACAATGGGGGTTGCCCATAGAAACGCAGGTAATTTTATATTCCTTTTGGCCTATGGCGAGCAGGTAATCAATGACTTGGTCCACATCCGCCAGGACAGGGATGGATGCCGGGTCCAGGCTGGCCTTTCCCATATCCACAGTGACAGAGGTTGCGGCGCCCTGTTCATCCAGATGCAGGGAGAGATGCCGGATGCCGCTTAGGGTATTTATGCTTAGCTGGGTTTTACGTGTCAGTCCTTTGCTATAAACAAAACTTCCCACACAGCGTATGCCGTTGCCGCACATTAGCCCTTCGGAGCCGTCGGCGTTAAACATGCTCATCCGAAAGTCGGCCTCCTCATCAGGATAGACGAGGATGAGGCCGTCGGACCCAATGGAGCGGTGCCGGTCGCTTAGCTTTACAGCTGTCTTTTCCGGATTGGATAGGGGCCGCTTTGAGCAGTCTACATAGATGTAGTCGTTACCTGTGCCATGCATTTTAGTAAAGTGAAGCTTCATAAAATTTTCCTCTGTTATAGTGGTAAAATCATAAAGAAATTTTATAGCAGAAATGGAAAACTTCGATAATTATGATAGCATAACGTTCCGCCAAAATCAATTGCCCTCCGGGAAAAGAGGCCCGCTTCCCATAAATCTGCCTATATTGATAAAATATATGAAATGTTGTGGAATCTTATAACCGGTGCTATAATTTTCCTATAGGCAAAAAAATAAATGAGGGATGGTGCGAATGAACAGCTTGACACGGAATAAATATTGTTTTGGGCTGGGCACTGTTGGCCGGGATATGGTCTACAGTCTGGTCAGTATGTATTTTATTGTGTTTCTCAGCGAGTATGTGGGCGTCACTGACGGGGAGTTGATGGGATTGACCGCCGTGATTGTGGGTGCCAGAATTTTTGACGCGCTAAATGACCCCGTTATGGGTGTGCTGGTGGACAACACCTATACACGTTGGGGCAAATTTAAGCCTTGGATCGCCTTCGGCGCGTTTCTTAGCGGCCTGTTGACCATCGCTCTCTTCGCCAATTTCAATGTAAAGGGAGTGGCCTTTGTAGCCCTCTATGGGGTTCTTTACATCCTGTGGGGAATGGCCTTTACCACCAACGACATCTCCTACTGGTCCCTGATGCCGGCCTTGACCTCGGATCAGAAGGAGCGGGAGCAGATCGGCTCGGTGGCCAGAATCTGCGCCAACGTGGGCCTGTTTGTGATTGTGGGCGGCATCCTGCCCATTACCGACGTCCTGGGGGGCGTATTTGGCGGCAGAACAAAGGGGTTCCTTGCTTTGGCCATCCTGGCGGTTCTCGTTATGTGGATATTCCAGCTCTTCACCCTTGTGGGAGTGCGCGAACCCAGAAGGGAACAAAAAGGCCCTACAACCACTCTAAAAATTATGCTTGAAACCCTGGTCAAGAATGACCAGCTGCTGTTCACCGGCATCAGTATGGCCCTGTTTATGATCGGTTACACTACAACAACCGGCTTTGGCATTCCCTATTTTAAATATGTCTACGGCAACGAGGACACGTACAGCGTATTTGCTGTGGTGCTGGGGGTGTCCCAGATCGCGGCGTTGGCCGTGTTCCCGCAGTTCAGCAAGCGGTTTACCCGCAGACAGCTCTATACCGCGTCTATGCTGATGGTGGTGATTGGATATATTGCCTTTTTCTTTGCCCCCATGAATATAGTATTTATTGGGGCAGCCGGCGTGGTTCTCTTTGCCGGACAGGCCTTCATCCAACTGCTGATGCTGGTTTTCCTAGCCGACACCATTGAGTATGGGGAGTGGAAGCTGGGCAGGAGAAATGAAGGGGTGAGCTTTGCTATTCAGCCCTTCATCAACAAAATGGGGGGAGCTGTAGCGAATGGGGTGCTGGGCATTACACTGGTGCTTTCCAATATCAATTCGCTTCCGGATGGGGCCGAGGCGTCCCCTGAAAGCATCACTATGCTTAAATCCGCCATGATGCTTCTGCCGCTGGCCTGCATTGTGGCCAGCTACATTCTCCACAGCCTGAAATATAAACTGGATCAGTCTACCTATAACCAGATATTGTCCGATCTGGAAGAGCGCCGGTCCCAAAAGTAAAAAGTCTACCGGGCGGAGGCGGTGAGTTCTGTAATAAAGGATTCAGGATAGACCTTTTTTAGGACTTGAATGGCCCCCTCAAAATCATTTTTTCCTGAGAAAAGATGGGGATCACGGACGAATCGGAACCCTATGCCGTAGTACATACGTACAGCCACATGGCTCCAGGTTTGGGTGTGCAGGTACATGTCCTGGTGGGGGTGGAGCTTTTGGGCAATATGGATACACTCCTGGACTACAGCTTTTCCCAAGCCTTTGCCCTGGTACTCCGGGCAGGTGGCCACCCAGTGGAGCATGGAGCGGCCCTGGGAGTCAAGCCAGGCGCTGGAGTTCGCCACCGGCAAGCCATCGGGACGGCATGCGAATACCAGGCGGCTGGACAGCAGATCCCGGTGAGGACGATACTCCTTCATAAAATGGGCCAAAGCCTCCTCCTGGGAATCAAATTCATGGACAGAGGCCTCAATGCGCGCCCAGTGCAATTCATCTCCATCCTCATACCTTCGCAAAAAATAGCCGCCGGGCAGCGGGGATGGAGCAACCTGCTTTTGACGCTCAGGATCGATGGCCATGATGATGTCCTTGTAAGGGATACTTTTATCAAGCATATGATCTACCTTCCCTATTG
>Ga0153947_1000555_pt1 | contig 18455 bp, 14 predicted proteins | sample TSNJ031MetaG_FD_104697 | JGI IMG/M metagenome (GOLD analysis project Ga0153947, IMG submission 104697) | Attine ant fungus gardens microbial communities from New Jersey, USA - TSNJ031 MetaG | ecosystem: Host-associated > Fungi > Mycelium > Unclassified | place: USA: New Jersey, Wharton State... | reverse complement strand
TTATTTATAGAAAAACAGGCACATCAATTATAATTGATGTATAATTTGCTCTCAAAGTTGCATTAATTAGACTAGATCTATGCAATCCATTTGTAGATACACCTCTCCACCGACAAGACACTCTAAGCCATGACTTCTCTCAACTCACCAACCCATCCGCATACTGAAATTCGCCCGAATTTTCGTACTTTTTTTTGAGATGAATCAACACTTCTCTCTTATATTTGAAACGCACCTCCCACATGTCGATGGCGACTTGGCAGCTCTCTCTCACGACTCTTGGCGCATCGTCTCGGACCATCCATTCTTTGAGGTGAGGCAATACTTCGGGGGTAGCGATGCCCCCCAAGGCTTCGGCGGCTTCGTGTCTGACCATGGCTGATTCGGATATGTTCTGGAGGACTTGGACGAGAGAGGGGATGGAGTGCGGGGAGAGCATTTGACCGAAGATGAAGGCGATTTCGTGTCTATCAGGGAAAGGGGGAAAGACGTATATGTATATGTGGGTGGGATTTCATGAGGGGGGACAACGTACTTGAATAGAGCACTGTCGTCTGAAAATCCAGAGGCGAGTGCGTCTACTGCTTCTGCTGTACCGATATTACGGAGAGCGAACATGGCACGGTATCGTTCAAAAAGCGGAAGTTGTGTATTTGTGAGGTCCGTCTGGAGAGATGATATTCGCTCGGGAGATACGACCTCGGGTTTTGGCGCTCCGGAAAGTAGAGCCGATGTTGCTGGTGCTGGGTCTATCGAGGTATACGTGCTATTAGACAGGGCGTGAGCTTGTTGGTAGTTCAAATAGGACAAGAGAGGGACACAAACGAGGTGTGATAATTATCAAGCACGAGAGCATGTTTCTGGCCTTCGGGAGAGTTGTCCCATTCGATTTTGGCGAGTGCTATTTCGCAGGTTTCGCGTATGCTGCGGTTAGAGTCGGTCAAGAATTCTCTGAGGATGGGAAGAGAGGAAGAGGAGGATATTGCGCCCATTGCCTCTGCTGCCTGTTGTCAGTCAGTTGAATTTGAATTTAAATGATTTCCTGCAGGTTGAAAAGCATTGATAGGAGGTAGGCTCGAGGGAAAGACGCACTTCGTGGCGAACCATAGGATCCTCGTTCTCGTCACGAAGAACAGACTCGAGTGTGGGTAGGGCGGTCTTGACTTTCATTTGTCCGAGGCAGTATGCAAGTTCGTGTTTGAGGAGTGCTGAGTCGTCGGAGAAAGCTAGAAGTTATACGGTCACTAAATACATTACACACATTCCACTTGGGAGAGGCGTACCCTGAGAGATAATGCGAACGGCATCCTCGTTTTTTAAAGATTTGAGGGTGAATAGAGCGCGAAATCGTTTGTGTAGGGGAATATTTCCAGTACGGCTGAGGAGAGTGTTTTCGAGGGAGTTGAGCTGATCTTGTGAGACGGTCATTGGATAAGATAATGATGGTTGGTCACAGGTCACAATCAATTTTTTTTGTTGACTGCCATAATTCTGATATGCCGAAATCAAAGCGCTCAAAGCTGGGTGAGACTGCAGTGGTTCGCAAGGGAGGATACCAGACTGACACGATGACTAGTGTCGTTGACCCAGGTTCCGAAGAAAACAAAAGAGCACAAAAGTTCGCTGATGAACGAGGTCGGATAGATGTGTCTCGTTGACTGGGTGGTCACTGATGCTTTGGCGAAACAGTTGCAAGAGACCTCCAAAAAATGGGAATACTGCTGGTTGTTCGAAGTCGGAAACATGCGGAATACGCATCTGTCGACGGTACGACAACTGTGGAAGGGGTAAGCACCTCATGGCGTTGGCCCAACCTGGCTTGATGGGACATTGTTAGGACTGCACGGATATTTTTTGCTAAAGGAAAGGTTATGGCAAAGGCACTCGGACTGACACCAGAGGAAGAACACCTCGTTGGAATCCACCAACTTGCACGAGTGCGTCCCACCCATCTTCGTTTCCGAATATCTCACGAAATCAAGTAGCGAATCCAAGGCCAAGTAGGCATCATGTTCACAAACTCAAAGCCAGAAGAGGTCACCGAGTGGTTCGCCGACTTCCAAAGACCAGACTTTGCGCGGGCAGGAAATACAGCCAGCCGAATGGTCACCCTGCCTGCTGGACCCGTCATGCGGACATACTCTGACCCTCCCGAGCCATTTCCCCACAACGAGGAGCCTCAACTGCGGAAGCTCGGACTACCGACACGCATGGACAAGGGTGTGCCGACGCTGAGTGCACCACACAAAATCTGCGAAAAGGGCAAAACGCTGACGGCTGAGCAAGCACAGCTGCTAAAATTAATTGGGGAGCGCATGGTGAAATTTCGTGTGAGATTACGGTGCTATTGGGACTCTGAGACTGGGAAGGTAACAGAGACAGCGGAGACGGAAAGAGACGACGACGACGATGAAAGCCCTGAGGGGATGAGCGAGTAGATAATATTGTACATTTTCTCTGTGAACCACCATGTTCAGTCTTCCCCTCTGGGCCCTGGCTGCCCAGATTCCGTTATCGCCATCGATATCTTTTACATCCATGAACAATTTTGCACTTAAACAAGACTCTGACCGTTTTTCGCCCCAGGATCTTGTGCGTTAGCTCAGGCAGTAAGATCCTTGTCGCTGCTTACTCTGGCCACAGGTTCAGCTTGACAGACCGTCTGGTGCAGTCCCCAACCAGGCAGGCGACCTTGCTTTTGTAACCGTATCTAGGTATAGTTTTGAGGACAACAAGTGAGAGTAGATGCCATATATTATATAGCTCTCTCAAGCTAGCACTAGGAACTACAAGACGCTCGTCGTCCTCCCTCTCGAGTCGACCTTTGCCGCGGCTGAAATTCCTGTACGTCCCCAGTCCCCACACGATGTATAAGCGTTATACTCATCTTCGGCACCCAGCTCGACAAGGGAGGCGAGGTCTTCTGGCTCACGGGCACCACGCTCGCTCACGCCGTCGAGGGCAAGAACAACGATCTTGACATCTTTACACTCGAGTGCACAGGCTCATACAGTGTAGCAACCGCATCCGACGAGCCCTTGAAAATTGCTACTCAAGGCTTGTACATCGGCTCGATCCCCTCCAAGACGGCAACCAACTTTAGATACAACCCGGCTTCGAGGCATCTGGTCTTCTCGGACAATGTCTACAGCGATGGGAACATTACTTCTGTCAAGGAACAAGACAAGGCTTGGGAGAATCGTGGCAATTCCGCTTATGTCTATGACGAGACGTATGTCCGCCATTGGGATACTTGGGTTGGTCCGAAGAAACCTCAGCTGTTCAGCGTGTTGCTGCAGTTGAATCCGGATAGGGTGTGGAAGATGGGTAGTGAGTTTCATGCCCCGTTGAGGGGAACGGGTCATGTACGTTGAGGGCAAGTTGTGATTGCATGATATGTTGCTGACGTGGATGCTTAGCACTCCCCTGTTGAGCCTTTTGGCGGGACGGATGACTTTGATGTCTCCGCGACGCATATCGTGTATACCACCAAGGATCCTCAACTCCCTCAAGCATGGCACACAAAGCAAAATGCATGCCTTCTTACACTCATATCCACTTTTGGTCCATCTGCTCATATTGTACTACCAGGTCTACCTCACGGACATCATGGGTCGAACTCAACCACGCGAGCTGACTTCAGGAAAACAAGGAGCAATCCATTGCCCCGTGTTCTCCAAGCAAGGCGACAAAGTCGCATGGCTGGAGCTTGATCAAGATGGCTATGAGAGTGATAGAGCCAAGATCGTGATCTACGACTTGCACAAGGACGTGAGGTACACTTTGACCCAACATTGGGACCGCTCACCTAGCGAGCTCGCTGTACGTTCTCCCGAAATTTTTTGCTCTTTGCCCTAGTCGATGACACCGATTTGTCTCCAGTTCAACTTGGAAGGAACGTTCATCTATTTTACGGCGGGTGACCAGGCCAAGGTCAAGATCTTTTACCTCCCCATACCGCCAACACCGTCCCAATCCAGTACCGATCCCCAACTCGACAAACTCTACAGCGAGCCATTCCAACTGACGTCTACAGGCTCAGCGTCCAGCGTCTATCCCCTGCACCCAGGTCGTCTCCTCTTCTCGCGTTCATCCCTCACGTCTCCCAACGACGTATTCCTGATCCAACACCTTCCCCGATTCCTCTCCGAGTATACCCACCCCGAATCGTCCAAGGGAAAAAAGCGCCAAGGTGATGTACAACAGGTGTCTTGGTTTACGCAGGCCAAGTTGGCGGAGAAGGGATTGAGTCCTGGAGAGGAGTTTTACTTTGTGGGAGCGAATGAGAAGAGGATTCAGGGATGGGCTTTGAAACCGAGGGGGTGGGTGGGAGGACAGGAGAAGAAGTATCCGGTTGTGCTTTTGATTCATGGTGGACCTCAAGGGGCTTGGGAGGATGGATGGTCTACGAGATGGAATCCTAATGGTGTGTGTCTTTTTTTTCTCTCTCTCTCCTGGCATTTGGACGGACTATAATCTATTTTTTTTTGGTGCAGTTTTTACAGGTCAAGGTTATTTCGTCATTGCTATCAATCCTACTGGAAGCACGTCTTTCGGACAAGGTGTGTATTTACCCCTCTGAGGAGTTCCAAATCACGCACTAACATATTGGGGGACCGATTTAGAATTGACGGACGCTATCAAGGAAGACTGGGGAGGCAAGCCATTTGTGGACATGATTCGTGGGTGGAAATATGCCCTTGAGAAATATCCAGAAGTACGTGGAGAGATATTTCAATTAGCTTGTTGTTGATGATGTATGTGGCTTTTAGATTGATCCTGATCGAGCTGTGGCTGCGGGTGCGAGTTGGGGAGGGTATGCTATCAAGTCAGTCCCTCTCCCTCCCTCTCTAGACTCTATGCACTGATCACTGATTCGCGTGGCGTTTAGTTGGATTCAAGGAAATCCTGAATTTGGATTTGGATTTAAAGCTCTTGTTTGTCATGACGGTGTCTTTGATGCGACTTACAATGGTTTTTCGACGGATGAACTCTTCTTTGTACGTTGGCGTTGATGTGATTTCTCATCCGTTGTGTTGTTGCTCATATCTTGTGGTTTTTTATTGAATAGTTTAATCATGAATGGGGAGGCAGGTAAGGAATCTCGATTCTTGATGGATGGGATAGCCGTTAATTGAAACTCGTGTTTTTTTAATCAGGCCATGGGATCGGAAGAGTAAAGATATTTTAAACAAGTGCGTCTGGGTTTCATATCCATTTTCGTCCGTCCCCCCACCCACCTACACGTATTCTTTTCCCCTTTTTTTTTGGTTTATTCTTATTTCCTTTTGGCTGGCTGATGATATGGGGATGGTTAGATATAACCCCTCGAACATGGTGCCTAAATGGTCTACGCCTCAGCTTATCATTCATAGCAGTAGGGACTTTAGGCTTCCTGAGACGGAGGGTATTGGTGCTTTCCATGCTTTACAAGAGTGGGTGTCGTTTCCTTAGTTGATTTGTTTTTGGATCTGATTCTGATGATTCGGTTCGGTTCGGTTCGTTTTTTTTGGGGGGGACTTGAATTGTATAGACTTGGTGTACCTAGTCGATTGGTTATCTTTCCTGATGAGAACCACTGGGTTTTGAACCATGGAAATAGGTGCGGGAGTTTTCGTGTGGCGTCTTCCGTTATTTTTTTGCTCACTTTTTACTTTGTGTAGCCTCAAGTGGCATTACGAGGTCTTCCGCTGGTTCGATCAATTTGTCGGTGATCACTTGTATAAGAAGGACGAGGCGAAATAGAGTTTGGGAAACTGGAGAGATGGTCTCAAGAAGCTTTCTTGGATTATTTGACTTATATCTTATATCTGTGAACAACATCTTGTGTATCAACGATTCTTTGCAGCAAGAAAATACGTTGGTAGATGATTCAAGAGAAGAGAAAAGACCAAGAACGTGTTTATTGGTGACTTGTGATGATGGAGGCTCTCTAGTGGTGTTGGTCCATTGAGAGCTTCAGGCCGTGACTGCTTTTCTTCAACTCGGTATCAAAGTCGCTGTTCATGTCTTTGTATATCCTTTGGTCTACCTTAAGTGCGGGGTTGATCATCTCGTGCGACTCGACGTGAACGAAAACCTAGTTCATTTTTCATTTTTTTGGAATCAATCGTCTCGACACACATACAAGCAAGAGATTTTTCGAACACCCACCTCGGGTCGTTTTGTAGAGACAAAAATAGGTTTGGACTGATTTTGTAGATTGTTCAAGCTGGACTCCCTACCCACCCACGCACACGCACAAAGACTATTTAGCTGTGAATGAATGAAGAGATAGCGTACAACTTGCTTGTGCTCAAAAGACAGAGTTGTGTCATTATCTTCGTTATATTTCCATCCGCTACGAGAATTGAGGCTACTCATGAGCGAGTTGGTGTATAGCTTTGAGAGACAAAAGTTGAAGAACAAGTGACTGGGAAAGTTATCTGTCATCTGCAGTCCGTGAGCGATGAATGAGTTTTGAAGACTTACTTTCCAGAAGGCTAGAACAGTGTAGTTCGGGGATCAATCAACCATGGAGGGGTATGAATGAGAAGCGCCTGAGGAAGCTTACGCTGGAAAGGTAGAGTAAGAGATCAATGAGGCTTATCCATTGTCAATCAGAAAAATCAATAGCACAAAAGAAGACTACGCCACACTTACGCCCAAAGAGCGGTCGCGAGTCCTGAACTACAAAGTTAGTACTTGCGATTAAGATTAGATTACAAGCTAATTGACCTGTGTGCATCGTCACTGGACGAACCCATGTCAAGGTATGTCAACCTCGCACAAAGGTGGAGCAATGACCACTTCACTTACCTCTGATGATTCTATCGATTTGATGATCTGTCTGTGAAAATCCCGTCTTGTGCCTTCGCTACTTGGGTTTTTGATCAATGATCACCGTCTAGAACGAATCTATAGAATGGAAGGCGCACCAGATAGAGCACCATGGTAGATGTGATCACGATATCCGCCATGCAGGACGATCCAAGCCCTAAGCAGAATCACTACGAATCCCACATCGGAGGTTGAAAACAGGCCACTGACATAAGATGACAACAACTTTGAACTTGAGGAATTGAGTGAATGAGGGAACGAAGGATATGGCGGCGGCGGTCGCGAGCCCCATGACTGGTACCAGTGAAACATGGCATTGATATGAACGAATACGCGTCGAGGGTTCAGACGAACTTACAGAATGAAATGATCGAACAGAGGAGAATGAGTAGAGAGATGACGTTCTTGTGAGTTAAGACCCTGACTCTCCAGGAGTAGAAGGCTTGCACAGCGCCTCCTATGATACCCTTTGAAGAAAGGCAATAATAACTCGGTCAATTAAAGGTACAATCTAAAATGTCATCAACGTACTGTCAACGCAGGCTCTGTACAAGATAGCTGAGTTTATGGAAGTTAGTGTTGATAACGAAACAAACCTGTTGCAAAAACCCAGTCGGCTTTCTGCTGATAGTCTAGATTTCCTATTGTGCATATTTATCCCGTCGTATTTTCTTTCAGTCATGGATAGAATGCCTACCAAAATTCCGGATCAGAGACTCGTACATGTAAACAAGTATGAAGACGGTGTGGGCTGTGTCTGCAAAAAATAGAAAGTAGACCTGCGAGCATTGAGATTGGATGGCTGTAATCACAGTTCCATTTCCTTACAAAGTACTTGATGAACCACCTGTCGCTGTGTGCATTGGTTGGCCTTTGAGCTAATGCAAGGGAAGTCAATATGGGGTTGGAACACTAACGTCTTATAGTTAATCAGGTATAGGTATGTCTGGGTGATCGAGATGCCATAGAATAGTATGTTGAAGGCTGTCCCGAGGAACATTGGACCATGGCTAAGACTCTCGGTCCAAATCAGCTCAAACCATTCACTATATAATAGCACATACACGAGCTCGGCTGGAAAGTTGGAGGACATTGTTGTACCCATATTTTGATTCAAAAGAGAAATTCTCGGAAGGGCCATTGCACAGCTGGCGCTGCCACATGAAAGCTACTTTTATATGGGCAAGACGCACCCACTAATGAGGCTTGTGTGATCCAAATTTTCGGCTTACTCTCAAGGTGCGTAGTCGACTTCAAAGTAGAAGTAGCGTGCGTCAAACGAGAAATGGCACATGAGTAGTAAGGTGGCGTTCAGGAGGAACGGTATGTACCTCCTTGTAGTGTAAGGTCAGAGACTTAGATTCAGAAAAACTGAGAATCCCAAAGTGACATTTGATGGTTCTTTTATTTTTGCTCGGCGATCATTTGATCAAGTCAATCTCAGTTGATATTAAATTTACATCTCAGTCCAAGGAGTCAATCTACAGAATTCCAACTAGATCATCTTCTAGGAAATCATCTTTATACATAAACATCAGAATCGTGGACTCATTAAACACCAAGTTGCAACTCTGCTATAGACACACAAGCGACGTCAGTGCATTTTTGCAGACCGGCGTGATGAGTACGCACCTCTTGAAAAGCTGTTTCGTCGATTTCTATGTCTGTCTATTTGAGAAGCATGCGCTTGATCCTGTCCAACCGCGAGTGATTCGGACTTGGAATCATGGTTGACATGAAGTGAGCGCTTTCCTTGCACTGTAACATCTTCCGATTCGAAGGACTCAACCTGGACATGAACTCCGGGTGTCGGTGTTTGCAGGGACTGTGGTTTGACAGCATCGCTCTATCAAATCAAAGATAAGATTGTTGTGGTGCAAAGCACGGAGCACTTACATCCAACTGCTTGGATCTATCCTGGGTCTCCTCATCACCAATTTGCTTCAGCTTCCAACTTGATTGCGATGGGCTCTCCTGTCCATTTCCAGATTCCTCTAGATTTATTTCTACATTTGGGGACTCTAAATCTACGAATTCTTCCCAGCCTTTACGAGAGTTTAAGTTGCTCATCAATGAGTTGCTATAAAGCTTGCAGAGCAGGAAGTTGAATATGAGGTGGCTATGTAGATTTTTCTGAGAGTTCAATAACTCTCGTAGGCACGTTCACTCACGTTCCAGTTGACTGTTCAAATGTTTACTCGAGATGATAAATAAAAGAGATGCACAACTCACATCCGCAAGGTAGACGATAAGATCAACGACGGCGAATACAGAGGTAATGAGCCCAGTCTGTATGGTGACTGTAACATAATAGTTATAGACAGACTTTCTTTCTGGAAGAGGATGCACAAACTTCGGATTATGCGATCCACCATGAGATCGGACTTTTTAAAGCCCGTCTTTTGCTGGCGCTGCTCCTTCCAGTGAGAAAAGAGAAATATAACACTGAAGATATCAAGCATACCCTGAAAACCATCAGCATAGGTAGAAGTTCAAGTTTAGCCACTTACAGATATGAAACCAATGTCAATGTGATGGAAATGTCAACCAATGCCGCTATTACAAGCCAGAAAATAACGACGATCTAGAACATTATTAATGGGATGGTAGATTGTGGCGAATATTCCTGACCTCAAAATCTTGAAACTGCGTAAAATAAAGCGTCTTGAGAACTTCGCAGCCAGTGACTATACCTAACGCTGGAAGGATGTATCCGTCAGCTGGAGGTCAAGGACAGAGACCTTTTTGTTATACCTCCACCTGCAATAGCTCCGATAGTCACAATAGATCCAAGGATCCATCTTTTCGTCAAGGAGATAACACGCCAAGCAAAGAACACCTGAACAAGAGCTGCAATCACTCCCTGGGAAGCAATTCAAGGCGTGAATGAGGAGTAAAGAATATATTATACTCACGGTGAAAGCAGGCTCTAGAACAGGAACAGGCCAGAATCTCAATACTTTGTAAGTTCCGACGTAATGCCAGCGACGAACCTGTTGCGAAAACTACATGTATTCAATTGTTCATTCAGCATTTGAGAAAAGTAGAGAGACTCACCCCAATTCGCCGTAGCGAGGAAATTTACGTCATCTGCCTAGCAGTTCAATCCTGTATGTTGCAGGGCGATTCACCACATACCGAAATGTACAATGAGGCTGTCGTATAGGTAAACACAATCACAGACAGAATTGATTGCATCCAGTATGAAGACAAGGAGTACCTGTCCGAGGTCGGTATATCAAACGCCTCGAAGAGAACAAGACTTACGAATATCTTGATCCTTAAGCGATCTCTAAACCAAGGCGTTAGAATCGGATACATTCCGAAGCAACTGAAGCCTCACCTCTGAAACTTGGTATAATAAATGTAAACCTGGATAGCCATCATCCCAAACAGAAAGATGTTGAACACCATTCCGATAAACATCGGTCCATGTCTTGAATACGGTTCAGTGTCAGTGTGAAGGAGGGAATTCATAAATTTGAGTCCCTTACGCAATTTCTGCTGGGCCCTTCATGTCCTGTAATGGGTTGACTATGGAACTGGAGCGCAGATAATTTACAGAGGGAATAACCCAAGGAAATCGGATACCCCAGGCCGGGTTTTATTCACGATTGAGGGCATAATTCGGTAGCTGCCGGTTATTCTTATCCCAGAAGCTTCTACCAAACGTATTAACCTGTTCTGAACCAAAAGGATGTCCCATGAGGACAAGAATTCTGATGTCTTTGCGCAGGGCAGACTATGAAAACAGCCATCACACGTGGTTCACTGTTTAAGGAAGGAGGACAAGATTTGAGATGGAAAACACTGTCTCAGACATGATGTGTTGATGTTGTTCTGTTGTTTTGTTGTTGGCTCTACCAAAAAAGGATACCGCTTGTACCGGCCAAAGCTAAGAACCACATCTTGACTTGAAAATGAGAGGGTGGCTGTATCACCATAGACAGTAAGAGATAACCGGCTGTAAAATTCCAAGCTTATCTGAAAAGCTACACCAGAGCTGCTTTATCTGAATCGAAATTTCTCACGTGAAGATCCATAACAATACTACTACTAAATAGTAATATTGCTTCATATGGAGTATTTGATTTGAGACCATTGAATCATATTTGAAAATCATCTAATCATGTTTTAAATTCCCATGTATAGTATTGAACCAAGATTGAGACATACATATCTTTATGCTATTCCAATACTATCCGTGCAGTGTGTGTAGGTGTGGACCCTCGCCATGTGGGCAGTGGAGAAAATCATTCTTCAAATACCCAAGCGGTCTTTTATACTTTTTCAAGCTGATGTCCCGGAGGTGGAGGCTGCCTCATATTGTCACTTCGACGAAGTATCCACACCAATACTTACTATTGATCTCCAGGAGACCAACATTCAAAAGAAGATTCGACGATGAAACATTGCCGATTATCCTATACTACAAAGAATACTTGTTGACATAATACATCATTATATTTGGAATCAGGCAGAAGTGTCCATGGCCGCATTCGCAATTCTCTGATTTCGTCTCTCAATCAGAAATGTGTCAATTCGAGCTTTCAGATCTGGCACTGTGAAATTTTTAGCTCACTTAGCCATGACATTCTAAGCGATCTACTAACCCGGAACTACTTCCTCAATTTTCAATGGGGAGCGATTAAACGGGTCCTTTGTGTCAGAGAGGAGGTGTGACTTTATAGTAGCGCGGTCCACAATTGTTTTTGAGGTCGGTAACATGACTGGGTCCCTCATGAGGGTAAACATCAGAGGATCTGTTTCATGTACGTCAGGTTCTGATAAATAATCGTTTGTTCAACGACAGACCTAAATATTCCTCCGGAACCTCACCCAAATCTTCCTCGGCTTCCATATTGGCTTTCGCCCCCTCTACCTGCTCAATAAATGACAAGAAAGGCGCAATTTCTGTTTCTGTTTTGATACCCCTTTTGATTACAATCCTTGCAGCCCGTTCAAATAATTCTTTATTGTAGCTTCGTCCATCATTTGCTACTGCTTTCGTGAAAGCCTCTTGGTCGCTCAAGTTGACAAAGATGTCAATGATATCCCGCAATAATGACCGAGGCTCCCATCCATACCTCTGGGGATTACGAACATTCAGCTCTTGACATCTTGGCCCTGCGAGAGCGTTCAAGTTGTAGTCCAGCATCGCTGCTAGCCTATCAACAATCTCAGGCATCATGAAAGGCTCTTGCGTTTGTCCGGTGAATATTTTCAAGAGTTCAACTGTTTGAGAACCCAGACGAGCATTCATCGAAGCTTGTCCTTCCAGGCCTCGCAAAGTATGAGCTCGTTCCTCTCTATATTGAGGCGTCTGCGCAGCCCAAGCTGTCGAATCATGCATCTCGTTTTGAATGTTAAATATCTGAGAAATGGTGTTTAAAGATTCATCGAGAAGATAGGTAACATCATTCATCATCAGGTTGGCAAATCGGACAAATTTGTCCACATTTCTAGGTATAGATCAGCAAAATTTTTCCTTTACAAGTGCTGAACCATCCTACTTAGCCTCTCTATCAACTGCATCACGGTGGTTCTTGTTGGGCCATACAATCTTAAGGACATGAGCGATACTGCGGCGAGAGCCTTGTGTTACATAAGTTGCATAGTCAACCGCAAAACAAGTAATGCGCATACTGAATTTATCATAAAATTGTGAGCTTGCCCCCGTTTGTTCCACCTCTGTGATTGATTAGTCTGAAAGCCATATACTTCTTCAACTTCAACCAACCGATGTAAAAATGAGTCAATGCAGGTATGAGATGTTGCAAAGCCAAGGGCTCAGTATTGAGAAAGTTCCCCAACAGCCCAGTACGCTCTCTACCGTAGCCTTGAGTGGCATAGAATAAAATCTACCAGACATCAGCTGAGTTTGTAAGACATTCTCAATGTAAGGAGATACATACATCATTAATCTTTGATTTCAAGAAGGGGTTCTTAATGTACCAAGTCGAAGTCAAGAATGTCAGAACAAAAGTCAAGAGCTCTGTTCTTCCCGACATTTCCCACATGTCCGAGCTTGCACTGCAGATACCATACTCAGCTAAGCGCCGAAGGTAGTCAGCGTTATAACTTACGTAGTGGAAAAGAGTGTGAAATCCGCAACATCTTCAATGATGTACTCAGGAAGGATGCGAAACGCCATGGGTACCTCCTCTGGCAGGGGTAATCTACATCATTCTATTAGTCTAGGCATCTTCATATAGCGGGCCCAAACGTAACTGCACAACAGGCTTTGGATGAGATTTTCGAGGGTCCACTTGCCGAATCAACCATGTGGACAAGAAGGTCATGAAATTTATCGAAGTAACTACGAGTTCGGGGTCGAGTAATACTACCTGATATGCATGTAGATGCGAGCGTAGCGTTTCCAATTCCAGCTAAGTAATGGGCGCGAGTCAGAAATTGAGTGATAAGTTAAGTACTTGTACCTTCTTCAACCTGATCGCCATCTCAATGCGATTTTGTTGAGGGGTCTGGTTTTCTCATTGGATATCCCTGAATCAGGAGCCGGGTGAATCACTTACGCCCACCCATGATCTCTCCTGTTCAACCAAGTCAATATGCCTCTCAGAGTCTTCAACGTGCCTTGAAGCATCGGTATACGAATTGATGGTCTTGAAATAACCGTAGTGCCCCATCCCAATGCAGAGGAAGAATATTTCGGAAATGAAGTTAGGCGCCGAAGCTTTCAAAAAAGGGCGTCAATCGAGCAGTATAGGATAAGGCAGCCCTACCTCGAGGATCTTGATTTATCCTGATCCATTCGTTAGCCTCCTCGCTTGTACTTTTGATTCGCGTCTCATCACTCAAATCAATCCTGTCCGAATGGATATAGAATAACGGATCCACACGATCCATCTTGAGTCGATTATGCATTATTAGCAAGAAAGAGGACACCCAATTAAGGCAGACTGACTTTCGAGTAGGTAGCATCAATGAATGGGTCGGCGAGTTTGTAGAGTACACTTTGTAGGTTGACCATAAAGCCATCAGAGGCTACCGTTTCCGGATCCACCTAATGTGGCAAGGTTAATTCAGAAAAGATAAGGTAATGTTTGGGACATACGTGCGTGCCGGCACGTTTCTTGTTCAATGATATCACTCGAGCAAAATATTGCAAGACAGATTCACGAGATTCGGTGGAAGCTCTAATCAAGTTGTTGAAAATGTGAAAAAGGGAGGTCTAGTTAGAATGTTAACCGGAGAGTCCGGGCAACCTAAAGAAGGTATCACCTGCAAACTCTTGAGAGTACCCCGCAGGCTTGCGTAGGAAGATTCCAGTTTGTTTCCTTCAGTGAAATAGCTCTTTGCTATGTCTGGCTAGAACCGACTTGAGAGGTGGAATCAACAAGCACTGGTCGTGCTCACCCATTCCTTTCCAAAGATGCTCAGTCGACAAAGTGGCCCAAGCAAGGACGTCTTCTCGATCGTAGCTGCCGTAGCGTCCGAAGGGTTGAATTCCGGCATTTGTGTCATCAAGATAGCCACACGCTTGTTGGACACGAGCATCTCTAATCCGCTGATAACTCCACGCCATGCTGCGTCGCCACTGACTAAACCTTCCGGGCGGAAGAGACTTTCATGGAACAAGAGAGACTTGATGACAGGGCCAAAGACGCTTTCCAGTTCGTCATTTTCAAACCTACGAGTAAGTTCCTGGAGAAACTGTCCGATTTCCGAAGAATCGAGAGTATAAGGATCTGCCACTGGGCCTGAGAAAAGGGGCGCAGAGAGAGCAGAGAGAGAGAGAAGAGATTTTGTGAGTTCAGGAGCACCAATCAGGCGCCTGAAACCATGTTCACTTCTTTAAAAAAATTGAGCAAAGGAGATGCGCACCTTTCAGGTTGCGGGAACATCTCAGGTTCCTGAAGAGTCAAGCCAGCATAACTAATCAGGAGTTCGCGCAAAGTGTCCAGCTTGGCGAGCGCTTGTTGGGTGTCCGGAGGAGAATAATTCTGTAGTAATTATTTCAATCAGGCTGGTTATTCAATGAAGTCATAAAGCAGCGTGGACCAACCTTCTTTGTTAGAGCAGATTTTGTTGCACGCAGCCTCTTCCAGCTTCCTACAAGATATTCAAAAGTGGAGATATTCGGTAACGAGACGAGTGTGGGTAGGTATTCAAGGTCATCACTGAAAAGCTTGTCAGAGGGGGATAGATTGCATTCAAGATAGGGCGTACGTCATCTCTTGTGAGTTCATTTCTAGGCGAGCAATTAGTGTGCGGTCAAAAAGGTCCGCGCTGAGAGTTTCGGTAACTAGATAGGTTTTAGTATACAGATACATCACACTCTAACAGCACCTACATATGCCTTCGGAGGCGAGTTCTTGTTGCAAGTTCTTTAACCACGTTATCTCGTAACCACTTTGCTCTGATACCTCTTTCTGGAGGATATCTATTACTTTCTTCCAGAGGACGAGAGAGGAGATAGCTTACACTGAGGGTCACTCTGAGAACGTCCTGCATACTCTGATTCTCCCAGTGGGCATGATCAAGCTTTGCGACAGCATTAATTTTAACGGAAGGAAGAACGGAGTTTCGAGGCACTGGTGGATTGGCCACAATGGAACCCGGTCTTGTTGCTGTTGAGGAAAAAATTTGTTGATCAGGCACATTCGCTTTTGAAGACTGACTGGTGCTTGGAACCGTAGATGACATGATGGATGATTCCGGGAAAGCTGTCGGACCCTGTGAGGCCTGCAGCTTTGCGAGTCGTTTCAGCCTAATCTGGAGTTTACCGTTAAGTATCCAAGATCGACGCAATGTCATTGGATCTTACATGGTCTGTATCTTCTTTAGACTGTAGAGGAGAGTTGGGATCGGCCATTATGTACCGTTTGTTCTGGAGAAACGACGAGTATATGAGGTAGTATGAGGCAGCAACACTCCTTCAAAATGCTGACATAACCTCTATCTCCTTCCAATCTTGAAAATTTATCAAATACCTTTTTAATTTGTGTGATGGTGAATCGTTGTTCTCTAGCACGGTCCAACCAATTTCTAAATTAAGTCTATATAACAGTCCACAGTAGCCTACTGACTACAGAGGCTTAGACCTCTGATAATATGAGAAAACCAGCAAACGAAGAGAAACAAAAAAGAAAGGAACGATAAAGATTGAAGGTATAAGAAGATATGTCTACAGGTCGCGTGTAAGTGTAAGTTAACAAGAGGCGAGTATGGACTCACTGATCCTCAGTCGTCTGCCGCAGTGGGTGACATCTGAGGTTAGTTCTACCATCCTCATAAATGAATATACGACAGATTTACCCGCTGTCTGAGGTTAGTGGAACATCTCCTTCCTATATCCCATGATACCTCGGTAAGACTAAACTTAGTTGCTCCTCATTCCGAAATGTGCTAGTCCATTCTAACAGAAGAGATAGCAAACTCCAAAGTGCGTAGGTGAGTTCGTGTTGATACTCCGAGTAGGGAAGGAGGTCAAGGGTGCATTCCCTATGTCATTAGCGGACTTTGGGGAGTTATGGGGGTTCTCTGGATGAATGCCGTGGGATTGGACATGAGAAACTTGATGAAGCGTAGGTAAGGTAGTGTGACACGCCCCTTCTTGAACCTAGAGCATTCTGTCAAAATGTGAGCTCGCATTTCGAGGCCTGACCCTCCACGCGGGCATGCAATTGGTTACTGGGAGTGGAATCTCACCTTGTATACTTCAGACGTCACCTAGTGGGGTAGTAACTGCTTAGATATTCCCAGACTCCCACATCTGTCTCGCTATACTATATACCTATGCTATATAAGTATGTGCTCTGGTTCGATGTGACATAGATATGACATTCTTCGCCATGCCCACTGTTCCTAGCTTTGGCAGAAATCAAGCAACGATGAACAAAATCCCAGCCCCTCAAGACCCTCCTACACTACAGGATCATCATTGGGCAAGTTTCCTCGTTGACATAACCAGGAGTACTCACAGTAAGTTGTCCAAGGTATATTGAGTAAGTGCAGTATATTCATGGTGTCATGCAGATCAATGCAAGGTGTCCCATAAGATATACGCCAAGACTGAAAAGTACAAACTCGAGTTGTATAATACAAATCTGGGTAATGGATGTAAGAAATATTTTTTTGTCTGAGTTGGGTAGGAGATTACTGACAAAGACCTAGTGGCCCATCCGGACCATGCACCATTGAATAGGGCAATGACAGAGCTCACGAACCAGCTGCAAAATATGCAAAATAGGCCTCAAAAAATGCTTGGCCAGTCAAATTGTGTAGCTGTGGCAAAGATTGAGACACTTGATCGCAAGGCGGGGGAGCTTGGCCACAAAGTTGACAGGGGTCTTCTTAAGGTCTGAAGAATGGCTACAAAGGTTAGTGATTTTATTCTACTTTGCTTGCAACTTGTTCTTATGCTTCATGGTATTTAGCAATACAACTTGTCTCAAGGTGGAAGTGCATCTAGTCCATCGATTCCTGATGGAACTGAGCCAATAATTTTTTTTCCATGTGCAGTGACAATTCTTTTGCTGAAACTCATTCTAGGAGATCTGGTGTGCTCAAGACACCATTGACACGCTAAACAAAGATCTGAACAAGCTATACAGGAAATACTTTCCTTGGAAGCGAGTTAATGCTAATCACGGACAAAAAAATTCTGAAATTTTACAGGAAGCTGGAACAATATACGTATCGGGAGTAGTAGCGGAAAGTTCCTATAATACATGGCTCTGTTTTTTTTTGTCATCTCAGATACAATGGTAATGCACAGATACCCCTTTGATTTTGGATGAGAATGATGTGTTGGAAGTACTTATCCTCATACATTGATTGCGTCGTGTTACTCTACTAACGATAACCTTCCAAGTGCAAGCCCAGGCAAAAGTTACTTGTCAAAGGCACACAACACTCGTCAAGTCGCTTGAAATCCTGAAAATAGTCTCTTCACTCCAGGTCTTTTCTCGAGCCAAATTACTTCAGGTAACGCCGTGGGATTGATGAAGTATAAGTAGTGTAATACAATGCTTCTTGAAATGTGAGCTCCCGTCTCGAGGTCTGACATGGGTATGCAGTTGGCTCCTGGGGATGGGATTCCACCCTGTATATCTTAGATGTCACCTAGTGAGATAGCAGTAGTAAGACTCTTTTTTTTTTGGGGGGGGGGAAGGTCATCAGTTTGTTACACGGTGCTCGATACAGTAATAAGACTCATCAGAGTTGTATATACTATGGTTCAAGATGTGACACATCTGTGACACTCTCCTTTGACATCGCCATTGTTCTTGATTTTGCAGAGAACAAGTGGCAATGGACCAACTCTTTGTTATACTGCACTTACTCCTCAATATATCTTGGACAGCTTACCATGAGCACTCCTGGTCATGTCAACAAGGAAACCTGCCCAATTGAGATTCTGCAAGTGGGAGGGCTGGGAGAACAGAGTTTGTTCATCGTCGCTTATTCTCTGGGAGGTAGAGAACAGTGGTCATGGCAAAGGAGAATGTCATAACTATGTCTCCTTGAATGCAGAAGGCTAGGGAGCTTGGCCACAAAGGAATACAGAGGGTCTCCTCGAGGTCTGAATAATGGCTACAAAGGTAAGTAATTGTAATCTACTTTGCTCGCAACTCTTTCTTATGCTTTGTGGCATTTAGCAGTACAAC